>WNFR01008030.1_pt1 | contig 10693 bp, 6 predicted proteins | sample 5400221 | NCBI WGS metagenome assembly WNFR01 (sample SAMN13153357, study PRJNA577476) | soil metagenome | isolation source: 40 cm soil under Madrone tree | place: USA:California | collected 2016-06-14 | reverse complement strand
ATGATGCCGATCACGCCGATCGGACATGACTCCTTATATAAGGTCAAACCATCGTCCAGCTCAGTTGCGGCAAGCTGCCGACCGAGGGGATCGGGCAGCCGAGCCACGTCAAGCACGCAACGCGACATCGCCGCAATCGATTGCTCGTTGATCTGCAACCGCTTGAACAGGGCCGGCGACATTTGTCCTGTCTCGACCGCGCGCTCGGCGTCATGACAGTCGCGCTGATTGGCAACCAGGATTTCCAACTTGCGCTGCTCGATCGCATAGGCAGCGGCCTTCAAAGCAGCGGCGCGGCGATCTCCAGGCAGCAACGCAAGGAGGCGCGCGGCCGCCCTGGCCCGCCGTGCTATTTCTTCAACGCAAGTATCGCTTGCCGTTGGCTTGGATTCGCAACCCATAAGATCCGAACTTCGCAGCCTTACTCACCGTTGGACCGGCATCCCGTGGAGCCGGGGACGTCTCCCAGAATGACGATGTTGTCACGCGTCACCAGCACGCCCCTGTTGTGCGAGCTCTCTGGTCGATTCGTCGATCGTCCGCTGCCGTTAATTTGGACAGCCGCTTCCTCGCTGGCGCAGTTCGCTATTCCGCGCGCGAACTCGCGACCCTCAGGGCCCGCGATACTGACCACATCGAGCGAACTAAAATCGCGCTCAACCCGAATGACGCCAGACGCCAGGAGACTGCCTTTGCCATCCAGGATGGCCTCGCGCGCGCCGGCGTTTATTACAACGCGCCCGCGAACATTGGCTGCATAAGCGATCCATCTTCTCCTCCCGCGCATGCGCGATGATGAGACGAAAGTCGTACCGACACCGGCGCCGGCGAAGATGCGATCGAGCGTGTCTGGCGTCGTGCCATTTGCGATTACGGCGACTCCACCCGCGCGCATGGCGATCTGGGCCGCATCTACTTTGCTCAGCATGCCGCCGCGGCCGCTGGCCGACGGCCCGGCCGCCACTGCTCTTAACTCCGCGGTAATCTTCTCGACGAGAGGAATGGCTTCCACCCGTTCGTCCGGGGCACTAGCAGACGGCCTGTTTTTCGTTTTGCGAGACAGCAGGCCCTCCACATCGGTTAGCAAAATGAGCGCGCCGGCTTCCAGCTTACTCATCAGCAGGGCGGCCAGTCGATCGTTGTCGCCGAAGCTGCGCCCGGCACCGTCACTCAGATACTCGAGTTCGGCGGTTGAGACCGTATCGTTCTCGTTGGCAATGGGCAGCACACCCAGCTTGAGCAATTTCTCCATCGTGCTGCGCAAATTTTGATAGCTGCGTCGATCGGCGAAATCCCTTTCGGTCAACAGAACCTGCGCGATCTCCACATTAAGAGCGCTAAACAATCGCTCGTAAGCATTCATCAGCAGGTTCTGGCCGACGGCCGCGCACGCCTGCCGGACAACCAGATCATTCAGACGTGCTCGCGGCAATTTCAGCCGTCCGGCGCCAAGACCGACTGCCCCGGAAGAAACCAGCACGACCTGGCGGCCGGCACTTTTGAGTGCGGCAATCGAGCGCACGATTGGCTGAACTTGTTCGGTGCATATCTGACCATCGGCTCCGGTAACTATGCTCGTACCCAGCTTGATCACCACCCGGCGCGCCGCGCGCAATCGTTCCGACGCAGCGTTTTTGAAGTCAACGTCCATCATCCTCGGATTACCGGCGGATCGCGGACATCCTGTCCGCCTGAGCGCGTAGCGCGAACCAACCCATGCAATTTCCCCGCAAGTCTGAGCGTGCTGCGCGCGCTGGCGGACAGGATGTCCGCGCTCCATTTCATTGATTCATTCCGACTGCTTGAGCAACCGGGTGGAGCCAGTGTTGATACCTTGAGTCGCGGCCCGACGTAGCAGAAAAGAAAACCTCCTGAATCTGTCTGGTAACCGGTCCGCGCTGGCCGTCATTGATGAGCACGCCGTCAACTTCACGGATTGGCGTCACTTCAGCCGCCGTTCCCGTGAAGAACGCTTCGTCGGCATTGAGCAGGTCGTCGAGCAGCAGGGCCCCTGTTTCCACTCGATAGCCAAGGTCGCGCGCGATCTGCATCACCACCTCACGAGTGATCCCCAGAAGAATCGAGTGGCGTTCGTCATTGGTTATCAATCGCCCGTCGCGCACGATAAAAACATTCTCACCTGACCCTTCAGCGATGTGGCCATCTATGTCCAGCAGCAATGCTTCATCAAAACCTCGGCTGACCGCGTCACGTACTGCAAGTATCGAGTTAAGATATTGACCACACGCTTTGGCGGTCGTGGGCATCATCTGCGAGTGAAACTTGAGCCAGGGAGATACGGTAACGCGCACGCCCTTTTCAATGCTCTCCGTGCCCAGGTAGGCGGCCCACGGCCAGGTAAGAATCACGACCTCGACCGGGCATTTGGCTGGATGGACTCCAAGAGTACTGCTGCCGTAGTAACAAAGCGGCCGCACATAACAACTGCTGAACTCGTTTCGCTCGACCACCTCGCAGATGGCTTCGGCAAGTTCTATTCGTTGATAAGGAATCTCCATCCCGTATACGCTGGCCGAGTTGTAAAGGCGATCGAGATGGGCGTCGAGCCGGAACACTGCTGGACCGTCAACGGTCTCGTAACAACGCATTCCTTCAAAAACGCCACTACCGTAGTGCAGCGCATGCGCGGAGACGTGAATATTGGCTTCCCTCCACGGAATAGTGTCGCCGTTTCGCCATACCCATCTGGTCTGATCAAACGCCACTCCTTCACTCCATTCAATCAATGACTGTGGCACGCCCATCATGCGCGCGATTTCACGGGCGGGTCGAGCACTCCGGCGGAGCTGCCCCGCCGGGGACGCCGCACGCCCGTGCCAACTCTTCCAAACTGAATCTTCATCCGGATTAAACCGCCCAGAGAGACTGGTCGGGATCGGAATGAAGAGGCCGGTCTTCACCGCTGATCCAGTCGGGCCGGGTGGGCGCACATATATCGAGCGCCACCGTGTCCTCCAGCGCCTCGGATGAGTGCTCAACTCCCGGCGGTATACAAAGCATCTGGTTTGCTGAAAGCGTGACATCGCGGCCCGACAGTTGAAAGCGCCACGCACCGCTCAAGACAATGATCACTTCTTCGCTGTCGTGGTTGTGCGGCAAGGTTATTGCGCCTTCCTTTACCTCGATTCTGGCGACGGCAATGCTCTTGCCCGCGACTACTTTCCTGAGATAAAGATCCGTTACCTCCTCGGGCTTCATTCTGTCCCAATCGTAAAAACCCATTTGTTCCCTCCGCTAATTCCGTGTTCCAGCTTGTAAAGCTTTTTCGGCGGCCTGGCCGTCTACTCGCCCCCCTTCGCCTCCTTTAGGGCGAAGCGACAAACCGTGTTCTGTTGCGCGTCCAACTTGAATTCGCGCCAACAACTGTTATTCAAGCAAGCCTCAAATACTCAAACGGCCATCAACTCTTCGTTGATGGCCTGATTAACCACGCTCAAGTTTGTCAAACGGGTCATCAGGTAGGACACTTCGTTGTGATAATCGACGGAAGAATGCCGACACACGTAGAAGTCGTTGCCGGTGACACGTACAGGTAACGAGTGGCCCCTAACCTTCTTGAAAAGCCTGCTAAAGTCATTCACTAACCAAGCCGCGAGTGATTGGCACCCTCAGCCTTCTTTCCTTTTCCCTTCATCGGTTAATCTACAGCTTTGTTAGCGGATTGTATAATTGATTATTCTTTGCACCCTATAAATCCGAATAACAGGACCAGAAGGTTTTTTTCCAATTTGCTCATTACTCAAGAGCGACGGAGACAATAAGACCCTCAGGTCGACCGCCTATCTCTCCTCTCGCCTGGATTTGCACCGGCTTCAGATATCGTAATACATGCTGAACTCGAGCGGGTGCGGACGTAGTCTGAGCGGCTGAATTTCGCGCTCGCGCTTATAACTGATCCAGCGCTCGATCAGTTGCGGGGTGAAAACATCACCTCTCAGTAAGAACTCTTGATCATCCTCCAGCGCATTCAGTGATTCGTCGAGGGAACCCGGCAGGCTTGGGATTTCCTTCAACTGCTCAGGTGCCAGATCGTAAATATCTTTGTCGAGTGGTTCGCCGGGCTCAATCCGGTTTTGAATACCATCCAATCCCGCAAGCAGCATCGCCGAAAATGCCAGATAAGGATTACACGACGGATCGGGCGGCCGAAATTCCAGACGTTTGAGTTTCGGGTTGGTGGAGAACATTGGAATGCGAATCGCTGCCGACCGGTTGCGCGCCGAATAGGCGAGGTTAACCGGAGCTTCGAATCCGGGAACCAGACGCTTGTAGCTGTTAGTGGTCGGCGCCGCAAAAGCAATAATGGCCGGGGCGTGCTTTAGCAGGCCGCCAATATAGAAGCGCGCCAGGTCTGACAGTCCGGCATAGCCATCGCCGCTAAACAGCGGCTTATCGTTTTTCCACAACGATTGGTGGCAGTGCATGCCTGAGCCGTTATCACCGTAAAGAGGCTTAGGCATGAACGTCGCGCCTTTGTGCTGGCGCTTCGCGACATTGCGCACTGTGTGTTTGAAGATTTGAAGGTTGTCGGCCGTGCCAATCAAAGTTGAGTAGCGGAAATCAATCTCGCATTGACCGCCAGTCGCAACTTCGTGGTGATGACACTCAACCTGAATGCCAGCCTTCTTGAGCTCGTTGGCGACTTCCGAGCGAAAGTCCTGTAGCGTATCGAGCGGAGGGAGAGGGACATAGCCTTCCTTGTTGCGAATGTGATAGCCGAGATTGGAATTGCCGTTCTGGCCGTTAGTGTTCCAGATCGCTTCCGGATTGTCTATCGAGAACCCGGCCGAATGCCCTTCGTTTTGAAAACGCACATCGCTGAAGACAAAGAACTCGGCTTCAGGTCCGAAATAGACTGTATCGGCGATGCCGGTCGACTTCAGATAGCTCTCAGCCCGACGTCCTACGCCTCGCGGATCGACCCAGTAGCCTTCCCTGGTGATCGGATCAATGACATCGGCAACCAGGCACAGCGTCTTGTCCTGCATGAAGGGATCGATCCAGTAGCGGTACGGATCAGGCACCAGCAGCATGTCGGATTCGTGGATTGACGCCCAGCCACGCAAACTGGAACCGTCAAAGCCGAATCCTTCCGCAAAAGACTTTTCTGAAAGTTCCTCGATCGGGAACGTCAGGTGGTGCCAGGCCCCAACCAGATCCGTGAAACGAACATTCACATAAGCCGCCTTCTCGTCAGCGGCAAACTTCAACACGTCTTTGACACTCATAACTATTCATCCTTTTTGGTGACAGAGAGTTAGATAAACTACAAGGGGACCGCGCTTCGCAGTACCCCTTATCACAAAGCCATGAGCGGTTGCCGAAGACAAAAACGATCGTCGGCAACCGACCACGGCGACGCAAGAGTCATGGGCAGATCAAGATCACTCTTCTTAAATTCGCTCTATGCCTTCCCTTCGTTGAGCTTGTGAACGACTCGTCATTCAGGATGAGCCCTGCGGTTCCAAGCCTTTTATTGATCGCGCGTATCAAAGGTCCAGATCAAACCTGCCAGCACAGTTGATTGGCTCTTGGCAAGAATCAACGGGTTGCTCTTCGGGAAGAAAAGATGATCAGACCAATCGCGCCTGTACTCGAACCGCATTATCAGAGTGGGCTTCACTTTGTATTCACCGGTCATAGTGAACTCCTTAACGCGCTGTGCAGTGCCGGTCGCAAATCCGTTGTAGTCACCGAACCACTCGTAGCGGGGCGTAAAGGCCAGCTTATCTGTCGGCATGTAATGCAAGTATGCCGCAACGCCCTGCCAGTGCACCTTGCCTCCAGACGTCAGTGTGTCCTGGGCATAATCGTAGTTACCCATCACGGCCCATTGCTTGTTTACGTTGTAAGTCACGACAGTGTCCAGTAGGTGGCGAAAGTGGCTTCGGTCGTTAGTCTGCTCTGGTCCAGTCGTGTAGTTCTGAATAACGGAGAGCTTCGTGTTCGGTGCCCACGTGAGCGATAGACCAAAGGTCTTGCCGCTATTGTTATCTTCGACGTTATTCCAGCCATTCACCACCGCGCCCATTAAACTCACCTTGCTGTTGAACGAGTACTTGGCACGGACGCCGGCATGGTAGTAGGGAATCGCCCACGCAAAGAGCAAACCGCGCGAGTAATTCCAGTTGTCCTTCGTTTCGATCACTTCGGCTCCGTTCCAGGTCACAAATTTGCCGGCATCTATCTGCAGGCCAGAACCAACTGGCGCAAGGTAGCTGCCGTACGCTTGCTGAATTACTTTATAGACTTCGCTACCCCCCGGCTCCGACGCGTGGACGAGATCCGTCGCGGGCCCATAATCTAGATCGAGGCGGAAGCCAACGCGTGAATTGAGCGGGTCAGGCTTTTTCTCGAGGACCAGTTCCGCTAGGTTTAGCGCAAACTGGTTGTGACGAGTATCGAAATTGCGCAGGACATTGTCGGCAACGATGCCACTATGTCTGGCTGGCTTGTTGAAGTTATAGCTGTAATAGCCGTCGACGAACCCGCTCACTTCGACTTCTCGGAAGAAGTTCAAGATGCCTTTGTCCTTGTCCTGCCCGCTCGGCTGTGCAGGAAGTGAAGGCCTCCCCTCAGCGCTTTTGTCCGCGGCCGTCGACAAAACCGCATTTTCATACTTCACTTGGCCATCCTTAATTCGCTGCTCCGCCTCGAGCTTTTCTAAGCGCTCCTTAAGTCGTTTGATTTCCAGTCTTAGGTCGGCATTCGCATCTGTCTTGGTTGAAGATGCCTGCTGCGCAAAAGCGTTTGTTGAAAGCAGAATCAACAACACGCACGTGACCCACGAAGCGATCATCAACCAGCGCCGCGGCACAGTCGCCGCTCGCCCGGCCGCGCGTACTCGCTTGCTGCTTCGCCCGGTCACTTCCCCTAAACTTCTTCCCGTTTCATGCCTGTTAGGCACTCTTGACAAAGAGCATGACATAAGACTACTTTGCCTCCGTATCGTCTCGGATGAGACGCTATAATGTGGCCTGCCAGTCTCGCGCCCTTCAAAGCCAGGACAGGTGGGCCATTGTTATTTGTTACTCGACCGTCGCGTCCAGATCCACGATCCGGTTGCAATGCTCGACCTCCCACGCACCAAGATGAAAACTGATCGCTCAGCTACAATCTGGCCGGCAGTTGGCAATTTGCTTTGACAAATATCGTGCCAACGGCAATTCACACGTGCCTGCTCCCGGGATACGTCTCTAGTTTTGAATGCTTTAGAAAGGCGAAGGGGCCGGACTTCGACTTCAAACTGGTCGCCTGGCGGACCACAATTGTGTTGCACTCGGGATAATGAGAGGCAAAATTGTCGCCCCATGTCGATTGGCTTGTGAAGAGACTCAACAGTCACCGAGGTCAAAATATTGATTTGGCTCAGAAGCCAGGCTCTAAAGGCGCAGGGTGATCAAGATGAGTCTCGGAGTGACTTTGAGCACTGCGAAATGACTAATGATGCAAGGATGGGTTAGCGACACGAAGAACGGCTGTATTCAAGCTACACTTTTGCGTGCATTCAAAGCACGAGCCGACAAAACTGTGGCCGGTTGAGGTAGAATCGGACAATCGTACCACCTAGCTGCCAGGAATTCGCGTACTTTCGCCAACTGGCACTGGTACAGTTTGAGCAGGTAGTTCAGAGTTCGGCCTTTAGACTGGCGATTTTGCCAGCCATCACAACGTAAACTAAAGTTTGAACTCTAAACTGCATCACTACCCGCCAACTCAACACCGGGTTTGAGTTGCCGCAACGGTATATTGATTGCTGGCCTCAGAAAGGCACTCATCGCTATTTCGCCGGCTCATTTCTGTGAAGGCGATGACTATCGCAATCGCGTCAGCAATGAGTCAAGCAAAAATAGGAAACGCATCCGGAGTGCCGTCCTCGAGAGTTATGCGAACCCACCGAGAGAAGGTTCTCGCCCACGCAGCGGCCCGCCTCGCCGGCGTTGAGCAAGTTTCAGATCCAGCCGGCATCGCCCAGGAATTCCGCCGCTTTCTCAAGATCGAGGACCAGCGGTTGAGAATAGCGGATCGCTGCGGCGCTTCTGGCCGCTGGATTGCCCACGCCCGTAGCGCGGTGCTCGACCTCGTTGTCGAGAGCGCCTTTCGCATCGCGAATAACCTGGCGGTGGCCGGTGGGATTTCTGATAAGGCGGACAATACCTGGTCAATTATCGCTCTCGGGGGGTACGGCCGTCGTGAACTGGCGCCGTTTTCCGATCTCGATCTGCTATTTCTTCACACCGGCCGGGGCTCAGATCGCACGCGCCGGTTGGTTGAGCGCATGCTGCCTCTGCTCTGGGATTCGGGACTTATTGTCGGGCACAGTTTCCGCACGGTGAAGGAATGCATATCGGCAGCTCGGAGCGATCCGCACCTGCAGACCGCACTGACCAGCAGGCGGCTATTGACAGGCAATAAACCTCTTTTCGACTCTCTGTCCGCGGCGTTGGAACGAGAGCGCCGCAAGCGAATTAGCGCTCACATCGCCGCAGTGCAAAAGGAACGCGCAGAGCGTTATGGCAAGTTCGGCGAGGCCGTGTGCCTGCAGGAACCTAATCTGAAAGAGAGCGCGGGCGGTCTCCGGGACCTTCATACAGCGCTCTGGGTGGCAAATGCAAGATATGGTTGCAGATCGCTCGCAGACTTAAGGGAGCATGACCTTATCTCGGAACAGGAAGAAAGGATTGCGGAACGAGCTTACGATTTCCTGCTGCGCGTCCGCTATCACACCCACTTGCTCACCGGCCGCAAAGTCGAACACATCTCGCTTGAACTGCAACCAGCACTGGCTGCCGAGTTCGGGTACCTGTCAGATTCACGCCTGCTCGCGTCCGAGAAGTTCATGCGCGATTACTACCGCCGCGCGCAGGACATCTACCGATTCGGCGAATCTGTCCTCGCGCGAACGAGCGAAAGGGATAAGAGTCCTTCACGCTGGTTCGGGGGGCCGCGCGCAGTGTTCCTGGGCGAGCCATTCTCGATTAAAGATGGAAAGCTACAGTTGGAAAATGGCGCGCAGTTCTTTGCGAAGAGTCCGTTGCGCATGTTCGATGCTTTTGCTCTTGCGCAGGCGGCGAACGTTCCTTTCAGTCATAGCATGCACGAAGCGATGCGTCATAGCCTGGCCGCCGTTAACCGCGACTTCCGCGGCTCAGCCGCAGCCGCCAACGCGTTTCTCAAGCTGCTGCGCCGGCGCAGCCGCGTGGGACATGTCCTGAGGCTAATGCACGAAGTCGGGTTTCTGGGTCGTTATCTGCCGGAGTTTGGCCGGATCAGTCTGTTGATCCAGCATGATCTCTATCATCACTACACGATCGACGAACATACGCTAAAAGTCATCGAGGCGCTCGATGAGTTAGATCGCAGCGAAGACAGACGCCGCGCGCATTTGCGCGCCGTCTTCGATGAAATAGAAGATCCGGCGCTGCTCTATCTCTCGCTCCTGCTTCACGACATTGGCAAAGGCCAGGGCAGTGGACACGTGGCCCGTGGCGTTCAGATTGCCGAAGGGATTTGCCGTCGATTACAACTGGGTCCGAAGGACGCCGCCAAGGTAGTGTTGATAGTAAAGCACCACATCACGATGGCTCACATTTCCCAGCGTCGCGATTTGACTGAGCCTCATGTCGCGGCACAATTCGCCACGCAGATGGAAAACCTTGACGCGCTGAACATGCTGTTATTGCTGAGTTATTCGGACATGAAAGGCGTTGGTCCGGGCGTTTGGAGCGAGTGGAAAGGCAGTCTCTTGTGGGATCTTTATGAGCGCGCCCGCCTGCAGATGGCCGGCAGTGAGGCTCCCCCGCATGGACCCGCCAGGATTGCCCAACTCAGAGAGAAGATTATGGCCTCCCTCGAAGCTCATTTGACGCTGAGCGACGTCGACCGTCATCTCGCGCTGCTCCCGGATCGTTACATCCGCACCGCCAGTCCTGAGGCGGTTGCCAACCATCTGCGCTTAATTGAAGGGCTCGAATCAGACTCGTTGAGATGGCAGTGGGTGCAACACGGTCGCACGATCACTGAGCTGACAGTCTGCACCCGCGATCGTCACGGTCTCTTTGCCGATATTGCCGGGACTCTTACTGCGCAGGGCATTGAAATCCTGAGCGCCGAGATCAACACCCGCGAGGACGGTGTGGCTATCGACGTTTTCATGTTGCGCGCGGCGGCAACTCACCATGCCATCGAGGAGCGCAGGTGGACCAACATCGAACGCGCCTTGCGCGCGGCAATTAAAGGTGGGAGCGACGTGGCCGCGCTCGTCGAGAAATGGCAGACGCAGCATGCCCCTCGTCGTCGCGCCAGAGTTACAAACGGGCGCCGGCAAACATTACCAACTGTTGTTTGTGACAACAAAGCGGCGCAGTCTGCCACAGTCGTTGAGGTTCGCGCTGCGGATGAACCAGGATTGGCCTACAAGATCGCCAGCGCGGCCACCGCCCTGGGTTTTGAAATTGTTTATGCCAAGATTACCACTGAAAAAAGCGACTCGTTTGATGTCTTCTACGTTACCGACGCTGAAGGCATGAGGCTCTCAGCTACAGCAATGCAAGCACTCGAGCTAGCGACCCTGGAAACACTCCTCGGGACCAAACGCGTCGAGCAATTCCAGACCATCACGGCCGCCGGCAACGTTGGCCCCAGCAGCGCTCTGAACTAATCTGGCAGCTTT
>WNFR01012124.1_pt1 | contig 10695 bp, 9 predicted proteins | sample 5400221 | NCBI WGS metagenome assembly WNFR01 (sample SAMN13153357, study PRJNA577476) | soil metagenome | isolation source: 40 cm soil under Madrone tree | place: USA:California | collected 2016-06-14 | reverse complement strand
TGGTTGCCGCTCGGAGCGACTTGGATTTCGGTCTTGTTCGCGATCATTCTTCCAAAACCAAAGGACTCTGTGCGCACGGTTTCAATCGCTGCGCCGCCTCCGGCGCCGTGATGAAATCGAAGGAATCGATTGAAACGCAGGTCGAGCGATTACACACCGGCGGTCTTATCGACATGCACTTCGATTTGCCGATGGACTTGTACGAAAAGCGCAGGCGGCCAAATGTTCTCGCCGCGGAATTTTTGCCGGACTTCGAAGCCGGTGGGACGGGAATGATTGGCGCTGCCATCTACATTGAAGAACGATATCTTCCTGAGCGCGGGCTGCAGGTAGCGCTTGATCAGATCGCGCGGCTTTACACCGAAGCCGAACAATCGAAGCGGTGCGTCATTTGTCGCACGCACGATGAAATTTCGCGCGCACTCAATTCCAAACAGACCGGCTTTCTCATAACCATGGAAGGTGTCGAGCCGGTCGGCGACGATTTGGATTTGCTGCGCGCATTTTATGAACTCGGTGTTCGCGCAATCGGACTGACGCACGCGCGCACGAATGCCGCTGGTTATGGCGGCATCTTTGCGGCCAGCGGCTCATCGCCGGAAGGATTGACGCCGTTCGGTCGCGAGCTTGTCCGCGAATGCGAACGGCTCGGTGTTATCGTCGACCTTGCCCACATCAATCCAGCGGGCTTCAAAGAGATTGTCGACCTCACAACGAAGCCGCTGGTTGTTTCGCACACGAACGCCCGAAAATTTTACGATGTCGAGCGCAACATCAGCGACGAGCAGATCAAGATGGTCGGTCAACGCCGGGGCGTCATTGGTATCAATTCAGTCCTGGTCAGTCCCGCACAAAAGGAGACCACGCTGGACTGTTATGTCGATCATATCGAGCACGTCGCGAGTCTGATCGGCATCGATTGCGTCGGGATCGGCTTCGATTTCTTCGAATTCATTTATCGGCAATGGCCGGAATCAAAGAAGAAATGGATGGCCGAGAAACTGACGACGCCGCATTTCATCCCTGACCTGACAAATCATTCGCACGCCCCAAATCTCACGCGCAAATTGATCGAGCGCGGTTTCAGTGACGTCGACATCGAAAAGATTCTGCGCGGCAACTGGATGCGCATTTTTGACGAGATTCTGTAGCTTACACAATTGCCAGGGCCGGAAATTTTCGGCCAAGCACAACCTGGCTCGGCGCTTTCAACCATCGATCCAGCACCGTTCCGTAAACGTTGCGAAAGTCGGTGTTGAACTTCAGATCGCCGTGATCGAGATCGGTCAGGCTTGGATATTTGCCGAACAATCCGGGTTTGGTCCCGCCGCCGAGCACAAACATCGGTGCAGCTGCGCCATGATCGGTCCCGCCGTTTGCGTTTTCCTGAACGCGCCGGCCAAACTCGCTGAATGTCATTAACAATATGCGTTCGAAATTCCCCTGTTGCTTGAGGTCGGCCACGAATGCACTGACTGCATCGTTAAACTCCCCCATCAAGCGCTCGTGCGTGTTGATCTGTCCGGCGTGCGTATCGAAACCGCCCTGACTCGCGTAATAAACGCGCGTTGGCAGTCCACCGGCGATCATCCGCGCGATGATATTCAAACTCGCCGCGAGCTGGCCCTGCGGATACGTCACGCTCGATTTATACCTACGCGCGATCGCGAGAATTTTGTCCGAGCTCAGTTGCGCATCCAGCGCGGTGCGTTGCAAAAAGTCGAGCGTGCTCAAATCGTTTTTCGCCTTTCCCGGAATCGCGCCGATCGATCCACCGGTGTTCGATGCAACCGTGCCGCCTTCTTCGGTGGCGCCGGCTTCATTGAGTTGCCGAAAAAACATTTCTTCTGGGCTTAGCTGGCCCTTGCCAGGTTCGGACGGTTGAAATCGAAATTGTTCCGGACGCGAAAACGTTACGCCAGTGGGATTCTTCGCGGCGAACGCTTGCGGCGTTTCTTCGCCAATGGCAACACCCACAGTTGGATCGGCGCCGGCGCAGCAATTATCGAAGTAACGGCCGAGCCAACCACCGCTCACCGTGCGATCTGCATCGGAAGCGGTTTGCCAGATTTCCGTGGAACGAAAATGCGAGCGGTTCGGGTTTGGATAACCAACACCCTGCACGATCGCCACGTGACCCTCGTCGTAGAGTGATTTCAGGCCGGTAAGCTTTGGATTCAGCGCGATGTGATTATCGATTTTCAAGACCTGATCTGCGGAAAGCCGAAGCCGCGGCCGCGCAACATGGTAAGCGTCGTCGGCGTAAGGGACGACCATGTTGAGTCCGTCGTTGCCGCCGGCCATCTGCAAGACCACGAGAATGGTTCCATCTTTGCCGGTAACGGCTTGCGTCATCGCATCGGCCGCGAGCGCATCGAGCGTGAAGAAAGTTTTTTCGAGAAAAACCGGCAGCGTCCAGGTGGCGGCCGCGCCAAGCATGGAAGTGCGGAGAAATTTCCGCCGTGTTTGCAATGTGGGCTTCGTTTTCATTCGTTAGGCCAGTTGAAATTGTGACGTGCTCATCATCAAGTGGATGAGCTCGCGCAAGGTTACGTCGGTTGTTTCGGAGCTCCGGGATTCGAGATATTGCACAAGAGTGTCGATCTCTTTTTGTGCAGGCCGAGTCTGAAAAAATCTGTGGACGAGAAGATCGACAACTTCGCGGGGTTTGTTGCGAACATCGGCCGGCACAAGTTTACTAACGTCGATGGGCTCGCGGCGAACTTGCTCGACCAATTGCGCCGCGCGCCCAAAACCAACATCACCGCCTTGTCTGCGTTGTTGATTGCTTGGCGGCAGGATTGCGTCGCCGTTAATCAAGTAGTTGGCGAAATTGTATCGAAATAACAATGTCGACGTGCTGATCCACTCTTTGCCGCCGTCCCAGCCTTTCACGTTCGGCGGCGCGAAAAGAATCTGTCCCATTTGTCGCATTGCATTCTGGGCCGCGACGGGTGCTGGCGGCGGCGCATTCAGGAGCTTCGAAGTTTGAACGATGTACTGAATCGGGCTTTTGATTTGGCCGCCCATGACACGCTCGGAATAAAATTCCGCGGAGCTGAAAATTTCGCGCAGCACCGGACGCATCTCGAAATTGTGCGCGCGGATACGCTGTGCGATCGCATCCACCATTTCTGTGCTTGGATCGTCTTCGACAAAGAAGCGCCAGAGTTTGCGACCAATGAATTGTGCGCAAGCCGGTTTACTCATGAGAATGTCGATGATGTCATCGCCGTTCAAATTTCCAGTTTTGCCCATGAACGATTTCGGTCCGCGGTCCTGCTGAAATGGCGCGAACCGGAATTGCTGCGTAGTCATATCGATCCGATAACCGGTGAACGCGCGCGCCGATTCGCGAATGTCCTGCTCGCTGTAGTTGCCAATACCGACCGTGAACAATTCCATTAGTTCGCGCCCCCAATTTTCGTTGGGGTGCTCTTTTCGGCTCTGTTGCAAATCGAGGTAGATCATCATCGCCGGATCGCGTGAGATTTTCTTCACCAGCGTGGCAAAGTTTCCAAAGGCGTTGCGACGGAGGGTGTCGTTCTGGAGCCACATCCAGTAAGCGTCTCGCACTTTTTGCGCGCTGGTTGCGAAATGTCCGTGCCAGAAGAGTGTCATTTTTTCCAGCAATGGCGCCGGGCCATTGAGCATTCGATCAAGCCACCAGCGGCGAAGATCAACAATCTCGTCGCCTTCCATCAGGCGAACCTGACGCGCCTTGCTTTGAAAGTTTTCGCCACGGTCCTTGGCGGCTTTAATTTCCATTCGCTGAGCCTGAATATTTCGAGGATGCACCCACATCGGGGGCGGCACATTTGCTGTCTCGCCCCTAACCTCAACGAAGTCGCGCACCGCTGCCGCGAGCCCCTTTTTTCGGAGCGCTTCGATCTCTGCCGGGGTGCCGCCGAACGCGGCGCGATTAAGCAGATGCGCCGCCGTCGCCTCGTTCCACTTTGAGTTGGGCAGCGTCAGCATGTTGATTGAACCGGTTTGGGCGAGCGTGGTTGCATGATGGACTCTACTTTGTCTAGACCGGCTCACGGCCCTTCTGGTTACATGCCTTAAATCGGAAGCAGAGGAACCGGCTTTGAAATTCATTAATCTGACGCGCCGAACTGAGATTGGCGCCAATTCGTACTATTTAGAGGCCGGCGACCGTCGGCTCGTGCTCGATTCCGGGATGCATCCGAAGTTCGAAGGAGAGGAAGCGTTGCCGAATTGGAAAGCGCTCGGCGATCGCCGGCTCCAAGCGATTATCGTTTCGCATTCGCATCAAGATCACATCGGCACGTTGCCGGTCTTGATGCGGTGGCAACCGCAGGCGCGCGTCTTCATGACCGAGCCGACCGTCGAAATTGGTAGCGTGTTGTTGCACAACTCAGTCAACGTGATGACGCGGCAACGCGAAGAGCTCGGAACAACTTTGTATCCGCTCTTCACCCATCGCGAAGCCGATCGCGCCGCCGATCGCTGGCAATCGTGCGCGTTGCGACAGGTGTACACGCTTTCGGGTGAGCGAGCGCCGAATGCGGACGGTGACGCAGTTACATTCGAATTTTTCGACGCCGGACACGTTCTAGGTTCAACCGGAATTCTCATTCGCGCTGAAGGACGCACGCTCTTTTATACCGGCGACGTTAACTTTGATGACCAAACGATCGCGCAGGCGGCGGTTTTTCCGGAAGAGAAGATCGACATCCTGGTGATGGAATGCACCCGCGGCGATACGCCCGCGCCTGCGACGTGGTCGCGCGCGGGCGAAGAACAACGGCTCGCGCAATCGATCGAGAATGCGTTCGCGCGCGGAGGTTGCGTTCTGATTCCAGTGTTCGCGCTCGGAAAAACGCAGGAAGTGCTGGCAATGCTTTACAAATTGCGCCGGGCAAAAATCCTCGATTTCCCGATCTACATCGGCGGACTCAGCTCAAAGATCAGCGACATTTACGATCGGCGGGCACAAATGGGCCGGCGTCAGCTGCCGCGCCTGCAATTACTCGATGAACTTCGCCCCTTTGTTTTGAATGCCGAAACCATTCACGACGCGCGGACACGCGCTGGACGCGTTTACGCGCTTTCCAGTGGGATGATGACTCCCAAAACGCTCTCCAATATTTTCGCGCAGCGAATCGTCGATCAGCCACTCCATTCCATTTTCTTCGTCGGGTACGCCGATCCGGAATCGCCCGCGGGAATTTTGCGAAGCGCGCTGGCGAACGAACAGGTGACGCTCGATCCAGGCGGATCGCCGCAGCGCGTGCGCTGTCACATCGAACAGTTTCAATTCAGCGCGCACGCATCGCGGGAGTCACTGATTGGATTCGCGGAGCGGCTCGCGCCGAAAAAAGTTTTGCTCGTCCATGGCGATCCGCTAGCGGTGGAGTGGATGCGCGCGCGGCTGGCGTCCGATTTGCCCAATTCAGAAATCATCGTCCCGACGCCGGGAACGGAATTGGAATTGTGGTGAAGATTGTCTGCTGGAACATCAATTCGCTGCGCAAGCGTCAGGACCGATTGTTCGCGTGGCTCGAAAATACCACGCCCGATATTGTTTGTTTGCAGGAAACGAAATGCACCGATGAACAATTTCCGGCACTGGCGCTTCAATCCAGCGGTTACGACTCCGCCTATCACGGCGAGAAATCTTACAACGGCGTCGCGATTCTTTCGAAAACGAAACTGAAGGAAGTTCGCGCGTCGCTCTGTGATGAAGTTGTCGATCCGCAAGCGCGCGTGATTTCGGCAACGATCGGAAATTTGCGTGTCTATTCCGTTTATGCGCCGAACGGCCAGACCGTTGGCTCGCCGGCTTACAAATATAAATTGGAATGGTACGCCCGATTGCGCGATTGCCTGGCCAAAGAGCAAGATGTCGATCTTGTGGTGTGCGGCGATTTCAATGTCGCGCCGGAAGATGTCGATGTTTACGATCCAAAGCTTTGGCGCGGCGCAATCATGTGCTCCGATGGCGAGCGGATGGCGTTTCAGCAACTCTGTCAAATCGGTTTGCGGGACACGCTGCGACTGCACCCGCAGGAACCCGGCGTTTTTACCTGGTGGGATTATCGGATGCTTTCTTTTCCGAAAAATCGCGGGCTGCGGATCGATGCTGTCCTGGCGAGCGAAGGACTCGCCAAAAGATGTACGGCCTCGGGAGTCGATCGCGAGATGCGCAAAGGTAAAGATCCTTCCGATCACGCGCCGATTTGGGCAGAATTCTAACTGTGACTGCGTCGTGAGCTCACGATGAAAATTCCGCTTCACGTTTCTAATCTGCCGCCAAAGCCGCTGATAATTTGGGACGGTGACTGCCATTTCTGCCGGCGGTGGATCGAGCGCTGGCGCGAAATCACGCGCGGCGTGGTCGATTACGCGACATCCCAGGAAAGCGCAGAACGATTTCCAGAGATCCCGCGCGAACAATTCGAGCGCTCGGTCATTTACATCGAGACCGACGGCGCCGTTTATTCTGGGGCTGAAGCGGTCTTTCGATCATTACGATGTCGATCTTCCAAGAAGTGGTTGGCGTGGAGTTACGACCGTTTACCTGCTTTTGCGCCGGTCTCGGAAAGCCTTTACAGAATTATCTCGCGTAATCGCAGATTCGCTTCTGTGATCACGAAGCTTCTCTGGGGCAATGACGTTCGCCCGCCAACCTATTTTGCGGCGCGCCGCTGGTTTCTCCGCGCGGTCGGTTTGATTTTTCTCATCGCGTTCGTTTCGCTCTGGGTCCAGATCGACGGACTCATCGGGTCGAATGGAATTACTCCAGTGCGCGAATTTCTTCCGGCGGCCCGCGCCCAGCTGGGCGACCGCGCATTGTCGATCTTGCCGACACTGTGCTGGTTCAACTCGAGCGATACCTTTTTCCATTTTCTGTGTGGCGGCGGAGTTGTCCTCTCACTCGTTTTGATCGTCGGAATCGCGCCGGCGCTGTCACTCGTCGGGTTGGTTGCTTTTTATCTTTCGCTCACGATCGCCGGCCAAACATTTCTCAGTTTTCAATGGGATATTTTGCTGATCGAGATTGGGTTCCTGTCGATCTTTCTCGCGCCATGGCGGCTTTGGCCAAAGCGCGGCGTCGATCCGCCCGTTTCGCGCGCCGCACTTTTTCTGCTCAAGGTCCTGCTCTTCAAACTGTTGGTCATGTCCGGAGTGGTGAAGCTCACCAGCGGCGACGATTCGTGGTGGGACCTGACCGCGCTTGATTATCACTATTGGTCGCAGCCGTTGCCGACCGTGATCGGTTGGTGGGCCGATCAAAGTCCTGAGTGGTTCAAGAAATTTTCGGTCGCGTTTTGTCTCGTTGTCGAAATTATTGTTCCGTTTTTCATTTGGGCGCCACGCCGATTAAGACTGTTTGCTTGCGGGCTGCTAATTTTCCTCCAGGTCATGATCGCGGCGACGGGGAACTATTGCTTTTTCAATTTGCTGACCATCGCGTTGTGTTTGTTGTTAATTGATGACGATGTAGCCGCTTCGCTCCGCGAAACGCGCGCGCGTCGCATAGCGACGCGGCCACAGGACAAGCTGTCGATCTGCGCCGCGACGGCGGTGATCGTTGTTACTTTGCCGCTGAATGCGCAGCTGATTTACAGTGCGCTCAAACCGGAAGCGGAATGGCCGCGCCTGCTCGGATCCGTTTATGCCCGAGCGGAGGCGTTTCGGATTGTTAATGGCTACGGCCTTTTTCGCGTGATGACGAAAGATCGACGCGAGATCATAATCGAGGGGAGCGCTGACGGACTTGATTGGAAGCCTTACGAATTCAAATGGAAGCCCGGTGACGTGATGCGCGCGCCGGGCTGGTGCGCGCCGCATCAACCGCGGCTTGATTGGCAAATGTGGTTCGCCGCGCTCGGCTCGTATCGCCAAAATCCGTGGTTTGTTCAGCTGGTGATTTCTTTGTTGCACGGCAAACCGCAAGTCGCAGCGCTTTTTGAACGGAATCCGTTTCCACAAAATCCGCCGCGCTACGTTCGCGCGGCGCTTTATCGCTATCGTTTCACGACTGCCGAGGAACATCGCGAAACTGGCGCGTGGTGGAAACGTCAGGAACTCGGCGAATACTTGCCAAGCGTCTCGCTCGAAGACGTCCGCTGAGCTTGACATCTTCCTGTAGCCGCGTCGCTCTGGGACGCGCAATGCCACCTCGACTCGGAGCGTTTCGCGGAGCGAAACGGCTACAGGCTCGGTTGAGGGACGCACCGTTCGCGGATATATTCCGCGGCGATGCCGAAGGAAGAACAGATCATGACGGAAGGGACCGTGACCCAGGTTTTGCCGGGGACGATGTTCCGGGTCGATCTCGGCGGCCAACGCAATGTGCTTGCACACATTTCCGGCAAAATGCGCAAGCATTTCATCCGGAGCGCGGATAGTTGGAGTAACGAAATTTAACTGGAGACCATCATGGCTGAAGAAAACAAATCACATCGCGCGTCTGGAACGACCGACGCGCAGAACAAATTCGAAAGCAGCAAGACGCACGCGCGAAAAGCGGCCGAGGACTTACGCGATGCGGCCGGCGCGATTGCCGGCGAATATCGCGGCAAAGCGGAGCAAGCTTGGACCGAGGCCCGCGGGAAAGCTGAGCACGCTTGGACGGACGCGCGTGGCCGCGCTGAGCAGGCCTTGGGCGATGCACGGACGCGTGTGCGGACGTTTCAAGACGACGCGGAACAGTACGTTCGCGAAAATCCGACCAAGGCAATCTTTACCGCGCTCGGCGTGGGATTTGTTCTTGGACTGATCTTTCGGCGCTGATCGCGATTTGCTGAATGGCTGGCGAAAATTCGCCGACGAGAAGTCGAACGCGCCAGACCGGTTTCATCGGCAGTTTGGTCGCACTCGCGAGCGCGCTCGCGGATTTTTTCGAGAGTCGCGCCGAACTCTTTGCCACGGAATCAAAGGCGGCGCTCGTTCAATTTATTTTGGTCGCAGTTTGCCTGGTCGCGGCACTTCTGTTTTTCGCGTTTGGATATGTCTTTCTGCTCGCAACCGCGGTGGTTGCCGTCGCTCATCTGGCGAAGATCTCGTGGCTGTGGACCGCCTTGGCTGCGGCCGGCCTGCATTTGTTGATCGCGCTGATCCTTCTGCTGATTGCGCGCAGTGGAATTAAGCGACCGATCTTTCGCGCGACCACAGCCGAACTAAAAAAGGATCGTGAATGGCTAAAAAATCTGGAAACAACAAATCAGACGCGGAGCTAAAAGAGCAAATCGCGCGGTCGCGCGAAGATCTCGCGCTCAGACTGAACCGTGTTCGCGAGGAAGTCGATTTGCCGCGTAAAATCCGTCGCTCGGTCCGGCGCGAGCCAGTCCCGTGGATCGTTGGTGCGATTGCGATCGGTTTGCTGGTGACGGCGGTAGTCACCCGCAAGAAAAAAATTTTTGTCGATGCAAAAAGCGGCGCCAGATCCAAGCACGCGCTGTTAGAGGCGGGATTTGTATTGGGAGCGTTGCGGATTGCCGCGAGTTTGCTCAAACCGGTGATTATGAACCTTGTCGAAAAGAAACTCGGGAGCTATTCGGGGCGCGGGCGTTTCGGGCCGAAAGGCTTTTGAGTTTACGCGCGCCGTCGTGCTGCATAAGAATCGCGGCGCGTTATGCCTCCAACATCGATGGAAAGCTCTCCGCGTTCACACCCGCTGTCGCATGTCGATGAATACCTGGCGATCGGACAAAGTGCCGGCGTCTCCGATATTCATCTTGGCGTAAACGCGCCACCGCTCTGGCGGCTGCACGGAACACTGCAACCGATTTGGACCGACGCACCGCGTTTCACTTCGGACCAAACACGCGCGCTCGCAGAAGGTTTTCTTTCGAATCTGCACAAAACGCAACTGAACGAGCGCGGCGATGCCGATTTTGCTTACGCGAATAAGTTCGGCCGATATCGTACGAGCGTCGTGCGGCAGCGTCTCGGCGTCGATCTCGTCTTTCGCATCATCAACACAAAAGTGCGCACGATGGAAGAGCTCGGGCTACCCGAACATCTCAAACTCCTTACGCGCTATCAAAATGGACTGATCCTCGTCACCGGTTCGGTCGGCAGTGGAAAATCGACCACGCTGGCGGCTTTGGTGGAGCAAGTGAACACGGAACGGCGCGAGCACATTATCACGCTCGAAGATCCGATTGAGTATGTGTTGGAGCCGAAAGGCTGCCACATTACCCAACGCGAGGTGCACACACACACGCGCTCGTTCGCGGCTGCCCTGCGCGGGGCCCTGCGCGAAGATCCAGACGTCATCATGGTTGGTGAAATGCGAGATTTGGAAACGATCTCGCTCGCGATCACCGCTGCCGAAACCGGCCATTTGGTTTTGGGAACGCTGCACACGGGGAACGCATCGCGCACGCTTGATCGATTGCTCGACGTCTTTCCACCCGATCAACAGGAACAAGTCCGAACCATGGTGAGCGAGTCGCTGCGCGGCGTAATCAGTCAGCAGCTTATTCCGCGTACCGACGGCCAGGGCCGTGTTCTCGCCCTGGAGACGCTCACGAACACGCCCGCCGTCGCAAACGTCATTCGCGAAGCGAAGGCTTACATGCTCCCGGGAATCATTCAGACCGGCAAAAAGCAAGGCATGCAGTTGATGGACGATGCACTTGCCGATCTTTGCGGCCGCGGCTTGATCAGCGCAGAAGAAGCTCTTGCTCGTGCGGATCAAAAGCAGGAAATGCGAAC
>WNFR01011437.1_pt1 | contig 10695 bp, 7 predicted proteins | sample 5400221 | NCBI WGS metagenome assembly WNFR01 (sample SAMN13153357, study PRJNA577476) | soil metagenome | isolation source: 40 cm soil under Madrone tree | place: USA:California | collected 2016-06-14 | reverse complement strand
CACCATCGATTTGTCGTTAGTCGCGACAAAGGCAGCCATTGGAGTTGAATTGAGTTCGGACCCTGGCTCTTCTGTGCGCTCGGTGAATGCAGGGGGCACGCGACAATCGCTCTCCAGTTGTTTCAACGTGTCACGAACACATCGACGGGCAGGTATTTCACTTCTGGGTTCCTTCCCCTGCCCAACGTTACATCGACGATCGCGCCAATCTCCTAAAGTGCGGGAGGAGGACTCGAACCTCACGCGCCCGCGGCGGACAACCCGCCGCTGCTCTGCCGCTGAACTACCCCGCGTTGAACACTACGGCTCCCGACCCCTTGGGTTACGGCAAGATCGGTCAGCGGCGCGAACGCCCCGCTGCCAGGACGGCTGGTTCTGCGGGCGCGGCGGCGGCGGAAGCCTGTGCCTGCTCCAGCCAGCCGCCGCCCAACGATTTGTACAGATCCACCAAATTGGTAAGCCGGGCGAGCCGCACCTGGATCAGGTTCTGCTGAGCGCTGAACAATTCGCGCTGCGCGTCGAGCACATCGAGGTAGCTTGCGACTCCATTGGTGTAGCGCAGTTGCGCGAGTCCCAGCCGCTCGCCTTCGGCGTGCGCGAGCGCCTCCTGGGCCCCCAATTGCTGATCGAAGGTGCTGCGCGCAGCAAGACCATCGGCCACTTCGCGGAACGCAGCCTGGATCGCCTTCTCGTAGTTCGCCACGGCAATGCTTTTGCGCGCCTTTCCGACATCGAGATTGGCCTTGTTGCGCCCTGCGTCGAAGATCGGCAGGGTCAATTGCGGCACGAAACTCCAATTGAGCGAGCCGCCCTTGAACAGCCCGGAGAGCTCGTCGCTCGCCGTGCCATAACTGCCGGTCAGCGTGATCTGCGGGAAGAATGCGGCGCGCGCCGCGCCGATGTTGGCATTGGCCGACTTCAACTGCTGCTCTGCCTGCAGCACGTCGGGACGGCGTTCCAGCAGTTCGGAAGGAAGGCCCACCGGCACGTCCGTCACGATGCCCTGCATCACCAGTGGCTGGGGCGGCGGCAGGTCTGCGGGGAGCGGTCCACCGATCAGCAGCACAAGTGCATTCTCGGCCTGCGCCCGTGCTCGAGTTTGGCTCGCGAGATCAGCACGCGCCGACTGCACTAACGTCTCGGACTGACGCAGGTCGAAGGCCGACAGGGTCCCTGTCTCGGACTGCCGCTGTGCGATGCGATATGCGTCTTCTCGCGTCGTCAGCGTCTGGCGAGTGAGCTCCAGTTGCTCGGCAAGAGCTTGCGCGGCGAGGTACGCATCAGCCACTTGGGACACCAGGCTGATATGGACGCTGCGCCGCGCTTCTTCGCTCGCCAGGTAGCTTGCGAGCGCGGCGTCCTTCAAGCTCCGCACGCGACCGAACAGATCGATCTCATAGGCGCTTACGCCCACTCCGACGCTGTACTGGCTCGACACTGTCGGTGTCCCCGGCTGCCTCAAGCTCGACGGAATGCGCTGGCGCGCACCACTGGCAGCCGCATCCACACTCGGGAACAGGTCGGCGCGTTGGATCTGGTACTGCGCGCGCGCTACTTCGATATTCAAGACCGCGACGCGCAGATCGCGATTGTTGGCGAGCGCCAGTTCAACCATCTTCTTGAGCCGCGCATCAGTAAAGAATTCACGCCAACCTATTTCCGTAGCCGTGCGAGCGTTTGCGGCCTGCGCCTGTCCGCTGTCCGGGTAACCTGCGGCGACCGGCGACGCGGGGCGCTCGTAGCGCGGAGCCAAGGAACAGGCACTCAGCATTGCGACCAGGGCCAATGGCAAGACAGATTTTTTCATATTCATCTTTCGTTCAACGCCAATTCAGGAGGAGCATCGCCTTGTTGCGACGGCCTCACGTTGAACAGACGCAGGATCACGACGAAGAACAGCGGCACCAGGAAAATCGCCAGCACCGTCGCGGTCAGCATCCCGCCAATCACGCCGGTACCGATCGCAACGCGTCCACCCGAACCGGCGCCGGTCGACAGCGCGAGCGGCGTGACACCCAGGATGAAAGCGAGCGAAGTCATCAGAATCGGCCGCAAACGCTGACGTGCGGCGTGCACGGTGGACTCGATCAGGCTCATGCCATGGTCGTAGTTCTCCTTGGCAAATTCGACGATCAGGATCGCATTCTTCGCCGACAGGCCCACGGTAGTGAGCAGACCGACCTGGAAGAACACGTCGTTGTTAAGCCCGCGCAGCAAGGTCGCGAAAATCGCGCCCACCACGCCGAGCGGCACCACCGTCATTACCGCGACCGGGATCGACCAGCTCTCGTACAATGCGGCGAGGCAGAGGAACACGACGATCAGCGATATCGCGTAGAGCGCCGGAGCCTGTGAACCCGACAGACGTTCTTCATAGGACAAGCCGGTCCACTCGTAGTCGATGCCAGGCGGCAGTTGCTTGGCGATCTCCTCCATCGCCGCCATGGCTGCACCCGTGCTCTGGCCTGGCGCAGGCTCGCCCATGATCTCGAAGGACGGAACGCCGTTGTAGCGCTGCAGCTTGGGCGGGCCGTAGGTCCACTCGCCGCTTGTGAAAGCCGAGAACGGCACCATGCTGCCCCGACCGTTGCGCACATACCAATCGCCAAAGTCTTCCGGCAGCATGCGGAACGGCACGTCGCCCTGGATGTAGACGCGCTTCACCCGGCCGCGGTCGACAAACTGATTCACGAATTGCGAGCCCCAGCCGGCGGTGAGCGTGTCGTTGATGTTGCTGATGGTCACCCCCAGCGCACTTGCCTTCTCGCGATCGATCTTCAGCCGATACTGCGGCTCATCGTCGAGGCCGTTGGCAAACACGCGTGTCAGCGCTGGATTCTTCGCCGCGGCGCCGAGCATTTGGTTGCGCGCTTCGAGCAGCTTATCGTGGCCTACGTTGGCGCGGTCCACCAGCTCCAAGTCGAAACCCGTCGCATTGCCCAGTTCGAAAACCGCTGGCGGCACGAATGCAAACACCATCGCGTCCTTGATCTGTGAAAAGCGTCCCATCGCTCGCCCCGCGAGCGCTTTGACATTGTGCCGATCGCCAGGGCGCTCTCCCCAGGGCTTCAGCCTCACGAAGGCAAGACCGGAATTCTGGCCGGGGCCGGCGAAGTTGAATCCCGCCACGGTGAACACCGAGGCAACGGAATCTTTCTCTTCATTAAGAAAGTAGTCGCGCACTTGAGTGAGCACATCGCTCATGCGGCTCTGCGTGGCACCAGCCGGCGTAGTGGCCTGCACGAACAGGATGCCCTGATCCTCGTCAGGCAGAAACGCGCTCGGAATGCGTGTGAACAGCAGACCCATCGCGACGACAATCGCGACATAGATCACCAAATAGCGCCCGGTGCGGCGCAGGACATGCTGCACGCTGCTTTCATACTTGCGATTGCCGCTATGGAACGCCCGATTGAACCAGCCGAAGAACCCGCGTTTCGCTTCCTGATGGCCCTTGGGTATGGGCTTGAGAATGGTCGCCGTCAGCGCTGGCGTGAACACCAGAGCGACCAGCACCGAAAGCACCATGGCCGAGACCAGGGTGATGGAAAACTGGCGGTAGATCACGCCGGTGGAACCGCCGAAGAAGGCCATCGGCAAAAACACCGCGGACAGGACCAGAGCAATACCGACCAGCGCGCCGGTGATCTGCCGCATGGACTTGAGCGTGGCCTCTTTCGGCGACAGCCCCTCTTCGGCCATCACCCGCTCGACGTTTTCGACCACGACGATGGCGTCATCGACCAGCAGACCGATCGCGAGCACCACGCCGAACATGGTGAGCGTATTAATGGTGTAGCCGGCCGCGGCGAGAATGCCGAACGTACCGAGCAGCACCACCGGGACTGCGACGGTCGGGATAAAAGTGGCGCGCAGGTTCTGCAGGAACAGCAGCATCACCAGGAACACGAGCACGATAGCTTCGGCCAGCGTCTTCACTACTTCCTCGATCGAAAGCCGCACGAACGGTGTGGTATCGAGCGGATAGACGGCTTCCAGCCCCTGCGGGAAGAATGGCTTCAAGCGGTCGATGGTCGCCCGCACCGCATCCGCGGTGTCGAGTGCGTTCGCCCCGGGTGCCAGCTTCACCGCCAGCGCGGCCGCGGGTTTGCCGTTGAAGCGAAGATCGCTGGAGAAATTCTCGCCCCCTAGCTCCACGCGCGCCACATCGCGCAGCCGTACCTGCGAGCCATCGGGATTGACGCGCAACAGGATGTTGCTAAAATCCTCGGGCGATTGCAGGCGTTGCGGCCCGATGATGGTCGCGTTGAGCTGTTGCCCTTTCGCAGATGGCAGGCCGCCCAACTCGCCGGCGGTGACCTGCACATTCTGGGTCGAGATCGCGTCGCTCACATCGACCGGCGTCAAGCCAAAGTTGTTGAGCTTGCCCGGATCGAGCCAGACGCGCATCGCGTATTGCGCGCCGAACAGTTGGAAGTCCCCAACGCCCGGGGTACGACTCAACGGGTCCTGCACCCGTGAGGCGACGAAGTCGGCGATGTCGCGGCCGTTTATGCTGCCGTCACCGGAGACGAAGCCGATCACGATCAGGAAGTTGCGCGTCGCTTTGGCTACGCGCAGGCCCAACTGCTGCACGATTTGCGGCAACTGCGACGTGGCGAGCTGCAGCTTGTTCTGCACCTGCACTTGCGCGATATCGGCGTTGGTGCCCTGCTTGAAGTACAGCGTGATCGCGAAGGTGCTGTCTTTCTCGCTCGAGGAATTGAAGTAGATCAGATTGTCGATGCCCGAGAGCTGCTGCTCGATTACCTGCACCACGGTGCTCTGCAACGTCTCGGCCGAAGCACCGGGGTAGGTACCGGTGATAGCGATCGATGGCGGCGCAATACTTGGATACTGGGCGATTGGCAGGGTCCGAATCGCCAAGCCGCCCGCCAGCATGATGACGAGGGCGATTACCCAGGCAAAGATCGGCCGGCTGATAAAGAACTTGCTCATTGCAGACGCTCCTTACTGCCGTTGGGTAAGCTTCCGCTCACCCGGGTTGGGCTGTTCTTGCGGTGCTTCGTCGGAGAGCTTGTTCGCCTCGACTGCTCGCACCACAGTGCCCGGGCGTGCCTTCTGCAAGCCTTCCACCACAACTTTGTCGCCAGCCTTGACGCCGTCCAGTACCAGCCACTTGTCGCCGATGGCCCGATCCACTTTGAGTACGCGCATCTCGACCTTGTTGTCCTGGCCTACCACCAGCGCGGTCGGCTCGCCGCGCTGATTGCGGCTCACGCCTTGCTGCGGCACCAGCAGCGCCTGCTCGCTCACGCCCTCTACCAGGCGCGCGTGCACAAACATGCCCGGCAACAACTGACGCTGTGGATTGGGAAACACCGCGCGCATCGTGACCGAGCCTGTGCCCTGATCGACCGTCACTTCGGAAAACAGCAGCTTGCCCGGCCGCGAATACTCGGTGCCATCGTCGAAGAGCAGCTTGACCATGGCCTGGTCCGCGCCGGCACTTTGGAGTTGGCCGTTCGCCAGTTCGCGCTGCAGGCGCAGAAGCTGTGTAGTGGATTGGGTGACGTCCACGTAGATCGGGTCGAGCTGTTGCACGGTCGCGAGCGCCGAAGTCTGGTCGGACGTCACCAGCGCACCCTCGGTCACCGTGGAGCGTCCGACGCGGCCGGAAATCGGCGCGAGCACTTTGGTGTAGACCAGATTGATGCCCGCGGTCTCGATCGCCGCCTTGGCTGAGGCGACATCCGCCTCCGCCTGCTGCTGACTCGCGACCGCGTCATCGTATTGCTGCTTGCTGACCGCGCGAGCCTCGATCAATGTACGGTAGCGTTCGGCCAGAACTTTCGCGGAATTGAGTGTCGATTGCGCGCGCGCCAGGGACGCCCGGGCGGAATCATAGGCCGCATGGTATCTCGCTGGGTCGATTTCATAGAGCTGCTGGTCGACGCGCACTTCACCGCCTTCGGTAAATAAGCGTTTGCGGACAACACCGGTGACCTGCGGGCGGACTTCCGCAACGCGATAGGGCGAGGTGCGGCCCGGTAACTCACTGACAATTTCGACTCGCTGCGGAGCCAGTGTGGTGACCATGGCTTCGGGCGCCGGACGCTGTTCCTGCGCTTGCGCGCTGTTTTGCTGCTGCCCGCAGCCGGCAAGGACGAGCGCCAGAGCGGCGGCGCAGATCGATCCAATGAGAGTGCCATTAACGCGCATGATGCAAACCCCTTTGAGAAGAACTAATGAGAAGACAACATCGGTTTCACCGGCCATTCAGTAATCAACGTGCCTATCCTCTGCACCGTGCCTTTTGCCGATTGCGGGTTGCCGATCGCGAGCGCACCAACAGGTCAGCGAGGTGCTGCTCTGTGCGCCAAACTAAGTGCGTGTGGTTGCTGACCGGCTGCAGAACGCCGTGGGAATGTCACAGATGCCACCGCGGCGGCTCGCCACGGGACCTACCCTGCAGAGTTTCGCTGTGGTTGGCGGCTCTAGGCTATGCGGTGCAGGACGCGAGCGAGCGTGGTCGCGATCTCCCGCGACTGGAGCGGCTTGGTGAGGAGTTCACTGACACCAGCGGCAAGCGCGTCCTGTGTCAGGATCGGGCCGCTATAGCCGCTCACCAGCACGATCGGCAAGTCGGGACGATGGCGGCGCAATACATTCGCGAGTCCCGCCCCGGTGAGCCCGGGCATGACTTCATCGGTGACGACGACGTCAAACCGCCCGGGCGCCGCCTCGAACGCGGCGAGTGCGGCGCGGCTATCGGAGAATGACACCGGTTGGTAGCCGAGCCGCGACAGCACCTCGGCGGTCGCCGAAAGCAACGGCGCCTCGTCGTCGACCAGCAGCACACGCTCGCCGTTTCCTCGCGGCGGCGGGGCCGCCGTCTCATCGGAAGAGTCGAGCACGATGTCCGCCAGCGTCAGGTAGATTGTAAACGTGCTGCCCTGATCGGGGGCGGTCTTCACGTCGATCGCACCACCCGAGTCGGTGACGATGGCGTAGACCAGCGACAGCCCAAGACCGGTGCCTCGGCCGATCTCCTTGGTGGTGAAGAACGGCTCGAATATGCGGGAGAGCGTCGCCTCGTCCATGCCGGATCCGCTGTCCTCGACGCTCAGGCGCACGATACGGCCTTGCCGCAACGTTCCGTGCGAAAGCGCTCGCTCGGTGGAGACGTCTGCGGCCTCGAGCGTCACGCGCAAGGTGCCGCCTGCGCTCATGGCCTGGATCGCGTTGCTGCACAGATTCATCACCACCTGGTGCAGTTGGGTAGCGTCGCCGATCACGACGAGAGGTGACTCAGGCGCGCTCGCCTCGAGACGGATGCCGGCGGGGAGCGAGCCTCGGACCAGCTCGAGCGTCTCGGCCACGACATTGGCGACATCAACCGGCGCGCGCTTGCCGTGCTGGCTGCGGCTGTAGGCGAGGATCTGCTCGACGAGCTCGCGCCCGCGGGTCGCGGCGGTGAGCACGTTCTGCGCATAGCGCTTAAGCGGCGATCTCCCGGGTGCCTTCTCGAAAAGCATTTCGCCGTATGCGAAGATGCCGCCCAGGACATTGTTGAAGTCGTGCGCGATGCCCCCGGCGAGCCGTCCGACCGCCTCCATCTTCTCGGCCTGGCGCAGCCGCAGCCCGAGCCGCTCGCGCTCGGCCTGCGCGAGCTTGCGCTCGGTGATATCGCGAAAATTCACGACCACAGCCTGCACACCCGGTTCATGCAGCAGGTTCCTCTTCGTCGACTCGATCCAGCGCCATGACCCGTCCTTGTGCCGTGCCATCGCCTCGGCGGTCGACTCGTAGTCCGGCTCCTGCAGCAGCTGCGTCCAGCGATCGTTCAAAATTTGCGCATAGTCCGGATGGACGTGGTCCATCAGTGGCTGCTCGGTTAGCTCCTGTGGTGTGTAACCGAGCACCCGTTCCACCGATGGGCTGGCGTAGATGATGCTCCTGTCGGGGCGCAACAACAGAATACCCTCTCCGCTCTTCTCGACCATCGCCCGGAAGGTGTTCCGACTCCTTTGCAGCACCTCCGCGGCCTGCTTGCGTTCGGTTACATCCATGGTCGTACTGAAATACTCGGCGACGTCACCGGAGCTGTCAAATACAGGATAGGCAACGGTGTGGCAGTACCTTATCGATCCGTCAGGAAGAACAATTCGATAGTCCATTTCGTAATCGAGTTTTTCGCTCTTGGCCTTGTTGGCGATCTCGACAACACCGAGAACGTCATCAGGGTGAACGCGCTCGCTAAGCATCTCGAACGTCGGTTTCTCCTTGTCAGGATCGTAGCCAAAGATCCGCAGGAACTCCGGCGAGGCAATGAAAGTTCCCGAGGAGACATCTCTCACCGAGCTGCCCATGTGAGCGAGTCTCTGCGCCTCATGCAAATAGGCCTCGCTGCACTGCAGCTTCTGTTCCGCGCGCTTGCGGTCCTCGATGTCGTGCGTCGCCGCATACCACTTGACGATGTTTCCCGCCTCGTCGCGTAACGGCACGATGCGGCCCAGGAACCAGCGATACTGCCCATCCGCCCGCCGAATGCGTGTTTCCAGCTCGCAAGGTTCGCCACTCGCCAACGCCGTCCGCCACGTGTTCACCACGCGGTCGAGATCTTCGGGATGGGTTACGTTCATCCAGTTCCAGCCCAGCATCTCATCTCTGGAATGGCCCAAATAGTCCAGCCAATTTTGACTCATGAAATCAACGGAGCCGTCAGGCAGAGTGCTCACGACAAAAGCGGGAATTGTCTCGAGAGTGACGCGAAGTCCGGATCCTTTCTTCCGCCTCCTTTGCTGACGTGACATCCATCACCGCACCAACGAACTCGATGTTGCCTGATTCTTCGTTTATGGCATGAGCTACAACGTGCAAATGCTTGATGGAGTCATCCGGCATCAGTAGTCGATGCTCAAAATCAAAATCCCGCCCATCCTGCGATGCGCGTTCAATTATCTGTTTCACGAGGACCGCGTCCTCCGGATGAACCCGTTGGAGAACACGTTCCAGGGTCGGTTTCGTCGTTCGGTCGTATTGGAAGATTCGAAAGGTTTCCTCCGACCAGACCATTTCGCCGTTCGGAACACTCCAGCCGAAGCTCCCCGTGCGACTGAGGCGCTGGGCCTCCGCCAGGTAGGCTTCGCTGCGTCGCAGGGCTTTCGCCTGCTTGCGAGCATTTCCGACCAGACGGATACCGCCGAGTAAATATTGCACGGCTCGACGCCAGAATCTTGAGGTCTGGGACCCTATCATTTCCGTCACTCTACCCGGTTCGCGGTGAAACGCCGACATGGCCGGCTACCCGGCGCGCGATCCGAGAAGGTCGGCCACCGCCCGAAGCAGATCCCCGCACTTGAATGGCTTGGCCAGCGCACACGCCGCTCCGAGCGTGATCGCGGCATCCGCGTCCAGCCCGTGCCCGGAATTGAAAAGTCCCGAGATCGCGATGACCGGAACCCCGGGATACTGCTCCTTCAACTTTGTGATGACCAGCGCGCCGTTCATTCCGGGCATGTGGATGTCGGTAACCACCAGCGCGGGTGCCCCGAATTTCATTGCGGCGAGTCCGGCACTTCCGTTGGCGGCCTTCCGTACGCGGTAGCCCTCTCCCTCCAGGAGCTCGGCCAGGGCTTCGCGCATGATCGGGTCGTCTTCAATGATGAGGATGTCAGTGGTTGTGGTCATGTTTCAAGCCTCGGGCGGACGCACCGATTTCACGTGGCCCTGATTGCGAGTATGTTAAAGGGGGGCGTCAGACAAGGTCACATCTGTGACAAACGCGGATTACCTTGGCTACGCTTGCACCCGTGATGGACCTTCAAGCAGACATGAATACGCAAGCTCACGCGGCTCGGACTGGCACCTCGCTGGCGCACGTACTCGCCATCGACGACGATCCGATTCTCCGGGCGGCTGTCGCCGACTATCTTGGCCAGCACGAGTTCCGCGTCACGGCCGTGGCCGACGGGCGGGCGATGCAGGCGGTGCTGGCAGGTGAAGTGGTCGACCTCATCGTGCTGGACCTCAAGCTACAGACAGAAGACGGGATGGCGCTCGCGCGCAGACTGCGCGAAGAGTCCATGATCCCGCTCATCATGCTCACCGGTCGCAGCGAAGAGGCTGACCGCGTGATGGGCCTGGAACTGGGCGCCGACGACTATCTGACCAAGCCGTTCAGCCCGCGCGAGCTGCTGGCGCGCATCCGCGCCGTGCTGCGCCGCCGTCGGCCCGAGGTACAACAGGGCCGGCCGGAGGGCATTCGTGCCTACCGTTTCGACGGCTGGGAGCTAAACCTCAACACCAGGCGCCTGCGGAACCCCGACGGCCAGGTGGTGCCGCTCAGCAACGGCGAGTTCAGCCTCCTCGTGGTTCTCCTCGGCTCGCCCCATCGTATCCTTTCGCGCGACCAAGTCCTCGACATGTCCCGCCTGCACGGCGACGACGTCTACAACCGTTCCGTCAACACGCAGATCCTGCGGCTGCGGCGCAAGCTCGAGACCGATCCGGCGAACCCGCGTTACATCCTTACCGAGCGCGGCGCGGGGTACGTGTTTAGCGTAGCGGTTGAAATTATCTACTGACCCGTCTCCCGAGTCACACATCGATCTCCACAGTCGCAAGTGGGGTCACATCTGTAGCTTTCAGGGGGGCGTGCGCGAATTCGAAGCGATCGCTGATCCGGCGAAGTGCGGGCATTCCCGTCGACTTGCCGACCGACTTGGTGCT
>WNFR01028177.1_pt1 | contig 10697 bp, 13 predicted proteins | sample 5400221 | NCBI WGS metagenome assembly WNFR01 (sample SAMN13153357, study PRJNA577476) | soil metagenome | isolation source: 40 cm soil under Madrone tree | place: USA:California | collected 2016-06-14 | reverse complement strand
CTGATTGTCTCCGTCGGGATGGTAACCATGGTTGCGGCCCTGTCGCCGTAAGCCCGGCCGAGCCTCTCGAGCCGCGCTGGGCCTCTGGCGCGGACCTGGTCGGCGACCCCGTCCAGGGCGAACACGCGCGCGTCGGGGAAACGCTCGGTCAGAACCTGAAGACCGGACCAGTGATCGGTATGCGCATGCGAGAGAATGATCCGATCGACGGGCTTGCCGAGCGTCTGCACGTATGACGCAGCTTCGTCAGCATACGGCAGCAGGAGCTGACCATCGAAGATGACGACCGCCGTTGGCCCCTCGATCATCTGCGTATTGACCTGAAAGCCGTCGGCGGGGCTGAGGTAGGAATGAATTTTGACGGGTCCGAACTGGCTTACGAGGATGGCCCCCATGCGGCCCTCTGCATCCTTGGTCCCGGGCGCGCCAGTGTTCTCCGCCAGTTCAGGGTTCGGGGCGGCGGCAGCCGACAGGCGCAAGCCGACGAATGGAAGCAGCGCGCCCGCAGCGAGCCGGAGAAACCGAGAACGGGACAGAGCGGCTTGCGACAAGTGCTGAAAACCGGAGTTACTTGACGGCATTTCTCTTCTTCCTTGTCTAGACTTCTAGAAAAAATCAAACTTGGCCTCGGCCGCCATCGACGAATAGTTCGATGCCCGTGACAAAGCTGGAATCGTCTGAGGCCAGGAACACCGCTGCCTTGGCGACTTCGTCCGGTTCTCCCATGCGTCCCATCGGAATGGTGGTTAGGATCCTCGCAATGGCTTCCGGTGGTTGTAGATCCACCAGTGGCGTCTTGATCGGACCCGGGCTTAGGACGTTGGAGCGAATGCGACGGTCCTTCAGCTCCATGGTCCAGGCTCGCACCAGATTGCGAACTGCCGCCTTGGTCGCGCCGTAGGTACCAAAGGCAGGCGTGCCTTTGACGCTCGCGACGGAGCCGATGAGAATGATCGATCCTCCGTCGTTCATCAGCGTCAAGGCTTTTTGCACCGTGAACAAGGTGCCCTTCACGTTGAGATCGAAGAGCTTGTCGAAATGCTCCTCCGTGAGGCTTGCCAAGGGAGCGAATTCGCCGATGCCGGCATTGGCGACGAGGATGTCGATCTTTCCCTTCGCCTTCACGGTCCCGTAGAGGCTATCGAGGTCCTGCAGTTTAGAGACGTCACCCCGAACGCCTGCAACATTGCTGCCGAGGACCTTCACGGCCTCGTCGAGTTCCTTTTGGCGGCGGCCCGTGATGAAGACAAACGCGCCTTCATCGACGAAGCGCTTCGCGATGGCGAAACCTATTCCTGTGGTGCCGCCGGTAATCACGGCCACCTTTCCTTGCAACTTACTCATAAGCGTCATCCGCTCGCTACCAGGCCCACTGGGCGGCTTCCCAGTGGTATGCCGTGTCGTGTCGGACGACATGGCCGATTGCCGGGAACGGAAAATGATAGCCCATCACCATGACCCGGTCGGTCGCGACGCGGTCGAGAATGGCCTTGCGCGACTTGATCGCCTGCGCGGCCTCGTAGTCGAACACCGTCATCCAGTCGGGGTGTTGGAGGCTCGTCACCGGGTTATGGGCGATGTCACCCATATGGACGAACTGCTCCTTGCCCGAGGTGAACAAGATTGAGGCATGGGACGGCGAATGTCCCGGCGCCGCAACATAATGCACGCCGGTTGTGATTTCGCCGCCTTGCTTCACGAACCGGGATCGGTCGGCGACCGGTGGCAGGTTCTCTCGAGCTGCCCCAATCGTGGCCTTCTTGAACGGGTCGGGCATCGGCGAACTGTTGACGTCGTTTTCGTAACGGCTGCCAGTCCAGTAGTTCCACTCCGTGTCGACAAAGACGAACTGAGCCTTCGGAAACGCCAACGCGCCCGATTTCGTCACCAAGCCGCCGATATGGTCCAGGTGACCGTGCGATATGACGACCAGATCTATGCTCTCAGGCGTGATTCCGGCCCGGCGCAGGTTCGCCTCGGACCCGGGAAAGCTGCCGAAGGATGGGCCGAGTTTCTCACCAAAGCCGGTATCGACAAGGATACGCTCCCGACCCGTGTCGACCACCAACATGTTGTTCGTGATTTGGATCACCGGCTGCATGAAGTTTGCCTTCAACACCGGAGCGAGTTCAGCTTCAGAGGCGTTCATGGCGAGGATCGGCCCGACCGGAATCTGCCCATAGCCATCGGAGATCACGGTCGCCTGGAAGTCGCCGATCTTGAAACGATAGAAGCCATTGCCGTTTAGAGGTTCCGCGCCGGCTTTACGGGCGTCCTCCGCGTGGGCCGAGGCGGGGGTGAGCAACGGCGTTGCCGTTGCAGCAACAGCCAGCGCGGCGCCGGCGCGAAATAGACTGCGACGGGTCAGGATCGTCGGGGACTTGGTCATGTTTGTCTCGCTGTAACGTAAGGCGTTGCGATTCATGTCATCACTCCTCCTGGAGGGCCGAGAGATCCCATATAGGAGTATATACGCCTATTCAAGCGGGAAAAAACTCCACCGCATGCGCGCGATCCTGGGCCATCGCCGTTACCAGCAGAATCCCGCGGACCGACGCCTCTGCCTCGTCGACGCTTGGGGCGTCGTAGTGCGACATCACCTGCGGCAGGCTCGAGAGCGAGTGACCCGCCCGCGTAGATGGAGCCCGCCGCCCGGACGGCGCGTAGCGCCGATCCGGGCGTTGGGCGCTCGCCGTCACGGATTGCGGATGCCGTGGTCGACCATGCAGGTCTTGGCGGCGAAATCGCGGTTGGTCTGCATGTCCTGATTGGTGCTCGGCCAGCGCGTCCGCGCTTCCTCATAGCATTGCTTGCGGGTGTCAAATTCGGAGGGGCCGTTGTGCGCGCCCGCCGGCGGAGCCGCATTGTGGTGCCTGGTGGCCGCAGTGGCGCCCGAGGACGCGATGACGGCCGTGAAGAGCGCGAGAGCGGCGCAGCGTGAAAGTCGTGACATGGTTCTTTCTCCTTGCAAGGCGATCGGCCCCGCATTCGTGTGAGGGTGAAATTTGACGCGAAGGAACAACGGCGCGTGTTCTTGCTCCATTGCCGTCGCGCGTTCGGATGTGTGGGCTCACCCGCGGCGTGATAATCCGCCCGCGCCCGAACGAGCCATTCGACGGCGCCGAATAATGACAATCGTGACCGCCGCCGCGTCATCTTCCCGGTCGTTGGGCGACGAATGTTTCTTTCCAAGTTCTGGACGACCCTCGCGATTGCGTCGATCCTGTTGTCGATTTCTCGACTGATTTCACCTCAATGCCCATCCGCGGTGGCGCGCTTGACGTCTTGCGGGCGCGCGCGGCGCCATCGAAAAGGGCCCGGGTTTTTGTCTCGTTCAGCTTGAGGCCACGCCGCGGATAACTCATCGGGCCAGGCAAATACTCCATTCGAATTTTCGAGGATTATTCGCGTCTCCCCTCCGGCCCATCTTCACGGCATCGATGAAATTTGCCGGGGCGAGAGAAACCTCGGCAATGGAAGTCGAAACTCAATTCGAGACCGGATGTCTCGTTCCATGTCTCCGCGCGGAGCACTGATCATGTCCAGGAAGACCAACATCGCCGCTCTTGCCGCCATCCTGACCGCTCTCGCCACCCCCGCCTTTGCGGGCGACCAGAACCTGGCGACCGAGTTGCGCAACAGAGCCCGCATTTTCGGTATCGACTACACCGCGAATCCGCAGCATCTCTCCGGCGCCGATGCATCGACCGCCGAGGACACGCATGTCCCTGTGTCGATGGGCTGGGTTCCGGCGGAACCGAATGACCTCCAGCTGCAGGCGCGCTGAGCGACGACTCGGGCCCGACGTCGCGTCAGATCGCGGTCGAGTGCATCGCCGGCGACGGCGGGGCTGGTCCGGACTTGCCATATGGAAACGCATGCCCGTGCGACTTTGGTCGACCGCCGATCTCGACCGATTGGCGCACGGCGGCCCCGAACATCAATTCCGCCCGAGCATTCCGAACACAGCCGCTTCGTATCAACGCAACGTGATTATTCCGATGCGCTGAATGGCGCATCTCGAAATCCGCGGATTATCAAACGCCGACGCGACCTCACCTATCGATCATGGGCGGCCAGGCACGACGCCTCAGCCGACGCCAAAACATAGGAGACTAGACATGAACAAGCTCATCACGACAACTTCTCGCAAGACGCTCGCACGCTCATTCACAGCCATGCTGGCGCTCGCCGCCATGACCGCCGTGACGGCAGGTGTGAGCACCGCCAGGGCGTGGGACCAACAGGCGACGGAGGCGCAGATGGACAACGAGCTCAATCAGCGAGCGGCCGGAGGATACGCGCGGCATCTATCCGGCCCCTATGCCAGCGCCCATCCGTCGGCGCATTTTCGCGGCATCGGTGGCGCGGTCCCGACCCGGCAGCGCGATTTTCAGCTGGAAGGACGTTGAGCCGTCAACAAGAACCGGCCGACATACGCGTCGGCCGGTCCTTTCCTCGATCCTGCGGCGCAGCCGCGGTCACAGGCCGGATGGGGATGACCGATGCTCCGCCGGTCGAGTCACGACGAACCGAATTGACGATCATCCTACGGCCTGAAGGGGTTCCGGCTTTATGCTGATGATCCGATCATTCGGCTGTCTTCCAGAGGCGCCGCCCGCACGGCCTGCCTCCCGCTTGTTGCTTTCGCGTCGGTGCGCCCGTTTGCGTGCTTGCGAATGAAGGCGATCAACGTCTGCAGCGGGAGCGGCATCTGGCGGCGGCTCGAGTAGTAAAGAAAAAAATCAAGCTCGAAGCGGCACCAGTCCTCGAGCAACGGGATCAATCGGCCGTCCTCGATGGAGGGCCTCGCCATCGCTTCCGGAACATAGGCGATGCCGAGACCGTCGCGCGCAGCTCCCAAAGCCAGGTCCATGTCGTTGACGATGAGTGCACCTTCCGGGGCCATCTCGATCTGCTCGCCGTCCTTCTCGAACATCCAGCGATGGATCGCGCCGTTCCAGGTATGGCGGTAAAGAATGCACCGGTGCGCGCGCAGGTCTTTCGGGGCGTTCGGAGGCGGGTTGCGCGCCAGATAGGCCGGCGATGCCACCGGAATGAGCCGGAAACCGCCGCCCATGCGAACCGCGATCATGTCCTTGTCGATGCGTTCGCCCCAGCGAACGCCGGCATCGAAATGCCCGCTGACGATATCGGATTGAGAATCGTCCACGAATAGCTCGACCCTGATGTCGGGGTATCCATCGGCTTGTCGCGGAATTGGTTGATCGCGTCGGCCGCCTTGTCGATGCCTTCCAGAAGCGGCTCCATGTGGGCGAGCAACCGTTCGCCGGCGGCCGTCAAGGCGACGCTTCGGGTCGTGCGATTGAGCAGGCGGATGCCGAGCCGGCTTTCGAGCGCGCGAACGGTCTGACTCAAGCTCGGCGGCGAAAGACCAAGGTGAGTCGCCGCTTTTGTGAAGTTGCGGTGCTGGGCGACGGCGACGAACGCGGTGAGCTCGGAGAATTGATTGGCGCGCATGCGACTTCTCCTATCTCAAGCGCCGCGGCACCCAGACGTTGGCGGGCGCAGTGACGTCACTCGAGGTCTCGGCGGTTCGGTCGATGCACCCTCGCAGGTCGAGCGGCACGCCTTCCCGGTTCCCTGTTGACATAAGCGCATATGCGCCTATATAGCCCTAGGTACAGCCGTGTCAAGCATTGAGGATCTGGAGATGCCCGTCGATACCATGCCGAGCGCCGAGGCGTGCAACTGCTTCGCGGTGCGCGCGGCGGCCAGGCACGTTACCCAATCTTACGATCAGTTCCTGGCGCCCACCGGCCTGCGCACGACCCAATTCGCGATCCTCTCCAAGCTCAAGCAGAAGGGACCGTTGACCATCAATGCGCTGGCCGAGGACTTGGTGACGGATCGCACCACGCTCGGGCGCAACATCCTGCCGCTGGAGCGAGACGGGCTGATCAGGATCGAGCCGGCTGCATCCGACCGCCGTGCCAAGGAGCTTCACCTGACCAACGCGGGCGAGAAGCGCTTCCAGGCCGCGCGCAAGAGATGGGTGGCGGCGCAGGCGCGATTCGAGAGCGCCTTCGGCACCAAACGCGCCGCGGACATGCGGGCATTGCTGCGGGCGGTCGTGGCGAGCGAATTCGCGCCAACCGCCGACCGGTAGGATGATCCATCGCATGGATGGCCCACGTCCGGGATAAGACGGGCAGATAGGCTCTTTACCAGGAAACGGAAGCCATGCGCAGCTTGCATCCCACCATCGATCGCATCGCCGGCCTGCCGGTGGATTGCTGCGGCGGGCGGGGAGGAGACTGGCGGCGCTCGCCATGATCGGCCGGAATGCTCGATGCGCCGAGCCAGAAGGTGCCGACGGACCAGCCCTGCATGCCGACAGACCAGCCCTGCATAGTGTGCGACTCCACGTCCGCGGCTTGACATAGGCGCATATACGCCTATTGTGTTTGATGGGCTGCTCGGCACGGTTTGCCCACACCATCGGAGTCGCCGCAAATGACGCCCTCGCACGAAGTCGTTCTCACAGCCCCGGTGCGCACCGCGATCGGTACGTACGGCGGCAGCCTCAAGGATATGCCCGCTCCCGATCTGGGCGCGGTCGTCATCGGCGCCGCGGTCGAGCGCGCCGGGCTCAAGCCCGAGGAGATCGGCACCGTGGTCATGGGAAACGTGATCCAGGCCGGCAGCAAAATGAATCCCAGCCGCCAAGCGGCGATCCGCGCCGGCCTGCCGGTCTCGGTTCCGGCCATGACGGTGAACCGCGTGTGCGGCTCGGGCGCCCAGGCGATCGTATCGGCGGCGCACGAGATCATGGCCGGGGCCGTCGATGTCGCGGTTGCGGGCGGAATGGAGAACATGGATTTGGCGCCTTACCTGATCGCGCGCGGCCGCTGGGGTTACCGCATGGGCGACGGGCAGCTCTACGACAGCATGCTGCGCGACGGGCTCAACGACGCCTTCTCGGACCAGCATTCGGGCTGGCATACCGAGGATCTGGCTCAGAAGTTTCAGATAAGCCGCACGGATCAGGATCTATGGGCGCTGCGGTCACAGCAGCGCTTCGCCGCTGCGCAAGCCGCGGGCAAGTTCAACGCCGAGATTGCTCCGGTCCAGATGGCGGGCCGCAAAGGTCCGATCAGCTTCGCGGCGGACGAGCACAATCGGCCCGAAACGACGCGCGAAACGCTCGCGGCGCTCCGGCCGGCCTTCCGCGAAGATGGGACCATCACGGCCGGGAATGCCCCCGGGTTGAACAGCGGCGCTGCCGCGGTCGTGCTCGCCGATCGACAGTGGTCGGAGAAGCGCGGTCTCGCGCCGATGGCGCGCCTCGTTTCCTATGGCGTTGCGGCGGTCGAACCCGGGATGTTCGGCCTTGGACCGATCCCGGCGGTACAGCAAGCGCTCGCGCGCGCAGGGTGGAAGATCGGCGACGTGGAGCGCATCGAGATCAACGAGGCGTTCGCGGCCATCGTCATCGCGGTGATCGGGCAGCTTGGCCTGCCGGCGGACATTGCCAATGTCGAAGGTGGCGCGATCGCGCATGGGCATCCCATTGGCGCGACCGGAGCGGTGCTCACCACCCGCCTCATTCACGGCATGCAGCGCGATGGCCTCAAGCGCGGGGTTGTCACGCTGTGCATCGGCGGCGGGCAAGGCATCGCGCTTGCCCTGGAGACGATCCACTAGACCACACGCGCTACAATTAGCCGCAAAAGGAGCTTCGCCGATGAGTGACAGCGCGGCTACCGATCCCGTCCACGCCTCGATCGCCGGGCTCGTCGGGACCCATCCCGTCGTCCTGTTCATGAAGGGGACGCCGGCGCGCCCACAATGCGGCTTCTCGGCCGCAACCGTGGATGTGCTTCGCCGCCACGACGTCGCGTTTCACGCCGTCGACGTGCTGTCCGATCCGGCACTGCGGCAGGGGATCAAGACCTACTCGGACTGGCCCACGGTCCCGCAGCTCTACATCGGCGGCGCCTTCGTCGGCGGCTGCGACATCGTTCGCGAGATGCATGAGACCGGCGAACTCGGCGAGCTGTTCGCGTCCTCTAATGTCTCAGCCGCGACCGACGTCGCGTCATGACCGCGCCGGCGGCGGTCGTGGTCGGCGTCGGCGCCGAGCGCGGACTCGGCGCAGCGCTCTGTCGCCGCTTTGCGGCGGAAGGTCATCACGTGCTCGTCGCCGGTCGGACGCCGGACAAGATCGGGCAGGTGGCTCGGACGATCGTGGCGGCGGGCGGCAGCGCCGAGCCGGTCGCGATGGATGCCACACGTGAGGAGGATGTCGCGCGGCTGTTCGATCGCGCAATGGCGCCGGGCGAGGGCTTCGAGCCGGCGGACATCGTCGTGTCGAACGCTGGCAACAATCAACGCATCGATTTCCGCGCGCTGACGGCGCGGCAACTCGAGGATTTCTGGCGCGTCGGATGCCTCGGCGGCTTCCTCGTCGGCCGCGAGGCCGCCCGTCGCCTCGTTCCACTGGGTCGCGGCACCGTCATCTTCACCGGCGCTTCCGCAAGCCTCCGCGGAAAGCCGGGCTTCGCGCATTTCGCTGCGGCGAAAGCCGGGCTCCGGATGGTCGCCCAGAGCATGGCGCGGGAATACGGCCCGCAAGGTCTCCACATCGCTCACGTCGTCATCGATGGCGGGATCGACGGCGAGCGGCTGCATCGACGCGCCCCGGAGCTGATCGAGAAACGCGGCGATAACGGGCTGCTCGGGATCGACGCGATCGCCGAAGCCTATTGGCAGATCCACCGCCAGGCCCGGTCGGCCTGGACCCAGGAGCTCGACCTGCGGCCGTTCAAGGAGACGTTCTGACGAAGGCCGCCATGTGCGACTTGTGCCGGCAACTCATTCATGCATTCTGACGGGCTTGACATAGGCGTATATACACCTATTTCACGCTACGCCTGTTGCGAGACGAGGATCACCGCCTCGCCGCGGGAGCGGCAAGCCTTGCCCGGCTCAACATCAATGAGAGTTAAAATGAGGAAAACGAGCATCGCCGCGATCGTCGCTCTCGCCCTCGTCCCCGCGCTCGCGGCCTGCGGGCAGGGCCAGTCGCAACCGCAAGCCGCGGCGCCCCCGCCGCCGAAGGTCACGGTTGCCAAACCGGTCAGCAGGATGATCGCGGATCAGGACGAGTATGTCGGCCGCTTCGTCGCCGTCGAGTCGGTCGAGGTGCGGGCGCGCGTGTCCGGGTATCTGGCGGGCATCCACTTTCAGGACGGCCAGATCGTGAAGAAGGGCGATCTTCTGTTCATGATCGATCGCCGGCCATTCGAGGCCACGCTCGCCCAAGCACAGGCCAGCCTCGCTCAGGCGCAGGCAAACCTCGCATTCGCGGAAGGCGATCTCGCGCGCGCCCAGGGCCTTTCGGTCGGCTCGGTGATCACCCAGCAGACCTTCGACCAGCGCATGCAGGCCAAGCGCGTGGCGCAAGCGACGGTCGCCGCCCAGGAGGCCGCCGTGCGCCAGGCGGCGCTCGACGTCGAATTCACCGAGCTGCGGGCCCCGGTTTCGGGGCGCATCGGCGACCGACGCGTGTCCGTAGGCAATCTCGTCACCGGCGGAACGGCGGGCAACACCAGCCTGCTTGCCACCATCGAGTCGATCGATCCCATCCGCTTCGAGTTCACCGTCGATGAGGCCTCCTATCTGCGCTACGCACACCTCTCCAACGACAGCGCGGACGCAGCCAACCGCGGCTTGACCCTGCCGGTCGGGCTCAAGCTGATCGACGAATCGACGTTCTCCCACGACGGCAGACTGGATTTTCTCGACAACGCGATCGATCGCTCCTCCAGCACCATTCGCGCACGCGCCGTCTTCGCCAACCCGCGTGGAGAGTTCACCCCGGGCATGTTTGCGCGCGTCCGGATGGCGCCCGCGCCGCCGAAAAAATCGCTGCTGGTGCCCGAGGCCTCGATCGGGGCCGAGCAGGTGCGCAAGTTCGTGCTGGTCGTCGACGCAGAGAACGTCGCACGGTCGAAATACGTCACGCTCGGGCCGGTCATCGACGGTCTGCGCGTCGTCGGCGGCCTCGCGGCCGACGACAATGTCGTCGTCAACGGCCTGATGCGGGCGCGCCCGGGCGTCAAGGTCACGCCGCAGCGATCCGATATCAACTCGGCATCGGCCGCGAATCCTCCGACCGGCATCAATTGAGACAGCGGGGCCGCCCATGCGCCTCTCCCACTTCTTCATCGATCGCCCGATCTTCGCCGCGGTCGTCTCGATCGTCTTCGTCATCGTCGGCGCGGTCTCCATCGGGCGGCTGCCGGTCGCCCAGTATCCGGAGATCGCGCCGCCGGTGGTGAGGGTCAGCGGTCAGTTCCCCGGGGCGAGCGCGGACGTGGTCGCCGACACGGTGGTTGCTCCCCTCGAGCAGCAGATCAACGGCGTCGAGAACATGATCTACATGACCTCGAACTCGACCGGAGATGGCCGCTTCCAAATCGACGTGACCCTCGAGCTCGGCACCAACCTCGATATTGCGCAGGTCCAGGTGCAGAACCGGGTCGCGATCGCCCAGCCGCGCATCCCCGCGGACGTTCGCAATATCGGGGTCACCACGGCCAAGAGCACGCCCGACCTGATGATGGTCGTGCATCTTTACTCCCCGGACAAATCGCGCGACCCGCTCTTCATCTCGAATTACGCCACCGTCGAGGTCACGGACCAGCTCAACCGCATCTACGGCGTCGGCG
>WNFR01022947.1_pt1 | contig 10697 bp, 10 predicted proteins | sample 5400221 | NCBI WGS metagenome assembly WNFR01 (sample SAMN13153357, study PRJNA577476) | soil metagenome | isolation source: 40 cm soil under Madrone tree | place: USA:California | collected 2016-06-14 | reverse complement strand
CAGCGAAAGGGCTTCGTTGGGAATTGCGATCGGATCCCAGCGCATCGGTGCCAAGGGCGCCTCGACCTCGGCCACTGGCGCGGTTCGCCAAAGTCCGATGTCGACCTTTTCGAACTCTCCCCAGTGGTTCACTGTCGGACGGATGCGATACAGCCAGGAGCGCTCGTTGGTCGTTCTCGGCGCGGTGAACGGCGAACCGCTGAGTTGTTCCGCATATAACCCATAAGGACACTTCTGAGGCGAATTTCGTCCGATCGGAAGGGCTCCCGGCAGGGCTTCCGTCTCGAAGCCATTGCCGAATCCTGAGAGGTAGCCGGCGTTCGCTTCCAGAACCGTTTCGGCAATCGAGCCTCCGCTTCTTTTCAGGGCCTGAACGCTCATGATCAATCTCCTTGGTAGCGAGAGTTAACTTCGTTTCGCGGGTAGTTTAGGCTTGCAGCGCTTCCCACATCTGGCGATCGCGCTCTGCTGTCCAAATCACGGGATCATCGATGCCGGAGGCCTCGTCGAAGGCGCGGGCGACGTTAAACGGGAGGCAATGCTCGTAGATTGCGAAAGAGCCGAACTTGTTGTCCATCGCTTCTCGGGTTGCGGCGAAGGTATCTTTCAGCGTTCGTCCTTTTACGACCGACATTTCGGCCGCTCCGTAAAGTGTGGTCACGAAGTCCCGGGTCATCGCGAGCGCCTCGCGCACGGTGTTCTGCCCGTTCAAGGCGTCGCCGCGACCGGGAGCGACCGACTTCGGATCGAAATCGCGAATTGCGTTCAAGGTAGCGGGCCAAGCTCGCAAGTGCGCGTCCCCGCAGTAGCAGGCCGAATGGTACTCGATGAGATCTCCTGAAAACATCACGCGGGCGTCGGGCACCCACGCTACGATGTCTCCGGAGGTATGACCCGCGCCCAGTTGCATCAGTTTCACTTCGCGTTTGCCGAGAAACAGCGTCATTTCGCCTTTGAAGGCATGCGTTGGCCAAGTGAGACCCGGGATGCTTTCTGCATCCCGAAACAGCCGCGGAAAACGCCCGTATTCCGATTCCCAATCTTGCTGTCCGCGCTCGCCGATGAGGCGATGGGTCTCCTCTGACGAGATGATGCCTTGCGGATTAAAGCCCGACGCGCCGAGGACGCGGACCGCATGATAATGCGACAGGATAACGTATTTGATCGGCTTATCGGTGACAGTTCGTACCTTCTCGACGACGCTGCGAGCCATTGCGGGCGTCGCTTGCGCATCGAAAACCGCGCAACTGTCGTCGCCGACAATTACGCCAGTGTTGGGATCGCCTTCCGCGGTAAAGGCATAGAGATCCGGGCCGATTTCCGTGAACGATATCTTCTTTTCGGCGAGATCGCCGGTCGAAGCGAATTTCTTTTGACTCGACATGTTTTGATTCCTTTAACTAACCGGGTTGTCTTCAATTCTTGGTGGACGTTCGCATCTGTACGTTCGTGCGGGCCAAGATCAGTGCGCGCCGAGATACGCGGCGCGCACTCTCTCGTCGTTCAATAATTCGCTTCCTTTGCCTTGATGCGTGATCCTTCCCGTCTCCAGCACGTAGGCAAAGTCGGCCACCGCAAGAGCTTGATTGGCCATCTGCTCTACGAGAAGGATCGTCAGACCGGTCTTCCGAAGGGAGCGGATCGTCTCGAAGATGTCCCGGATTATTAACGGCGCCAGGCCGAGCGAGGGTTCATCGAGAAGCAGGAGCTTCGGATCGCACATGAGGGCTCGCGCGATGGCGAGCATCTGCTGCTCGCCGCCGGAAAGCGTGCCAGCCATTTGATCTCGACGCTCTCTCAGCCTTGGGAACATGTTGTAGGAATGCTCGATTCTGTCCGCGGTCGACGCGCCATCCTTCATTGCGTAGGCGCCGAGCAACAGATTGTCCTGAACCGTCTGATCGGGAAAAACGCCGCGACCCTCCGGCGAAAGCGCGACGCCTAGCTTTGTTCTCTTGTGCGCTGGAATCGAGGTGACGTCCTTCCCGTCCAGGAAGACGCGGCCGGTCACCAGCGGCTCGAGCCCGACGACGCTCTTCAGGAGAGTGCTTTTTCCGGCGCCGTTCGCTCCGATGATCGTGACGACTTGGCCCTTATCGAGTTTCAACATCGCGTCGCTCCTACGCTGCTTCCGCGCCGAGATAGGCTTCGATGACCCGCTTGTCGGCCTGAATTATTGAAGGCGTCCCTTCGGCGATCTTGATTCCATAGTCGAGTACGACAACGTGATCGGAGATCGACATCACTAGATCCATGTGGTGCTCCACCATCAGGATGGTGATCCCGAGCTTGCTGATCTTGACGATCAGCTTGCCAAGTTCAGCCGTCTCCTGTGGGTTCAAGCCGGCGGCCGGCTCGTCGAGGAGGAGAAGCTTCGGCTCGGTAGCGAGCGCCCTCGCCAATTCCACTCGGCGCTGCAGGCCGTAGGGCAAGCTGCCGGCTGGAGACATTGCGAGATCGGCCAAGCCGACAACGTCGAGAATCGCCCAGGCTCGCTCTTGTGCCGCGGCCTCCTCCCTTATCGAGGAAGGCAGCGCGAAGAGGGAGGCCCAAAAGCCGTTCTTCATCCGGCAATGCTGACCGAGCAGCACGTTTTCAAGCACTGACAGTCCCGCGAAGAGCCTCAGGTTCTGGAACGTTCGCCCGATCCCCAGGCGGCAGATCATATGACTTTCCGCGCCGCCGATGTTCTGTCCGACGAAGGTTATTCGTCCGGCGGTAGGCGTCAGGACACCGGTGATCATGTTGATCATCGTGCTCTTGCCGGCGCCATTTGGGCCGATAAGGGCATGGACATGACCCCATTGCAGCCGGAACGATACGTCTTGGGCCGGGCGAACGCCGCCGAAATGCTTCGATACCGTATCTACATCCAGCAACGGATGCCGCGAGTCGCTGACCGATTCAAAATTTGCTGCTACGACCGACTTCGACTTCGAACGAACCGAGGGAGTGTGTCCCCTGCTTCCGAGCAACTGCTTGATCAGGCCGGCCACGCCGTTCGGCATTAGGTAGAGCGAGAAGAGCAGCAAGGCCCCATAGACAAAATGCTGAATCGAGGGCCATTTGGCGAGCTGGGCGTCGATAAGCGTCAGGAGGATGGCCCCGACGAGCGGACCGTATTGGTTTCCGGCTCCGCCGAAGAGCACGAGCAGCAGAATAAATATCGATAGATTGAAACTGATGAAGTCGGAGTTTAGGTACTGATTCTGCTGCGCGACGATTGCGCCCGCCACGCCGCAGGTAACCGCTGCGATGACGAACGCCAGGATCTTGTACTTATACACGCTCACTCCAACCGACTCGGCGGCGATCTCGTCGGCTTGCAGCGACAGGAACGCCCGACCGAAACGGCCGCTAAGCAGGTTTCGGAGCAGCAGATGGGTCACGACGCCCAGCGCGATGACGAACCACACCCATTGGAGCATTCCGAACGGTGTACCGAAGATGGCAAGTGACTTTATTCCGTAGATTCCATCTGCACCGCCGAAGACCTCAGTCCACTCGCTGACCAGCTTCTCAACGACTATCCCGAATGCCAGCGTGACCATCGCTAAATAGGGCCCGCGCACCCGCAACGAGGGCCAAGCGATCAATACGCCGCATGCCCCCGCCGCGATCGCGGCTGCTCCAAGAGCCAGCCAAGGATTTAGATCGAGACTGGTTGTCAACAGCGCGGCGGTGTACGCACCCGCGGCGAATAGGCCGGCCTGCCCAAGGGATTTCTGTCCCGCGTAGCCGACCAACACGTTCATCCCGGCTGCGCACAGATAGTACACGCCCATCATGAACAGAATCCGCAGATAGTAGTCGTTGTCTATCAACAGCGCGAGCAACGCAGCCCCCCCTGCGATCGCTGCGACCATCAGTAAATGAGGGGCACGCATTAGACCTTCTCCACGGTGTGTTGTCCGAGCAGGCCGTGCGGCCGCAGGGCTAGAACCAGGATTACGAGAAGGAACACGACGATCTCTCGCCATTGCGCTTGCCAGAGGTTGACGAGGGATTCGAGAACGCCGAGCGCGAACCCTCCAAGGACGCAGCCTCGAGGGTTGGATAGTCCCCCCACGATGGCCCCCGAAAAACCTTTGAGTGCGATCCCTAACCCCACATAAAGCGAAGCCGATGCGATCGAGCGATCAGCGCTCCGCTGAGTCCCGCCAGTGCAGAGCTCAGAAAAAACGCGCCGACCATGAATGCGGTCACGTTAATTCCCATTAGGCTAGCGACCCTTCGGTCGTGCGCGACGGCGCGCATAGCCTTGCCGACCATGGTCCTGCGCATCGTGAGGTCGATGGCCACCATGATGATCACGGCCACCACGAACATGAGGATTTCCTGTGGCCTGATGCCGATGCCAGCAATTCGGATCACGTCGTCGCCCACCGGAGACGGGACGACGACCTGCGAGGGTCCCCAAATCGCCAAACCTAGGCTCGTGAGTATGATTCCGAACCCGATAGTGCTCATAACCCACGACATGCCGGGTTTGCCGGCGAACGGACGCACGGCCAGGAAATACAGCAGGATTCCGAGACAACCGATCACGATTACGGAGCCGAGCGCGGCCGCTAGGTGCTGCCAATTCGCGATGCTGACACCGCTTAGCGGCGAATTAATCGGCTTGCCTAGCAGCAACCATAGGATACTGACGCCGATGAATGCTCCGACCGAGACGAAATCGCCGTGCGAGAAGTTCAGCGTCTTCGTGGTCGTGAAGGTGATGCTGAAGCCTAGAGCTATTAGCGCGTAGGCGCTCCCGACCGCCAGTCCACTCACAATCGCCTGTAGTAAAGCGATCAACATTGCTTTCCTCCCTCGTCCGTTTCCTCGTTCGCGGGGCGGGGCGTCAGAGCGCCCGCCCTCGCGGCTGGGGCCTCACATTTTGATATCGGCTGCGTTCAAGGACTTGATCACGTCGTCGCTGTAACTGACCAGCTTGCCGTCCTTCCAATGTGTCCACTTGTAATCCTTCGCGACGAGCGCCTCGTGGACGGTCGGCGAAAACGGTTTGGTGTAGGTCTTCATGACGCCTTCGTAGGGACCTTGCAGGTTCTCGAGAGCCTCACGCAGCTTTGGACCCTCGGTCGTATTGGCCTGCTTTATGGCCGCGGCCAGAAGCATGACCGCGTCGTAGGAGTGGGCTGCGAAGCCGAACGAACTGGGCGACGTCATCTTGGGCGCGATGCGATCATAAAGTTCCTGCTGCCGCGGTGAACGATCCTCCGTGACCGTGCGCATGAAGATCGGGCGTTCGGCCAAGGACTTGCCAGCGGCTTCGTAGAAGCTCTGATTGTCCGCGGCCCACGACATCAGCGTCAGAGGAAAATAGTTGATCTTCTCCATGCTGCGCATGAGTTGACCGAGAGGCGTGCCTTGAGCCCATACGACGAGCGTATCGACGCCAGCCGCCTTGCACTTGTTCAATTGTGAGGTCATGTCGGTATCGTTGACGCCGAACTTCTCGTTGCAGACCGGCTTGATGCCGTGCATATCGCCAAGCTCCTGAATGTCCTTCAGGCCGCCTTGTCCGTAACCAGTGGTCTCAGCGAGGTATCCGACGTTCTTTGCTGCGGGATTATTCTTCTTCACATACGCCATCAGACCCGCCACCTGATCGCGGTCTACCATCGATACCCGAAACATGTAGTTTTCAGCGCCTGAACTCACGGGATAGGTGATCGCTGTCGCTGACCCGATCGTTCCGATCACGGGAATCTTCTTCTGCGTGGGTATGTGCTTCCAAGCGAGGGCGTTGCCCGAATTCGTCGGTCCGAAGACGGCGACAACCTTCTCGTTGTCGATCAAGTCGGACATATTCTGGATGGACTTCGGAGGCTGCGAGAGATCGTCGCGGATGACGAGGGTCAGCTTTCTGCCGAGAACGCCGCCGGCCCTATTGAGATCGTCGATCGCGGCGGTAAGACCGAGGGTGGCCGCCTGCCCGCTGAGGGCGGACGGCGAGGCCGAGAGATCGCCGTTAAAGCCCAGCTTGATGTCCTGGGCTTCGGCGCCCAGAGCGACGACGCTCAAGGTTGCGGCCAAAATCAGCGTGTGAATGCGACTACCTGCTCTCATTGTATTCCTCCTGTCAGTTCGGTTTATGGGTTGGTTTCTCGTATCTCGGTGGCCTCAGCGTGGGACCGCCGCACTTTTTGCGTGTCAGACCGCCAGAAATCCTCCGTCCACCGGCAGGATCACGCCGTTGACGTACGACGCCATCGCCGACGCCAGGAAAACCACTGGGCCGACGAGTTCCTCGGCCTGACCGACCCGCCCAAGGGGCGTCCGCTTAAGAAATCCGGCGAGGCGTTCGGGATCATCGCGCGTACTTTGTGTCATCGGCGTTTCGATGACTCCCGGTGCGATCGCATTTACGCGGATCCCGTCGGCGGCTAGTTCGCGAGCGAGAGCCTGGGTGAACAGCTTCACCGCTCCCTTCGAGGGCGAGTAGCCGAGAGTGTCCGCCACGCCCACGAAAGAGGCTATCGAAGCCACGTTGATGATCGAACCGCGCGTCTGGCGCAGAGCGGGGAGGAAGGCGTGAACGACGTTGAAGATGCCGTTGACGTTGACGTCCATGACGCGCCGCCAGTTTTCGTGGGCTCTCGGACTATCGATGTTCTCGCGTATGATGATCCCGGCGTTGTTCACCAATACGTTCACCGGCCCGATCTCGCGGCCGATCTGCTCTGCGACAGAAACGCACTCCTTGGCATCCGTCACGTCGAGATGTAGGGCGCTCGCTTCGCCACCGTGCGAACGTATCTGCTGCGCCGTCGAGTCGACCAGCTCGACTTGAACGTCGGTCACCACCACGCGGGCGCCGCTCCGCGCGACGCCTTGTGCGATGGCGCGACCGTTGCCTTGGCCCGCCCCGGTCACGAGAACGATCTGCCCATCGAGGAGGTTTGAAACGTTGATGTTGGTTTCAATCATCTCAGCCTCCTAGGCCACTTCGCCCATGACGACGGTACCGTCGTCCTCTACGGAGGGTCCGCTGCGCACAGCGTGTTTTCCAATCGTGTTGCCGATTTCGGAGCTCGGCCCCGTCTGGACACCGGCGATGTGGCAGCCCGCGATGTGGCCGAAGGTCAAAGCCGGACCAAGGGTAATGCCAGCCCCGGGGTAGTTGCCACCCATGATGCTTGAGATGTCATTGCCGACCGCGTACAGACCCAAGATCGGGTTACGCGCACCGTCCAGGACGCGGGAATGTTGGTCGGTGATAAGACCCGCATAGGTTCCGAGGTCCCCCACCACGACCTTGATCGCATAGAACGGTCCATGCTCTAGCGGAGCCAGACAAGGGTTGGGCGAGTGCAACGCATCGCCTTGATATCGGTTGTAGGCTTTGCTGCCCTTTCCGAAAGTCGGGTCCTTCCCGTTCCGCGCATGGCCGTTGAATTCGCGAACGGTGGACTCTAGACCGTTGGCATTGATGCCCGTCTTTTCGGCGAGTTCTGTGAGAGTGGCGCCGCGCTTCAGATAACCTGTGCGCAGGTAATGTCCGATCGGCAGCGGGAACGGCGCTACGCAACCCAGGCCGTATTTGCGGAGCGTGCGGTGATCGCAGATAAGGTAGGCCGAGACCTCCGGACGATTGGCGCAAGCGGCGACCATGTCCTTTACGAAATCATGATAAGAGTTACCTTCGTTTGTGAATCGCTCGCCGTCGGCGGTCACCGCGATGACGCCGGGCTTCGCGCGATCGATGAAGTGCGGCATTACTCCTTTTGTGCCGTCCTTCCGCGTCGTAACAGAAACCGGAACCCAGGCTGCGGCGTGCGGAAGACTGGTGTTCACCTTACCGCCGACCTTTTCAGCGAGTCTTAGCCCGTCGCCCGTGTTGCCGGTCGGTCCTGGCGAGTAGTGCTCCGCCCCGGTCGGCGCGTGAGGAAACAGTTCTTTTCTGCGAGCGACATCGTGGGGGAAGCCGCCGCATGCGGCCGGCAAGCGCGTTGCCGTTCGTGAGGGTCATGCCGCGACCGTAGCGCAACACCTGTGCGAAGTGCTTCGAGAGCCGCTTCGCAACGTAGAATGCGGAAGAGACGGAGCGGGTGGCGCGCATGAAGTGCACGATTTCCTTGCCCGATCCCAGCATCATCCCGAATACGGTTAGCTCGGGTAACGCCGGAGCGAGATTCTTGATGTTGTCTCCGAGTTCTTTTCCGTCGAAGGGACGTGCCACCATGGACCGGCCACCCTGGGTTCCTCCCGGTGCCTCCGCATGATAGTCGGGGAATACGAGAGGCATGTCGAAACGGAGCGAGGTCTGCGCGATGAAGAAATCGACGGCCTTGGGACCGTTCTCGACAAACGCGTCGACGCGCTCGGCGTCGAAGCTGTTGCCCGCCTCATGGCGCAGGTAGGTTTTCGCCAGATTCGGCTCCTCGTTGATTCCCCACGCCTTCGCGAGCGAGGTTCCCGGTATCCAGAGCCATCCGCCCGATCGGGCTGTTGTGCCGCCGAACTTCGGTTCTTTCTCGATTACTAAGACTTTAAGATTGTGCGCGGCCGCCGTGACGGCCGCGCTCATGCCTGATGCGCCGGATCCGATGACTAGGACGTCGCATTCGTAGGTATCTCGCACAGGCATTCTTCTTCTCCCTATCTGGCGCTGCGTCTCTTTGCGTTACTTCAAACGATTTCGTGATTTTCGACGATGAACGTCGATATCTCGACGATGAACTCTTCGGCGTGGGTCATGAGGGTCTTGCCGCTCGCCGACCTGAACCCGGATTCCAGATCGTCGGCGTCGCGAAACCAGAGCTCCACGATGCCGTCGACGGGAAACTCGTCGTAAGTGAGTGGCCGCCCGCGTCCATGGCCGCGGTCGAAGATCAGATTTTGCGTATACCCCTTTACTTCGGGCAGTCGTTTTACGAGTTCGGAATGGACGTTGAACCACTCGCGCTGGAATTTTTCCGCTGAAACGTCTGGCCGTCGTTTCAGCGTCGACATTCGTTTGATCAGGCGTTCGCCTTTAGTGACGGGCACGACCTGCTGTTGGATCGCGGTGATGAGTTTGAGGTCACCGATGAAGGTCGATTCGTCCGCGCCGAGTTCGTTGACGAGATCGGTCGAGAATGCGCGCTGCATGGATGGAAGATCGTCGAACCAGAGCTCCGAAATGCCGTCGAAGTCGTACGCTCCTCTTGCGTAGCTGATGCCGCGCTGTTGGCGATCGACGACGTGGTTTTGGTGATATCGCCGCAAGCCGGGGAGCTTCGCGGCCAGCGGGCCGTGCACGTTTCGCCAGTGCGAACAAAACTCTGCGGCTTCCAGACCGGCCTTCTTCTGCAGCAACCCCATCCTTACGATCATCCGAAAGCTCCCTGGGCTCGCCTTTTTGATAAGCGATGCACCTCCATAACGAACAATTAGACAATAAGCAATATATTTGTTAATATCTAATCATTGCATAAGACCTATTCGTTTTGCTATTGTCGTTTCAGGCTCAGGGATTCGAGAGGTGGAACGTGGAGCAAGAACAGCGAGGCATTCAGTCCGTAGAGGTCGGGGGCCGGCTGCTCCTGGCGATGGCAGATAGCTCTAAGCCTATGATGTTGCGGGACATTGCAGCGGTGGCGGGGATGTCGCCGGCCAAGGCTCACCCATATCTCGTGAGCTTTATGCGGCTGGGTCTAGTAGAGCAGGATCGAGCCAGCGGCCGGTACGAGCTCGGCCGCGCGGCGTTGCAAATGGGCCTTGCCTGTATGCGTCGACTCAACCCGGTACGAATTGGGACCGAGGCTATCGCTCCCCTTGCTGAGGAGATCGGTCACACGGTCGCCCTTGCCCTGTGGGGCAATCATGGACCCACCGTCGTTCGCATCGAGGAAGCGGGCTCAGTTCACGTCAATATGCGGGTCGGAAGCGTGATGTCGCTGCTGGGGACATCCACAGGTAGGGTCTTCGCGGCTTTTCTGCCGGCAAAGATGATCCAAACGTTTCTCTCCGGCAGGCACGAGGCAAGCATCGGAGATGACTCGGTGCGAAACATCTCGAGCGAGCAGACTGAGCTAGTTTTAGCTGAAGTGAGGAAAAGAGAAATGGCACGGGCGGTTGGTCGGCCCATTCCCGGCGTGAATGCATTTAGTGTCCCGGTGTTCGATCAGTCGAGTTCGCTTGCGTTGGTGATTACTGCCATTGGTCCTGAGGGTACCTTCGACACGGATTGGGAGAGCCCTATCGCCGTCAAATTGCGACATTGTGCAGCCGAAGTATCCGAAAGGCTAGGGTTCCCCTCGCGGGGATCGCATGCGATGGGCATTTCCGAGTTGCAGTCGGTACAGTGAATCATGTTTGAAAACGCATTTGTAAGATCAGCAGAGTGTTTCGAGTACAGTTCTTGGTGGCGCATAACAGAGATTCTCCAAGCGAGGGCCATGAAACTTATGCGTCGTGGATGGCCCACTAGAATGCACCCGCGGCGAGGTGCCTCCTGGTCCATTGTGATCACTTTGAAAAATGAAGCGGTTCCTACCAGAGGCCGCTACTCCATGACCTAATGCAGGTAGCCTAAACCGGCGTGCGGCTTAGAGGACAAGATCCGGCTCTCCTGCGAAGCGGCGCTTGCATGTAGCAAAGGATTGCTCGGCGGGGCACGAGCAGTCGCGACCTTACCGTATCCTGGCTGGCGTCATCACTATGGGTGGCGGCATCCTGGCTGGCGGTACGGTGGGTGGGAGGAC
>WNFR01013537.1_pt1 | contig 10698 bp, 13 predicted proteins | sample 5400221 | NCBI WGS metagenome assembly WNFR01 (sample SAMN13153357, study PRJNA577476) | soil metagenome | isolation source: 40 cm soil under Madrone tree | place: USA:California | collected 2016-06-14 | reverse complement strand
TCCGAGATTAAGGGTTGGAATTTTTGCCTCTTCAAGATATACCTTTAGTTCACTTCGTGTTAATTGTTTGCCGCGAGTTAGTGCTTTTTTGATAACAAGGTTACTCTTCTCAAATATCGATTTATCCAGTCCGGTCTGCCGGTAATAATAGCCATTAAATCGATGCACGCGCGGAGATGTGAGTGCTAGAATCCAATGGATATCACGGGGCGTGACAAAATGCCATGTAGGGCGCATGATATGAGTCCTTAGAATCTTTCCCTCATTAAATGCCTGCTCGATACTGGCATCGGTTGCATTTTTACACCTTTGGGCTATTGCCCATTTTGCGCCGGCAAAGTCTTGGGCTTGCACTGCACCAAACCATGATACCACTTCTTCAGGTTTTTCAAATGCTTGTGAAGTAAGGTGCCGATTGGAGAGACAAACGTGCGGAATGTCCATGTGGATTTAGTATAGCATGAGTTAGACCGTGCGGATTCGGTGGTTGACGTCTTGGGGAGTCATGGGTCTTATGATACGTAATAATTGGATAAGTGCATACCCGATGAGTAAATAGACCACGATTGCCACGAGTATTGACCAATCAAAAGTCGAGGAAGCGACATTGGTTATCCCAAAAATCGTACGGAATGGTCCGGCAAAGGGATAGCTAAGAGTATAAATGAACTGGACAAAAGCATTGGCCGGATTGGCTGCCAGAAGTTCAAAAACAAAGCGAAATGCAAGTAACGCCATGATTGATCCTACAAAAAACCAAATGATATTATACGACCGGACTACTGCTTTCTTTTCTTGGTAGGTTTGCCGCGCGTCAAGAACATCAGGCTCCCTCACATCGTATTGGTCATAAGGGATAGGTGTTTTCGTCCTTCGTCTCTCATATTCTGTGCTTTCAGAAGGTCTTTCTGCATAATCATCAATCATGGAAAGTAATTATAAGTTTTACATGTAAATTAATTATATGGATGGGGTGAGAGAAACGTAAGAGAATAAAACCCGCAGGAAAATTGTAAGAAGGCATTGGCAGAGCTTAATGCAAAGAGAAACAGACCAAGCGTGACCTGTGTAAGAATTTGTTATCGGCTATTGACAACAGTACAACACATGTGTTTTACTAAATATAGACATAAACATGACAAAAGTATTCGGAATAATTATTGCACTGGTCTTTACTCTTATTTTTGCATTTCAAGCTGAACAGGTCTTGGCAAAACAAGGTGAAAATGGTGATGACAGACCAGTCAGCGGACCAATCACCAGCCCTATTACCAGTCCACTTTGTAAACCAGGATGGGGATTTGGTGATAAGAATCTTTTATTCATTCTCCCATTTCTTATTGCTCCGTTTGGTATCACAGAATTTGAGAATCCAAAAGTGATAGTTGGTGAAGCAGGAATTATTTTATTGTTTTTTTCCTCATTTTTAACCAATAAGTTTACTTTTCGTTATAGAGCTCCACAAGTGTTGCTCTATGCTGTAATTGTTGTTTTAACCGTTATTGATCTCCTTTTTTTCCGTACTCAATTATCATTTTTTGGAAATGTATTTCGCATGCAAGGCATATTTTTGTTATGGCTTTTGCTCTTATTCTCTGTTCTTTCCGCCAACATTTCTCAAAAGAGGATTCCATGGTTTGTTTATGGGATATTACTCCTTGCAGAATTAATTGCTGTATTTTTTCTTCCTCTGAATGCAAGTCAACGATATGTCGGAACACTGGGAGAACCAAATGCATTGGGAGCCTTTGCGGTATTTATATGGCCGTTTGCTTTTTTCGCAATAAAAAAGTTTGGTAAAAAGGAAAAAGCGGGTATTGCTCTTATCTTATTTGTGGTAAGTATACTGTTAATTCTTTCAGACTCAAGATCAGCAATGATTGCTTTTGGGATACAGCTGGTATGTATCGGTTTGTATAAATATAAAATGCCAACTGCAAAAATAGTTCTTATTTGTACAATTTGTTATCTGGTAAGCTATGTGTTCCCTTTTTTTGAACACAACCTTTATGAAAATCGTGTAGAGGTTTGGCAATCTGCAGTGGCTGCCGGGTTTTCTCATCCGCTCTTGGGCTATGGGTTTGGTAACACGGAAATTGCGCTGCATTCGGCTGCAGCACATCTTGGTTTACCGATTCAATATTATTATATAGATAGCTCTCATAATATTTTTTTTGATTGGTGGGTTGAGGGAGGAATCATTGGTATAGGCGTTTTACTAGGAATAGTGTATCTTACCTTTAAGAATTTGATTAAAGAAGAAAACATTCGTGAGCTCGTAGTAGCATTTGGTCTAGTAACTGTTTTGTCTTTTAATCCTGCAAGTGTGGTGGGAATGTTGGGGTTTTGGTGCGTAATAGGACAAGGGCTAAAAAATAACAAATCCCCCGTTATTTCTCTGTGATATACTTGCTTTATCAAAAAAATCCTCTCAACAGATAAACTATATATCACTAAGTCCACAATGCCTGATGCAGGAAGAGGTGTTTTTGCACGAGTTGCGATAAAAAAAGGCGAGCTCATTGAGAAATGCCCTGTTCTTGAAATTCCTGAGCATGATATGGCCGGCTTATCGGAGAGTATTCTGGTCACCTATTTTTATTTTTTCGGGAAGAACAAAGAACGGATGGTTATTGCTTTAGGTTTTGGTTCCCTCTACAATCACATCTATACACCCAACGCAATGTATAAAGGAAATGAAAAAGAGCAGACGATTGATTTTATTGCCCTTCGGGATATTAAGAAAGATGAGGAGATAACAGTGAACTATATACAAGGAAAGCAAAAGAACAAGCATCCGCTATGGTTTTAATTAAAAGATTTTGTTTTAATCGAAAATTTTTTTCAATTTGATCTTTGTGGTTGGGTTTCTGAACTCGCCGCATGTTTTGGAGAAGTTAATTCATTCATATCATGAGGGATAATTAATTTAGTTTGAGTAAAGATCCTTTTGAAAATCAAAGAAAGTTTTGCGGATGTTTTCGACATTACCGAGAGCTTCTTCAGCATCAGGGATTGCACTATATTTTAGATTAAGTAGACGTAACAATTTAACATTTACATTCAGCATTCATAGCCATGCATGAAAGATGTAAGGTTTATTTTGTTAGATCGACTAAGTAACACTGGTAATTTTTCTTCTGCCAGTTCCTCGACGCCGTTTTCGATATACTTAGAAAGTACGAATTTGATAAATTCTTTTTGATGATCGTTTAAATTGTCAAATATAGTTTTTTGTGCATCTGATACTCTTTCTTTTCGTGTAATAGGTTGAGTATTAAAAGAAATATAAGAGAGTACATCGAAAAGATCGCTATTCTCAGCATCAATAATTTTTTGTAATGTTTCCAATTCACTTATTCCATATCCTGCATCAGAAAGTTTGTCGAGTAATGCTTTTCTTGTAGTTGGATTTGACCAAATTTTTCGTAGTTCTTTTTCATCTTTGAAAAAATCCGGTAAAGCACCAAACATATTCTTCATAAATTCCTCAACAGAAATTGGTTTGCCATCAGCACTCCAAAATGAAGAAGATATCATGTGTTGGATTTCTCTTTCTTTTCCGTCAGCCAATTTTATCCTCAGTTTTTTTCTAATTGGTTTTTCATCTTCTTCTCCTTTTTTACGATCACCAAGCCCGATATTTTCTGGATGATATGTAGGGTAGCTCGTGTCATCCACATGATCTATTGGTTCACCATCCCATTCAGGATCTGAGAAATGTTTGTATGCATCAACAAAATCTATGATTGTGAAATAGTCTTTTCCTTCAAAAAGTCTCGTGCCACGGCCAATAATCTGTTTGAATTCAATCATAGAGTTGACAGGGCGCATAAGAACGATATTGCGGATGTTACGCGCATCGACTCCTGTTGAAAGTTTTTGCGAAGTGGTGAGAATTGTTGGAATTGTCTTTTCATTATCTTGGAATTCTCGTAAGTATTGCTCTCCACGTAGGCCATCATTTGCTGTGACTCTTTCGCAATAATGCGGATCTTTACTTTTTTTCAACTGATTTATCAAATCACGTACGAGTGCAGCATGTCCTTGATTGGCGCAAAAGACGAGTGTCTTTTCTTTTTGATTTATTTCAACAAGCATTATCTTTACGCGTTTTCGCTCTCGTTCAACAATCTCTATTGATCTATTAAAGTCTGCCTCTTCATAAATTTTTCCTTCTTCGACTTCCATCTCTCTTGAGATTCCATCGCGTTTGAAATAATTTCCATGTGATTTGAAAGGCGATTGCTGTTTTACCAGTTCCGGTGGCAAGAGTGAGTAAAAGTCGATTTTTTTCTTCGGCGATTGCATTAAGCGCTTTATTTACTGCTATTTCTTGATAGTAGCGTTTGCCATAGTTTCCTTCCAACGGAACTGATGCAAATTTTTCTTTCCATCTGTTGTGGTCTGAGTAGATGAGTTGCCATAATTCATCTGGAGTAGGAAATGATGCGACAGGTTTTTCCTTACCAGTCGTCATATTTATTTCATAGATATCATGGCCATTGGTTGCGTATGTGTAGGTGATTTGGAGTTTGGTAGCGTAGTCTTTGGCTTGTGCTACACCTTCTGAGACTGCGGTTTTTTCACTTTTTGCTTCGATGACTGCGAGTTTTTGATTTTTGTAGACAAGGATATAATCAGCAATTTCCGGTTTGCCACGCATTCCGCCGGCAAGAATTTTGCCATCAGTAAAACGGTGTTCTCGAAGAACTTTGGTTCCCTCCGTTGTCCCCCAACCACTTGCAGGCAGTTGTGGGTCAATCAGTTCAGCTCGTGTTTCAGCTTCATTCATGATTTATATTATATCATCAGCAACGTGTATTAACGGTTTTTGGTCAATTTACCGTTAATTTGATCGAAAAGTCAAACATATTAACGGTTTTTATAGCTCTTTCTATCGGAAGCAGTTATTAAGAAATCCTTAATAACTGAATTTTCTTCAAGTTCACCGTTGGAGAAAATACTTTTTAAATGGATGTTTATGTTCGCGACAGTTGTATCAAAGAGTGTGGCGATAAGTTTTTGCGTCATCCACAGTGTTTCGTCATCAATGCGTACCTCTAAGTGATCTTTTCCATCTTGCATTGTAAAAATAAGAAATTCTGCGGTACTATACCAATCCAACATGAATTTGCAACAAATATTTTTTAATTAGGTTGATTTGGCAATCTTTTATTTTTCAAAAAGTTGCAAACCTATTGAATTTGGGTATATTGATGATTTTTGGCAAGTTTTTTTTTTCATAGCAATATGATTATAGCTCTCTAGCAAATGCTTTCTTTGTCTCGCCGAAACTAGAATTTGGAGTGAAGGCGGATTGGAGAACTGACTTTTTCAATTCTTCCAAATCAACAAGTTTCTTTTTATAGATTTCTTCCAACTTCCTCGTCTGCATTGATAGCTCATCAAGTTGTTTTACAATTTTTGATTGTTCTTCTATTGGAGGTGAGGGTACTTTAATTGAATTGAGTGAGTTTTGATTCAACTTTGGTTGAGCCATCCCACTTACATAAGGACTTAAATCAATTGAGTTTAAGTAAAATTCATAAAATTTTTGAGTTTCTCTTTTTTTAAATTTTATAACATGTGCATGATTATTCACCCATGATTTTCCTGAAATAGAAAAAGCAATTGGGTAAGTACGTGCAAGTAAATTTGCGCCGTCCTCCGAGACTAAAAGTAAATTTTCATCAAAAATATATTTATTTACATAATCTACTATCCCGGAAGCTCCATAATATGGATATTCCCCATTTATACGATCGCGTTTTGTAACAGGAATTCGTTTACTATCTAAATTTTTTGAAACTTCTCCGAAGGATTGAGTATTCCCCCTTGGATCAATAAATATATTTTTTGAATATGCTTCAAAAAGCTCGCGGGAGTTTTGGAGATTTTTTTCTGCATTCTTTTTCGCTTTTTCAATCTTTCCAAAAATTCGATCCAAAAGAGTAACAATGCTTTTTTGTTCTGAAAGGGATTGAGGAACTTTAATATTAAGTGAGTAAACGTCATTTCGGTTGATGCCAGGCTTTACGCCGCGTGCAAGTCTTCTCAAATCAACTAATTGAAAGAAGTAAAAAAGATAATCAATATTTATATGATTATTTCCAAAAACATAGTAGGTAACATCAGAAGGCAAAAATTTTCCAGAAATTCGAGTGACTTCGCCAGCAGAACCTTTTCTACCAACAATAATAGCTTCACCAGATGTCCAGGCTTTATCCGTACGTCCTAAGATCCCATTTGCTCCGTAGACTGGATAATCGGCGTTTTCGTTACGTTCATGTCTTCCAATCCCTTTGCCATACTTCAACTCAATTACCTCACCAAGTTTTTTAGTTTGCCAAGAATTATTTTTCATACTTCTTTCTGTTCAACTATTTCAAATCCATCATTAAAAAGAGAATTACTTTTGAAAAGTGCTCGATAGTTTCTATTTTCTATATCGTTATATGTTATTTCAATTGTAAATTCTGTTACAGATGGATCTAAATCTAAGTCTGAATTTTGTGGAACGAAACTTTCAGTTTTACTTTGCGGTGCTGCTGCCATCGCAGGAATCTTTAAAAATTCTCTAGTCACACCGTATCCTTTATATTCTGATTTTAAATTTACAGCTACACCTTTACCTTCGTTAACAAGAATTAATCCTCTCATTCCACCTTTCTGTAATCGAAGGTAAGGTCTTAAATTCGTTTTGTGCTCTATTCTTAAATGCTGAGTTTGCTTATTTGCAATTTGTTTTAAATCCATTGTTTCTCGGGAGTACCAAAAAATTACAACAAGAGTGTAGAAAAGCAAATAATCGCTAATACTGGCGCAAAGAAAATATAATATTGGAGTACCTACAATTCCAACTATAATAAAAGTTTGTTTATATTTTTTTCGCCAAATGAAATTAATTTTTTCTACGGGCCAATTATTTTTCATATGTTAATAATACTCCAATAATTTGTATGATAAATCCAAATGTGAATAAGCCAAATCCAATTAAGCCTAATTTCCTGTTTTTAAAATGTTTTTTTTGACTATATTTACCTGATTTTTCATCCGATTCTACAATAAAATCATCATCAATATTTTTAACGACACTTAGATATGGGCTTAACATTATAAGAGAAGCGGCAGTATTAATTCCGAGACCTAATATAGTGAATATTTGTGAATAATTCATATTGTCATGGTTTATTTCTTCCTATTCAGCTTGACTATAACGAGCGCTCGTTATATAATGATTTTATCACGATGACTGGACTAGCCTAAGGTTTCGACCGACCGCGAATGCCAGTCTTTTTTTGTTCCAAAGAGCTTCGCAACAGATCAATACGAATAATATAATTTTGTTTATTAAATTTTCGAAGCAAACTTGAGTAATGCCTTGTCGGAACTAAGATTTTCAAAAGCTTATCCTTACTTTGTAAATATTCCACCAAACAATGAAAATCCCCATCACCTGACACGATTATTGCCTTATGATAATTCTTATACTGAATCATTGTATGAAGCACTAATTCTGCGTCAACATTTCCTTTTACTTTGATCTTCCCATTATCAATATGTTCTAATGTGGGTTTGAAAATAAGAATATACCCTGATTCCTGTAAAAACGCATAGAGGGATTCATTCCCCGCAACTTGGCCAATAAAAACGTAAGCCTTCGTTACATTATACTTGTTGCGTAAATACAAACGGAATTTTCGCCAATCAAGTTTCCATCCCAGGCTTCTAACTCCAAGATTAAGATTTTGACTATCTATAAAAGTATAAATTATTTCTCTTTTATTTTTCATTATTTATTTGGTCATCTATGTTTTTTAATAATTCCACGCTTTCTTCATTCAATTTTTTCATCTCTTTCAAAATTTCTTTAGGATCGCGGAGGGCTTGCTCAAGGTTTTTATTGGGGTTTTTGGCGGAGAGGTCATAGGTTTTTGGATCGACGTCTTCGATGTCGATCCTCCAGGAATTTTCGGAATCTTCGGAATCTTCTTTATTTTTTTGGAGGTTTACAAACTCTTCAAGATCTTTTTCGTTGAGTGGATTGGTTTTACCGAGATTTCTTGCGAGATTGAGCTGATAATACCAGACTTTTTTGGTCGGTGCGCCTTTATCAAAAAAAAGAATGACGGTTTTGACTCCTGCTCCGGTGAATGTGCCCCCGGGGAGATCGAGAATTGTATGGAGATTACATGATTCAATGAGATATTTCCTTAATGACGCAGCATCTGAATTTGAAAGAAAAGTATTTTTAATGACAATACCTGCTTTACCACCGGCTCTGAGAATTTTTATAAAATGCTGAAGGAAAAGAAATGCTGTCTCATTTGTTTTGATTGGGAAGTTCTGTTGGATTTCAGAGCGTTCTTTCCCACCAAAAGGTGGGTTGGCAAGGATGATGTCATAACGGTCTTTCTCCTGGTAATCCATAATATTTTCAGAAAGCGTGTTGGTATGCTTTATATTTGGTGCTTCGATGCCGTGAAGAATCATATTCATAGTTCCGATGATGTATGCAAGACCTTTTTTCTCTTTTCCATAAAACGTTTTTTTCTGAAGTGTTTCCCAATCACTGGATGAAAGTTTACTTTTGTCCTGCGTCAGATATTCAAAGGCTTCGACAAGAAAGCCTGCTGATCCGACAGCACCATCATAAATTGTTTCACCAATTTTGGGATTGACCACATTGACAATCGTTCTGATAAGTGGTCTTGGTGTGTAATATTCTCCGCCATTTCTTCCAGCGTTTCCCATGTTTTTAATTTTCGATTCATAGAGATGCGAGAGTTCATGTTTCTCTTTTTGTGAGCGGAAATGCAATTCATCGATGATATCCAAAATCTCCCTAAGTGTATATCCGCTTTGAATTTTATTCTTGAGTTCAGAAAAGATTTCACCAATTTTATATTCAATTGTGCTGATATCTTCTGTTGTAGATTTGAATTTTTTGAGGTAAGGAAAAAGTTTTTGGTCAACAAAATCTGTAAGATCGTCTCCTGATAGTGCCCTATGATGATCTAATTTCCCATCAGTATTTTTAGGGGTAGCCCAAACTTCCCATTGGAATTCTGGAGCGATAATTTGTTTGTATGCTCGTCCGGCTAGTTCTGCTTCTTTCTTTTTTTCTTTCTCCAAATCATCAAGATATTTGAGGAAGAGAACCCATGAAGTTTGCTCGATATAGTCAAGTTCACTACTGACACCGGCATCTTTACGAAGTTCATTATCAATATTTTTAAATGCTTGTTCAAACATATGATCTGGATCTGTATTATACGCTTTTTGAAATACTGCTTCCTCAAATTTAAGTTCTTTTTTCCACTCTTTTTTCAATACTCCTCTTTTCTCGTTAAACTATCGTTGCCATCTGCAGGAACCGGGAATGTAATAGAGAACTTTTCTCAAGATTATGGATAGCGTCTGAGATTGATTGTAAGTGGCAGATATTAAATATGCTGATACACATACTTCTGATAAAGCTCATGATCTGAGGAGCGTTGCCAAGGCGAACCGTTTGCTTATCTTCAAGAAAGACAACATCTTTTATCCAATGCAGATTGTTCTCAATACACCAGTGTCCTCTCAAGTGTTTTGCTGCTTCTTTTGCTGATAGGATTCTACTTGAGATAAAACCAATTGTTTCATCAACTTCTGTTACTGTTCCCTTTTTGCTGATTCGCCTTCCAGCTCTCTTGAGTACCCCGATTGTTTGAATACCCTCAAATCCATGTGTCTGATTAATGTAGCTGATCAGCTCTTTATCATGGGTGCTAGTAATTGTTGTTGTTACGGATCTTTTTCTCCCCACATCCTCATAATCATAGATAGCTTTGTTAAAAGAGGGTTTGTTTTCTGCTTGATAGATATTTTTCATGTCTGTTTCTGAAAAAGCTATCTGAATTGCCTCAAAAAGATCTTTTTGATTGCCTTTTACTACAAACAGATAGTCAGCCTTCTTTTCAAGAATTGCTGTGACTGTTTCTTTTTGTGTATGCAAAGCATCTCCAAGAAAGAGCAACTCCGAAACAGGAAGAGATTGAGCTAGTTGAGAGAGCAGTCTGCCAAATGCCGGTATCTCATTTTCCTTTGCACTCACGCCTACCTGACCCAAAGCCAGATGAAAGTCATGGGAGAAGAAAGATAACATATGACGCACAGCTTCTTTACCTGATACAGCTTTTGCTGTTTTTCCATCAAAGGATACTACTGATCCAAGGGGAATATGCAAAGCTTTTAAAAAAGAAACAAATGCTTTGATCACCTGCTCAGGATCAAGCTCCTGAAACACCCTTGAGATGGTTGTCGGGTCAGGTATGCCATGAAGCATGGGAAAATGTTTCCTGAATAATGTATTGGCATGGATAGCAAAGAGATGAGCATCTTTCAAGTCTTTGGAACCTCTGAGAAAAGCGATAAAGACTATGAGCAGAATTAATACCAATGAATGGCGTTTCCCCTGAGCCGATCTTGGATCAGGAATTTCGGAAAGAAACGCAATCAAAGGTTTAGACTCCTTGACTATCCTTTTATTCAAGTTGCATAAACTCCCATCTTGCAGGCGGATTGTATGTTGTGGTATCTTTTTCATAAAGAAGGCTTCTGAGTAATTTGTTGTTAAGATTATTATGGAGCCTTTTTTATTGGAGTTGCAAATTTTGCTTAATTATTTCAGCTTTGGAAAATGCAGTTGCCCTG
>WNFR01020382.1_pt1 | contig 10699 bp, 8 predicted proteins | sample 5400221 | NCBI WGS metagenome assembly WNFR01 (sample SAMN13153357, study PRJNA577476) | soil metagenome | isolation source: 40 cm soil under Madrone tree | place: USA:California | collected 2016-06-14 | reverse complement strand
CAATCGGCGCGATCGATAGCCAGGTTGCTGGGCCGCTCGCCCTCGTCGGTGAGCAGGGAAATCAGCCAGCAACGCATCGAGTCGAGGCCTCGGCTTTGGCATTCGCGCGTTTCCCACCGTCGCCCCATTCTAGCGCTCATTCCCGCGCACAGCGCGTCGTTAAGGGCGTTGACGCCCGTCCATAGCCCGCGAAGACGGGCGTAAATGCTCTTTAGGCCGGGCTATGGACGCGCGTAAACGCGCTTATGCTGGGAATCCCACGAACGCAGTCGCCGTTATTATGCCTCGTCCTTGCGGGAGAGGGCAGCTCGGTGCTGCTGCTCGTTGCCGACTTCGATGGGGTTGGCCGCGAGTGACGCGAGGCCGTGACCGCCCGAGTCTAGGTTCTTGCTGCGGCGGGTTCGGCGCGAGCCCGTACTTTGCTGCCCTCGATAAGGCTCACAGGCGGGTTGACGATAACCTGGTCGCCCTGCTTGACCCCGTCGCCGACTTCGACCTGCGTGCCCAAATCGCGCGTCACCGACACCTTGCGGATATGCGCCCTGCCATCCTCGATCACGGCGACCTGCAAGCCATTACGGTTGAAAATGATTGCATCCGCCGGCACTAAAAGGCTCGGCGTCTTGCGCGGGACACGGAGCTCGATCGTGCAGTACACCCCGGCGGTGAGCGTCCCATCGGGATTGGGGATGTCGACTTCGGTGAGCAGCGTACGCGTGCCCGGCTGCAGCGCGTCGGCGATTCGCGCCACCTTGCCCGGGAACGTGCGGTCTGGAATTTCAGGAACCCGCACGACGGCATCAACCCCGGGGCCCAACCCGAATGCGGAGTCCTGCGGGACAAACACCTGGGCGCGGATCACGTTGCTCTGCATGATGGTGAACATGAACGTGCCGGTTGTCGTATCGGCGTGCACCAGGTCTCCCACGTCGACATTGCGCTGGGTGACGACGCCTTCGAATGGGGCGACGACGCGCTGATAGGCCTTTTGCTGATAAAGCACGTTCAGTTGCGCCTGCTGCGCCGCCACATTGGCCTGGGCAACGCCGAGTGCGGCCTCCCGCGCGTTCAGCGTAAACCGGTCGATATCGCCCTGCTGCGGAGTAACCCAGCCTTTCTCGACTAACCCCTTGTCCCGGTCCCAAGTCACCTGCGCCAGGTTCTTATTGGCTTGCGCCTGCTCCACCGCCGCCCTGAGCTGGCCCAGCGTGGCCTCGGCCTGGGCGATCTGATGATCGAGCTCAGGCGCGACGATCTCCGCCAGCAGCTGCCCTTCTTTCACCCGATCGCCGATGTCGACGTAGCGCTTGTCGATATAGCCGCTGGCGCGGGCGAACATGTTCGCAACCGAGAACGCGGAGGTGGTTGCGGGCAACGCGACGAGCACGGTCGCATCGCTTGCCTGCACGATCGCCACGCGCACGCTCGGCACGAAATTGCGAATCTGCTCCGCGGTCGCCATGACTACCCGCTGCTGTGAATAGGAGCGGGATGCGCCGAAAGCCAGGCCCCCGGCGAGCAACAAGAACGCGCCGAGCCCGAACAGAACGCGGCCCCACCGCGGCCTAGACGGGTGATCCTTCGGCGCCGTCCCGATCTTGCGACCGACGGCCGATTCGTGCTCGCGAGTGTGGGTATCGAGCTCATACATTGGGAAGCTCCTCGAATACGCCATTGGCCGCTTTGCCGTCGTTGCGGCTGCGCAGCATGGCAAACAGATAAGGCACGATCAGCAGGGTCGTCGGCGTCGCGAACAGCAGGCCGCCAATCACTGCGCGCGCCAGCGCCGCATTCTGTTCCTCGCCCGCGGCGCCGATCGCCATTGGGATCATGCCGACGATCATCGCCGATGCCGTCATCAGCACGGGCCGTATCCGGGTATGTCCCGCCTCAATCGCGGCCTGGAACGCCGTCTTACCGGCGAGCTGCTGCTCCCGCGCAAAGGTGACGAGCAGAATGGAATTCGCCGAGGCAACGCCGACTGCCATGATGGCTCCCATCAGCGAGGGCACGCTCAAGCTCGTCCCCGTGATGAACAGCATCGTGACAATTCCGCACAGCGTCGCAGGAAGCGCCAGGATCACGACGAAGGGATCGCCGAAACTCTGGTAATTCACGAGCATGAGCAGATAGACCAACACGGCAGCGAACAATAATCCGAACGCGAGATTCCTGAAGGAATCATGCATGCTTTGGATCTGCCCGCGAACCTCGATCGAATTGCCCGGCTTGAGCTCTTTTTTCAGCTCCGCGACGATCTTGCTGATCTCGTCGGAGACCCCGCCGAGATCGCGGCCCTGCACGCTGGCGTAGACGTCATAAGCCGGCTGAATGTTCGTCTGATTCAAATTGGTCGGGACGCCGTCGCGGTTGAACTTGGCGACGTTGCTCAGCAGCCCCGGCACTGGAGAACCTGTGGAAGAGATTTTGGTTGAAACCGGCGTGTTGCCGAGTTCACCAAGCGAGCTCACCTGATGCTGCGGCGTCTGCACCGCGATGTAATACGGAATTCCCGATGCCGGATCGGTCCAGAAGTTCGGTGTGACCTGCGCGGAAGAACTCAGGCTTATGTTGATGTCATTGGCGATGCTCTGCGCGTTCAGCCCGAACTGCAGCGCACGGGCGCGATCGATTGCGGCCATGAATGCCGGACCGTCGATTTCCTGTTGCAGATGCGCGTCGACAATTCCGGGAATTGCGGCAATGCGCCGCCGCAGCTCCTGCGTCACCCGCAGGTTGGTCGCGCGGTCGCGGCCGACGGTCCGCACGTCGATCTGCGCCGGCAGTCCGAAATTGAGGATTTGGGTGACCATGTCGGCCGCCTGAAAGTAGAACGTCACTTCCGGAAATGCGGCCGGCAACACTTCGCGTAGTTTGCGTACATAATCGGCGGTCGGTGCGTGCCCCTCCTTGAGGGCCACCAGGATCACGCCGTCATTGGGGCCAATGGTCGAACCGTCGGTGAACGCCAGGTTATAGGTACGTTGGGGTATGCCGATGTCGTCGACGATGAGATCTCGCTCCCGCTCGGGAATGAGCTCGCGAATCTTGTTCTCGACCGCCTCGAAAACGGCTTCGGTCGCCTCGATGCGGGTGCCGGCGGGCGCGCGAACGTGGAGCTTGATTTGCCCTCCGTCGATGGCTGGAAAGAAATCGCGGCCGGTCAGCGTCAGCATGACGGCTCCCAATGCGACGATCAGGACGGCGGCGATCGGGACAATGAACCGCCGCGCAAGCAACAGCCTGAGCACGTCGACATAAGCTTCACGCAGGCGCTCGAAGCCGCGCTCGAACGCGCCGTGGATGCGGGCAAAGAAGCCGCGCGCCGCGCCATCCGACGCGCCGTGATGCTCGCCTTTGAGAAGGAGGCCGATGGTGATCGGCGTCAGCGTCCGCGACAGGGCATAGGATGCCAGCATTGCGAATACGACGGCGTATCCGAGCGGCGTGAACAGGAATTTGGCCGGTCCCTCGAGGAACACCACCGACGTGAACACGCAGCTGATGGCGAGCGTCGAGACCAGCGTCGGCACGGCGATGCCGGCGGACCCCTGCAGCGTGGCTGCGGCGAGATTGTATCCTTCTTCAGTACGCAGGCGATGAGTATTCTCGATGGTCACCGTTGAATCGTCGACGAGGATGCCCACGGCGAGCGCAAGGCCGCCGAGCGTCATCGTGTTGATGGTCTCGCCGAGGAAGTGGAGCACGACAATCGATGTCAGGATCGAAAGCGGAATCGAAATCATGACGATGAGGGTCGACCGCCATGACCCGAGGAACAGCAGGATCATCAGCGCGGTGAGCCCGGCGGCGATCGCCCCCTCCCTCACCACGCTCGCGACCGAGTCCGACACGAGCTTCGCTTGATCGAACAATTCGTTGATAGCAAGCCCGGGAGGCGCCGCCGCGCGAGCTGTCTCCAGAACTTTGCGGACCCCGTTGACGACGGCGAGCGTCGAAGCATTGCCGTTCTTGATGACGCTCAGCAAGACAGAGCGTTGGCCGTTTTGGCGAACGATATTTTGCTGTACCGCCGAGGCATCACGCACCTGCCCGACATCTCGCACAAACACCGTTGCGCCATTCACGAATTTGACCGGAATGTTGTTGAGCGCCTCGATTGTCGTGGGCATCGCATTGGTAAGAACGGTGTATTGCTTGTCGCCGATCTTGGCCAAGCCCGACGGCAGTGTCAGGCTCTCGGCGTTGACCGCGTTGACGACGTCCGTCGGCGTCAAGCCCTTGGCCTGCAGCTTGGTCGGGTCGATATCGACCATGATCTGCCGATATTTTCCGCCGTCCGGGGTGGGGAACGTGACGCCGGGGACAGGGGCCAGCTGCTGGCGCAGGTTGTAGTAGCCGTAATCGTAAAGCTTCTGCTCATTGAGACTGTCGGAAGCCAGGCTGAGCTGCAGGACCGGAATGCTTGAAGCATTGTAACTCACGACAATCGGCGCATAGATTCCGGTCGGCAGGAGCACGCGGATATAATTCGTGGCGGAGACGATTTGTGCGATGGCGAGATCGATATTGACGTCCGGTTGAAAGAAGATCTTCTGGACGGAAATGCCGTTCAGCGTCTGCGCTTCCATATTCTTGATGCCGGATACGCTCGTGCTGATCGCGTACTGGCTGTAGGTGGAAACGCGCTGCTCCATCTCCGGCGTGCTTAGACCCGTGTATTGCCAGATGACATTGACCACCGGAATGTTGATCTCCGGGAAGATGTCGATCGGCATGACGCGAATCGCCGAGATTCCGAGAAATAGAATCAACGCGGCCAGGCCGTAGAAGGTGTACGGAAATCTCAGCGCAAATCGAACGATGCCCATAGCTGTGCCTCATCTTGCGATGTTGCGGATGTGTCGATGAGCGATCTTGGCGATATGGTCTCGACGTTGATGCATCGCATTACCTACTGGCGGATTGAGGCCCCGGGCGAGAATTCGCTCGCTGCGGCCGCTCGCAGCAGTTCGCGCAGGTCGGCAGCGCGCTTTTCTCCCAACGCGGCTTCAAATCGCGCTTGCGCCTGCGACCAGCCCTCGAGCGCCTGATGCAGACGGTTCTCGCCCGCTTTGGTCAGGCGCAGCTCCTTGGCCCGGCGATCCGATGCCGCAGATTTGATCGTGATCAGGCCGTCCCGCTGCAACGGCAGGATATTGCGCCCGAGCGTGGTGCGATCCATCACCATGGCCTCGGCAAGCGCGTTGATCGTCAGCGGGCCCTTCCGCTTGAGCCTCGCGAGGATCGAATATTGGGTCGTGCGCAGGTCGGTCGGCGCCAAGAACCGGTCGTAACATTGGCTCACGCGCCTCGCCGCCGCGCGGACAGCGAAGCAATTGCAATCCTCGGGTGGCGGCAAGCTATTCACAGTCTTCATTGAATTCTCGGGTCCTTGACAAAGATGCATGTACGCCTATGTAGGCGCATATACGCTCTTGTCAAGCGTGGGCAAAAAGCCGCTCTACGGGCGGCGCCGGAGCGCGGTTGTGCAAGTCGCCGCTGAACCGAGAGGAAATTCTGCCATGGGCAAGCTCGAAGGAAAGATTGCGCTCGTCACCGGCGGCAATAGCGGTATCGGCCTGGCGAGCGCGAAGCAGTTCGTGAACGAAGGAGCTTACGTCTTTATAACCGGGCGCCGCGATCGAGAGTTGGCCGCCGCGGTCAAGGAGATCGGACGCAACGTCGCCGGCGTACAGGGAGACGTGGCGAACCTTGCCGATCTCGATCGCCTATTCGCACAAATCAAACGCGAGAAGGGCAGGCTCGATATCGTATTTGCCAATGCCGGTACTGCGCAGCTTGCTCCCTTGGGCAAGATCACCGAGGAGCATTACGACTTGATCTTCGATGTCAACGTGAAAGGTCTTCTGTTCACGGTGCAGAAAGCGCTTGCGCTGATGCCGGACGGCGGGTCGATCATCCTCAATGCATCGATCGTCGCCAGCAAAGGATTGCCGGAGTGGAGCGTCTATAGCGCGACCAAGGCCGCGGTGCGTTCCTTCGCACGAACGTGGACGACGGATTTGAAGGATCGTCGCATTCGCGTGAACGCGGTGAGCCCCGGCTACATCGATACGCCCGGGTTGAGCGGCCTGCTGGCTGCCTCAGGAGTCGCTGAGCAGCGCCGGAAAACGATTTCCAACGCCGTGCCGCTCGGCAGGTTCGGCACGCCCGACGAGGTCGCGAAGGCCGTGGTGTTTCTCGCTTCCGATGACAGCAGCTACGTCACGGGAACGGAATTGTTCGTGGATGCCGGTGTCGCGCAAGTGTAGCCCGGCGCCTCGAGAAATAGCGGTGCGTGCACCCGCTCGGTTCAAATGCCTGACAACGGAAGGAGACCGCAAATGCCCGTCGCCAAAATCCACGTCCTCGAAGGACAGTACAACGAGGCTCGCCTCGGCAAAGTGTCGAGCGCGGTGCAAAATGGGCTCATAAGCGCATTGGGCATTCCGCCCGTGCAAAATGGGCTCATAAGCGCATTGGGCATTCCGCCCGAAGACTTCTTCCAGATCGTCCACGTTTTGCCTCGCGGCCGATTCCTCCACACACCGTCATTCCTCGGACTCAACTACTCGGATGACCTCATCATCCTTGAAATCACCTTCATCTCCGGCCGTCCCAAGGAGAAGCGACTAGGGCTGCTGAAGGCCTTGAACGACGGCGTCGTCGCGGCGGCCGGAATCTCTCCGGATGATCTCTTGATCACGCTCTCCGAGACGCCTGGCGAGAACATCTCGTTCGGCCGAGGTTTGGCGCAACGTGCCCACGTCTCGGACAAGGATGCAAAGGCTGCTGCATTGTCCTGACCGGGAGTATCAAATGCCAGAGTCAGCTGCTACGCCAGTATGGATAAACACAAGGGCCGGAGCAAACGTACGCAGGAACGGACGGAGGCACAGAGATGACCTACGTCGCTTGGAAAGGTCCCTAAACGGGAGGCTGTCATGACCGCGCAGATCATCAATCTTGCCGATTATCGTAGGGCGAAAGAAGCAGAGCAAGTTCGTAAGGCTGTCAACGATTACTTCGCTGCGCACAGTCAAACAATGGCGTGGTGGTTACCCGGGACTCCCGCAGGCTAATTGCCGGCAAGGCCATGGTTGACTTTTATGGTAGTGCCACCGGAAGTGCCCTGCACCGCGTTCTACGTTAAAGACCGTCGTCTTGAGCAGATGCTTCCGGACCTGGACGCCCATACCGATCACCGTCGTATCGGCTGGTTGTGTCTATCGCTCCTGACTGTACGGAAAAACTAGAATCGACGTCGACCCTGCCGCAATGCTGGGAATCATTGCCTAACTGAACTGTGGCCAAGCGGCCCGGCTCGAGCGGAAAATCAGTCCTCATTCGGGTTTGATGCCGACGGCTTTCACCAGATCGGACCACATCGTCAGCTCGCGGTCGATGATGGCGGCGTACTCCTCGGGCGTGGTGGGCTGTGGCTCGGCGCCTTCGATGGCAAGGCGTTCGCGCACCTCGCCGGTCACGAGCGCAGCGTTGAGCGCCCGGTTGAGCGCGTCGATGACGGCGCGCGGCGTGCCCGCTGGCGCGGCGAGGCCCCATCGCAGCGGCACGTCATAGCCGGCAAGTCCAGCCTCCGCGAATGTCGGCACCGCCGGGAGCAGCGCGGAACGCTTGGCGCCGGTCACCGCGAGCCCGTGGATGGTGCCGGCGACGAGGTGGCTGTGGGCGTTGGGGACCGCGCTGATCAACACGCCGATATGGCCGCCGAGCAAGTCGTTGAGCGCCGGCGCGGCGCCCTTGTACGGAACATGGGAAAGCTTCATCCCGGTCCGGTAGGCGAGAAGCTCGACCGTGAGGTGGTTGAGCGTGCCGGTGCCGGGCGAGCCGTAGGGAATGGGAGTGGCGGTCTCCTTGCCGATCTTGATCAGCTCGGCGAGCGAGCGGGCGGGGAAGCTCGGATGCACCACGATCACGTTGGGCGTGGCCGCGATCAGGCCGATCGGATCGAGATCCTGGCGCGGATCGTAGCCGAGATTGTGAAGCAGGCTCGGCGAGGTCCCGACCGTCGCGCTGGTGGCCACCACGATGGTGTAGCCGTCGGGCATGCCCTTCGCGACCGCGCGCGTCGCGACCGTCCCGCCGGCGCCGCCGCGGTTGTCGATGACGATCTGCTGGCCGAGCGTCTCGCTCATCTTGTCGGCGACGCTGCGCGCCATCGTGCTGGCGCTGCCGCCGGGCGCGAACGGAACCACGAGCGTGATCGGGCGGGTCGGATAGGTCTCTCCGACCGCCGGCCCAAACACCGCGGGAAGGAGCGCCGCAACCAACGCGGCGGGCAGGACGCAAGCCCCGCGCATGGATGGTCTGCCCAATCTTCTTGCCTCAAATCAGCTTGCGTGGAGCCTTGTTTGCCGCCGCACGCGCGCGCCATGGACGTGGCGCATCCTCGCATTCCCCTCCATCTTTGCAACCGCGACGCAGATGGGCTAGGGGTCAAACCGCCGCCTTTACGAATGGCGGCGCGCATGACGGCGCGTGAATGAGAATACACGGATTACGATACGCGAATGGGTTGGTCGGATAGCTTTCTCCGCACCCTGAAAGAGAACGACGTCAGGCTCGTCACCTACGTCCCCGACAACGTGCTCACCCCCGACGCTTAGTGATCGCGCGAGAATGCGCGCATTCTCGAAACGCGTCCGCACCTGTCCGCCGCGAAGGTCTCGGAACCATCGCACGTCTTAGGAGGTCTGCTTGAGGCCGGCCATCGATCCTCGCCGCGGCGACATCGAGGATGACGCGTCGAGTACCAAGCGCCGCTCGCTGCTGTCGCTTGCCGGCAGCCTGCTGGCGGAAATCAGCCTGCCGAAGCTGGTGGTGGCTTTCACTCTCCTCATCGTCATACCGAGTTGGGCGCTGGGCATCGCGCCGATCGTCGCTGCAATTTGGTTCGGCAAGCTTTCGAGCAAACTGGCAGCCGGGCTCACAAGCCTTTGGCCGGCGATCCTGCTCGTGATCGTCGGCGTCGTGGGCTGGTTCGGTGGACGTCCGTTGTTGCGATTGGCCGAGAACAGTTTCTGGTCGCTCAATTCGCTCGCCGTCCAGCCCGCCTACGCGGTTTGCCGCGAGGCGTTTCGCCAGATCGCCGAGCGGCTGCTGCCGGTGCGGGCAACCAAAGTCCAGCGCGCGAAACTGCGCGCGGCCGCAGGCCTGGTGTCTGGGGGCATGATCTGCGGCGTCGCACTGCTCGTGCTGGCGCTGGTCTTGCCACATGCGGACCTGTTGCGGGGCGCGGCCGGCGTAGGATCGCTGAGCCATCTGGCGGAGGTGGCCCTGGCCAACACCGTGGTGTTGGTTAGCGCCTATCTCGCGGCGGCCGCGCTCGTCTGGGGGATCGCCGACGCGACCATGGCCCAGCCCCGCGACCTCGAGCATTTCGACGAACGCCCCGCCGATGGCCGCACGTGGCGCATCGCACATCTATCGGACCTCCACGTCGTGGGCGAACGTTACGGCTTCCGCCTGGAAAGCGGCAGATCGGGGCCGCGCGGCAACGAGCGTCTGCGACGGCTGCTGACAGAGCTGGAAGTGTTGCACGCGAGCGATCCGCTCGACATCATCGTGGTGAGCGGCGATATGACCGATGCCGGTCGCTCGAGCGAATGGGCCGAATTTTTGGACGCCGTCCTGCGTCATCCGCGCCTAGCCGATCGAATGCTGATCATTCCCGGCAACCACGACCTCAACATCGTCGACCGCGCCAATCCGGCGCGCCTCGACCTGCCGACCAGCCCAAACAAGCGGCTGCGCAAGCTGCGCGTCCTGTCGGCGATGGCGGCCCTCCAAGGCGAGCGCGTCCGCATGGTGGATCGCGCACGCGGACGTGTGGGCGCATCGCTTGCATCCACGCTCAAGCCGCATCTTGAGGAAATGGAAACGTTCGCGGACGTCGGCAGGCCGTGGCTGTCGAAACGTCTGACCGAATTGTGGACCAGCGTCTTTCCGATGGTGCTGCCGCCGGATGCGGACGATGGTCTCGGGATCATTCTGCTCGACTCGAACGCCGACACGCACTTCTCCTTCACCAATGCGCTCGGGATGATCTCGGTCGATCAAGCGCGTGGCTTTAAGATCGCATGTGCGCAGTACCCGCATGCCTGTTGGATCGTCGTCCTTCATCATCACGTGGTCGAGTATCCACGCCCGGCGAAGACGTTGTCCGAGCGGGTCGGAACGGCCCTGATCAACGGCAATTGGTTCGTTCGGCGGCTCAAACCGCTCGCCGGCCGGGCGGTCTTGATGCACGGTCACCGGCACATCGACTGGATCGGGGAATGCGGCGGCATCCCCATCCTTTCCGCGCCGTCGCCGGTGATGGAAGCGACCGACGGCATGGCCACGTGTTTCTACATCCACACATTGGCTGTGGGATCCGATCGACGGCTGCGATTGCTGCAGCCGCAGCGCGTCACCGTCGAAGGAGAGCCGAGCTCTCACTAGTGCGGCGGATTATTGCGCTGCGGACCAGCATGACCCGAACGTCAGGGGGCTTTCCCCTGCGGCGTGGTGACTTCTTCGAATGTTGGCATGACCATGCCGGACACGGGGTCGACCCACACAAGGTGATCTTCGATGGCCTTGACCCCGGGAATACGTTCTGCGGCCACATGGATCGCTCCGCGATGGCGCTCATCGAGCAACGTGCCCGAAAGGTGCACGACTCCGTTGCGCA
>WNFR01008026.1_pt1 | contig 10699 bp, 14 predicted proteins | sample 5400221 | NCBI WGS metagenome assembly WNFR01 (sample SAMN13153357, study PRJNA577476) | soil metagenome | isolation source: 40 cm soil under Madrone tree | place: USA:California | collected 2016-06-14 | reverse complement strand
GGCCACTAAACCGGCCATGCAGCATCAACATGTCGCCCTCCGCCATGATCAAACTGTTCTCATATTTACTCTCGGGCGGGACGCTCTTAATCAGGCCGAGGAGCCCGTCGCGCCCCGGTGGTATATGGGCGCTATGTTGAATGTAGTTGGGCGACCAGAACTTCTCTGCTGCAACGAAATCCTTCTTATTGAACAGGGTGTCGAACGCTTCGAGGACAAATGCCTTGTTTCTTTGGGGTGTAAATTCGCTCATTTCGGTTCTCCTTGGTTTTGTCGCCAGCGATTCTCGCTCTCTGCTGGCCTGCTATTGAGATTGCGATCGGACGGCGGAAGCCGCGTTGCCGTCCTTTGCGTACGTGATGACGACGGCCGCTCCATTCGCGGCCAGACGCTTGGCGATTGCAGCACCAATGCCGCGCGAACCGCCGGTAATGAGTGCAATCTTTCCTTCCAGCTTCTTAGACATTGTTTTTTTCCTGTTCCTTAATCTCGCCCTTTTGCAGATTCAGCCGCGTATGTGGGCCATGCCATTTGGGCTCGCCGTTTTTGGCGTGGAAGACCCGCGACTTGGTGGCCGAAACCGAAATGTCGATTAACGTGCTTCCCATCTTCATCCTCCAAGCGAGCCCTTATGCTTTTGGCCGATCTCGTTCCCGGAGCATCCAATCCCTGATGTAAGGCGAGCAGTTCAGCACTGGGATCCCCTCCGCCTCACATGCGTTGAGAAAGCGAACTCCTTCGACATCCACGAGATCCACCTCCTCCAAATCCAAAGCTACTTGTGGTCCGCCACGCTCGATCTCCGCTTTCACTTGATCAAAGTGCTCAGATCGAAACGCCCCGCTCAGCCGAATCCGCGTTCTGCGCTTACCAGGAATCCGTTCAATCCTCAGAGTCATGGGTCTCTGGTCCGAAGCACACTCTTACGAATGCAACGGCTGGGCCATTCACAATTCCTTGGATAGAGGGGACTTAGAAGTTGTCGCTGATCCTGAAGTGTCGGGAATTCCTGTCTGGTCGGGAAAACACGTCGACTAGCAGGTTCCAGCAGTCGAATCAGCTAGACTGTGGCACTTTGAACCGATATTTGTTGATTCCCAGGCGCTTGATTTTTGAATCGAGGGTCTGCGTCGGGAGCCCTAGATTGGCCGCCGCGCCCGTTGACCCTGAGATTCGGCCGTGGCTTTCTGCCAGTGCGGCTTCGATCATTTCCTTTTCTTGCCTGAGCAGTGCGCCGTTAAGTGCAGCTTTTGGGCTAGCGACTTGGGGCGGCTCAAGCTTGACCCAGGTCTCGTCCACAGAAAAGGTATCTCCGTCGCTCAGGATGACGGCGCGTTCAATCACATTCTGTAGCTCCCGAACGTTGCCCGGCCAGCCGTACGCTTGGAACAGTTTGAGAGTGTTTCTATCGATTGTTCTAAATTTCTTTCCAGCCTTTTTTCCGAAGCGATCAATGAAGTACTCGACAAGCAAGGGAATGTCAGGTCCGCGATCGCGCAACGAGGGCATCTCAATAGGCACGACATTCAGTCTGTATAAGAGATCTGGGCGAAACTTGCCTTCGACCACGAGCGCGTTCAAATCGCGATGGGTGGCTGCCAGCACTCTTACATCAACGGGAATTGGCCTGCTACTGCCAACGCGTTCGATCTCACGTTCTTGCAGCACTCGTAACAGTGCGATTTGGATTTCCGCAGGCAAGTCGCCTACTTCGTCCAGGAAAAGCGTCCCGCCATTTGCCGATTCAAAACGCCCCAGGCGCCGTTGCGTCGCACCGGTGAAGGCGCCCTTCTCGTGACCGAAGGGCTCGGAAGCAATCAACGATGCGGGGATTGCGGCGCAATTCACACCAATAAATGCCCGTTCCGCACGGTTGGATCGCTTGTGGATGGCTCGCGCAATCAACTCCTTTCCCGTGCCGGTTTCGCCCAGAATCAGGACGGTGGAATCCGAATGTGCCACCTTGCCGACTTGGCGGAGCACTTTACGCAGCGCTTCGGAAGAGCCGACTATATCCTCAAACATCGAGTCACGATCGATTTGCTCTCGCAACGCCAGGTTTTCGTTCCGCGTTCTGTCTTCGTTCCGCTTACGATCGTCGATATCGGTTCCCGTCGCATACCAGCGAATGACATTTCCGGTCTCGTCCAATAATGGGTTGTACCGCATCAGAAACCAACGAAACTTGCCGTCTTTTCCCAGAGCCCGTTGCTCGTTCTCGAACGGAACTGAGCTGGAAAGGGCTTTGTGCCGCGCTTCGCGAAGTCTCTGAACGTCGTCGGGATGGAAAACACGCGCGTGGAAATCGTCGGCTAGTACTTCGTCTAGAGACAGTCCGGTATATTCAAGAGCCACACGATTTGCGTAAATGGCCTTCCCATCCGGATTGAAGACGATGATGGTTTGCGGAATTGCATCGGTCATGCGTCGAAGCTCTTCTTCATCTCGACGGAGCTTAGCTTCAGCGCGCTTCAGGTCCTCAATGTCAGTATCCGTTCCGTACCAGTTGACAATGTTGCCCGATTCGTCGCGCAATGGCTCCGCCCGAAACAAGAACCATCGATACACTCCGTCGAATCGACGTAGCCTTCCCTCGACATCGCCAGGCTGGCCAGAGGCCAGAAATCCGAGCCACTTGTCTGTTATTTCCTTCAGGTCCTCTGGATGAATGGCATCCTGCCATCCCCAGCCGCGAGCCACTTCAAGAGATAAGCCCGTATATTCGTGCCATCGCCGGTTCCAAAATATTCCCGAACCATCCGGCAAGCTGCACCAAGCGAGTGTCGGTATCGTGTCGATGATCTTCCGAAGTCTCGCTTCCGAGTTCCGGACCTCCTCGAAGACGCTTCTCAGTGCTTCCTGCGTTCGCTCTCCTTCGATTGCGATGACGGCTATGTGACCTGCGCCTTCGATCAGCCGCAGATCGGTTTCACTTGGGGTGCGGGGCTCTGTGTAGTACATTCCAAAGGTGCCAAGCACCTGCTGATTTTTGGAAAGTAACGGCTGAGACCACGCCGCGCGCAACCCGTAACCTAAAGCAAGTTCTCGATAGTTAGCCCATAGGGGGTCTGTTGCAATGTCGGAAACGATCACCCGATGTTTCAGAAATGCAGCAGAGCCGCATGAACCTACCGTAGGGCCAATCTCGAGAGGAGTGATGGCTTCAATCCAGCCTTTGGCAAGTCGAGGACCGGCTGCGGTCCGAAGGTGCATGCCATCGGCGTCCATCAGCATTACTGCCGATTTGATGTTGCTGGCCTGAGCATCAACCGCTTCGCATAACCTTTCCAGGATATCCGCCAGGCAAGCCCCGCTGGCAATCATTTCCAAGGTCCGTTTTTCGGCGGCCAGTAGCGCTTCAGCGCGCTCGAGGTGTGCCTTTTGCGTTGCAAGCTCACCGCCCAACTCTGTTAACCATCTCAAGTCGGCCTGCAGGACTTCACGGAATTGGAGCAGGAGTTTTCGGTAAGGCTCGCTATATTCGTTCCTTTTGTTATCGAGAACGCAAATCGTCCCGAATACATGTCCATCGGGCCACGCGATCGGGAAGCCCAGGTACGAGATCATGCCCAGCTTGATGTCGGGGTTCGATTTCCACTCTTCCTCCAGTAGAGCATCAGGGACAAGCAGCGGTTGACGGGTCTTCATCACCGTCTCGCAATAGAGTCCCGTATTGAGAGACGATACTTCGTCCTGCTCATAAGGATTCCCTTTCGACTCACTGGACACGAAAACCGTGATGTTGAGCGGCTCGACTTTCATCACCAAGGCCGAGGGAACGTGCATAATTTCGGCAAGCAGGTTGACGATCTCTTGCCATTTCCCGACGATTTCAGAGGGTACTCGCATGACTGGGCTCGACAAGCTCAACACCATCGCTGAGGCGGAACAATCGCGCTTCTATCGGATGGCTTCCCCGCGAGATCCCGTAGGGTGAACACTCGCCAGGTGGCGGAACACGTTCGCAAAGCGGCCTTGATCCGCGACACACCGGTTGGCACACTCGGTTCGAGCGCCGTCATATCTGAAGCGCGTCGGAACTATTGGGCGCGCTGGAGACAGTATCGCACAGGGTCTCATCGGCATCCAACCCGCACGAGCAGAGGCATGATTGTTTGTCTCGACGGTAGATGTATTCGCATGTATTGTCCTCACGACCTTAGAATCTCTCTGGTCAATCAGATCGAGGTAATTGATGGTTAGGTGTGCGTCTGACGACCATCGAGAGGCGATCTCAAGGCCGAGCCTCTCTCATTCGGAGCTCCCGAAGAGTCTCGCGGTCCAGTTCGAAATCCGCAGCCGAGTAGTCGAAGATTTCGTGCTCCTTTAGAAGGGCGTCGACCTGCATCCGCGTCTCGAAAACAAGGAGCCGCCGAAGCTGTGCAGCCGTGAGGGCACGCGACCGATATGCCTCGAGTGCTAGGCTTTCGATCGCTGCACGAGGCAGATCCTTCCACTTCGACTGAAGCTCTACGGCGATGTCCTCCGGCAGCTCTATCGTAATCTGCATGGTTGCCAGTCCTCCTGTCAATTGTCTCAGGAGCAAACTTTCTCCGGGCCACTGGGACCGGTGCATCCAGCATTGGCTCATGCGCAAAGGCTCGGTATGCTCAGGTACCTGGTTTTAGCGCGCCGGCGGGTACCGGCTCTTCGGCGCGGGCATGCAATCGTCCTCCTTTCCGAAGAGAACGTGTTTCGCGCGCGGCAGACTTTCGCGGCGCGGGGTGGAGATCGTCCTTGGACTTTCCCTCATGGCTTTATATCGACGCAAGGCGTACGTGGGCATCATTGCCGCTCTGTTCTTTGTAGCGGTTTTCCCTGGAAACATCGCTCAATATACAGAACACCGCGCGGCATTTGGGTTGGAGACGGACACGGCTCGACTCGTCCGGCTTTTCCTTCAGCCGGCTCTCGTCGCTTGGGCGCTTTGGAGTACCGGCGCGTGGACAGCACTTCGACAGTCCTCGGTCAGACACGATTGATTGCAGTCCGCTCCCACGGCCCTCTTTGAACGCAAGCCTTGTGGCTAGAAGGTGATCGACGCGAATTTAGCCGGGCGAGAGGCATCATCAGCTTTTCTTCGGCGCACGTCCCGCCAGCAGCGCCTTCCGCTCTGCAATCACGCGCTTGCGCTCGCGCACCGGCATCGCAAGCACATCGCGCGTTCGCTTCGGCAGCTTCGCCGAGATGATCGCGTGCGCCGCCTCCATCTCGCTCTGCCACTCCGCCTGCCGGAACACATCCCAGCGCTCCACCTGCACCCATTGTGACCGCGGAAATTCAACAGAATGCGACACGCCCTCCCGCTCCAGCAGCTCGGCGTACCGCTCCGGCCCGGCTGCATACGTGATCACACCGTTCGTCTCATTCACCGGGTTCATCATCGCGAACAGCTTTCCGCCGATCGATTTATCCGCCGCCCAGAACAGAACGTACGTGCTCCACGCCACTGTCTCCGCCACATGCGGCAGCTTCAACAGCATTGCGCGCATCCGCTCAGCGTCCATAGGTTGCTCCCAAACTGAGAACATCGCCGCCACCCTCGATGCGTATGTTCGTCGCATGAGGGTAAAACGACGGCCACTCTGGTGCGTTAATGATCAGCGACCAAACGGTGTCGCTCGAGCTTGAAGTGGTCGCATCGTTCGCTGCATGGATCGGCGTTACCGAGGGACGGTATTCATCCGGCCATGCAATAAGTTCCGGTTCTTTCTTTGTTGTCATCGCGTATTCTTTAGTAAGCTCTCAGGGTATTTGGCTAGGAGTTTGTGTCGCCCGTAGATCGGGAAGCGTTTCCGAATGCCGACGTGCACCAAAACATTTAGCCTAGCGTTCGGATTACGCTCTTGCGCGATTTGACCGTTTTGCCATTTCTTACCACTAGCAGCCCGTGGTGCAATCCGCCTCGGGCTGCTAGCGCACGGGCTAACGCGATCACATTTCAGCTACTTTCACCATTCCGAGGCTGCCACTCTGGTCGGCTCGATCCCCTTGGCACCACCGGTACCTTGTAGAAGCCGGGTGTTGCCGACATCTTTACTTGATCCGTTACGCCCAGGTAGTGTCCGCATGGTGTATCCGCTTCGAAGATCTCAGGAGACAGGTAGGCATGGTCTCCCTGGCTATTCCCGACTTGATGAGCGTAGGTCTTGTCGAAGATTCCCATCTCAAGTAGCCATATCGAGAGCCGGGCGAGAGAGATATGGATTCGATAACTGCCTCCCTCGAGCGCCCTACGTTTGAGCGTTGCGGTCACTGCCATGAGCGATTGGCGGTCTTCATCGACGTGGAAGGGACCAGAGTAGGCAATATATCCACTTGCCTCTTCAGCAGTCTCTTCGGGCGTTCCTTTGAACCAGTCACCTGACGCAAAGTTCCTTCTTCCGGGCGTCATCAATTGGGCTGACATGTATCCATCCGGGGTGTACATAATGATGCCTTGGGCTTTCTCTCCCATCGGAACTCGTTTCGGCGAACCATCGACGGGCGACTCGATATAGGAGACAAGTCTCCATGCGCCAATCAGCTGCTCTCTCAATCCCATCTTTTCCCATGATTTCTTCTCTCCTTTGTCGCCGGCTCTGTTGTGGGTCATAGGACCGACTAATCTAACAGCCCACACCGGCGTTGACTCCGGAAATCAGACCCGTACTGCCATCAATCATTTCTGATAGCGAGAGCCATATCTTGAACGAATTGGCTCTTTTTGCGCATTCGCGCTGGAATCCGTGATGAGATGACACGCGGCCCTGTAAGGTTGCGGTCAACTCCTCGACCGTAGCGCGAATACCCCATTGGACAACAAAGCCGGAACTGCGGGCGCGGTCCGCTCCCCGAACCAAAGCGTCAATCCACGCGGCGTTCGCTCATATGCAGAAGATCCGAATCACCGACTGACGTTTTGATCGCTGCATTCGGACTCCCTTCTCGAATAGATTTCATTCTGGTGAAACGCATCCTCACTCACTAGCAGTGGCAGTCTCACTGCGGAGTTCCCGATAGCGAAAACAACTGGCAAGGTGATCATTCACCAATCCGGCCGCCTGCATGTACGCATACGCGACCGTTGGCCCGACGAAGCTGAATCCTCGCTGCTTCAGATCCTTGCTCAATGCCTCGGATTCGGCGGAAATCGCTGGAATCTGTTGCGCAGTTTTCCATCGGCCAAGTTTGGGCTTCCCGCCGACGAACCGCCAGCAGTAGGAGTCAAAGCCGCCGAACTCTTCCTGGATCTTGAGGAACGCACGAGCATTGCGCACCGCGGCCTCGATCTTCAAGCGGTTGCGGATGATCTGCGGATCAGCCAGAAGGCTCCGGGTGTGTTTCTCGGAATAGCGCGCTACCCTCTCGGGATTGAATCTGTCGAACGCCCGCCGGTAACCTTCCCGCTTCTTCAGCACAAGCGACCAGTTCAGTCCGGCCTGCGCCCCTGAGAGCACGAGGACCTCGAAGTGTTTGGGGTCGCTATGCACGGGAACGCCCCACTCGCGATCGTGATATTCAAGCAACAACGGATCATTTACGTTGACCCAGGAGCACCGTTTATCAACGCCAGCCTCGCTGCGCATAAGGGCATTCTTCATCGGCTACCTCAAGCGCGCCGTTTTCGCAGTAGCGCTTTCGGCAAACTGCCGCCATGAACCAGTAGCAGATCGCCAGGCGCCCGTAGACCAGAGCGCCCAAGCAACAAGAAGGGGCTGAAAGAAGAGACGGACGAGCCGCGCCGTATCGGTGTTCAGGCCAAACGCAGCGCGGTGCTCGGTATATTGAGCGATGTTGCCGGGGAAGACCGCCACAAAAAAGAGCGCCACCGTCAGTCCCACGTACGCTTTGTACCGATATAAGGCCAGTAGGGACAACCCAAGCGTGATCTCTAGGAAGCCCGAGAGAAAGACGACGAGATCGGGTTTCAAAGGAATCCACGGCGGGACCTGCGCCTGAAATTCCTGACGCGCGAACGTGAGATGCGACACGCCAGTGTAGACTAACATCAGGCCGAGAAGGATACGGCCAAACATCTGTACTTTCGATGTCTTTGGAGCAGCTTCCAGAGTTCTCATCGTTCTTATCTCTTTGGTTTACGATGTTGCCAACTACAAAGTCCCGGTTGCCCGCAACGGACGCTGAGCGCCGACAGATTCAGCTTGCCGGCTTGATGGCTCGTGCCGAAAGCCACAGGACCGCCGGGTTCACGCGCTCGGGATAGATCGCAAGCATCTGGTTATATAGTTCCGACGCGGTCTGGGTATTGGCCGCGATCCTGTCGAAATCGCGAATGTATTTTCGCGTTTCTTCTATGATATTCGGCGTGTCTACCGCGCCGGCCCTCTTGTGTCCGGCGACAACGGCAGTCGGCTTTAGAGACTCGATTGTGTCAAGCGCCGCGATCCAAGCCTTCCTTGTTTCAGCGTTTGACTCTCCGAGATGAAGATGAACATCGTTATAGGCGCTGTCGCCCGCGACGACGAGGCCGATCGAACGGGCGTGCAGGCAGGTCGTGTTGTCCGTATCGGTGTGGCCGAGGGAAACGCTCACGAGTTGTTCCCCTTCCAATTCAATAACGCCCCCTTTGAGTTCATCCGCGACGACGAGCGTTGAATCGATTTGCCCTGGAAACCTTGGTTTCCAATATCCGTTAACTACGGGCGCCGAGGCCTGCTTCTGCATGACAGCGATGACTTCCCGAGTTGCCAGGAATCGTGCCTTTGGAAATTTCTTCTGAATTGTGTTTACCCCGAAGAAATGATCGCCGTGGCCATTGGTTGCGTAGATCGTTGTCAGATTTTTGCCGCTGGCGGCGATCCAGTCGACAAGTTTCTGGTTTTGATCGATCGTGATGGCGGTATCCACCAGCACGGCGTCGCGCTTGCCCGAGATAAGCGTTGAGGAAATCGGCGACCATTTCATTCCGCTCGTGCCAGGCGCGAAGTCGGTGGTAACAGCCGGAATCTGGGCGCTGACAAAGACTTCCCACTGCAATCGATTGGTCATGGCTTCTCCTATTCAAGGTCCCTCGCGGACATTACACTGGCGCTCCCGCCACGGGTCTGACTAATCTCCTCAACGAGGTCGAGTCTCAAGAAATGCGTGCAGCCTGTGACCTCTACCCCGGAAGCCTTCTTCCGGAGCCCAACGCACGCGGGGCTAAACATTCATGCCATCTCCTCAGGGCAGATGAGGAGCGAGGGTTCTTTTCAGGAACCCTACGTAGCTTGCGAATTTCCCAGTTCCGCACGGGCGGAGGCGACAATGTCTGCATTGGTGAACGCTTGGCCGTTGATCCCCCACCACCATCCGGAGATTCCGTGATGAGTACCCAAGTCCTGTTCGCCAGGGTTCGATCGCCTGCTGCCGAAGCGACGATGTCGGTTAGTTCGCGAACAACACCAACTTGCTTTTCGCGGTTCAGCACATTGACTGGAGTAAGAACCTGAACGCGCACGTAGTTGTTATCGCCGGCTGCATTCGAAATCGCGTCGCTCGGCAGTTCATGGACGAAAGCAGCGGTGTTCTTCTTGAAGAGATCGGTGGACGGGACGCCCTCCCACTTCAACACTGCATTCGCCAAATCCTGCGCAAGTTTGTTCTTGTCAACGAATGTGCCTGCGGCGGCGTAAACATCTATCACTGGCATAATGGTGTTCCTTTCGCGAAAAGAAGACAGACTCAACCATGTCCGGACGGCCTACGGCACCTTTAATCGAAGCCAGCACCTCGTCGAACGGTCGGTAAGATGTCAGCCGAAACCGCTCAACCTCAATTTTGCTTATCATTCGACTGCCCTTGCTTTTGGGTGGCAACAAGATTGCCAAGGACCTCGGGCCAAGCTTTCTCGAAGTTAGCGTCCCGTTGCAGCCCCCGCTCCACCACGGCTTGTATTCGCTGCTGGGCTTCGGGCCATGTGAGCGCTGCCCCAAAAGAAGTGAAGGCATCGAGGAGCCTGTCGGCCGGCGGCAACGAAACCTGGTTGACGAGATTCTTCGCGGCGGCGAGGGCTTGTCGATCGAAGGAGGCGATCCTGCGCGCGAGCGCATCGACGAAGCCGTCCAACTCCGCGTCCGGAAGTGAGCGGTTGACGTATCCGTATCGCTCGGCGGTGTCGCCGTCGAAGTCATTCGCGCCGAGAATGATTTCGAGCGCGCGGCCGCGGCCGACCAGATGGGGGAGGCGTTCAGCGCCGCCACCACCGGGATGCACTCCCACCCCCACTTCGGGTTGACCAAGTAGGGTGTTCTCGCGCGACGCGAAACGCATGTCGCAGGCGAGGACGAATTCGCTGCACGCGCCCCGAACACAGCCTCGGATCTTCGCCAGGCTGACCACCGGGGATGTGGTGAGACGGACGAACGTGTCCATCAGGATCGGAAGACCGGAACGCCCGACGGCCGTGGTGATATTCCCGAGCTTTCCGGTTAAGTCAAAGTGAGCGAGATAGAACTCGGGATTCGCGCTCTCGAACACCACGACGCGCAGGCCTGGGCTCGAGTCCATTCGAGCAAGCAGATCCTGGAGGCCTTCGAATATCGTGGCGTCCATAATGTTGAAAGGCGGGTAATCGAACAGAACCCTCCAGTACGCAGATGTTTCCTCAATGACCCGCACCGGCGTTGTTGATTCAGTTTTATTCATTATTTGATCCTCAGATCTCGAATGAGCGGGACGGTGAGGTGATCTTCTTCTCGTCATAAGAACGCATTCG
>WNFR01008025.1_pt1 | contig 10699 bp, 14 predicted proteins | sample 5400221 | NCBI WGS metagenome assembly WNFR01 (sample SAMN13153357, study PRJNA577476) | soil metagenome | isolation source: 40 cm soil under Madrone tree | place: USA:California | collected 2016-06-14 | reverse complement strand
GGCGATCCGATCATCCCGCACACGACCACGCCCGCCGATGGCTATCAGCTTCGGTGGCTTGAGCAGGCCGGCGTAGACATCCCGACAGGATGCACCACTGGCCAGGCCGCGGCGCTCATGCGTGCGGTCACGCACCGGCGCGCCGCTGGGCTTTGCAGTTACAAACAGGCGCGGACGCTCGGGCGCCAAGGATTCGACGCTGCCACGATGCGCAAGGACACCGCGAGCGCATTGATCCAAGCGCTGTTCGACCACAGGTGGCACCCGCCACGCGAACTGGTGCAGGACATCTTGAACAGGGCCCGCGAGCCCGGTGAGGAAGGGTGATGCGATTCGCTCTGCGATGGATCGGCACTGGTTTCCTGGCTGGCCTTGGCGTCTTGGCCGGCTGGTATTTCGGCCAGTGGTGTCACCGCCTAGGCGTCGAGCTCGTCACCTGCGGCTGGCTGTGAGGGTGTCGGCGGCCGACGTCTGCGCGCAGGTATCGATGCTGTCGCTGATCTCGCCGGAGCTACTCAGGCCAGCGGGCCGCGACCGCTACAAGTGCCGCTGTCTGTTCCATGACGAAAAGACCGCCAGCATGGTCGTCAACAAGCGGGATGGCATCTGGCGGTTCCATTGCTTTGGGTGCGTCGCCGATGGCAACGTCATCGACCTGGTGATGTTGCTGGAGCGCTGCGACTTCAAGACGGCGATGCAGCGGTTGCGCGATGGCGTGGTGGCCATGGGCGAGCCGCCGCCCAAGCCACAGCCGCGGTGGTTGCTGGCGTGTGAGGGCCGGGGGTGCGCCAGGACGCTGCCTGTCTTCACGGCGAAGCAGATCGCCTATGTCTATCAAAGGGGATGGCGCCTGGACGGCGATAGGAGCTGGTGTGGCTGGTGTTTGGAACGCTCGAAACGATGGGAGGCGACGAGATGCGAGACATGGTGATGACGTGCTTGATGGGACTGGCGATGGGCTTTGGCCTGGCCTGAGTTGGATCTCTTGTCGGATCGTGCGGCGCCAGTGGATCCGGCGCATCGAGCGCGATCTGAAACGACAGATGCAAGCCGCCTTGGCACAGCTATTCGGCGTGCGGCCCAGCGCGGACGGCCAGCGCTGCGATTGCCTGGGTTGCACCAAGGCGCGGGCGGAAGAAGTCAAGGCGGCCAATTGAAGGCGCCGGAGGGCGCGCGGCTGGTGGCGATCCGAGGGCCCGGCATCATCGGGCAATGGGTGGCGGCCGTGGTTGGCGACAAGGCGTACATGTGGATCGGGTGCCGCGGTCACGGCGCGCCGTCGTTCAACTCCAAGGCGCGTTTGGCCTTCGAAATCGTGCGCGACGTGAGCAAACGCGAGCCGATCATCGGCACCGTGCTCTAAATACTTGCATCGTGTTACCGCGCGGTGTTACGGTGCGTGGCAATGGCAAACCAGTACACGGTCAAGCGAGACGGGCGCCGCGCGCGCGGGTCGGTGACAGTGAAGCTCAGCACTGAGGAGCGGGCGTTGATTGAGCAGGGCGCGGCGACGCTGCAGGAGACGCGCAGCGAGACGTTGCGCCATGGTGGACTGCACCGCGCGGCCGCGGCCAGGCGCGCGGCGGATGTGTTGCCGTATCGGTGCGAGTTCTGCCCGGCGCAGTTTTCGAACTTGACCGAGGCGATGGCGCACGTTGAGACAACCCACCCAAAGGATGGCGAGCAATGAAGTATCGAATTGATGTGCCGCCCGAGATGATGACGCCAACCCTCATCGCGCGCGCCCGGGAGGTCACGCAGGAGATGCGCCTGGAACTTTCCATCGCCCTGTCGCATGTGGCGAGCGACCGCCACCGCAAGCGGCTGATCGCGTGCGCCGGGGCCCTTCTTCAAGGCAGGCTGAATTCGCTGGTCAAGCGGCCGAACCAACGAACCAAAGCAAGCGAGAATATCCAATGAAGACTCCCATGAAACGAAAGCCGTCACGCGCTCGAAACCTAGGGCAACGGGCCCTCGACCATTGGGTCATCTGCATGATTGCAGATAGAGCGAGAAAATGGTATCCACCCGACGGCGCGTTCTCGGCGTTCCTGTCTGAGATCGCGACGGTTTCGTGGTTGCGGAGGTATTTGCCATGAAACGAAAGACGCTGACGATCGAAAAGCGGGCTGACGATTGCGTCTTGGCGTGGAGCACGCGAGTAGAATTCTCGCGCCCGCTACGTGACTTCGTCGAGCAGGCAATCCGCAAGGCCATTCGCGCCGCCGTTCGGGCAGGACTGGTGCGCCCACGACCCGCGAACAAAAGCGTAAGAAAAGAGTACGCAAACCAAAGATTCTATTGGTGCGACTTCTGCAAGAAGATGCGCCCTGGAGTCACCGAGACTCGATTCGGCGATGTATGTCGAACGTGCTCCACGGAGACCGGACAATGACCCGCGAACAAATCTACAAGACGGCGCTGGAGGAGATTGGCAGCGTCGGTAAAAATATTGACGGCGAAGACCGTTGCAATGGCTGTTACTGGCGCCTGAACCTTTGTCTTGATGCTCGCGGTAATAATTGCAAAGGCAACAAAGCCCGTGCCGCCATCGAAGCGGCGGCGAAGGTGGGGACTGAGTTGGACGATGACGAGAAGGCGCTGGCGATGGTTGTCGAGCGCATCGACGGCAATCAATTGAGCCCATGGAATTGCGCGAAGGCCATCTTGCGCGACATCGACGCCTACCTGCGTGGCGCGCGGTGAACTGCTAACCATCCAAGGACGTAGGCCAGCCTGACGATGTGACGCGAGCGGGAGAATCGAGCAGGCGCCGGCGAACTACGCCGCCTTGAAGGACTCCGGTTGCGGTGACCGCTGCTCTACTGGGCGGCTGGTGTGGTTGTCGGGTGATGGTGGGGATGACTTCCGAGTCCCGCCCAAGCCGTCTCATCCACTCACCCGTGAAACGTCCGTGGCGACCAACGGGAGAGCCGGATTCGGATTGAGCCCGACGCGGTGCCAGGCTGTCAAGCGAAATCGAAATCGCCACTATTCCAGCGAAAACAGGTGATGGTCGCCCACTGCCGGTTGCACTTTGCCCTATCGTTATTGGTGTCGGATAAGTTCGGCTTATGCGGACCTCTGGGTGCGATAAGCGAGATTAATACTCAATGCGGACTTAGCTTTCTATCGCAAGAAAACGCGTAAGATAGAAAGTACCGATTGCTGCGCCACGGCGAGAAATAAAACGCACCGAGTCACGCCTCGGCGTGGCAAAATCCAGGCATGCGGTACCTGCGAACCAACTTCAGCGACCAGAAGGCGGGTCACGTGCAGTATGTCCGGAAGGCGCGCTCGTTGTCGGTGGCCGAAATCGAGAAGGCGTTTCCGGGGGTATTGGTGTCGGTGCGCCATCGACCGCCAGTCCGGTTCGGTCCTTCCGTGACAGTTGTCACAGAGCCGAAGCGCGTCAACGGATGATCTTCAGCGAACCCGTGAAGCTGGCCGGTCCCCCTGGTAGCCACGCCCCGGCGATGAGGGCGGCTGCCTCGTACGTGAGCAGCTCGGTGGCACCTGGCCATGGCTCGCGGCGGCCGTCGTCGTTGACGTGCATGACGCTCCAGGTTCGCGCGGCCATGCGGCAGAGTAGCGGATCGCGCGGGAGGGGGTGACCCCAAAAAGCCGGGTGGGGGTGTAAAGGGTGAGCTTCCCACCCCACAAAAATCCCCTCACCTATTAACTGAGACGCAACTTTCGTGTTAAGGTGGCGGGCATGACGTTGGTTGGCAGGCTGACTGGCAGTTCACGCAAGTGCCCATGTCCAGGTTGCCGGTCGTGGTTCCGGTTCTTGGACCGCTCGGCGGTAGCCGGCGGCAGGTCACGGATGACTCACTGGGCGTTCAAAGTGGCGCCTCGCACGGTGTCCAACGCCGGATCTCCCGTCGTGTTTCTGGGCGCGACGAATGTTGACGCCGGTTAAGGGCCAGTGGCGCTGCTCTGGTTGCGGGCGCCGGTTCGCATTCTACGTCACCGGCGTGCGACACGAGGCGAAGGTGCACCCGGCGCCGCATACGTGGACGCGATTCTACGGCGACCAGAGGCCCCCTCGGCCGTGACGTCATGCCGCTGTGCGTATTGTGGCTGGCCGCGTGACTTCGCCGAGCTTTTGACCTGCCTGCACTGCCGGGCCGCGTTCTGCCGTGGGCCCTGTCACGCCGCGTTCTGCGCCGGCGGGTGGGCCGCCACACCGAACGCACCCAGGCACCCGGCGCCGGCGAACGAAGCTGAGGCACGGCCCATCGTCAACGAATAGGTGGCAGTGGTCCATTGCGTCACCGTGGGGGATGCCGTCTCTCTATCCTACGTTGGTGGCATCCCTGAGCGAAACACCGAGGGTAGTTAGCAGCCCGTCCGGGGAGTTTCGGAGCCCGGTCCATTGCGCGGTGACTGCCGCCATCAGACCATTCGCCGCTTCCATCGCGGTCGGCTTACTGATCGAGAAACCAGACCAAGTGGCGGTCCACGTCAAATCGACCTCTTGCGCGACGTCTATCGATATGTCTGTGACGGCCATGGTCGGGAGTATGTAATTTGCCTTAACTTGTGTCAAGGCTGCGCAACTTGCGCAAGGAGACTTGACTTTCGTGTCATTGGTACGCAACTATTGCGTACCAATGAGTGTTCTCATCGAGTCACCGAATCGCCGGCTATACTCGCCGGCGGAGGTGTTCGGTGGCCGGTTTCGCCACCCTTGCCATGCCAACTGCGGGAATGTGATGGTGGTGCCCGATCCTGAAACGGAGGGGGCGCCCGATGTCCTGCGTGAGGGTCAGATCTGGGGCTGCAGCCGGTGCTTCTCGCCCCACGAGTACTACATGGTCTACATATCGGGAGCCCGGTCGGCCTGCGTGCGACTGTTTCAGGGCCCGATGCAGCGGGAGAGCTTCGAGCCGAAAGTGACGGAGTTCGTCGGCGCTGGTCTAGGGCTGGAGGCGCTTTGACCCTCTCGGACTACGGCTTTCGCCCGCCCTTTTATACCTGTCCCGTGTGCAAGGATAAGATCCCATCGGAGGTGTACAGCCGCCACCGGGGCCGCTGCCAGGACGGCGACCGCGGCGCGGGCCGCGCCGGCACCAGCACCCGCCCAGAACCGGAGGCAATGACGACCAGCGAGGTCGCCAAGGTGCTAGGCGTCTCGGCGGCCACTGTACTCTACAAGGTGAACACCGGCAAGCTGCGCTGCCTGCCCAAGAAGCCAGGGCGCGGCCACCCGGTGTGGATCTCCACCACTGCCCTGAAGAAGTACATCAGCGAGCAGTCGAAGAAGACGGACGTCGCGGTGAAGTGGGCCGCCACGGGCGTGCTCGATGGGTAAGTCCTCCGCCCAACTCATCGAGGAAGGCCGCGCGTCCATCGCCAGTGCGATGACCAAGGTCGGGCGTATCATGAACGCCGCCCTGGCGAACGTGACCGACGAAGACGCCGCTTTCGATGCCAAGCTCTCCCAGAAGGACGCGCCGATGTACATGCACATCGTCGCCAAGGCGTATGTGGCCCAAGTGCGAATCGACGCCACGCAGGCGCCAACCGTCAGCCAAAGCCTGAACGTGACCATTGTCCAGCGGGCGGCCAGCAACGGCGAATGGCTCAAGATGGCCGAGCCGCACCGCAAGGGACTGCCGGCGAAGCCAGAGAAGTTGCCGCCGGCACCGATCGATGTGCCGGTGCTGGTGGAGGCCCAGAAGTGAACGCCCTCGGCACCGTCTGGACGCCACACCCCAAGCAGGCGCTGTTCCTGGCGTGCCCCGTCTACGAGGTGATGTACGGCGGATCCAAGGGCGGCGGCAAGACCGACGCTCTGCTGTTCGACCACGTCACCCAGCACAATCAGGTCCACGACCACTGGGAACAGACGGCGATGAAGTCGCGCGGGATGGCGCTCATTTTGCGCAAGGAGTTCGGGCGCCTCAAGGACTTCATCAACCGCGCTCACACCTACTTCCCCGTCTTGAGCGGCGGCGCTATGCGCTGGAAGGAATCCGAGCACACATACGCCTGCGCCTGCGGCTACCGGGTGTGGTTCGGGCATTGCGAGGGGCCGCGGGACCACGAACTCTACCAGGGCCAGGAGATCAGCCGCTTCGCCCTCGACCAGGCTGAAGAACTCCCCTTCTACCAGTACAGCTACATCAAGCTGCAGGTGCGCGCCTCGCAGGACATCCTCCGCGACACGCTCGCGGTGCGTCTGTCGGCCAATCCTCTCGGCCAGCACGCTGACTGGGTCAAGAAGCGTTTCGTGACGCCGGCGCCGCACGGCTTCGAGGTCATCTCGGAGACCATCGACATCGACCGCGATGGGGTGATGGTGCCGGTGGTGCGCGATCGCGTGTTCATCCCCGCCGGACTGCGCGACAACCCATCACTGCCCCCCGAATACGAGGCCGAGCTGATGGAAGCGCCAGATCATCTTCGGCGCGCCTTCCTCGATGGCGACTGGGACGTCACACCCGGCAGCTTCTTCGGTGATGTGTTCGATCCGAACGTTCACGTCATCGATGACCTCGGCCCGACGGAGATTCGCATCCCGTCGAACTGGCCGATCTTCCGCTGCGCCGACTGGGGCTCGCGCAACCCCGCCGCCTGCTTCTGGATCGCCGTCGACAACGACGGCCTGCTGATCGTGCTCGACGAATTCTATGGGCCCGGCGAAGAACCGATGTCGTGGGGCCGAAAGCTGCTGCGCATTGAAGAGAACTGGGGCTGGGTCGACAAGAAGCCACCCTACTACTCGAAGTTGCAGGGCTACCTCGACCCCGCTTGCTTCAAGGACGACACCAGCGGCGGCCCCAAGATTGCCGACCGACTGTTTGAGATCGGGATGTCCTGGTATCCCGGAGACAACGAGCGCAAGCCGGGCTGGGTCGAGATGCGGCGCCGCCTCATGGAGCGCGGCGGAATCTCGAAGAAAGTGCCAGGCCTGCGCATCTGCCGCCGCTGCGTGAATCTGATCCGCACCCTGCCGAACCTCACCAGCCCTGACAGGGACACCGGCGGCGATCAGGACGACATCGACACCAAGCAGGAGGACCATGCAGCGGACGCGCTCCGCTACGGCCTCATGTCGCGCCCGTTGCCGAAGTACCAGAAGGACGTCGAGGAAGACGATTTGAAACGCTGGGAACGAATCATGATCACCCAAACCATGCGCCGCGACGACGCGCGCAACAAGACGACGGGATACTAACTTGGAACCAACGCGACTCTCGGGAATCCTCGTCACCAGCGACGGCAGCGACGCGCCGCCAGAGCCGTCGAGCGACATGATCGACGTCTCGCTTGAGCCAGACGCGCCGGCCCCCGCGGCCGATCCGACCGCACCGAAAGAGTCGGTGAATTTGCTGGAGGTGCTCGACGACGGCGAAGTCTCCAAGATGGAACTTCGCGCGATGGAGGACTACGAGGCAGCCGTAGAGTCGCGCGAAGAGCACATGCGCGATCTGCGCCGCTGGTACGAGCTCTACGCCAGCGTCATCAAGGCGAAGTCGTGGCCATTTCAGGGCGCCGCCAACGTCAACGAGCCGCTCTTGACCTACTCGGTCCTGCAGGTCCACGGGCGACTGTTCGACATGATCTTGCCGAGCAAGGGCAACCTGTTCAACTCGCTGCCCACGCGATCGGGCGACGAGCAGGAGATCGACCGTGCCGAGCGCACAGAACTTTTCCTCAACTGGTACCTGCGCGAGAAGGTCCCCGAGTTGCGCATGTCGTACGACGCGACCCTGTGGCAACTCATCATCTTTGGGTCGACGTTCAGGCGCGCCTACTGGGACGAGCAGCAAAAGCGCATCTGTCCAGAGTGGATCGGCGTCGACGACATGGTGGTCCCATATTCGTGCAAGGTGGTCGACCCGAACATGCGCGGCGTTCCCCACTACACGCTGCGCCTGCACATGACAGTCTTCGATATCGAGGACAAGATCGACGACGGCTACTACACCGAGAAGGCCCGCAGCAAGGTCAAGGCCGGGAACATCGTCAAGGGCAACAAGAGCGAGTTTCGCGAGGCCGTGGATCGCGTGGACGGCACGCAGGAGTCGAACTCGGTCACGCCGTCGGACGACGAAGAACGGATCGTGCTCGAACACTTCCGCAAGATTCGCCTCCCCAAGGACCCAGGGCGCCACCCGTCTTTCGACGGCAAGGCACACCCGGTGGTCATCACGCTTGACGAATCCACGCGGACGGTCCTGCGGGTGGTCTTGCGCGAGGAAGACGATCCCACCGACAAGAAGCGCCACGACAAGGAAACCGCCGCCTTCCAGCAGGCGCAGCAGGCCAACGATAAGCACGCGCAGGCCGGCGGCGTGACTGTCGATCCGCAGACACAGCAGCTCGTGCCGTTACCGCCGCCCCCGCCGATGCCGGTCGAGCCCGCGCCAGTGCGCCAGCGCGAGATCTGCATGTTCACGCACTACCAGTGCTTCCAGGGCGAGGGCTTTTACGGCCTCGGCTTCGGCAACTTCATCGGGCCGCTGAACGAGGCGCAAAACACGCTCATCAACCAGCAGATCGATAGGTCCACCGTCAACAACGCCGGTGGTGGCGTCGTCTCCCGTCAGATCCGATTCCAGCGCGGTCCCATCGATCGCCAGCCGGGCCAGTACACCGAGGTCGACGCCCCGCCGGGAGCCATGAAGGACGGGATCCAAAACTGGCCGATGGTGCCAGCCGATCCCGATGGCCGCTACTTCCTGCAGCACATCTCCGACATGTCGGGACGCATCTCGGGCGCCGGCGACACGCTGTCCGGTGAGCCCGTGGGTAGCAATGAGACCGCCCGAGCGGCCATGGCGCGCTTTGAACAGGCCCAGAAGCAGATCAGCGTGCTCGCGAGCCGCGTGATTGGCTACCTCACCTGCGACGTCCGCATCATCTGGCGGCTTTTTTCGGTGTTCCTCGACGAGCAGGAATACCACGACGCCGTCGACAGCATGGGCAAGCCGCGGTCAGTTCAGATCGGGCGCGCCGACTTCATCGCCGACGCCCGCGTCCAGCCCACCGCCGACGCCCGCCTGACCAGCCGCGCCCAGCGCATCGGAGAGGCGCAGGACTTCTTTCAGTTCGTGTCGAGCACGCCAGCGCTGCAAGCGAACCCACAGGTGCAACGGCAGGCGATCGAAAAGGTCTTATACGCGATGGACCAGCACGAAGTGATCGATATGCTCGATCCGGTTCCCCCGCCGCCCCCGCCGCCGATCCCACAGTGGCAGGAGAACGCCGGCTTTCTGCGCGAGCAAGACCAGCACGTCAATCCGAAGGACGACGATGACGCGCACCTGCTCGAAATGCAGCTCTTCGATCAGGACCCGCTCGGCGCCGCGATGCTGTCACCAACCGCACAGAAGATGTACGAGAATCACCGACGATTTCACTACGCCGCGAAGTTAGAAAAGGAGCATCAAGCCAATGCCGCCCAACAGCAGCAGCCCCCACTTTCTGGACCTCCCGGAGCAGTCCCTCCAGGATTGGCGCCTTCAGCCGCAGACGGACCTTCTCCTGCGGTCCCTCTCCAGTGATGCCGCCGACTCGCTGCAGGCCTGCGCCGCTCACGCGATGCGCGGTGAGCTATCTCAGGCGGCATGGCAAGCAGGTTGGGCGGCCTGCGCGAAGCAAATTCACGACTCCATCAAAGACAAACGAACGACAAAGGAATCGACAATGACAACGACTGCAGCGAGGATCGTGAAGTGATGGGCGAGATGATGAATTTCGGTGAAGCATTGGCCGCCCTTAAGCAGGGCGCCCATATCTCACGCGCGGGATGGAACGGAAAGGGAATGTGGCTGGCCTACCAGCCGGGATATCCCGACGGCATCGCAATCAACGCGAACACAGCGAAGGCCACGGGGCTTGAGCAGGGGACTCTCTGCAAATTCCTCCCATACATCATGATGAAAACGGCCGGCGGCGAATTCGTGCCTTGGCTGGCTTCGCAGACTGATGTGCTTGGCGAAGATTGGGGCGTGGTGTGATGGGCGAAGCAGCACGAAAGAAGGCGGCATTTGCTCTGGTGTCACCGTCCGGCGATGACGTTACCGCCGGACCTCGGTTGTCGCATCCCGTGACCCGCGACGGCACGCCGATCCCATTCTTCCCCGTCGGGACGCGCGTCACTGTCGAGCGCTTGCCGCCGGAGACCAAGATCGCTGGCATCACCATCCCCGACACCGCCCAGGCGCAGCAGCAATATGGGACGGTCGTTGCCGCCGGCCCCCAGGCCCAAGGCATCCTCGACGACATGGGCATCGCCATCGGCGACACCGTCTGCTTCGGCAAGCACGTCGGCCTCAACTGGGAGTGGAATCCCGAAGGCAAGGAGTCGTACAAGGACCGCCACCGCGTCGAGATCATCCGCGCTGAAGACATCCTCGGGGGCAAGGAGCTCGCCGAGAAGATGATCGATGGGCGCCTTGGGATCGGCATCTACTGTGCGGACTGCGGTGGCCTTCGCCATGATGAGAAACACCTGAACCACAATTCGCCAACCGAGTATCGCTTCTTCGCTGAAGCAGGGAGCAAGTAACCATGGGCGCCGAAGACGATCTGCCAGCCGAAGTACAAGCCGAGGTCGACAAGATAAAGGCCGAGGAAGGCGGCGACGCTGCGCCAGAAACGGAAGTCCAACTCGAGAGCGTCGACGTCGAGCCGCGCAAGAGTCGCAAGCAGCTCGCCGAAGAAGAGCGTGCCGCCCAGTTTC
>WNFR01013935.1_pt1 | contig 10701 bp, 8 predicted proteins | sample 5400221 | NCBI WGS metagenome assembly WNFR01 (sample SAMN13153357, study PRJNA577476) | soil metagenome | isolation source: 40 cm soil under Madrone tree | place: USA:California | collected 2016-06-14 | reverse complement strand
CCGCACTGAGACCCGAAGCTCGGGAGGGGTCGATCGACGGTGGCGCCACCAGGGCCCAGGCCGCCACGGCCGCTAATCCAACGACAAGGCTCGAAGTCACATGGGACATGGAATCGCTCCCCTAATATCGCGAAGCGCGCTGACCAGTTCCCCCAACGGACTTCCGTGCCCCAACCCCTCAGGTCACCCGTGTTCGGACAGTCAACGTGCCAGTTGCCCGCTGGTTCCCCTCGCAGGCCTGCATGCCTGCGTTTCGCCAAAAGGCCTGCATTGGAAAGACGGGCGAATTCCCCCGCTGCCGACCGCCCCGACAAAAGAAAAAGTCGCGATCAACATTTCTGTTGATCGCGACTTGTTGGCCGGCCGAGCACGGGGGGAGGGGGGGAATGGCGGCCGGTCACCACATCAACGTGCGATCAGCGAGGGGGTTCCGGGAAGATCGAAAGATTTCGACACTATTTCCTAGACAGCGCGAGCGCGAATGCGGGACGCCCTGAGGCGCGCTTGGCTTGGGCGTCGCCTCTCAAATGCCCAGCCGGATCAATGGCGTGAAGCTGCCGGAACAGGTTCCATTGAAGCCGGGCCTGAGAGGTTGCGTAAAAATGGCTGTGCCGGAAGTCGGGAAACGACCCGGCTTCCGGCACAGAATTTCAGAAAAAAAGTTGGTCCTACGCCATCACCCGGCGCTGGCCGCGGGTGGCGTTGCGCTGGAAGAACAGCGCCTGGCTGACCACGGCGGACACGGTCGCGGGTTGGAACGGCTTGGCGATCAGGAAAGCCGGCTCCGGCCGCTGTCCGGTGAGGAAGCGTTCCGGATAGGCCGTGATGAAAATGACCGGGACCTCAAATTCGTCCAGCAGCTCGTTCACCGCATCGAGGCCCGAGCTGCCGTCGGCCAGCTGAATATCGGCAAGGATCAGGCCCGGCTTCTTGGCCCGGGCAAGCGCGACCGCCTCGGTGTGGGTGCGGGCGATGCCGACGACGCGATGACCGAGGCTTTCGGCCAGGCCTTCGAGGTCGAGGGCGATAAAGGTCTCATCCTCGATGATGAGCACGTCGGTGGCGATCTCGGCCGCAAGCTCGCGGCCGGCCTCTTCGACCAGGCTGCGCAACGCCTGTACCTCCTCGCCGAGAACTTCCGCGGCGTCGTCGTCGGAAAAACCCTCGAGCGAAACCAGCAGGAAGGCTTGGCGGGGGCGGGGGGTAAGCTGGCTGATCCGGCGCTCGGCCGGGACGCCGGTTCCGGCCGGCTCTTTGGCGCCGTTGACGGCGAGCGAATTCCAGATCGAGCTGAATACTCGGAACAATGCAACCTTGGGCTGCGATGCTTCACCCAGCAGGCTGGGCTCCTTGATCAGCGCCTCCAGGGTGGCCGCCACATAGGCGTCGCCGGAGGTCTGGCTTCCGGTAAGTGCCCGGGCATAACGCCGGAGATAAGGAAGGTACTTCGTGACTGTTTGGGCTGCTGACATGGAAACTCCCTCCCCTGATGGCACCTACAGTGTCTCAAACTCGCTAGGAGCAAAATAGTTCCTCCCGGCGGAACCGCAAGCGGAACCCCGAACGCATTGGGGCGTTGGAACTAATCACATAAAGGGGGCCTTCATCCCTCGGCTTGTGATCAGTAGCGAGGGGACTGAGGGCGCACCATGAACGACAACAACAAGCCGAGTGGACCGAAAGGGCTGATGGCAGAGATGATGCAGGGATCAGCACCTCACAAGCAGCGTAAGACCAGTCTCAACCGGGAAACCCAGGTCAAGATCGGGAAACAGCTGGAAATCACCTACAACGAGGTTGTCAGCCAAGGGGTGCCGGACCGTTTCGTTGAGCTGATCCGTCGCCTCGAGGGCGGTGGGGTCGTGGATGTACCGGACGATAAAGGATCGTAAGGATGAATCCCCCCCCTTCCGTAAGCGAGGCGATGCTTGGGGCAGTCCCAAGCCTGAGAGCCTTTGCGATTTCGCTGTCCGGTAATGTCGATCGTGCCGATGACCTGGTGCAGGAGACCCTTCTGCGCGCTTGGGCGAACCTCAATTCCTTCGAGCCCGGCACCAATATGTCGGCTTGGCTGTTCACAATCCTGCGCAATCTTTTCCGCTCGGAATATCGCAAGCGTCGCCGCGAGGTCGCCGACAGTGAAGGCACCTACGCGGAAACCCTGAAAACCCAGCCCGAGCAGACCAGCCGCGTCGAGTTCGAGGAATTCCGCACCGCGCTCGCCAAGCTGCCCGCGGATCAGCGCGAGGCCCTCATCCTGGTCGGCGCTTCGGGATTTTCCTACGAGGAAGCGGCCGGGATCTGCGGCTGCGCCGTCGGTACGATCAAGAGCCGCGTCAATCGCGCCCGCACGCGCCTGGCCGAGCTGATGTCGATCGAGAGCGTCGACGATTTCGGCCCCGACCGCGAGCTCAAGGCGGTGCTCAGCGGCAGCGGCGGGAGTTGATCCCGGCGCCTCCCCCACCCTGCAATCGTCAGCGCGATCTTCCCCTGTCGCCTTCGAAGCGCCGGATCTCGTCCAGCGCGTGCTCGCTGTTGAGCGCGAAGACCTGAAGGAAGCGTGAGACGGTTGCGAAATCCTTGCGCCGAACGTCCTGGAACAGGAGATCGTTCACCCGACGCAGGAAGGGCGCAAGCTGCCGCACCGCCGCCTCGCCCCGCCGCGACAGCGTGACGCGTTCTTGCGCATAGGCGGCGCCGATCAGCACCGCGAATTGCGAGCCGGTCAGCGCGAGCGCGCGCCCGAAGGCCTCGCGGCAGGACATCAACCGCCCGAACCCGAGCACCATCAGGTAGAGCGTCTGGCGAAACGCGACGTCGCTGCCCGAGGTGAGCAGCGCGCCATGCGACACCGTCAAAGGGGGAACGAAACCGGCGCCGCTCCGGGTCTCGGGTCGGCGACGCCTTGGGGGCGTGTCGGTTCGCACCTGCCTGGATTTCATGCCGTCGCCGCTCCGTTTGACCTTCGGTCCGAAAAGCTACATAATGTAGCTAATTATTGCAGCAATAGCCGCCTCCGGCCGACGAGACACGATGTCAACGCAACCCGCTGCGCGCCTGTCGGGCGCGTCATCATCGACGATGCGCAGCGGCGCCGATTATCTGCGCTCGCTCGACGACAGCCGGCAGATTTTCCTCGACGGCGAGCGCATCGGCAAGGTGGTCGAGCACCCGGCCTTTCGCGAAGCCGCGCGCAACATGGCGAAGCTGTTCGATATCGCCGCCGCGCCGGAAATGCGCGAACGGATGACATTCCCGTCGCCCAAGACCGGCGCGCCGGTCTGGCGCGGCTACCAGATTCCGCGCCAGCATGCCGACCTCAAGGCCCGCCGCCTGTTCTCGGAGACCTGGGCGGAAGCGAGCTTCGGGCTGATGGGGCGCACACCCGACCATGTCGGCGGATTTTTCACCGGATTTGCCGCCGTGCCCGCCGTATTCGCAGCCGGCGGCCAGCAGTTCGCCGACAATGTGGTGCGCTTCTACGAGCATCTGCGCGACAATCATCTCTACGCCACCTATGCGATCGTTCCGCCCCAGATCGACCGCTCGAAGCCCGCGCACAGGCAGAGCGATCCGAGCCTCTATGCCGGCGTCGTCAAGGAGCGCGACGACGGCATCGTGATCTCGGGCGCCCAGCAACTCGCGACCGCGGCCGTGTTCTCCGATTACCTGCATCTTGCCTGCATTCATCCGCTCCAGCCGGGCGACGAGGCCTACGCGATCGCGGTGGCGATGCCGATGGATGCGGGCGGCCTCAAGCTCTATCCGCGCCGCCCCTTCGCGAATGCGGCGATGAGCTCGTTCGACTATCCGCTCACCAGCCGGTTCGACGAAGCGGACTGTTTCTGCGTGTTCGACAACGTGTTCGTGCCGTGGGAGCGCGTGTTCGTCTACCGCAATCTGGAGATTTCGCGCGACCAGTGGTGGAAGACGCCGGCCCATCTCTACGGCAATCACCAGGCGCAATGCCGCTACGCCAGCAAGCTGCGCTTCATGATCGGGCTCGCCAAGCGCATGAACCAGATCACCGGAAACGACGCCAACCCCGCCGTCAACACCGTGATGGGCGAGCTCGCGTCGATCGTGACCGTCGTCGACTCCATGCTGCAGGCGCACGAGACGGTTGCCACCATCGACCGGGACGGCGTGCTGTGGCCCTCGCAGACGACGCTGTATGCCGTGATGGCGATGCAGTCCGAGCTCAACGGCCGGATGCTGGAGATCGTCCGCGAGCTCGCGGGCGCCGCCATGATCACGCTGCCGTCGTCGGTCAAGGATTTCGACAATCCCGATATGGCCAAGGATATCGGCCGCTACATGCAATCGGCGTCGACCGATGCCCGCACCCGGGTCGCGACGCTGCGCATGGCCTGGGACTTCCTCGGTTCGGAATTCGGCAGCCGGCACGCCCAATACGAGAAATTCTATGGCGGCGCATCGTTCCTGGTGAAGCAGAACGTCAATCGTTTCTTCGACTACAAGCGGGCGACCGCGATGGTCGATGCGGCGCTCGATCTGCCGCCGGTCGCGGACTGACGGGTAGCGCCCGCAAACACTGGGCCGTCATGCCCCGCGCAAGCGGGGCATCCAGTATTCACAGAACCGTCGGTGGTTACTGGATTGCCCGCTTGCGCGGGCAATGACGACGAAAAACTCACATTCATCTCCCCGGGCCCTTCAACGTCTCCCCCCACTTGTCCGCAATCGCGCGGGCGTCTTCGGGCGAGAGCGCCGACAGGGCCGGGAATTTGTCCTTCCAGGCAAAGGGCCGGCAGGCCTCGATGATCAGCTTGGAGTGGGAGGTGACGCCGCGCGCCTTGGCGTCGGGCGGAATGCGCGGATCGAGCGCGGAGCTCCAGGCGTTGCGCACGATGTCGACTTGCTCGGCCGGCTCGCAGCGGGTCGCGATCGCCCACATCACGTCGTTGATGTCGGACGGGTCGACGTCGTCGTCGACCACCACCACCAGCCGGCCCATATAGCTGTTGGCCGCCGCCACCAGAGCGGCGCGCTTGGCGTGCCCGTCATAGCGTTGCGCCAGCGCTACCACGGTCATCAGCTGCGCGACGTGCTGCCACACGCCGGTGACATCCGTGACGCCGGCTGATTCCAGGTTGCTCCAGATGCCGGCAGCGCGGAACGGCAGGCCGAAATGGAAGCGCGGCGGCTTCATGGGCGGCGAACCGAGCAGGATCGGATCATGGCGGTGGTGGACGGCGCTCACCACCATCACGGGGCACGGCCGCGTGTCGGCCGCGTAATAGCCGGTGAATTCGCCGAACGGCCCTTCCGGCAGCGTTTCCTGGCTTGTCGGCAACAGCTCGCCCTCGAGGATGATTTCCGCATGCGCGGGAATCGGCAGGCCGGTCACCGGACCCGGGTGCGTCTCGATCGGCGCGCCCTTGATGGCGCCGGCGAACTCGTATTCCGACGCGCCCTCGGGGAGATATTCGAAACCCGCGATGAACAGCGCCGGGTCCTCGCCGTTGACGACCGCGAGCGGACACGGCTTGCCGCGGTCCCAATATTTCTTCGCGATGATGGCGCCGTGCCGGCCCGCATGGTCGAACTGCACCGTGACCTTGTTGCGGCCATGCACCTGCACCCGATAGATCGACGCGTTGATCCAGCCGGTGTCCGGATCGCGCATGATCACCAGGCTGCCGGACCCGATATAGGGCCCGCCGTCCTGCTTGTGCCAGAACGGCGCGGGAAATTTCGCGAGATCGACTTTTTCGCGTTGCGCGGAATTCTCCAGAAAGGCGGCGCGCTTGACCTCGACCGGCGCGATCATGCGGAGGTCTTTCCGCTTGCCCATCCAGGCCTTGAGCGCATCGAGCGGGCGCAGCTTGGGGTCGATGCCGAGCGCGAGCGCGGCCCGCTGCGGGTTGGTGGTCGCATTGGTGAAGACGCGGAAGCCCGGCGAAAAACCCTTGATACGGTCGAACAAAAGCGCCGGGCAGTCGGGCTGCCCGGCCGCCACCTCGGTGATGCCGCCGATCTCGAGGCGCGGGTCGGCGCCGTCGATCCGGCGCAGCGCCCCGAGGTCATCGACCCGGGTGATGAATTCGCGGAGGTCCTTGTAGGTCACGGGGTGAAGCCCACTCGCATGCGTCATGCCTGGCTTCATGCCGGGCATCCACGCCTTACGGCCTTGCAATATCAAAGACGTGGATGGCCGGGACAAGCCCGGCCATGACGAATTCCGCGATCACGTCGCCGCCTCGACCGCTTCCTTCTTCCATTCTTGCCCGAGCGCCGCGCTGGTCGGGAAGATCAGCGACTTGATGACTACCGGGACCGCGCCCGAGCTCTCCAGCATCTCGCCGATGTCGATATAATCGAAGGCCTTGAGGTCGAGTCCGTCGATCGAGACGATCGGATTCTCGAGTTTCATCTCCTCGCGGAAATGGATGCCAATGAGCCCGCCGACGTCGCCGTCGCCGGCGAGCACGATCGGCAGCCCTTTGGCGGCGCGCGACGCCAACCCGCCCGCGACGCCGCGGCAGAAGGCATCGAGCCGGCCGAAGGTCGCCGAGCCGCGCCACGGCACGAACACGGCGACCGGCCCGTCCGGCTCGGCAAGGTCGAGGCGCTTGAGCACGGCCTTGATGGACTCGGAAATCGCGCTCGCCTCGATCGTCTCGTCGTCGAGCGCAAGCTGGGGCGCGATGACCGGGACGTTGCGAAGCGGCAGCGCGGTGAGCGGAGACACGAAGATGGTGCTGCCGCTCACCTGCGTGGTGTATTGCGAGGCGCCGATCACGGTGGCGCGGATGCCTTCCGCCGGCTTTTCGAGCCGCACGCCCCAGTCGGCGACCCGCTTGCGGATTTCCTCGCCCAGGAGCGCGCCAAGGTCGCCGAAGCCCGCCTTTTCCCAGCCGAAAATATATTCGGCGACGCCGCCCGAGAACGTGACCTCGTCGATCTTGCCGCGGTAGGGCAGGACATCGAGACGCAGGAGGTCGGCGGCGCCGAGCTTGGGCGCGCCGCCCCGCATCGCCTCGAACAGGCGGTCCGCCATGGCGGCCGCGAGCGCGCGGGCGTCCTTGTCGCCGAGCTCGTCACCGAGCCCGAGCCGCAGGCCGAGCTCGGTCGCGAAACCGCGGCCGGCCTCCTCCAGGCGTACGATGCGCCCGCTCTCGTCGACGCACACGAGCCGCGCTCCGATATCGGCCGCCGTGATGGCGATGACCTCGCCGTTGGCGCAGACCGCGATCTTCGAGGTGCCGCCGCCGACGTCGACATTCATCACCACGGCTTCGTCGCGGATCGAGCGCGCCACGGCGCCGGACCCATAGGCCGCCATCACGGTCTCCAGGCTGTCGCCGGCGCTTACCGCCACCAGCTTGCCGGCCTGCGCGGCAAACAGCTCGCCGATGCGCCGCGCGTTGCTGCGCCGCACCGCGACGCCGGTGAGGATCAACGCGCCGGCATCGATCTCCTCGGGGTCGACCATCGCGTTTTCATACTGCTTGCCGATGAAGACGCCGAGCGCATCCGCGTCGATCGTGTCCTCGGCCGCGTAGGGGGTGAGCAGGATGTCGGACTGATAGAAGGCCTCGCGCTCGGTCACCACGTAGCGCGAGTCGAGCCGCTCCAGCACGATGCGGGAGAAGACCAGGTGGGAGGTCGACGAGCCGATGTCGACGCCGACGCTCAACACGCAGATCTGGTCCTCGTCGGCGAGCGTGCGTCCGGTGCTGGAAAAGAAGATCCGGCCGCCATCCTGGTCTTGTTCGATGATGGGCATTCAGAAAACTCTCCTCATGCGTCATTGCGAGCGAAGCGAAGCAATCCCGACCTGTCCGGCCCGAGATTGCTTCGGCGCGCTTTCGCGCACCTCGCAATGACGACAATTATTCCTTCGGCAATGCGCCCTTGTAATTCTTGTCGTAGAATTGCGGGTCCATGCGGTTCTGCGCGCCGTTGCGCTTGAGGATCTCGGTGTATTCCTTGGCGATGAAGGGGTCTTCCATCCAGTAGGGAATCGCCGATCCGCCTTCGGTGATGTCCATGCCGGTATAGTCGATATGCTTTTCGCCCGGCGGTCCGGGCTCGCGGCCGGGATTGTGCGGGCCGAACCAGGCGGTCAGCCGCAGCGGGTCCTTGGAGGCGCCGAAATGCTGGTGGAACCAGCGCGCGCCGCCCGGCGCCGCCGACACCATGCCGACCGGTTCGTAATCCACCCGCTTGATCTCGTTCTGATGGCCGTCCTTCCAGGGCGTCACGCCGAGCCGCTCCGGCCACGTATAGGTGTAGCCCTTGCCCTTGATGCAGATCAGCACCGCCGCCGAGGTGTGGGCATGCGCCTTGGAATAGCGGCCGTTCTCGTGCTGGCCGATCCACAGATAGAAGGTGTTGCCGGTCATGAAGGGCTCGACTCGCCGGAAGCCGGGAGAGCGGCGGTTGTCGAGCGGCAGGTCGCAGTTGTCGATGTCGGGCACGAAGTTGGTGCGCCGCATCGCGAGCCCGCGCACCGGGTCGGGCTCGATGTCGTCCTTGTATTTGTAGAAATCGTCGGCGCCACTGAAACGATCGCGGAACTGGTACGGGCAATCGAAGATCGCCCCCACATTGTTGATCAGGTTCATCAGATTGGGCGCCGTGGTGCCGCCGAGCAGCAAAGCGGGCGCCGAGCTTGCATTGACGATGCGGTGCCACGCATTCACCGGTATCGAGAACAGCGAGCCCTTCTGCCACTCGAACACGTGTTTCTTGCTGTCGTTGTCCAGCCAGACCTCGGTGGTGCCGCGGCCCTCCACCACGTAATACACCTCTTCGTAAAGGTGTTTCTCGGCGTTGAGCGCCCCCGCGCCCGGCACCTCGATCACGTAGGAGCCCCATTTGCCCTCGGTGCCATGGAGCTGGATATAGCTGCCGCGTCCGCCCATGCGCTTCCACGGCGCGAGCGGCAGGTTCTGCACCTTGCTCACCCCGATATCGCGGAAAACCGGGATGCCCTCGGATTCCATGAACAGGTCATAGGGCGTCTTGGGGCGGCCGAATTTTCCAAAACCCGCGCGCTTGCCCGCCGAGGGCTCGTGCCAGTGGCTGCCGGGGACATCATGCATGGCGGTTACTCCTGAATTGTGGCCGGTGTTGTAGCACAAGCATTTGTCGTCATCGCGAGCGAAGCGAAGCAATCTCGAGCCGCGGTATGCTCGGCGGAGATTGCTTCGGCGCGCTTTCGCGCGCCTCGCAATGACGGCGGCTATTCCTTCGGCAGCTCGCCCTTATAGCCCTTCTGGTAGAACTGCGGATCCATCCGGTTCTGGGCGCCGTTGCGGTTCAGCGTCTCGGTATATTCCTTGGCGATGAACGGGTCCTCCATCCAATACGGGATGGCGCTGCCGCCTTCCGGGATGTCCATGCCGGTATAGTCGATGTGGGTCTCGCCCGGCGGTCCGGGCTCGCGGCCGGGCGAATGCGGCCCGAACCAGGCGGTGAGCCGCAGCGGATCCTTGGACACGCCGAAATGCTGGTGGAACCAGCGCGCGCCGCCCGGCGCCGCCGACACCATGCCGACCGGCTCGTAATCCACCCGCTTGATCAGATGGCTCTTGCCGTCTTTCCACGGCGTGACGCCCGAATGCTCCGGCCACGTGTAGGTATAGCCCTTGCCCTTCAGGCAAATCAGCACCGCCGCCGACGTGTGGGCATGCGCCTTCGAATAGCGGCCATTCTCGTGCTGCGCGATCCACAGATAGAAGGTGTTGCCGGTCATGAAGGGCTCGACCCGCCGGTAGCCGGGCGAGCGGCGGTTGTCGAGCGGCAGGTCGCAGTTGACGATATCGGGAATGAAGTTGGTGCGGCGCATGGCGAGCCCGCGCACCGGATCGGGCTCGATGTCGTCGCGGTATTTGTAGAAGTCGTCGGCGCCCGAGAAGCGGTCGCGGAACTGATAGGGGCAATCGAAGATCGCCCCCACATTGTTGATCAGGTTCATCAGATTCGGCGCCGTGGTGCCGCCCAGCAGCAGGGCGGGCGCGGAGCTCGCATTCACGATGCGGTGCCAGGCATTGACCGGAATCGAGAACATGGATCCGGCCTGCCATTCGAACACGTGCCGCTTGCTGTCGTTGTCGAGCCAGACTTCGGTCGTGCCGCGGCCTTCCACCACGTAGTAGATCTCTTCGTAGAGATGTTTTTCCGGGTTGAGGGCGCCGGCGCCCGGCACCTCGACCACGTAGGCGCCCCATTTGCCTTCCGTGCCGTAGAGCTGGATGTAGGTTCCGCGTCCGCCCATGCGCTTCCATGGGGCGAGCGGCAGGTTCTGCACCTTGCTCACCCCGATGTCGCGGAAGATCGGAATGCCCTCGGACTCCATGAACACGTCATAGGGGGTCTTCGGACGGCCGAATTTTCCAAAGCCCGCGCGCTTGCCCGCCGAGGGCTCGTGCCAGTGGCTGCCGGGGACGTCATGCATGGGGGACTCCGTTCTTTCTTGTTCTTCGATGTTCTGGCTTCACGCTTTGACCTTGAGCAATTCGGCGAGCGGGCGCGCCGGATCGGCCAGCGTCGCGGGATCGACCTGGACGCGCCGCTCGATCAGCCGGCGCACGGCCGCGATGTCGCGCTGCGCATTGATGCCGAGCGCCGCGCTGACGCGCGCGCCGTCGGTCTCGAAAACCAGCATGCTGTTGCCGGGCAAGGGCCGCCGCACCCGCTGCGCCGCAACAGATGGCCAGCCCACGCCCT
>WNFR01008023.1_pt1 | contig 10701 bp, 10 predicted proteins | sample 5400221 | NCBI WGS metagenome assembly WNFR01 (sample SAMN13153357, study PRJNA577476) | soil metagenome | isolation source: 40 cm soil under Madrone tree | place: USA:California | collected 2016-06-14 | reverse complement strand
CAGAAGCTCTGGTACGTCACGCTGCCGATGATGCGCAACATCATCGCCATCACGGTGCTCTTCTCGCTCATCGTGACGTTCGCGAACTTCGACATCGTGCGCATCCTGACCAACGGCGGCCCGATCGACCAGACGCACGTCTTCGCCACCTGGGCCTTCCAGCTCGGCATCGAGGGCGGCGATCTGCCGCTCGGCGCATGCGTGTCGCTCTTCATGTTCCCGCTCCTCGGCATCGCCGCGTACTTCATCCTGCGGGACATCAACCGCCGCGGCACCGAGGCATGAGCACGCTCGCCCTGCCGGCGCCGCGCGCCAGCCTCAAGCGCGAACGCCGCTGGGCGCTCATCTGGTCGTACGTGTTCCTGGTGATCTTCGCCGTCATCTTCCTGACGCCGCCGCTCTACATGCTCGTCACGTCGCTCAAGACGAGCGCGGAAATCTCGGCGGTGACGCTGCCGTGGTGGGTGTTCCACCCGACGCTCGAGAACTACCGGACGCTCTTCACCTCCGAGCAGTACCTCACCTTCTTCCGCAACTCGGCGGTGGTCGCGCTCTCGGTCGTGGCGATCACCATGGTGATCAGCATCCTCGCCGCGTTCTCGCTCTCGCGCATGCGCTTCTGGGGCTCGGCGGCGCTCGCGACCGGCGTGTTCCTCACGTATCTCATCCCGGAGACGCTGCTCTTCATCCCGCTCTTCAAGATCTTCGCCTTCGTGCAGGACTGGACCGGGATCGAGATGATGAATCACTGGTGGGTACTGATCGTCGTCTACCCGACGCTCACCGTACCGTTCTGCACCTGGATCATGATCGGCTACTTCGCCGGCATCCCGAAGGAGCTCGACGAGGCGGCGCTCATCGACGGCGCCTCGTACTTCCAGGTGCTGACGCGCATCTTCCTGCCGGTCGCGCTGCCCGGCGTGATCGCCGCGACCATCTTCGCCTTCACCGTTTCCTGGGCCGACTTCCTCTACCCGATGGCGTTCACCACCTCGATCGACCAGATGGTGCTGCCCGCCGGAATCGTGACCACGCTGATCAAGGGCGACGTGTACAACTGGGGACAGATCATGACCGCGGCGCTGCTCGGCGCGCTGCCGCCGCTGCTCATCTACGCCTTCCTGATGGACTACTACATCGCCGGTCTCACCGCTGGCGCCACAAAAGGTTGACGATGGCGCAAGTGAACCTGCGCAAGGTGTTCAAGGAGTATGACGAGGTGCCGGCGGTGCGCGGCATCGACCTCGACATCGGCGACAAGGAGTTCGTGGTGCTGGTCGGCCCGTCGGGCTGCGGCAAGACGACGACGCTGCGCATGATCGCGGGGCTGGAAGACATCACCGACGGCGAGATCCTGATCGGCGGCGACGTGGTGAACGACGTGCCGCCGAAGGACCGCGACATCGCCATGGTGTTCCAGAACTACGCGCTCTACCCGCACATGACGGTGCACGAGAACATGTCGTTCGGGCTGCGGCTGAAGAGAGTGCCGAAGGACGAGATCGACCGCCGGGTGAAGGCCGTCGCCGGCATTCTCAGCATCACCGAGCTCTTGAACCGCAAGCCCAAGCAGCTCTCGGGCGGCCAGCGCCAGCGCGTCGCCATGGGCCGCGCCATCGTGCGCAACCCCAAGGTGTTCCTGTTCGACGAGCCGCTCTCCAACCTCGACGCCAAGCTACGCGTGCACATGCGCACCGAGATCAAGAAGGTGCACCAGAAGGTGCGCACCACGACGGTCTACGTGACGCACGACCAGGTCGAGGCGATGACCCTCGCCGACCGCGTGGTGGTGATGAACGCCGGCCTGATCGAGCAGGTCGGCACGCCGCACGAGCTCTACCACTCGCCGGCGACGCTCTTCGTCGCCGGCTTCATCGGCTCCCCGGCGATGAACATGATGCGCTGCGGCCTCGAGGAGACCGCCGGCGCGCTGCGCCTCAAGCTGCACGGCGACATTGCGCTGCCCGTGCCGCAGGAGCGTGTCGCGCGCTATCAGCCGCACGCCGGCAAATCCAACCTGCTGCTTGGCCTGCGACCAGAGCATCTCACCGAGATGCGCTCCCAGAGCGCGCCGGGCCAATCCGCGTTCGACGCCACGGTGGAGGTGACGGAACCGATGGGCATGGAGACGCTCGTCTTCTTCAGCCTGAACGGCGCCGAGGTCTGCGCGCGTACCAATCCGGCGGCAAACCTGCAGCCCGGCAAGCGCGCGCAGTTGCTAGCCGATCTGCGCTACATGCACCTCATCGACGAGACGAGCGGTCGCGTGCTTTAGACGCACGGCCGAGTCGCGTCAGCGGTTACATTCGCGGCCGGCGCGGAGTTAGTATCGAGCCTCGCTCGACTAGAGGAGAAGAAGCGTGAATAGGATTACCTTTGTTGCCGTCCTTGCGTCTCTGGCGACGGTGGGAACCGCCGGAGGCTCGACTCCGGGCGCCGACGTCCGGCTGACGAACGACTGCCATCCCGATGCGGGATGCGGCGCGGGCTACGTGAGCGTCTACACGCTCGCCACCGGGAAAGCGTACACAGACCAGACGCTCAACGAGTGCACGATCTCCAAGGGCCGCCAGAATGAGCCCGCCGTTGCCGTGAATCCGCGCAACACGCGCGTGCTCTTGGCCAGCTCGAACGACTACTGCGGCGTCTACAACCGCGGCGCATTGGCCGGAGCCGTGGGGCCGATCTGGCTCGGCTACTACCGCTCGCTCGACGGTGGCTTGAACTGGACCAGCTCGCTCGTGCCGGGCTATCCGGACGACACCTCGCCGTACGCCGCACTCTCGCAGGCGCGAACGGCGAGCGCCGGCGACCCGGTGATCGCCTGGGACAACCACGGCCGCGTGTTTTTCGGCTCGGAGAGCTCGGGCGACCCGGCCGGCACCAAGAAGACGTTCGGCGACGTGTTCGTCGCGCGCTTCCGCAACCCCGACGGCCCGGACGCTCCGGACACGACGAAGGATGGTCTCGAGTACTACGGCACGACAGTCGTCGCAAGCGGCTCGTCGGCACCCAACCTGCTAGGTAATTTCCACGACAAGACTTCGATCGAGGCCGACCGTACCGGCGGACCGTGCGACGGCAACGTCTACTTTTCCTGGGCACGCTTCAGTGGCAATGGCGGCAACGCGATCTACTTCTCGCGCTCGACCGACCACGGCGTCACCTTCAGCGCGCCGATGAAGCTCACGTCGTCGTTCAAGGACCTCCAGTTCCCGGACATCGCCGTAACCGGAAACGGCCACGTCTACGTCACCTTCCGGACCTTCACGGCCAACGGCCCGTCGACCGACGCGGTTGGGATCGCGCAATCGACCGACTGCGGAAACACGTTCTCGCCGGCGCAGCTGATCACCAGCTTGATCCCGTCGGATGCGCAGGACGTCTCCGACCCGCAGCCGAGCCCGATGCCCCAGTCGCAGCTGGACGATCCGCTGTCCGCCGAGGATGACCTTGCTGCCGGCGGCAGCGCCCGCGATTGCGGCGACTTCGACACTCACTGCGCGTCGGGCTACACGTTCTTCCGCCGGGACACGCAAGTCCGCTCGACGGCCGATCAGCTCGATAAAGCCCACGAGTGGGTGTACGTGGTCTATGACGCGACCAAGCCGGGCACGCAGGCGCCGACCGGTACGACGTACGGCACGGTCGGTTCCGGGACTGGCGGCCAGGCCGGGATCTTCTTCCTGCGCTACGACGGCGCGACCGGGGCCCACACGGCGCCGAAGCTCATCGACAACGAGTCGACCGGGCACCAGGTGTTCCCCGATATCTCGGCCGATGGCGGCGTCCTGCACGCGATCTGGTGGGACAGCCGCAACGATGCCTGCTACGACGTCACGCGGCCGATCGGCAACTGTGCCAACGGCAGGACCGTCCCGTCGCTTGACGTCTTCGCGTCGAGTTCGACGGACGCAGGCGCAACGTGGAGCCAAGCATCGCGCTTGAGCAACGTCACGACGAACCCGAACTATGAGCAGTTCTCCAACCGTGAGGTGCCGTTCGCGGGCGACTACCTGTGGGTGACTTCGCTCGGCAGCGTCGCTTACGCGGTCTGGACGGACTGGCGCAATACGGTGCAGGGCGTCGACCCGCGCGAGGCGGCGGAGGACGAGGATGCGGGCACGTCCGACGTCACCCAATGCCGTGTTGTGCTGACGTCTACGGACAAGCAAGGCAACACGATCAAGAGCTGGAGCGGCGACCGCTGTCCGCACGCGGGCGGCATCGACCAGAACATCTACGGCAACTTTGCGCCGTAGAAAGCGCAACTTCTGTCGAAGGAGATGAAGGAAGGCGGGTCGCCAACAGGTACGGCGACCCGCCTTCCTACTATGTGGTTGGAATTGCGCCGCGGGTTGTACAAGGCGACGGCCATCATCGTCGGCTGCATCGCCTTCGCTGCGCTCGCGGCCGACCCGAAACCGCCGGCGAAGATGGAGGAGCCGATGGCCGGGAAGATGCGCAAGCCGGGCATGAAGCAGGGCGACGTGAAAAAGGAGGCGCAGAAGAAGCGCCGCGCCATGAAGCCCAAGCTGGAGAATGAAGAGAAGGAGATGCCGCGCGCGCCTAAATAGACACGGCGCGCGCCCCGGCGAGACTCAGGGCCGCTTGAAGTCCGCGCACATGCTGGGCGGTCCTACCCAGCTCTGGTCGACGACCCTGCCCTTGTCGAACACCAGCGTGCGCTCGCAGCGCGCGGGCGGATCGGGCGATCCGACCGGCGTGCTCATGCCGACGCCGACGCCGGTAGACCCGCCGCCGCCGATCCTCATGCCGCCGATGCCGATGCCGACGCTCGAGCTCGGCTGCACAGAAGACTCGGTGACCCAGGTGTACCAGTAACGGCCGTCGGCGGTCGTGGTGCTGCGCGCGGGCGCGCCCCAGGCGCGCAGCACATCCTCATAGGTCGCGCCCTGCCAGGAGTCGCGCGCCTTGTTGACGTCCTCGACGGTGGCACTGGCGCACGCCCCTAGCGCAAGCGCGAGCGTCACGGCTGCAAGGGTCCTCGTCGTCATGGCACTAGAGTACCTGATCGCGGCGTATAGTGAAGTGAGCCGTTCCTCGGGAGGAGGCAGCCATGGTCGCAAGACGTGACTTCATGCGCGGCGCGGCGCTCGGCGCGCTCGCATTCACCGTTGGCGGCGCGCAAGTCCTGCTCACGCCGCGCGAGGCGCGGGCGCGAGGCGTGCCCTACCGCCTGCTCGCGGCGAGTGAAGCGGAGACGCTTGATGCGATCGGCGAGACGCTCGTGCCAGGCGCGCGCGACGCGGGCATCTCGCACTTCATCGATCAGCAGCTTTCGGTGCCGGCGGAGGAAGCGCTGCTCGAGGCGCGCATCCTCAACGTCCGGCCGCCCTACGCCAACTTCTACAAGGCGGCGATCGGCGCGATTGGCAAGGCGGCCGCCGCGCAAAGCGATCAGCGCTTCGCCTCGCTCCCCGCCGATGCGCAGCGCGAGTTCGTCAACCTCATGCGACAGGGGAAGCTCCAGGGATGGCAAGGCCCGCCGTCGGGCTTCGTCTACTTCGTGTTGCGCAGCGACGCCGTCGATGTCGTCTACGGCACGGTCGAAGGCTACGAAGCGCTCGGCATTCCGTATCAGGCGCACATCGCGCCGCTCAAGAGGTGGTGATATGGCCACCCAGGGAAAATTCGGCGAGAAAGTAGACGCAGTCATCGTCGGCGCCGGCGCTTCCGGGTCGGTCTTTGCAGCCACGCTCGCGAAAGCCGGCAAGAAGGTCGCGGTGCTGGAGACCGGACCCGACTGGCAGCTCTCGGACCTGATCAGCTCCGATATCTGGGGCCGGCGCATCAAGGCGGCCGGCGCGCCGTTCCTGCTCGAGGGCAAGAATCCGTTCGGCTACAGCTACCAGTCGGGCTGGGGTGTCGGCGGCGCGGCGCTGCATTACTTCGCGAATTTCCCGCGGCTGCTGCCGACCGACTTCAAGATGAAGAGCGAGCACAACCGCGGGCTGGACTGGCCGATCTCCTACCCGGACGTCGCGCGCTACTACGACAAGGTGGCGCAGGACGTCGGCGTCTCGGGCGATGCGAAGGCGGAAGAGGTCTGGCGGCCGGCGGGGAAGGTCTACCCGATGCCGCCGATGAAGACGTTCCGCAACGGCGACGTATGGGTGAAGGCGTGCGCCGAGCAAGGTATCCGCCTGGTGCCGGCGTGCGTCGGCATGAATTCCACGGAATACAAAGGCCGCCCGGCATGCATCTACGACGGCTGGTGCCACGTCGGCTGCCCGACGGGAGCGCTGAGCAACCCGGTTGTCACCTACCTGGGCGAAGCGCGCCGCGCGCACGCCGAGGTGCGCGCGCGCTCGACCGTGACGCGCGTTCTGATGAACAAGGAAGGCACGAGGGCGAGCGGCGTCGAGTACTACGACGCGGCCGGTCAGCGCCATGTGCAACCGGCGAGCGTCGTGGTGCTCGCGGCGTGGTCGGCGCAGAACCCGCGGCTGCTGCTCAACTCGGCGACGCCGAAGCATCCGAAGGGCCTGGCGAATGCGAGCGGGCTCGTCGGCAAGTACATGATGTGCCATTTCGCCTCCGGCACCTGGGCGCTCTTCGACGAGGACGTACAGAACCATCTGGGGACGACCGGCGCACAGTTCATGTCCTACGACCGCTACCCGAAGACGAGCCACAAGGGCGCCTTCGGCAGCACGTTCATCGTCGCGGGCTCCGCGCTGAAGACCAGCGATCTCGGCGGGTTCGCCAATGCGCGCCTCGATCTCTTCGGGCCGGAGCTGCACGCGTTCATGCAGCGCGCCGCGCGCGGCCTCACGCGCCTGAACGCCTTCGGCGAGGAGCTGCCCAACATCGAGAATCGCGTCGAGCTCGCCAGCGAGAAGGACGAGTTCGGCATGCCGCTCGGCCGCATCGTGCACAGCTACGACGAAGACGCGGCCGCCGTCTGGAACGCGAATTTCGAGGAAGGGCTGAAGATTGCCAAGGCGACCGGCGCGAAGGAAGCCTGGTCCGGCCGCGGCGCCATGCCCACGATCCACCTCATGGGCGGCACCCTCATGGGAACGCGCGCCAGCAATTCCGTCGTCAACAGCTACGGCCAGTCGCACGAGATCCCGAATCTCTGGATCGCCGGCCCCGGAATCTTCGCGACGGCGGGCGCGTCGAACCCGACCTACACGATCTTCGCGCTCTCGCTGCGCGGCGCCGAGCAGCTCGCCGCGAAGTGGGCGAGCGTCGTGTAGCGCAATTCGGGGACTAGCGCGGCGACTGCGCCCACCAGCGTTTCAGGTGCGCGTCGATTTCCTTGGTGGTGGAGATCTGCGGGAACGACTGGTTCTCCTCGAACGACTTTGCGGACGGGGTCGCGCTTTCGCCCGCGTCGCGCGCGTCCTTGCGCTCCCATTCGCTCACCAGAACTTCGGCCCTGCGGAAGGCGTCTTCGAATGACGCGGCCTTCGGCAGCGATTCCTTGAAGAAGGCGCGGCCGAAGTAGGTGAAATCATTCTCGTCGGCGCAGCCGAACGAGCGCCGGTCCTTGCGCGCGGCCGCGATCACCAGCGTGCGGCCGTCCTGGAGCGGATCGATGAAGCCGCCGCCATAGCAGGCGGACACCACCACGACCTTCCAGCGGATGCCGCTTTCCTTGAGCAGCGTCCCGAGCACCGGCGCGCGCAATCCCTCGAGGTCCATGCCGTTCTGGTAAAGCGAGAAGCGGTGATCGCGCGAGCCGTGTCCGGTGAGAAAGAGAAACAGGATGTCCTCGTCGCGATTCATGCGAGCGCCGATCGCGCCCAGCGCCTCGCGGATGCTGCTGACGGTCGCCATCGGCGCCGACTGCACCGTGTTACGGCTATTGACGAGCGTCACCGTGTGACCTGCGGTGCCGAACCGGCGCGCGAACTCGGCCTGCACGAAGTCGACTTCGCGGCGGAACACTTCCTGCGAGCCGTCCCCCGCCACGGCGAGCAGGTAGAGGTTGATCCGTCCGGCTTGACGCTGGTTGAGGGACGCGAGCGCCTTGTCGAGCAGTTGCCGCTGGGAGTAAAGCGCCGCCTCGACATTCGCGCGCGTCTTTGCCCGGTCGTCTTCGTTCGGCAGGGAGCCGTAGCGCCACACGCCGGAGTCTGCGGTGCGTCCGTCGGGCCTCGGTTTGGCGTAGGTCAGCGTGCCCTGGCCGTCGTACACGCCATTGGCGAAGCCGCCCTTGTAGATGTCGCCGTTCTTGAGCTTGAGGACGCCCTGGCCGTTGAACATCCACTGCTTGAACTCGCCTTCATAGCTGCCGCTCGAGCTCGTCGCTTTGCCCGGGCCTTCGAGCTGGCCGTCGACGAAGCTGCCTTCGTAAATCGTCCCCTCTCCATCGCTGTAGCGGCCGTGGCCGTGGAACATCCAGTTGCGGAATTCACCCTCGTAGCGCGATCCATCCTTGCGCGTGTAGCTGCCGGCGATGAAGTCGCCGTCCCTGAAGTCGCCGTCGTAGATCTCGCCCTGCGGCGTCTCGAGGCGCCCCTTGCCGTGCCATTCGCCGCGCACCAGCTCGCCGCGATAAGCGCGTCCGTTGTCGTACCGCAGCTCGCCCCTGCCCCACATCAGGCCATCGCGGAATTCGCCTTCGTAGGCGCCGTTGTGGAAACGCAGCTTGCCGTGACCGGCCATCAGGCCGTCGGCGAAATCGCCCTCGTAGACCTCGCCGTTTGCCCATTCGATGCGGCCGCTGCCCTGCAGCTTGCCGTTCACGAGCGGGCCGTAATAGCGTCCACCGTCGGGAGTGATTGCGTCGGGTGTGGCTGCCGTCGCGGCATTGACGGCAAACGCGAGGACGCAGGCCGCGAAAAGGATGCGAAGCATGCGCCGGATCATCGCACGCACTTTTCGCCGCCTGGTGTGAACAAAACGGCACTCTGGCGTGAAGCCAGGCAAAAACTAATTGGTGCCTGACCCCGATTTGATACGAGTCGCTTTCCAGAACCCAGAGAAGCTGCCCTTCGCCTCGCCGGACATCTCGGCGCCGTGCACGCGCCCGGTGTAGTCGCCGCTGCCGGCGACGGTGAAGCGGATGCGCTCGCCGCTCAGCCGGCCGATGACGCCGGTCTTGTGTCCGCCCGGCAGGGTGAGCGTGCCGCTGATGCGCTGCGCCTCCTGCGCGAGCTCGAGATCGCCGGTCGGCAGGCGCCACGTGCCGGCGACCTTTGCGGGGACGAGGTAGAGGAGCGCCGTGCACCAGCTTGCGCAGGCGTCGCCGAGCTCGGAGAACGTCTCCTCGTCCCAGCCCTCGATGCGATAGGTGTTGACGACGATGCGCGTGCCAGGTGCGAGCGCCAGGAACTTCGGCGCAAGGCGCCGCAGGTTGGCGGGCAGCAGGAAGAGCGCGAGCACGGTCGCCTGCGAGAAGTCGGCCTCGAACATGTCACTCTGCGCGAACTTCGCGCGCTCGGCGACGCCGGCCGCCGCGGCGTTGCGCCGCGCGAGCGCCACCATGTCCGGCTCGTATTCGATGCCCAGCGCCCGCGCGCCGCGCTTGGCGGCGGCGATCACCATGCGCCCGTCGCCCGAGCCGAGGTCGACGACGAAGTCGCGCTCGGTGACGTTCGCGAGGTTGAGCATCGTCTCGACCAGCGCCGGGCGCGTCGGCACCCAGACGACGTCCTTCCCCGGCTGGCCTTCGTAGGGCTCATAGGTCTGCGCGGCGGCGGGCGCGATAAGAAAGAGAAGGAGCGGGAGCAATCGCGGCATGGGTAAAATCATAGCGACTGAGGAGACTGCCATGCCCATCACCGAACTGAATCACTTCCTGCTCGTCGCCAGGGATCTCGAGCGCACCAAGGACTTCTACTGCCGCGTGCTCGGCATGGAGGTGGACAAAGAGCGGCCGGATTTCGGTTTCCCGGGCTACTGGCTGAAGGCGAACGGCGAGACCTGCGTGCACCTCGCCTGGCAGGCGCCGAACGAGATTCGCGACCGGTTCCTCCTGAAGAAGCATCCGAAGGGCACCACCGGCTCGGGCGCCGTAGACCACATCGCGTTTCTTGCCAGGAACGCTCCCGAGGTGCGCGACCGCATCCAGAAGAACAAGGTAGAGATGCACTACCGCAGCTTCCCGGATGCCAAGCCGCCGCTATTCCAGATCTTCCTCAAGGATCCGGACGACGTGACGATCGAGCTCAACTTCCTCGGCGAGAAGGTCGACGAGAGCGCGTGGCAAGGCGGCGCCTCGGCGATGTCGCTCAAGAAGGAACCGGGCAAGAAAACCAGGATCGCGCAGACCTAGCGCGTGCGCGGCGTCGTTTTCCTCGGCGATCGCCGGGTCGAGCTGCGGAGCTTTCCCGATCCCACGCCCGGCGAGGGCGAGGTGGTGATCGAGATGAAGGCGTCCGGCATGTGCGGCTCGGACCTCAAGTTCTATCGCTCGCCGCCCGGCGCCGCGCAGGCGGCGCTCGGACTGGGCGGCAATGCGGAGCCCTTTATCGCGGGGCACGAGCCGTGCGGCCTCGTGGTCGCGCGCGGCCCCGGCGTCCCGGAGCGCGAGGCGCCGATTGGACAGCGGGTGATGGACCACCACTATGCGGGCTGCGGCGTCTGCGCGCATTGCCGCACCGGCTGGTCGCAGCTTTGCCGCGCCGGGATCACCGTCTATGGCGTCACCGCCAACGGCGGGCATGCCGATTACCTCAAGGTGCCGGTGCGCACGCTGGTGCCGCTGCCCGAAGAGCTCTCGTT
>WNFR01008022.1_pt1 | contig 10702 bp, 10 predicted proteins | sample 5400221 | NCBI WGS metagenome assembly WNFR01 (sample SAMN13153357, study PRJNA577476) | soil metagenome | isolation source: 40 cm soil under Madrone tree | place: USA:California | collected 2016-06-14 | reverse complement strand
GCCGACTTGCTGGCGTTCATCAAGATCTGACGAACAGGCCGGTTACTTAAATATGAACGCTGACGTTCCCAATCTGCCGGCGAAAACACGTGTTCTCGTTCTCGGTGGTGGCTTCGGTGGATTGTACGCCGCACTCCATTTACCTCATGAAATTGCCGCGCTTCGAAAAGAAGCTGCGCGTGGCGCTGAGTTGGACCCTGGATCTGTTGTTCCCGAAGGACCTCGCCCAGCATTTGACGCTGCACGAGATCGAGCGTGTTCAGCGCCGACTGGAAAAGGCTCGCGCGCATCCGGCCATTTCCGCTTCCCGCCGGGTTGAGACGGCTGCCCCGGAGCAACAGCTACTCCCCGTGGCGAATGGTCGCAACGAATGAAGCGATCGATTCCGGAAGCTTGCGCAATGACGATGTCGTCGGGAAGCGCGCGCCCGTGAAGATTCGAACTTCAAACCTTCTGATCCGTAGTCAGATGCTCTATCCAGTTGAGCTACGGGCGCCAAAGAGCAGCTAATTTGCGGAGGAAGCGGAGGGCGTCAACCGACGGAGATGTATTCAAGATCGGCGCAGCGTAATGTGAACGAGTTCGGCGGGCGCGTTGACGCGAATGGGGAACCAGTTGCCGACCCCATTTGAGACAATGAGTTGGCTTTCGCCGCGAGTATAGAGCCCAGACCAGTATCGGAAAAAGGCCGGACCGAAGCCGAGCTGTTCGTTCAACATCAATTGACCTCCGTGCGTGTGCCCCGAGAGCGTGAGAGGCATTCGCGCTTCCGCGGCGGCGTCAAAAGCGTGCGGATGATGCGCCAGCAGAATCGGAAATGCATTTTCCTGGCGTTGCTCGAGGAGCTTATTTACCGATTTCGCAATGGCTTGGTCACGATTTTCGTGCGCGCGCGTCCAACTCAGCCCGAGCAATTGAACAGGCGCGCCGCGCACCGATACAATCGCGGATTCATCGAGAAGAAATGGAATGCGCGAAGCTTTGACCCGGCGTTCGAACTCAGTGCCGTTCTCGATCAGGTCGTGGTTGCCCTCGATCAAATACAATCCGAAACGGGCTTCCATGCGGCCAGCCAACTCGAGCCCGCGATCAAGATCGGCGAGCGCATCGTTGATTAAATCACCAGTCAAAAGCACCAAGTCCGCGCGTAGTTCATTGACCGTGCGGACCATTTCTTCCAAGACCTGGCCGGAGGTGAACCGGCCCACATGCATATCGCTCACTTGCGCGATCGTGAGTCCGTCAAGATCGACAGGAAGATTTGGAATGGGCAGCACAAACCGTCGCACCCGAAACCGATTGAGCTGGCTCAAGGCAGCGCCGGCCAAACTGAACGTAAGCAGTGGCGGAGCAAGGGCCGCGGCAAATCCAAGAAATTCACGACGGTTCCAACCGTGCCGATCTTCGGTCACGGCCAGCGCCGGCCGTGGCAATGCCTGGCGGTTAGCCTTGACGATTTTCTGAACCACCAAAATCGGAACTAATCCAAGGCCGACCACGGCGAAGAGGCCGAGTCCGATAAAATGCCAGATGAACAGAGCGGACACGCCGAACTTCGGAAGCCAACGATCCCACCCAGTCTGGAAGATTCGCGAACCGATCAAACAAATCAGTGTGATCATCTGAGCGGCCATGAAAATACCGAGCAGGATGCGCGGGAGCTGGAAGTGCGTGAGTCGCGCCAGCAGCCACCAACAAATGGCATCGAGCACGAGCATGGCGCCGATAATGGTGAAAATGAAAGTCACATGGAGAACGTATCCATTCCCGCGGGGTTGTCCGGCGAAAGCGGCGAGAGTTCAGTGCAGGAAGCGCAAGGGCCGAGGGAATTCGCCGGATTGACGCCGAAAAGCGCATTTGTCATCCTCGATTCCATGAAGCGCCTCACTTTTCTTGTCATCGTGCTCGGGGCGATCGGGAATATTTCCGCGGACACGTTGCTGCCTTCTGCGGTTGGAACGACTTGGAAATATGAGATGACGCAGGAATTCGGTGAAGGGGTTCGGCCGAGCGCGGACGAAAAGACAACAGTCGGGCCGGACGGAAAGGTGCACCTTCCGATCAGCATATTCGTCGCCGGCACTGAGAAGATCGATGGGGTTGAGACGTATAAGTATGAGCTGGAGCGGCAGGGTCGTGTGCAGTTGACGGAATTTTTACAAGTCAACGATGCTGGCGTCATCGCGTTCGCGCGCGCCGACAGCGACGGAGAGAAGGCGAAACTTACTCCCCCGCAGAAAATCTTAAGCTTTCCACCGCACGCTGAGAAGTGGGAGTACAACGGCCGAGTGGACGACATCGAGACAAGACAGAGCTATGAGATCCTGGGTCGGGAATCGATTTCGGTTCCGGCGGGGAAGTTCGACGCATTCCACCTGCGGCTAACGCAACTCGCACCGACGCCACCGAGCGTTCAAGAAGACCGCTGGTTTACGCCAAACGTCGGTTACGTAAAGATTCTCACAGAGGTGAAAATAGCCGGCGGCGGCCTGATCCAGCGGATCAACCTTGAAATGACCGAGGGACCGACGGTGGGGGAGCGGCCAAGCGTCACTTCCAAGCCTGAAGAAAAAAAAGCGCTGGGTGCCGCGCTTGCGAAAGAATTAACGGGCGAGCCGACCACCACATTTACCGCCGATATTCCAAAGATATATGCGCGTTGGCAGGGCGAGACATTGAAGAAAGGTGACAAGGTTCGCGCGGTCTGGATGACGGAGGATGTCGGCGAAGCGGCGCCACCCAACTACAAAATCGCGGAAACTCCGAACACCGCGACCGGGCCGCGTTCGTTCGGGACATTCACCTTGTCGAAGCCGAACAAAGGCTGGCCTGTGGGCAAATATCGGCTCGAACTCTACGTCGGCACTGAACTCGTCGAGACCCTTCGATTTACAATTTCAAGATGAAAAGTCAGTCACGCCAACATGAACGTCCTAAATCCATGAAAAAACTCCTGGTTTCCTTTCTTCTTTTCGCCGCTTGCGGTTGTACGTCGGCGTTCGCGGGCGAAGTGCTGACGCAGCAGGATATCGTTCGGCTGCTAGAACTGAAAATTCCCGAGCAGACGATCGTGGAAAAAGTCAAAGCATCGGGCACGTCGTTTGTGCTGGGCGTGGATGACATCGCGCGCTTGAGGAAAGCCGGCGCAACCGATGCCCTGATCGCCGCGATGCAATCCAACAGCGCAGTGGCGGGGGCAGGATCAGCCACATCAGAAGTGACCGACCTTGCATTGATCGTTGATTATTCCGGGAGCATGAACGCGAAGATGAAAGATGGAGCGACGAAAGTGGCGTCGGCGAAAAAATGTGTAATGGACTTGATCGAAAAATTACCTAACGACCTGAATGTCGCGCTGGTTGTCTATGGCGTCTCCAAAGCGCGGGGCTGTCAGGACATTGACATCGTTCAGCCGCTCGGTCCCATCAATAAACCTGCGCTTAAATCGAAAATTAATGGTTTTAATGCGACTGGCATGACGCCGATTGCTTCGTCGCTGACGAAAGCTGGTGAGGAGCTCAAGAAAGCGAAAGGGGGGAGCGCAATTGTTCTCGTGACTGATGGCGCGGAAAGTTGTCATGGCGATCCGGCCGCGGTTGCGGCGAAACTTGCCGCGGAATTTGGAGTGAAGTTTGGGATCAACGTCATCGGGTTTGGAATTGAGCCGAAGGAAAAGGCTGAGCTGGCCGACATTGCGGCCAAGGGCCACGGAAAGCTCCTGACAGTAGAGAACGCGAACGAACTCGCCGGTGCGCTGCAAAAAGTTGTCGCGGAAAAAGTCGCGCCGCCACCACCTTCCACTCCCTCGCCAACCCCGAGTGCCACGCCCACACCCAGTCCGACGCCGAGGCCGCGGGACACGAAAGAGTATGAAGCAGCCGGGCAAGCCGTGAAAGCGGGAGCGTTCTTCGGTGACGCGCCGGTCGTAAAATCAGGAGATTACAAAGGCGGGCTAGCGATGAAGGAAGCCAAGTATTACCAAGTGACATTGCATAAAGGCCAGGAGCTGCGTGCGATTGGGATTATTCAAAAAACGCCATATGAAGGCGGATACTACGCAGTGCAGACGTTTGTCGTTGCGATCTACAACAAGGATCTCGCTCAGGTCGCTCGCGAAAAAATGGATGTGGATGGCAATCCAACCGATCCGGCGACGGTGCGGGCGACGTGGACAGCGGAGAGTGATGGACTGGCCTATATCGCGATCGCCGCCTCTGACAATCATGACAAACACGGAGAGCCGAAGGACGTGCTTAATCCAAAGGATCCGAAGCCTTCACCGTACACTTTGAGGGTCAAAATCGAGGGAGAAACGGTCGACACAGGCGAACCTGCGGCCTCGCTTGTCCGGGTCGCAACCGCCGGCGGCGCTGGTTTCGGTAGCTCTGCGGAATTGAAAGCGCCATCGCTGGCAACCTCGGATCTAAAAATTGGTGAGACGGCGTTTTACAAATTCCCAGTTAAAAAAGGGGACCCTGTTCAAGTTTCCGCGGCCGTTCAAAAACCATCGTACAGCGCGATGGCGTCCGGTGGAATCAAAGCCACTTTCACGCTCACGCTTTACGACGACGACCAGGTCCAGGTCGGCCAAAAACAAATTACCGTCGACAAAAATCCGCCTGATGCGCAGAGCCTCACCGTGAGCTGGCCGGCGACGGTGAGCGGCAACGCTTATGCCAGTGTCAGCGCCATCAATTCCGGCGGAGACATTTATCCAAAGGATTTTCAGCCGGCGCCGGGACGTTTTTCGTTGCAAGTGACCACTGGAGATAGCGCGTCACCCACTTCGACGGAAAAGGTTATCGAGTCTCCGAGCAGCTCGACGGCTACGCCGGCGGAAAAGAAAAAAGAGAACCCGTTCAGTGGCGCAGAGAGCGCTCCCTCGCCGGACTGATGCCGGTTATGAGGCGAGCTCTACTGATTGCGGTCCTCGCGGCAACGGCAACGACTACCGTTTTCGCGCCACCTCCGAAGAAACCGTCGCAAGGAGAGAAGCCGAAGGCGGATTACTCGGATTGGAATTGCAAGTGGTTCGTGACCTGTCAGGGCGAGAATTTTGTTGTCGAAGTCAAAGTTTCAAACCCGAAAACCACCGGGGGGCATACATTCGACGCCCATTTTTTACCCGGCGGCGGAAAGTGCGAGATCGGTGTGGGCGCGCCGCAGTTTCGGACGACGTTTCTCACCGGGTGGATGAGCAACGGGAGCGTGTCAGGCACGATCTACCTTTGCACGACGAGCCAGGAGCTCGTCGACAAGAATCAACTGGGACCGATCTTCACCAGGCACTTCGACGCAAGCTATGAGGAAGGATGGGTTCCAGGAGGAAGCAGTATTGTCAACGCAGTCTACAAAAATGAGCACTACAAACGTTCCGACGCGGACACGAAGGACAGCGCGCCGAGCGAACCGAGTGCGACGTCTGGGCCCTACCAACGGGACGAACCGGGCGATGAAGATTCAGGCTTTGAGATGCATCGCTTTCGCCCCGGGTTGGATCAGGTCACGACTGACGAGCCGAATTCGCAAACGACTCCTCCGCAGTCAGGCGCCAGTCGAATCAAAGAAAAGGCGAAAGACATCACTCATGATGGCATCCACGAGTGGATGAACAGTTTCCGAGAATGGCTGGGAGGTCCGCGCATTTGATCTCGTTCTGGCAAACAAGCATGACCGCGGCAAGCATCGCCGCGCTTGTCTTCGTGGCGGCCAAGCCGGTGCCGACTCCGAAACCGGTTCCCGCCTTGCAGAAATTGCAGGAGGCGGCCCAAGCCGGCGATGCCACCGCCATGAATCAACTCGCCTGGCGTTGCTCCAGCGGAGCTGGTTTTCCCGAAGATTCTCGCAAGGCCTTTGAGCTTTTTCGCAAGGCCGCCGAAGCGGGAAATCCTCCGGCCATGCTGAACCTCGCGACGAGATATCGCAGGGGCGATGGCGTGCCAAAAAACGAGGAGCGCGCCAACGAATGGGTGCAAAAGGCGGTAACGTCACTTGAAGCGTCGGCTGGACATGGCGACACCACTGCGATGTTCGCTCTCGGTTCGATCTATCAATTTGGAGTCGGCGTCGCCGTTGATCAGACGCGCAGCCGGCAATGGCTGGAAAAAGGATCCAATGCTGGCGACCCACGTGCGATGACCGCGCTGGCGTTGTCGTTGCTCCAAGCCGACAAGGACCCGCAGCAGGCATTTGGCTGGGCGAACAGAGCAGCGAACGCTGGCGAACCAGGTGCAATGACGCTCGTTGCCGGACTATTTGCCGCCGGGCATGGCGTCTCGCGCGACGAGAAGCAAGTGCTCGCGTGGTTGCAGAAAGCGGCCGACAAGGGAGATGCCGCAGCGATGCGCCTGCTCGGCGAGCGATATGATCGTGGCGAGGGCGTCACGGCGAACAAGGTGGATGCGTTGAAGTGGCTGCAGAAATCAGCGGCTGCGGGTGACGCGGCAGCGATGACCGAAGCTGGGATGCAGCTTGCGACTGGCACTGGTGGCGCGAAGGACGAAGCGGAAGCGGCGCGATATTTTCTTAGTGCAGCCAATGAGGGCGATGCTCGCGGAATGTTCAATCTCGCCGCGGCGCTCGCCAACGGGCGGGGCATCGCGAAAGACGACGAGCTGGCGGCAATATGGTATCAACGCGCGAGCGATCGCGGAGAAGCAGCCGCGACAAACAATCTCGGGCTGCTTTACATGAATGGCCGCGGCGTTGAGAAGAATGCGGCGGAGGGCATCGCTCGGTTTCAAAAAGCTGCCGCGCTCGGTAATGTAGAGGCGATGCACAATCTCTCGCAGGCCTACCAAAAGGGTATCGGTGTCGACGTCGATCTAAGGAAAGCCGATGAGTGGGAGCAACGCGCCCGCGCTGGGACTGAAACAGCGCGACCGCATTGAACTGTTCGAGCTATCTTTCCTAGATGACAGTTTTCCTCGGTTGCGGGTTTGCCGCTAAATATCTGGAAGGCGGCGGGAATTTTTCTGTGCCGCTGCAATGGATGCTCGGGCTGCGACGATTGAAACGCGACGCCATCTGGCTGGAGCTGTTGCCGGCAACCAAAAATCCGCGCGATGACCGCGCTAAGATCGACAACTTTCAACGGCAGTTGTGTGCGCATGGTCTGGCGGGCCGTTACTGTTTGCTTTACCAAAAGCCGGCGGCGGATACGCACGATCTCGATCAAATTCGTTGCATCGGCATTTCAAAACCGGAACTGCTCGAGCGTCTCGCCGGGCCAAACGTGCTGCTCAATCTCAGTTATTCCATTCATCCGCCCTTCCTGCTCCAATTCGAACACCGGCTGCTTTGCGATCTCGATCCGAGCGAAATTTTTTATTGGATGACGCAAATGGAAATGGGCCAGTCGCATCATCACGAGTTCTGGACGATCGGGCTGAACGTTCGCAGACGCGATTGCCGGCTGCCGAGATCGGCGATAAATTGGAAAACATTTTACCCGCTGGTCGATACTCGATTGCTGCGGGCGCGTCCGCGTCCGCGTTCGGCCAAGTTCACAACCATCGGGCAATGGTACTGGAGCGGTACGGTTGAAGTGGCCGGCGAATTCCCCGATCTTTCTAAGAAGCTCTCGTTTGAGCCCTATCTCGATCTTCCGAGACAGGTGCCGGAAGCGCAGTTCGAATTGGCGATGAATATCAATGCCGGTGATCCGGAAAGGGCGCGCCTGGAGAAACGTGGCTGGCGCGTTGTCGATCCGCACCGAGTGGCGCGAACGCCGGGAAAATACCGGCGTTATTTGGCTGGCGCGCTTGGAGAGTTTACCGCGATAAAGGGCGTTGACGTGGCCTGGCAAACCGGCTGGTTGAGCGACCGCGCGGCCGCTTTTCTTGCCATGGGACGCCCCGTCATCACGGAAGACACTGGCGCCGCAAAATATCTTCCACGTGAGAACGGGTTTTTGTTTATCGATGGAGCGGCGGCCGCGACGGTTGCGGTGAAGCAAGTTCTGGCGGATTGGCCTCGTTTGTCGAAGCAGGCGCGCGCTTGCGCGGTGGAGGTTTTCGATTCGCAGAAGAATTTGCGGAAGATCCTCGATGTTTAGAGTGATGATGAGCGAATCTGTGTGATCGACGACGATATGGGGGTCCCTCGCCGTCTTCGCGACTCGGGATGACAGACTGAATCGCCGTCGGATACGGCGCAAAAAAGAGATTTGATTCGCCATTGCAAAACGATTTTGGGGTGTTACTCGTTGTCCGGTTATGGCTGATCTGATCAAAAGGGATGAGGCAAAAATCCGCCTGAAGAAAGTCCCGGAATGGGAGCTGGAGAAGAAGCACATCGAACGCACGTTCGAGTTCGACGATTTTGCCGGCGCTATTGATTTTGTAAACGCCGTGGCCGAAGTGGCTGAGGACGAAGAGCATCATCCCGATATCGATATTCGATACAATAAGGTTCGTTTGGTTCTTTCGACGCACAGCAAAGGTGGGTTGACGGAGCTGGACTTCGGTCTGGCCGAGCGGATCGACACACTCGCCGAATAAACGCGCCATGGAGTCGCGCGACCAGAAGCGCATATCGCCAATTCGTCGCTGGATCGCGACGATAGTGGTTATTTTAGTCGTGATCGCGGTCTGGAAATTTATCGACTACCGGACGCAACCGCCACCGCCGCCGAACCCGGTGGTGCCAGCAAAGGCGCCGTAGTTGTAGCCGCCCCGCTAGCGGGGTTGACCGCGGGCCGGCGTCAGCGACACCCGGCTACAAAGCGGAATTGTCGATCTAGTGTGACGTGACGGGGGAACGGCCTTCGTCCGCATCGATGAACGCGAACATGGTCTCGATCTCAGATCGACCAGCCATACCGGCTTCCTTCTTGCGGCGTTTGAGGGTCTCAGAAACTTCATCGTTCCAGCCGCGCTTCCGCATGAATTCGTTCCAGACGTAAACCTCGTCCTCGGACGGTTGTCGTCCCATGCTGAAACACCAGTGCAAGATCTCTTCATCGGTGCCGCCCTGCTTGACACGATCGACGAGCTGATTGTAATCGACCCGCAAAAACGCCACGCAGAGTTGATCGAAACCTTTGCCCAGATTGGGTTGATAATCCGGCGGTAACGCGCTCTTTCCGTGAGCGCGAATCTTGTCGAGCATCCGCGCGAAATAGACGAAGCCATCTACCTTCTGGAAAGGGCTGCGCAGCGGAATCTTGTCCATGGAGCGAAGGATTCTTTCTTGTTTTGCCTGCGAATTCAAGCCTGACCGCAAACTGCCCTTGTCGGCGTTGCCCTCTTCGCGGATGATCGTTCTCGATGGATCGAGTTGTCGGGATTGAAACCGAATACGGCTGCCTCGTAAGCGAAGAGGAAGCGCACCTCAATTCCGAGCTATGGCCGGCCAAGGTGAAGAACTATTTGTTCCGCAAGGCCCAAGCCGGCACGATCGATTTGCATTATCGTGATTACGAAGAGCCGCCCGGCAACGGCGGATTTTTGCTGAACGGCGGCCGGCTCTATCTCGACATGGGCCACATCGAGTACGCGTCGCCGGAATGTTTGCATCTGCGCGATTTGGTCACGTACGAGCTGGCGGGCGACGATTTGTTGCAATCTTCACTGGCGGCTCTCGGGGGCACTGAGCACGTCTCGTTCATTAAAAACAACATCGACCATCACACCGGCGCGACGTTCGGCTGTCATGAGAACTATTTGATGAAACGCGAGGCGCAATTCACGCCGCCGGTGCTCGGGACGCTGCTTACTTTTCTCGCGACGCGGCAGGTCTTCACCGGGGCCGGACGAGTTGGACAGGCCAACCCGCTTGCTTTCGACTTCGAGCCGCCGGCGCAGGAAGCACATGTCGATTTTCAATTGAGCCAGCGCGCCGATCACATCGTCAACGACATCTACCAATGGGTGCAGTTCAATCGCGCCATCATCAATGCGCGCGACGAGCCGCTGGCCGATTACCGCAAATATCGCCGGCTGCATCTGCTCATCGGCGATTCAAACATGAGCCCGTTTGCGACCGCGCTGAAGATCGGCACGACGGCGTGCGTCCTTTCCCTGCTCGAGGAAGGGCGATTACCGCGGAACCTTGTCCTTAACGACGCCGTCCAAAGCACGCGCGACATTTCGCGCGATCCAACCCAACGGTGGATTGTCGATCTTGAAAATGGGAAAACGATCGGCGCGCTCGATGTGCAGTGGCAATTTCACGAGCTTGCGCAGAAACATCTTCGCGGAAACAATGCCGAGATCGATTGGCTGCTCGAGAGTTGGAGCTTTACCCTGGAAGCGCTCGAGCAAAATCCTCACGCGCTCATCGGCGGTGTGGATTGGATCACGAAACGATGGCTGCTCGAGTCGTTCATGGCGGCGGAGAACCTCAAGTGGACCAATCCGGCGTTGCTGAGCCTCGATCTTGAATATCACAACATCAATCCTGAAAAGGGCCTCTTCTTTGGGGTGACGCCGGGAAAACGCATTGGTGAATGGAACAACAATGTGCGGCGCCCGGAGGCGATGCGTCAGCCTCCGCTCAACACGCGGGCCTCAGGCCGTGCCCTGGCCATTGCCCATTTCCAAAAGGACAATCAACCGTACGTCATCAACTGGGACTCGATTGCATTCGACAGCCGCGACTTTCTTGTCATGAGCGATCCTTTTGAGACGTACACCGACGAAGTGACAAGATTCTTGGCCGAGCGACGTCCGATGCGATCGAATGATTAGACGATCGGATA
>WNFR01008021.1_pt1 | contig 10702 bp, 8 predicted proteins | sample 5400221 | NCBI WGS metagenome assembly WNFR01 (sample SAMN13153357, study PRJNA577476) | soil metagenome | isolation source: 40 cm soil under Madrone tree | place: USA:California | collected 2016-06-14 | reverse complement strand
GTCCGTCTCTCACCGCGTATCCATGGGAATGGGAGGAGGATCGTTGGGCCGAACTAATCAAATGTTCAACTGTGGCGATGGGGCTTTCACCGAACGCAGCCGCGGTTCTTGTCGAAGTTCTTTCCCGACTCCAACTCGCCTCCGTTTCGGACCTTGCTGACGCCGATGACGCTACACTTCAATTAATCAGTGCGATTGTCACACGCATTGGTGGCGATCCAGCCATAACTGCAAACGTAGCCAATGCCCTCAGGTCGTTGGCGCGCGGGATTCGCTCAGAATGGGATGGCCATATACAGCGGTTCCTGCGACGTCACAATCTTGCCATGATTGAAGAACTTGCCAGTCATTTGCATGGTTTTGGGCTTGAACGACCCACTGCTGTCCGGGCTGCGACGCTCTGGCTCCAAAATGTCTCCAATGCGCCTGTCCTTATGGATGATGAGCGAGTTCGTAAGTTCCGGGAGCGCTTCAATGTTTCTAAAGAGGATCTTATCGAAGAGGCTGACAAGCTTGGTGTCAATCTTGCCGTACTTGAGGATCTCTTGGTAACCGAAGACGCAGCCGCATCGGAAGGAGCAGCGTTGAGCACCGGTGCCTGACAGCTCTGCCTGATTACCAGAATGCAAGGCCGATAAGACGTCTTCTGCGATCCCCGATGATTGCACGAGCGTCGTTGTAGGTGTTCGTGCCTAGTTGCTCGAAAGGTCGAATTGACTACTTAGAGCGCTTCTCACACATGTTGGAAGAAACTGAGCATTTCCGTCATTGGCGTCAAGAGGAAGTTGCGAAGATTGTCCACTGCGGGGAGCCATTTCCTTCTGATGCATTTTCTCCGCGCGCCAATTCATTTGTGGGCTTTCACAAGGGCTCTGTACCTCACTGGGTCTAGCTGAGACGTCCAGCGAAACTTCATGAGAATATTCAAGATTTGATGATTGTTCACTCGTCTTTCGCGATAATGACGTTCCATGCCGAATGGAAGCAAAGAGATGGGCGCAAATGATCTTGACGCGGGAATCCGGCGCGGGATCGAATTCCTGCGACGCAGCCAGTTACCATCGGGCGAGTTCAAGGTCTTCATGTCTCCGAGCCTTAGTCTTGATCGAGATTGCGTCTTCGACAGCTCGCCCTTCCCTGCGGCGCTCATCGCCTACTCGCTCGGCTTCGCAGACCCGACGGAGGTCGGTGACATTCTGGACAAGGCTCTGCGCTTTTTGCTCGATGAGATGGATGGGGCAGGGCTGTGGCGTTATTGGCCGAAGAACCGTCAATCGCCAGCGATGATTCCGCAGGACCTCGACGATACTTGTTGCGCCTCATACGTGCTGCGCCGGCATCGCATTCCTTTCCCACCTAATGAAAGACTAATTTTTGCAAACCGCACACCCGAAGGTCTGTTCTACACCTGGATGACCACGCGTTGGCCATTGCCCCGTCTCCTGTCTTACTGGCGCGTAGTGTTGCTTCGGCAGTGGTTGCATCCTCTTAGGATGTACTACTTTTGGAAGCTGGTTCCGGAAGCCTCGCGTCATGACGTGGACGCCGTGATCGAAGCGAACGTCCTGTTTTATCTCGGCGAACGATCCGAGACGCTGCCTATCATCGAATATTTTATTCGCGTTTTGCGGCGAGGCGAAGAGGACTGTTGTGACAGATGGTATTTGAACCGCTTCATGTTTTACTACGCCGCCTCGCGCAACTTTCACGCTGGAGTCGCGGCTCTCGGCGAAGTTCGTGACGAGTCAATAGCGCGGATCGTCGGCGCCGCGAAGCCGGACGGATCGATCGGCGACGGCATCCTGAACACCGCGCTGGCTGCGTGCGCGCTGCTCTACTGGGGGAGTTCGACGCCCGCGCTGGAATGCGCCATCCATTTGCTTCTAACCGAACAGCGCGCGGACGGCTCGTGGCCACGCGCAGCGCTCTACTACAGTGGACCGAAGAAGCTCTATGCCTGGGGCTCGGAGGAGTTGATCACCGGCTTCTGCCTTGAAGCCCTGCTGCGCTATCGCATAACTTGTTCCGCTGGTGAAACCAATCCATAAACTGTCGGGAATCCTACTCGGCAAGAGCAGGACGGCAGACGACCTGTTGTCGCCTAACCTTCACTGCGATTGGCAAGAAGCTTATTGATAGCCATACTCGCATTGTGCGCTGTCTGACGAGCTCTTGTGAGCAATCGCTTCGGTGCGCTTATGCGCCGCAACCCGTTTATGATTCCGGCAATGTCGATTATCGTGCCCCTCGCGCGCTTAGGAAAAACTAGCGCGTGAATAATTATTACGATCGCGTCAACGGCGTACCGTCTCGAAGAAGCCAGGATGAAGGCCAGCGGAAAAAACACTTCGTAATATTCGTGCATCACGATGTGATGGAATTGCGTTCTCGGCGCGACGATGCAGAAATTCGATCCCCAAAGTCGTTTACGCAGAAAATTAAGCAGTGCGTAGAAACCAAGGAGAGTGACAGCTATGACGCAGCGTGTTCGCCACAGCATCACCACGAGAGCTGCCAACTCAGTTGGAAAAACAATGAAGTTGCCCAGCCTTTGGAGCCATGCTATGTTATGCGTCCGTGCGAAAGTCCGAAGGTTAATCTTCTCGTCGTAGTGTAAGTCGTTAAGCTGATGCCATATTATCCCTCGAATTCCAAAGCTCAACGACCACACTCCTGCAGAAACGAACCAGACGGCGTCGAACGGTTTCAGGCTCCAACGGTAGACAAGGGCGATGGCCAGAAGAGTCGGGAATAGGTGCGCACCTGAGGCGTCGGCCAACACCCCCCAGCCCCCACGGTTTTTCAGCCTGATTGGCGACAACGAGTAAAGTGTAAAGGCGGTCCAGGACGCCAGGTAGAGCGAGATCAACAGTGGCTCTCGGCGCAAATAAAACGCCACAGCGATTCCGGGAATAATACACGACGCCAGAACCGTCGCGACGAATGCTGATGACTTTCCGACGAGTCGGTTCGCCTTACCGCTCGCCATATCGTCGTTATAATCTGCGACATCGTTGATGACGCTGACGTAGGCGGCACACGCCGCCAAAGCCACGAGCACCAGCAGGAGCAATGGCCACAAAGAGATAATCGAAAGTTTTAAGAGGAACGCGGTCGCGTAGATTATGGCGAGTACAGGAGCGAGCTTGAATTCCCACCATTCGGCAGCACGAACGGTTTTGAATATTTCGCGCCAGCGTCTCTGACTGTGAGAAAGATTCTTAGTAGCAGGCGATTCCAAGAGGAAATTCCTTCGTGCCCGTTTCTCAAGACTCAATCCGCATTGGTCGTCGTGCCCTAACTGATCGTCGCATTTCTTCGCGACGCTTCACTATCATAAGCACTTGCCCCGACCGGTGGGGCGGGAGCGAAGAGTTGTGGTCGGGAGCCGCGTGCGCCCTGGCGGAGAGCGGGCACAGCGTCTCTTGCTTCAAGACAGGTGTGGACTCCTCGCACCCCAGCGTCCGGCGACTGAAATCCTTATCCTGCACCGTGCGCAATCTGCGACGACGTAATCGTGCGCCCGTTTTCAGCAAGTACTGTCACGTGCTTCCGCTAGCGATGCATCTGTCGACGCGCCGCCCCGATCTCGTGATCATCTCGCAGGGCGACAATTATGATGGTCTATATCTCGGTTACCTGTGCCGAAAACTGAGGATACCGTACACGCTGATTAGCCAGAAAGCCAGCGACTATTTTTGGCCAGAGGACAAACTGCGAAGTTATAAACGCGCGGTCTTTGAGGGTGCGGTCCGGTGCTTCTTCGTCTCGGAGCACAACTGGCGGCTGACTGAGGACCAATACGGAGTCAGGTTGAAGAATGCGAACGTGGTTAAAAACCCGTACATGGTTCGCACCGACCAGCCGCTGCCATGGCCAGCGAGTGATGACGATGGGCTGAGGCTCGCCTGCGTGGCGCGTCTCCACCTGCTCGACAAGGGTCAGGACATCCTGCTAAGAGTGCTGGCGCGACACAAGTGGCGAGAACGGAGGTTGCACGTTTCGTTCTTCGGCCAGGGTATCAATCGGGAAGGCCTCGAGTCTTTGGCGGCAAGGCTCGGCGTGCAAAACGTTTCGTTCGAAGGTCACACAAGGGACGTGATCGGTATTTGGAGAGATCACCATGCGCTCGTCCTGCCATCTCGGGCGGAAGGCATGCCGCTGGCATTGGTCGAAGCAATGATGTGCGGTCGACCTGGCATCGTCACGAGCGTGGGAGGCAATGCCGAGGTAGTTGAAGACCGTGTGACAGGCTTTCTCGCCACCCCTGTCGAAGACTCGCTTGACGTAGCGCTTGAAGACGCGTGGGCTGGTCGACACGAGTTGCGCGAGATGGGGCGGCTCGCGGCGATTAGAATTCGCGAATTGGTTTCGTCCAATCCGGCACAGGACTTTGCTTACACGCTGCTTGAGATCGTTCAGGAATTGGTCGAAGCGAGGCTCGACGAAAGGTCCGGGGGCCGCATCCGGGTATCCGATCCGAAGAGTTTGATTTGATCCTCGACAGCAACAAGATGATTAAAGGGCTGGTTTCGATAATCATTCCGACATACAACCGCGCCAACTGTGTCGTCGAGGCGATCCAGAGCGCGAAGGCACAGACCTATCACTCAAAGGAAATCATCGTTGTTGACGATGGCTCTTCCGACGACACAGCCCAGCGCGTGTCTGAGATAAACGGCATCGAATATCATTATCAAGAAAATCGGGGACATGGCGCCGCGCGCAACCGCGGTCTTCAAGCAGCGCATGGTGAATATATTGCTTCACTCGATTCGGACGATCTGTGGGATGAGGATTTCTTAGCTACAAGTATCGAGTGTCTGGAAGCCCATAATCTTGATTTTGTATTCACCGATTGGAGAAAGGTTATCGACGGCCAATTGCAACCGAGTGAATGGTTGCGCGATGGCAAGTGGAAACGGTATCGCGCGCAGCGTGAAGGCGATTGGTTTGTATTGAATCCAGCGGACGTCAGAAAATTATTTCTGGAACGCAACCCTGCGCCTTCATCGTCTCTGGTGGCTCGCCGTAGTTCGATCTTTTCGGGTTGGGGTGAACAGATGCAGATCGCCAACGATTGGTATTTGGTTCTCGAGATGGCTCTGCGTCGCGACTGCGTCGCGGCTTTCACTCTCGTACCACGATGGAGAAAGAGAGTAGATGGCACGAACATCTATGACGGCAGGCCGTTTCACGAGATTGGTGAGCAACTTCACCTGCGTGAATATCCAAGATTCAGGCGAGACTTCCATTCATTTTTAACAGCCAGAGAACGACTTCTGCTTGCGCGACGCGAGCTGAGTTATCGCCTTCGGGTTCGATTACATTTGGGAACCAAAGGAGAGCTCGCTAAGAAGGTAGGAATATCCGATCTGGTTGGCCGAATCGCCAACGTTCCAAGAGCGGTTCGTTAGCGGCTGTAGCAGGGTCCGTGTTTAGAAAACGATTACCATCGAAAGTTAGGAATACATTTTCTGTGGCGCACTTCGTCATTTTTGATTATGTTCCTTGAAAATTATGCTGAGCGGACGAGATATCATTCTAATCTCCAGCATCGACTGGGAGTTTAATTGGCAGGGGCACCAGGAAATTGCGACGCGGCTGGCCGATGCAGGTAATCGCGTCCTCTACATCGAAAACATGGGCGTCCGCACACCCGGCCTGCACGACGCGAGGCGAGTTGCGCGCAGATTCTTTCATTGGGCGGGTTCTTTGCCGGATGGCGGAGTGCGCCAGGTTTCGCCCAGACTTTACGTTTGTTCTCCCCTGATTCTGCCGCCGTTTGGCTCCAGCATGCGGCGCTACCTGAATTGTCGTTTGCTGCTGCCGCTACTTCTTCGCGCCGTCGAAAACCTCCGCTTTGACCCGGACATCATCTGGACCTTTCTACCTACAGACACAGTTGTGGATCTCGTGAGAATGTTCAAGAAGTGGCCGGCGATCGTCGTTTATTACTGCATCGCGGATTTTGCCGAGTTGTCGCCACACCATAACGAGATTCTGAACAGCGAGCGTTTGACGATCGAAATGAGCGATTTGATCTTTGCGCAGTGTCCGAAGCTTGCCGAGCGCTGCTCGCAAGCCGACAAGAAAGCGGAGGTCTTTCCCTTCGGCGTCAACATGAGCCGCTTCACGAACGAAAGCGTCCAATCAGATTGCTCGCCTGAAGACTTCCCAGCGCAAATCTCCAGTTGGTCTTCCGTGGCTGACTTTGTGTCGGAGCTGCCTCGTCCGGTCATCGGCTATGTGGGCGGCCTTCACAAGCACCTGGACACTCAAATGCTGGCGGCGATGGCGCGGGCCAGGCCCGATTGGTCGTGGGTGCTCGTCGGCCCGCCGCAAACTTCAGTCCGCGAACTGAAACGGATACCGAACATCTACCTCGCTGGGCCGAAAGTCCATGACGAGCTGCCTCAATACATTCGCGGCTTCGACGTTGGCATAGTGCCTTACAAATCCACCGGCTACACCGCGACTGTTGTGCCGACCAAAATCAACGAGTATCTCGCCATTGGAAAGCCCGTCGTCTCCACCGACTTGCCTGAGGTCACTACTTTTAACAATGACCACGGGATAATAATTACTTCGCCTAACCGCGTTTCAGAGTTTATCGCCTCTATCGAAAAGGCGCTGCGCGTATCTACTGAGAACGCGGCCATCAATGAGCGGCGGAAAGTAGCAGCTTTGAACGACTGGGGGGAACGCTTCGAACGAATGAGTCAGTTGATTGAGCGTGTACTGAATAAATGAGATTTTTGGTTTCATTGTGCTCCTGGCTAGGTTTGTGATGAAAATCCGTTGACCGTAAGGTCGTGCGGTTCGACTCCCGTCCTCGGCACCAATCGTTTGGATAACTTACAAACGTTAGTTGCAACCAAGGTCCGCGCCGGCCTCACATCGGTCTGGTATTCAGATGTGTTTCTTTTTCGTCAATTAGCTTCTGAATCATTCGCTCGGCCTCGTCATAGTCTCCTTCACCAACGTGCATCCATCGAATTCGTCCTTGCTTGTCTAACAGAAAGATGGTTGGCCAGGCTGCGACATTGTAAGCGTCCCATGTTTGGTAGTCGTTATCCGTGACTACCGGGTAACGAATCCCCAGTGAAGCAACTTCGCGCCGCAGGTTTTCAACTATTCTTTCGTCATCAAACTCAGGTGAGTGCACCCCAATGACGGTCAAGCCTTTCTCGCGGTAACGATCATCCCAGCTTTTGACAAACGGCAAGGTGTTACGACAGTTATAGCAGCCGAAAGTCCAGAACTCGATTAACACCACGCGACCGCGCAGATCCTTAAGCGTTAACGGCTCTGAGTTAATCCAGTTGCCGGTGGCCAGCTCTGGAGCAGCAGCAGATTCCGAACTTTTACTTACAGAGTAGATGCGAAAGGGATTCAGCAGTCGCCTTGAGAGTCCGGTAGCGTAGACCGATGCCGCTACAATAACGATGCCCACAATAATTCCGATTAAGATATTCCGTCGTCTATCCATAGATGGTTTCCTCAGCTTCCCTGCTATTGCGCCTCCCATGTTAATAGAGACTATTTGCGCTCGTCCATAAGCTCAATTGATCCCTTAAGGCCGCAGACTGCTATCCATGCTGCGAAGGCTCAAAGAATTACGTCTCTTTCACGGCGACAAAACCACATTGCCGCCACGCTAAAAATGGCGCCAGGATGGTGGCGGGACGTGTTGATATTGAGCTGCCACGATGACGCTAAGATGACGACATCTCGTTGTGAGATGTAACCGGACGAAGCATGACTTTGACGGCTGCGAGTCCGGTAACTATTGGTTCATCTCGTTTCGTAAGATCAGGTAAGATGCTTTCGAATGGACTTAAAATCCGTTGACCGCAAGGTTGTGCGGGTTCGACTCCCGCCCTCGGCACCAACTTTATCAATAATTCTGCATTAAGGAGTCCCACCATCCCTGGCGCAATTCTTGAAACTATTGTTCCCTGGACCTTCTAGCGTGCCCAAGCTAATACAGGTAGAATGAAGCGCTTTCCTATCTGCGCAGCTACCGTTTCTAAATAACACCTTCCGCTGAGCCATAGATTGACCATTCCTTCCGGCACAACTCTCGGTCGCTACGAAATCCGCTCGAAGTTAGGCGCGGGTGGGATGGGCGAGGTCTACCTGGCGCAAGACACCTCCGAGCTCGCACGTACGGTGGCGCTCAAGATCGTGCCGGCTGAAGTTGCGCAGGACAGAGACCGCTTACAACGCTTCACGCAGGAGGCGCGCACCGTCTCGAATCTCAATCATCCCAACATCCTAACTGTTTACGAATTCGGACAGACGGACTCCTCTTTTTTTATTGCCACTGAATACATCGACGGCGTGACGCTGCGCGAACATCTTTCCAGCCGCCGTCTGAAGTTAATAGACGTGTTGGACCTGGCCATTCAGGTCGTTGGTGCGCTCAACGCGGCCCACGAAGCCGGCGTTACTCACCGCGACCTCAAACCCGAGAATGTGATGGTGCGCCGCGATCACATTGTGAAGGTACTCGACTTTGGACTCGCAAAAATGACTGCAGCTTCTTCCGGCACGGAGATCGACTCCGAAGCGGGAACGAAAGTATTTGTGCAAACGGAGCCAGGCCTGGTGATGGGAACTGTTAGTTACATGTCGCCGGAGCAATCGATAGGCAAGGACATAGACCAACGCACGGATATCTGGAGTTTCGGTGTTGTGCTTTACGAAATGCTGGCTGGCTGCGTGCCTTTCCAGGGAAAGGACATTCACCGGCAGATCATCGCCATCCAGGAGACTGAGCCGGCCTCGCTTTCGCAACTGGTCGAAGGTGTGCCGGATCGTTTGGAAGAAATCGTCGCGAAGTGTTTGGCCAAAGATAAAAACGAACGTTACCAGACTGCAAAGGACTTGCTGATCGATCTGCGAAATCTCAGACGCAAGCTGGACGTCGATGCTGAAATTGAACGCACCGTAGCGCCGGCGCTGCGAACTGCGAGTGGCGGCTCAATGGGAGCCAGCACACAGGGTCGTCAGCTGAATGCTGCCCCAACAAACGCGGTGCTGCAGTCAACAACCTCCAGCGCTGAATATGTTGTTTCGGAAATCAAGCGGCATAAGCTCGCGGCCGCGATTGCTTTATTAGTTTTGATTGGCGGCATCGCGCTCGGCGCTTACTACCTGCACGCCCGCAACAGTGAAGTGGCCATTGAATCCATTGCCGTGATGCCGTTTGTCAACGAAAGCGGAAATGCAGACGTTGAATATCTTTCGGACGGGATGACCGAAACGCTCATCAAGAGTTTGTCCAACCTATCGAGTTTAGACGTCAAACCACGTTCAGCGGTTTTTCGTTACAAAGGTAAAGACACAGATTTACAGACGATTGCCAAAGAACTGAATGTTCAAGCGATCTTGAACGGCAGAGTGGCGCAACGGGGCGACCAACTAACGCTCAGTTTGGAACTGGTTGATGTTCAAAAAAACAGGGTCATTTGGACTGAGCAATACCAACGCAAACAATCTGACCTTGTTTCGTTGCAAAGTGAAATTGCCAGGGATGTTTCAACAAAGCTCAAGGCCAAGTTATCAGGCGCGGAGGAAACCAAAGTAATCAAGACCGCGACTGCCGACCCCGAGGCCTATCAAGCCTATTTGAAGGGCCGTTACTACTGGAACCGACGCACGGCTGAAAATCTTAAGAAGGCGATCGAGCAATTCAAGTCGGCTACGGACCGGGACCCGAATTACGCCCTGGGATTTGTTGGTCTCGCGGATTGCTATGCAGTTTTGAACGAATACGCCGGCACTCCAAGTAGCGAAACGCTTCCACAATCGCGAATCTATGCCGAACGAGCCTTAGCCATTGACGGTCAATTGGCGGAACCTCACGCTACCTTGGGATTGGTCAATGATACTTCGTGGCAATGGGCCGAAGCGGAGAAGGAATTCAAACGCGCGATTGAGCTAAATCCGAATTATCCAACGACCTACCATTGGTATTCAATTCTCCTCAAAAATGTGGGAAGAAATGACGAAGCGGCGGCGATGATCAAACGGGCTCAAGAGCTTGACCCGCTGTCGAGCGTGATCGCTGTGAATGTTTCGAGAATGTATCACCTGCAAAATAACTACGATGCGAGCATTGAAAATAGTCTCAAGATAATCGAACTTGATCCAAATTTCGCGCCTGCTTATGAGTACCTGGCACTGTCATATCTGAAACTGGGACGCAACGCGGAAGCGATCGCGGCGGCGGAAAAGGCGGTGGACTTAAGTAAGAGAGCGGGCATCGCACTCGGTGATTTGGGTTATGTGTATGCGGCTGTAGGGAAACGAGCCGAGGCAATCGACAAAATAAAAGAACTGGAAGAGAAATACACCCGCAAGGAAGCGATCGGACAATATATAGCTGCCGTATATGTCGGGCTGGGCGATAAGGACAAAGCGTTTGAATGGTTGGAAAAAGACTTCCAAGCCCGAAACGGGAAGCTAGCGGAAATTCGATGGCAAATTCAGTTTGAACCTCTCCGCGACGACCCGCGGTACAAGGATCTGCTGAAACGGATGGGTTTGCCGGAATAGAAATTATGAAACGCTGCCCCCAACAAGAGTTATTGAAGAAGAGGGGCATTCCCCAGAAGGCTCGAAGAAAAAGATCGTTTCGTTATCACGCAGTTTCCGGGCTGAAGAAGCCGTGTACCCTGCGATAGACTCCGCG
>WNFR01021371.1_pt1 | contig 10703 bp, 8 predicted proteins | sample 5400221 | NCBI WGS metagenome assembly WNFR01 (sample SAMN13153357, study PRJNA577476) | soil metagenome | isolation source: 40 cm soil under Madrone tree | place: USA:California | collected 2016-06-14 | reverse complement strand
CGAATGATGATCTGGTTCGAACGGTCATCGTACAGAATATCGCCACGCGCGCTGAGGAACTTTTTCAGCGTCGTCGACATTGTCGCCGCTTTCGAATAACTGAGAACGCGCGTGACAGTCACCGGAGCAACTGCTTCGGCCTGCGCCTTCTCCAGGTCGCGTTGCGTTTCGGCTTCCGTCTTGAGGGTCGAACGGGTGGCAATACGCAAAACATTGCCGTTCAACTGTTTGTCTAGGCTGTTGTTCTGCAACACGATGTCCAGCGCCTGATCCCACGGCACGTCATCCAGCACGATGGTAAGACTTCCCTTGACTGCGGGATCCAGAACCACGTTTAAGCCGCTGATCTCGTGAATCAAGCGGAAGAAGTCCTTCAGGTCGACGTCCTTCAGGTTTACGGAGATTGGCTCCCCCGTATATTTTCCCACGGGGGCCGGACCCGCTGCTGCCGGGGCCTGTGCCGCTGACGATGCCGCCATCGTCGTCGCCGCCGCAGTAGCCTGTTGTACTGCTTGCTGAGACGCCTGCTGCCCCGTGGAATCCGGACGAACAGGTTCTTTCCTTTCGCTGAACGATGCCAGTGTAAATGAGGGCTGGGTCAGTTCACTTGGCAAAGCGAAGCGAGGAGCAGAAATGTCTAAATTCTTTGTCGAACGGCTGGCACTCAGACGAGGCGACGCTTCGGTGTAATGGAATTCTTGCCTCGCCTTCTCATTCTGCTGCAAAGTCAAAGTTGTCGCGCTTGAAGCCGGCAATACCGGAGTCGTTGACGGCGTCTCGAAATATATGACCACCGCTTCGCCGTCTCGAGAAACTTGATAAGGGGTCGCGGTCGTAAGATCGATGACCACGCGAGCGACATCCGGCCGGTATTGCCCGATGCGCACGCCTCGCACAGGAGCGGATATCCCCGGGATGACCGTCTTCTGCACCGCCAGCCGTGCTCCTGCGAAATCCAGCACCAGCCGATCCGGGTTCTGCATGCGCCCGGCGTGGACGTCGAGCCGTCCCTCGCCCTCCACGCGTACCGCCGCCCGTTGCGGCGCTTGCGTAATCGCGACGCTGGATATAACCGCCGTAGTCGCGCTCGTGCCTGCGGCCGCCTGAGTCTGTGCAAGCACCGGGCTGCTCGCCAGTGCCATGCTTGCAAGGATCAGGCAGCCATGCCGAAGGGCCGGCCAATTCGTCTTCATTGCTGTTCTCCTGGACTGGAGTAAATTCGTTTATTCACTTGTCGTTCGACGGGCTTCCCGAAAGCATCTTTTCCTTCTTCATGGAAGGAAACACCGTCCATCGAAATCTTTTCCACGCTGCCGTCATACAGGCGGTCGCCTTCGCGCAGGAAGTAGGTGCGCGATTGCGGATTCGAAACCACCGCGATCATGCCATTCGGCGCCCGCACGATCCCGTCAAGTCGCAGCGTGCTCACCTGCAAACCCAATTTGCCTGGGGGCAGATTCGGCGCACCCTTGCCCGCCTGGCGCCCGAGCAGCGATTCAAACGGATCGCGCCGAGCTTGTTTCACTTCGCTTTCTGCAGCCGCTGGCGCAGTCCCCGGAGTCCTGGGCTTTTCGACCGTTTTGACCGCTCGTTTCGCAGGCGGCTTCTTCGCCCCCGCCTTTGCCGCAGGTTTAGTCGCTTGCGCTGCGGGCTTGCTCGCGGATGGTATCCCTGGCTTGGCCGCAGTTTGTGGCGCGGGCTTGGTCGCCGCCGGGGCCGCTGGTTTCGCCGCAGCTTGTGGCGTTGGCTTGGTCGGAGCAGGCGCTGCCGGCTTGGCCGCAGTTTGCGGTGCGGGTTTCGTAGCCCCTGGCGCTGCCGGCTTGCCCGCGCCCGCCTGTGCAGGCTTCGCACTGTTGGGAGCTGTCGGATTCGCCCGCGCCCGCAATCCGGGCGCGGCTGCCACCATCAGAATCCCTAGTCCGAGAGTCATCGCTGAACGCATAGTTCGCTCATTCCAGTTCACCATTACCGGGCCGCCCCAGCTGCAGGCTTGGTTCCGGCTGCAGGAGCCGCACCCGTGTCGGCGGGTTTGGTGAAGAATGTTGTTGCCGTGAAAATTCCAGAAACCGTTGTTCCCGGGCGCGTCGGGTACTTTGCGCCTTTCGCCTTCTCCGGGTCGTCGAACGCCAGATCTCCCACATTGATGATTCGCGACAGGCGGCCCAGTCTCCCAAAGAAATCCAAAACATTGAAGTACGGGCCGTCGGCTTGCACCTCAAATGGCATTTCGTAGTGGTATTCCTTCGGTACGATCGCTTGCGCAGTCAAGCGCCGAATCTGCACGTTGGAGGCGCTCGCCGCTCCTTGCAACAGGCGGATAAACTCGTCTGTTTCTTTTTCCTCGGGCACGATGGTCTTCAGCGTTTCCAATTGCTTGGAAAGCGCGTCCATCTGCTGCTTCAATTCTCCGTACCGTTGCTTGTAAACCTGGAGCTGTGTGACTTCCTGGTTTAACTTCGTGCGCGTCTGCACGGCGCTGTCCACCTCGTCCCGTTCCCGTGCGATTGGCGAACCTGGCACGTAAACTCCCACCAGCACCAGCACGACCGCAACTGCCGCCGCCACCAGGGCCTGCATGATCACGGACATATCTCGAAATGGATTGGCCATGGCGCCCCTTACCCTTTCTTCGCCGGCGCCTTCGCAGCCGCAGCCGGTGCCGGTGTGTTGGCCGGCCGTGCCTGCACTGCGTTGGGCGGAGTGATTTCAGCCGATATCTGGAATCCAAACGATTGCACTGCCGTGTTCTTCTCGTCCTGCTTCGTTTCCTTGATTTCGACCTTCTGGAAGTAGCCAGACCGCTTCAGCGCGGTGATAAAGTTCGCAACCGCGTTCACCGACGCGGAAGTCCCTTCCATCGAAAGCACGTTGCCCTTGCGGACCATTTCGGTGAGCCACAGGTTTTCCGTCCGCGACACCGTGTTCGCGACCATGTCCAGCAGTTCCTGCCCGCCGGTGCGGTCGCGTTGCAACTGCTCGATCGTCGAGACCCTCTGCTGCAACACCACCTTTTGCTTCTCGAACGCCTCCACCTGCAGCTTGGTCTGCTCCAGCTCCGTCTTTTGCGCTGTCAGCCTCTTGATTTCGGCGTTTTCCTTGTTCAGCTGCTGCTGCCAGGTGTAATAGAAGAACCCAAGAACCAGGGCCCCCAGTACCAATCCCGCGCCGATGAACACCACCGGCAGTGCCGCCCCCGTATCCACCGGACGCCGTGCGGCTCTCGGTCGAATTTGTCCTAGAAGGTTTATGCGGATCATGGCTAGTCGAAGCTCCTCAGCGCCAGACCTACGGCAATCGCCAGCCGTGGCGCCATTTCACGAATCTGGTCGTCACTGTGCTTGCCCGGGTCGATTAGCACTTTTCGGAAGGGGTTCAATTCTTCCACCGGCATTGCGAATTCTTCTCGCAGCAAGTCCACCAGCCCCGGAACCCGCGCCGTGCCGCCTGCCACCACGATTCGCTGAATATTCTCGCCACTGGCGGTTGCTCGGAAAAAGTCGAACGTCTTTTGAATTTCCAGCGTCAGAATGTCCGAAACACTGCGCAATATCTGTTGCTTCTGTTCGTCGGTGACGCTCGGCAGCGAATCCCCTCTCTTCAAGCGTTCCGCGTCTTCGAAGCTGAGGTCCAGTTCCTTCTGCAGTGCGTCCGTATATTGGTTGCCGCCCACGCTGACGTCGCGCGTGAACAGCGGCACGCCTCCGCGCACGATATTAATGTTCATCACGCTCGCGCCGATGTTCAGCAGCGCCACGGTCTGCCCTGCATCCGGCTCATAATTGACTTCGAAGCAGTTCTGCAAACCAAACGCGTCGATGTCCACCACCACTGGCGTCTTCCCCGCCTGCGCCAGTACGTTGGTGTGATTCAAAATTTTGTCTTTCTTCACTGCCACCAGCAGAACGTCCATCTGCGAGTCCATGGACTCCAGCAGCTGATAGCTCAGGTTCACGTCGGCGATGTCGAAGGGAATGTGCTGGCTGGCTTCCGAAGGAATGCGGTCATAAAGCTCGTCTTCGGTCATCAACGGTAGCGGCACCCGCTTGACAATCACCGAATGTCCCGAAACCGATGTCGCTACGTTTTTTGTCTTGATGCGCTGCGCATCGAATATTTTGCTGATGGCGTTCGCCACTTGCGGCGCGTCCATGATGGCTCCGTCCACCACCGTGTCCGGCGCCAGCGTTTCCATGCCGAAGCTCACCAGCTCATATCCCGACTTCGTCGATTTCAATTCCACGGCCTTGATCGAACTGGATCCAATGTCCAGTCCCACGAGTTGCCGGCTCTTTTTTCCCATTCCAAGCATTTCGCGGCCCCTTTTCTAGCCTACGTCCCTATTTCCCGCGACAGACTACCGCCGCCTCGCGGTCGCCTGACTCATCTTGCGTTCCATCCAGCGGTCCAGGATCGTTTTACGCAGTTTCCAACGGTTGCCGAGTTTAAACGCGGGAATCTCGCCTTCCGTGATGTAACGGTACAGGGTATCCGGGGAGATGCCCAGATACTGCGACGCCTGCCGCACATTCATCACTTCGCGCGATTCGCTCACGAGGAACGCCACCCCGGCATCCAGATGAACCACAAAATTTAACCACCGTGAGTTGCGCCGACCTGCGCTGCGAAGGTTGGAGGGCCGCAACCCGTGGGAGCTTTATGACATCCTATCACTCCGACCGTCAAGGGAATCTATAGGGCTGTTGCCCTAAGAATACGGGTAGTTCTAGGCAATTCGGGGGGTATTGGCCGATAGTACCTGCTCATATTGTGGGTATTCCCTGAAGAAACCACAAGCAGTTGTGGTTTGGCATTCCCCGCTCCCTGTTCGCAAGGACGGTTATCCTTTGAAATCAGCCTCTTCGCACGGAGAAGTACTACCTGTTTTCTCGGCTCACTGAGTGGTTTTCTTCTGTTCCTGTTTCACTGGCGACTTTCTTTTGCCCTCCCACTGCGAACAATGTCATCCGTATCTCATTTTTTCTCAGGCTTTATCCAGCCCCAGCGATCTCCACAAGCCATCGACTTTTTTCTTCGTAGCTTCGTCCATCAAAATCTCGCCCGGCCACGGCCTCGTAAAACCTTCCGATGCCCACTTGCGCGTCGCATCAATCCCCATCTTCGACCCGTAGTCCTGCATCCGCGCCGCGTGATCCAGCGTATCCATCGGTCCCAGCGTAAACTGCACGTCCCTTTCGGGATCGAGCGCGCACAGCGTCTTCCAGACCACCTCGCTATAGTTGTGAATATTCACGTCGTGGTCCACCACCACGATCACCTTCGTGAACATCGCCTGCCCCAGCGACCAAATCGCGTTCATGATTTTCCGTGCATGCCCCGGATACGACTTGCGAATCGCGACAATCATCAAATTATGAAAAATTCCCTCCGCCGGCATCGCCACATCCACAATTTCCGGATACTGCATCTTCATCACCGGCAAGAACACGCGCTCCACCGCGTATCCCATGTAGAAATCTTCCTGCGGCGGCGGCCCCACAACCGTGGTCAAATAGATCGGATCTTTGCGGCGCGTGACGCACTCGACATGAAACACCGGATACTCCCCTTCCAGCGAATAAAATCCCGTGTGGTCCCCGAACGGCCCTTCCGTCCGCATCTCATTCAGATTAACGTAGCCTTCCAGCACAATTTCCGCGTTCGCAGGCACTTCCAAGTCGTTCGTCTCGCAAGTTACCATTTCCACCGGCTCGCGTCGTAAAAAGCCCGCAAACATCATTTCATCCAGATCCGGCGGAATCGGCAGCATGCCGGCCAGCGCCGTCGCCGGATCTGTGCCGATCGCCACGCTCACCGGAATTCTGCCTTCGGGATTCTTCTCTCTCGCTCGCCGGAAATGTTCCGCTCCGTGCTTCTGCGTCTGCCAGTGCATCCCTGTCGTCCGCTCGTCATAAACCTGCATCCGGTACATCCCCACATTCCGCTTGCCCGTCTCCGGATTCCTCGTAAACACTAGCGGAAACGTGATGAAGCGTCCGCCATCCTGCGGCCAGCATTTCAAAATAGGAAAATCAAAAAGGTTGACGTCGCTTCCCTTCTGTACGACTTCCTTGCACGCACCCGTTTTCACACTCTTCGGGAAAAACGACCCCAGCTCCGCCAGCTTCGGCAGCATCTTCACCTTGTCGAAGAACCCTTGCGGCGTCTCCATTTTCAAAAATCCCTGGATGCGTTCCGCCACTTCATCCAACTCGTTCACTTCCAACGCCAGCGCCATCCGTCGCACGCTTCCAAACGCGTTAATCAGCAACGGATACCGCGACCCCTTCGGTTTTTCGAACAACACCGCCGGCCCTGGTGGGACAGGCATTCCTGCCTGTCCGCCTTCTTTACCTGTTCACGTCCCTGCCGAACCTGACTGCCAGGGACGCTCGAAAACACCTCCCGCTGGTACGGTACGCAAATCCCTCATTTCGACCGAAGGGAGACCTCTGCGCCATCGCTTGCGGCTTCACCGCAAGCGATGAAATCCCTCTTTCATTCCGATTTCAAACTCATTCGCATTCTCACTCCCAAGAGTTTCATGCTGACACAATCTGTCTCAGATTGAGCAGATTCGGCGTCAGCATATCGCCTACGTGATTTTGGCCTCTGCTCTGACACCCTTCTAAGCACTGTATTTGCCGGGACTTACGGACGTCCATGCAACCAGTCTCCCGTTCAGCGTTCCCACTCCGTTGGCATCTCAATTGCACCTCTTCCTGCCGCAGGAAGGCGTCTGTTCAATCGTCATGCGTGTGGGCATTCGCCCAAAACCCCGGGAATCGTTGGATCCATGCCCGGCACCAGATTTCGCTACCTTTAGAGGAGGAAGGTCGCAAACGTAACCACGCCAGCCACTTGTTTTCTCAAGCTTTCACTGGCGCATCGACCCAATATGCTAAATGTCCTCCACATCATCCGGCTTGATTATCTATCCTGTATTCTGACCGTTCTCGCCACCGTGCTCATCGGCAAGAAACTGTGGCAAGGCTGGGTCGTGGCCGCAGTCAATAGCGCCGTCGTCTGTGTCATCGGCATGCGCACCGCGCAATTCGGTTTTGTCCCGGCCAATCTCCTCTGCATCGCCCTCTACACCAGCAACCTCGTCAACTGGCGCCCCAAAAAACAAAGCGAATAGCTCCTAACACGCACGCGCTCAATGCGTTCGTGCGTTTCCCACGTTTCATTCCAATCACGTCTGCGTTGACTTGCCTTTGAGCACAGCCTAATATGCCTCGCCAAGAGCGGTTTCCCTGAAATGATTGGCCAGAACATCTCGCATTACCGCGTCATCGAGAAGCTCGGCGGGGGCGGGATGGGTGTGGTTTATAAGGCGGAGGATGTGAAGCTCGGACGGTTTGTGGCCCTGAAATTCCTGCCCGAGGAGGTATCCAAGGATCCGCAGGCCCTCAGCCGCTTTCAGCGTGAAGCAAAGGCTGCCTCCGCGCTGAATCATCCGAACATCTGCACCATCTACGAAATCGACGACCAGCACGGGCAAGCGTTCATCGCCATGGAGTTCCTCGACGGCTCGACGCTAAAGCACCAGATCTCCGGGCGGCCGATGGAACTCGACGCCATGATTTCCATTGGCGTCGAAATCGCCGATGCCCTGGATGCCGCCCACGCCGAAGGGATCATTCACCGCGACATCAAGCCCGCCAATGTTTTCGTAACCAAGCGAGGCCACGCCAAAGTCCTCGATTTCGGCCTCGCTAAGCAGTCCATTGACAAAGCGGCGCTACCCCGTTTCGATGCTTCGCAGGCCACCGTTGAGGCCACTCACGAGAACCTCACCAGCCCGGGCGCCGCCCTCGGCACGGTTGCCTATATGTCCCCCGAGCAGGCCCTCGGCAAGGATCTGGATCCTCGTACTGATCTTTTCTCTTTCGGCATCGTGCTTTACGAAATGGCGACCGGAAAGCTTCCCTTTCGTGGGGAAACCTCCGCGGCAATGTTCGATTCCATTCTTCACAAGGCGCCGCTAGCGCCTGTGCGCCTTAATCCCGACTTGCCATCCCGCCTCGAAGACATCATCAACAAGGCGCTCGAGAAAGACTGCAAACTTCGGTACCAGCACGCCGCCGACCTGCGCGCGGACCTTCAGCGCCTCAAGCGCGACACCGATTCCGGCCGCACCGCGCAACACGTCGTGTCGGAAGAAGCTCCAACCTCACCCGTGTCCGCGCCGTCATCGGAGCAGGCAAGAACGTCCGGCGGCCCGCATGCAGCCTATGCTCCCGCGCCGCCCGCGCAAGCAAGGAGGTCCTTTGCGCGCAATTGGAAAGTCCTCTTGCCCGTCGCATCGCTATTGGTGGCCACTGTGGCTGGCGCTTTCTACTGGCGTTCCACGAAAGCCCATGCCTTCACCGAAAAAGACAGCATCATCCTCGCCGATTTTGTGAACACCACTGGCGACGCCGTCTTCGACGGCACGCTCAAGCAAGCCCTCGCCGTGCAACTCGAGCAATCGCCTTATCTCAACTTAGTTCCCGAGTCGCGTATTCAGGAAGCGCTTCGTTATATGGGCCGCCGCCCTGACGAGCGCATCACCAGCGACGTGGCCCGCGAAATCTGTCTCCGGGAAGGCGTAAAGGCCATGCTCACTGGTTCGATTGCCAGCCTCGGCAGCCATTACGTCATCACGGTTGGCGCCGTCAATGCGCAGACAGGTGATTCGCTCGCGCGCGAGCAGGTTGAGGCAGCTAGCAAAGAGCAGGTGCTCAAATCGCTGGACACCGCCGCCTCCAGCCTGCGCCAGAGACTTGGCGAGTCCCTCGCTTCCGTTCAGCAGTTCGCCACTCCCCTCGAGCAGGCCACTACCTCATCGCTCGATGCTCTGAAAGAATACAGTCTCGGAGAAACCGCGCACCTGGAGACGAACGACGAGGCGGCGATTCCGCATCTCAAGCGTGCTATTGAATTGGATCCGAACTTCGCCACTGCGTATGCGGTCCTTGGCATCTGCTTCTCTAATTTAGGCGAAGTCAAACAAGCTGACGATTTGTTCAGGAAGGCTTACGACCTGCGGGAGAGAGCCAGCGAGCCGGAGAAACTTTACATTTTATCCCACTATTACGGGGTAAGTATCGGGGAACTTGAGAAGGAGATCGACGTCTACGAACAGTGGAATCATACGTACCCTCGCGACACCACGCCACTGGATAATCTTGCGCTGGTATATCAACGAATTGGTCTACCGGAGAAGGCCCTAAGCGCCTCGAGCGAGGCGCTGCGCTTGGACCCAAAAGATCGCTACGCTAATGGATGGGTTTCCGCCTCCTACCTGGCGCTGAATCGCTACGATGAAGCGAGAAGCGTCGCCGAGCAAGCCGTCGCTCAAAAATTCGATGGCAGTCAGGTTCACACGGTACTTTTCCGTGTCGCGTTCATCCGTGGCGATCAGGCTGGCATGCGGCGCGAGCTGTCGTGGTCAGCCGGAAAACCCGCGGAGCCCCAGATGCTGTCGTTCTCGGCTGGCTCCGAGGACTCACTCGGCAGAGTCAAGCGCGCCCGCGACATCTGGCAGCAGGACATGTCTTCTGCAAATCACCATGGCATGATAGGGTACGCCTCCACAATAACCGCCGTCCGGGCTGTACGCGATGCTGCTCATGGCTTCTCTGACGCTGCTCGTCAGGAAGCGGCGGAAGCTCTTCGCGTGCCCGGCGGGAGGGGAAGACGCGCCCTCGCAGCATTAGCCCTGGCGCAAGTCGGTGATGAGGAAAAAGCGCAAAAGCTCATCGATGATCTGGCCCACGAGTTTCCAAACGACACCATTGTGATTTCCGGTTATCTTCCCATGGTGCGGGCCCTCAATGATTTGCAACGTAAGAAGCCCGATGAGGCCATCGCTGCTCTGGAACCTGCCAGAAAGTACGAAATGGGAGCCGGGCCTGGCAATTCCCCCGGTTTTTGGCCAGTCTACATTCGCGGACTGGCTTTGCTTCACATGCAGGATGGCGTCAAGGCCGCTGCCGAGTTCCAGAAGATTCTGGACCACCGCGGGGCTCTTGCGGTAAGCGAACTCTATCCGCTTGCGCAGTTGAACCTCGCCCGCGCTTACGCCTTGCAGGCGGGTTATGTAGCGCCGGGCTTTAGCCCGGCATCTTCCGTCCCCAGGGGGGAAGACCTCAAGGTTAAGGCTCGCACTGCCTACCAGGATTTCTTAGCCCTCTGGAAAGACGCCGACTCCGACATCCCCGTCCTCATCGCCGCCAAAGCCGAATATGCCAAGCTGAAGTGAACGGGCGCTCCTGGTGCCCGCCGACAGGCTTAGAAACCAAGCCATGACATTTTCCGGTAGAGAATCCACTTCCCCATTTTCTCGGATTTGATTCGACCCTGCTCCGCTAACTTACGGTAACCAAACGGTTTCTTTTCCTTTCTCTTGCTCTCACTCGAATCCTCCCGCAAACCGTTCCCACCATGCACAGTGAGCTCTACCCCTTTGTTTTCTTCTCTTTGCAAAATCTTTCGAACAGCAACGGCCAACTCGCTGAATACTAATACTGTAAAAGTATTTGACGACTAGGGTAATCCATGGTAGCGTGGGTCGTGATTTATCGACGACATCTCCGCCAATCCCCTCAGTCCCGTTTAATGCGTGCCTTGCCCCTTCCGGCCTCCCCTTTGAACCTTCAACTTTTAGCTTTCAACCTTCCCCTCTTCTCGCCCTTCCGTTTTTACTCTTCAACTTTCAA
>WNFR01011588.1_pt1 | contig 10703 bp, 11 predicted proteins | sample 5400221 | NCBI WGS metagenome assembly WNFR01 (sample SAMN13153357, study PRJNA577476) | soil metagenome | isolation source: 40 cm soil under Madrone tree | place: USA:California | collected 2016-06-14 | reverse complement strand
TGGTGAACACATCGAATACGTTCTGTCCGCCCCAGGAGTCCGAGCTGGGATCATCCTGCATGGAACGAAGCCCCCATTCCGTACTATTGGTCAGCGGATCGGTGGGAATTCGGCGCAGGAAGCGCACCTTCTTGCCGCCCACGTCCACGCCCTTCACCAGCGTTTCGAGATCGGGCGGATAGCCTTCGCTGCCCACCTTGTACTGGAATGCCCCGCGGTCGGCGGCGTCTTTGTAGCGGTCGATCGCGTCCCGCAACTCCCACAAATCGTGCCGCAACTCGCGCTCCCTTTCCCGCTTGATTGCCACCCGCGCCAGCGGTACCGCCAGCCCGGTCAAAATCACGAGGATGGCTGTGGCCACGATCAATTCAATGAGCGTGAATCCACCAAGCCCGGGTCCGGAGGTGCGTTTCAGAACGGCGGACTTCATAGGATATTATCGCCGAAAACAGCCTGGACTTTAGGCTCTCGGAAACCGAACCAGCGGTTCTACTTTGCGCGCCCGGCGCCGACTTCGCAAGCCTACGGTTACAAGCGCTTGACCGCAAAACCCGCCAGGAACTTCGTCAAGAGCAGACAACCAAGAGCCAAACGTAAAGAGGCCAAGACCGCCACCGTGTGTGATTCGTGCTTCGCTACTGCACCGTGATCGTGGCCACCGCTCCAGCCACAGGCATTGCCTGCATCGCTGGATCACGCGCGCCACCTTTCGAGATGGTCAACGCGGACTGTCCGCTCCCCTTCGCGAGGAAGGTCAGGGTTACTACCGCACCTTGCCCGGATATGCCATTCGCTCCCGGCGGCCGCGTCGCTGAAATCTGCAAGGTCCCGGTCGAGTCATCATCGCGATGCACTATCCCCACTACTTGGCCGTCCTGCGAGAGCAGACCTCCGTTGGACACGTTCACCACCTGCAAAACCTTGGGATCGTAGCTCACTTGCAAGGGCACCGAATAGACATTCTGCGCGCCCCTCAACAGCACATTCACCGCGAACGTAGAACCGACGGGTTGCGTAGCGCTGACTGGATCGAACGCGAAACTCGCCGCACCCGCGGCCGGTGGCGGAACTTGCGCCGGGGCCTGGGCCACTGGAGGCTGCGCCGCGGCCGCCGGAGCGGAACTGTCACTGCCCGGCACAACTGGCGGTGTCTGGCTGGCCCGCCGCAACCCGATTGCCGACGCCGTTCCTACCTCCAAAGCTTTTTCGTTCAGATCGGTTACATCGCGTGCCCGGATGATGTGCGGAATCAGCGCAAAGACAATCTCGTTTTCCTTGTGCTCGACGTTGCTCTGGGCAAAAAGGTATTTCAGGATCGGAATCTGCGCCAGCCCGGGAATGCCGTTCAGCGACCGGATATCCTGGTTTTCCAATATTCCGCCCAGAATGTTCACCTCTCCTTCTTTGAGGCGAATTTCATGCTCGATTTTCCGCTGGCCGATGATGGGCTGGCTGATGCCGCCGATGTTCGACTGCCCGGTCACCGAGGATATGTCCATCGAGACTTTCAGCGTAACTTCGCGGGCGGCGTGCACTTTGGGTGTGATGTCAATATTCACGCCAACATCTAGATATTGAAACTGCGTGTTCACCAGTGGATTAATACCCACACCGCCAATACCTGGCTGGAACGAGCCGGTCGCCACAGGTACCCGATCGCCGATCTTGAGCGATGCCTTCTGTCCATCCACGGCGCGGATCTGTGGGTTCTGGATCAGCTTGGTGCTGCTATCGCCAAACAGTGCCGTGGCGGTAGCCGCCGGAATCGTAACTGTAAAGTCGGTCGCGTTCAGGTTGCCCAGCCGGTTTAGGTTGATCTGGTTCGCGGTGCCAGAAGTGCTGGAGCTGCTCGAAGTGCTGGAGCTGCTTGTCGAGATCGCCTACCAGTTTTTCCGCCAGCGCAATCTGGTCGGGAGTGCCGCGCACCACCAGGGCTCCCTGCGACGGCAGGGGCTGGATGCGGGAGATTTCCAGGATTTGCCGTAGGGCATTCACCACGTCCTGCAACTCGGTCGGCTGCGACAGATTGGCCAAATAAAACGTCTTGATTACGCTCTGTTCAACTTCCTTGCGCTTCGCCGGGTTATCCGAAGCGACAAAAATGGTATTGGGCGTCACTGGCCGCCAAAACGTTTTGGATTCGAGTGCGATGATCTCCAGCGCTTCCTGCAGCGTGACCCCGTTCAGTTCGATCTTGACCCGCCGCGAAGTGTAGTCCGGGTCGAACAACACGTTGATTCCCGCGAGCTTGCCTACAGTTTCATAGATGACCTTGGTATCTTCGGTTAGCTTGAGGGTGATGGGGATGTTCGAGATGGCGGCCAGGTCGACCGGCCCTTGCGCTTCTTGCACGCGCTTTTGCAGACCCGCAGGCGGCGAAGCCACGGCACCCGGTGGTGGCGGCGCGCTGCCCGCATCAATCAACTTCTGTGTGCGCCGGAGTTCCTGCTGCGCGATAAAGCTGGAGGAATCGATCTCTGCCGCCTTCTGGAACTCGCCCAGGGCCTCCTGCAGTTTGCCTGCTTCCCGCAACAATTGCCCACGATGCACGTGTGAGGCGGCGGCCAGGAATCGGGTCCGCTCGTAGGACGACCGGTAGGCCAAATCCTTGGGTTTCTGGTCGTAGGCCTGCCGGTAAAAGTCGTAAGCCGCTTCATAATTTTGGCGAGCCTCGGCGTCCTTGCCTTTGTTGTACAAGGACTTGGCACTGTCGGCGGCACCGATGGGCAGGGTAACGGCCACGACGAGCAACACGATAGCTGCCGGGCGAATCAGGCGTGTCTTCACTGGTCCCTCGCAGGCAGTCTTCCCCGGGGGATCGGCGAAAGACCCCGGGCTAGGCCGCTGAATATGGTCTGATGGAGACGTAAGCTGGCTGATTATAGCATCGCTCCTTAGCGTTGGAAGTGACTGCTGTGGTAGCAGTTAAACTCATTGGTCTTAGTCCCAACAGCGTTACCCGGAAGGCCCCGTTCTGCTCCCGATTTGGGACGCTGGCACTCTGCACTGTCGGGTTCGGGCCTTCCGCTTGTCTACCCAGTCGGATGCAAGACCGGAGGACACAGGTGCCCTCACTCGACGCCTTTCGTCGTCGTGTGAGATAACCTAACTACCGCCATGGCCCGCCAGACAGCACATCAGACCAAGCCAAAGCCGGAGAAGAACCCACACCGCGATCCCACTGCGGCGGGCGAGCGCGATGCCGCGGTCAATCGGGTTGCGTCCCATAACTACTTCCTGCTGGAAAAATTTGAAACCGGCGTTGCCCTGACTGGGACCGAGGTCAAATCGGTCCGCGCCGGCCGCGCCAACCTCAAAGACGCCTATGGGCTGCTCAAAGATGGAGAACTCTGGCTGTTGAACTGCCACATCGGACCCTACGACCACGGCAACATCTTCAACCACGCACCTCTGCGCACCCGCAAGCTGCTGGTCCACAAAGAGGAAATTCGTAAGCTCATCGGCAAGACACAGCAAAAAGGGCTCACTCTTATCCCCACTCGCATGTACTTCAAAAGCGGCCGGGTTAAAGTTGAACTCGCGCTGGCGAAGGGAAAGCAACTGTGGGACAAGCGCGAAACCGAACGCCGCCGCACCGCCGACAGCGAAGCCAGAGAGGCGATCGCCCGCTCCCGCAAAGGGCGTTAGCTTGGAGGCTCTGGCCAATTGCCATGCCGGATGGTTGGTGTAAACGCCTGTGGCAGTTGAAAAACTTGTTTTCCAGAAATCCGCAGAAATGTGATGATGCGAACGATCACACCCTGCTCCAAAAGGGACGCCCTTTTATAATGCGATCACGTTATAATGCACACGATAACCAGATGAGTCCTAGTCTCCGGATGCCGGAGCCACCCGGCAGACCGGCCCTGAACGCAGTCAAGAGGATGCCGGCGCAACTCAAACCCGCCGCTGAGTGTGTTACGGAAATCGATATCCCGGTTTGAGCTCGCAGCGATATACTTTCGTCTGGTCCCTGTTGACGCGGGCATTGCAATCCGCCCAGCTCAGGTAAAGATTTGGCCCCAGCGGGAAAGTAATCGCCTCTCCATTGACTTCGGCCTGAATCGTGACCCCTTCCGCCGCCCCTGGCATCGTAAAATTCAGCGCCTGACCGAAAATCACCGGGTAGGACGTGCGTACCATATCGCTGACCATGGGATGAACTACCTCCGCCTCCACCAGGAATGTGGCGGTATCCGACCAATTGCGCGCCGACACCTTGAGCGTGCGACCGCCTTGCGACAAGTCTTCGTCCTCGATCTTGGTGAAAGGGCAGGGCCCCGCTATACACGAAGTCCTGGCATTACGGAATTCATTGCCCTCTCCCGCATCAAGGGACTCAGAACCCATCGAAGCTTTCCACTTTCCGTCGGGTGAGCATGGAGGTTGCTTCTTGCAAGGCACATTCCCGGCGTTCGCTACTTCGAAGGCTCTTACCGCACTGCCCACGTTGGCCGCGGTTGTAGTCTTGATGGAATACCGCACCAGCACGTTTTTGGACACCACGATATCGGAGCGATTGGTGGCCCGGGCTTCATGGGGAACAGGCACCATCTTGGCCACGTACACTTTGTCGCCGACGAAGTCACGCAGGTCGAGCGGCTGGTAATCCGTATGCCGGAATTGCAGCATGACGGGCCGGCCGATCCAGAGCCTGGTCCTCAACACGATGGTGAAAAAACCGGACGCATCCGACTTGCCGTCGCCAATCACCGAACCATTGGAAACCGCCGCAACTTCGACGTCGGCGATCGGCAACTCTTTCTTGGGGTCGGCGTCCTGCCGGATCACCGCGCCGCCCAGCGACATGGGCCGGGTGTGAGGACGGATCAACAGTACCCCGGCGACAATCGCTCCCGCCGCCACGATTGCAGCCGCCCCAACTATCAGCTTCCGTCTGCCGCTCATCCCGACACCCTCACCGAACATTCTACGATGCCTGGTTGTAGACCAGATTTTTAGTCTCCCAGTCTGTTTCGTCAAGGTCTTTAGACTCAGCCGGTGTAACCATGCCTGTTACCCTCGTTTGTGCTCCATAATCCTTCCTCAGCCCGGGATCATTTAAATTTGTCAGGTGGATGGTCCGTTGGATGACCGGAAGCTTGGCCCTGTAAGCCGCTCCCGCCGGAAGTTGCTCAGACAGTTAGCCGGCCTGGGGATTGGCCTGCCCTTGGCAAAATCGGGATTCGCTTCTTACTTGCTGCCCACACCGGAGCAGCACACTCGTCCTGCGCCTCCGCCGGTCAAGACGTTTCTTTCGCCGGATGATGACCAGTTTCTCGACGAACTGGAGAGAACCACGGTTTGCTACTTCTGGGAGCAGACCAATCCACTCACCGGCCTGGTCAAGGACCGGTGCAACGCGCGCCGGGCGTCCACCGATAACGCGGTCGTGGCCAGTACCGCAGCCACCGGCTTTGGCCTCTCCGCGCTCTGCATCGGAGAAAAGCGCGGCTTCATTTCACTGTCCGAGGCACGGACCCGGGTACTGAACACATTGCGCTTTCTCTGGAAAACGCTGCCCAACCATCGAGGATTTTTCTACCACTTCGCCAACGTCAATACCGGCGAAAGAATCTGGGACTCGGAGATTTCCTCGGTCGACACGGCACTGCTGCTGTGCGGAATCCTGTGCTGCCGCCAGCACTTCGAGAATTCCGAAATTCGCCAGCTGTGCCACGACATTTTCAGCCGCGTGGACTGGACCTGGCTCTCGGAAGACACCACACTCTTGCCCCACGGATGGCTGCCCGAAGTCGGCTTCCTGCCCTACCGCTGGGACTATTACAGCGAACTGATGATGATGTACCTACTGGGCATGGGTTCGTCTTCGCATCCCCTCAAACCGGAAACATGGGACGCCTGGAAACGAAACATATTTGAGTATGACGGCCTGCGTTATATCGGTTCGTTCGCGCCGCTGTTTGTGCACCAGTATTCGCAGGCCTGGTTCGATTTCCGCGGCAAGCGCGACCGCTACGCGGATTACTTTCAGAATTCTGCCATCGCGACGGATGTACATCGCCGCTTCTGCCTCGAACTGGGAAAACAGTTTCCCGACTACAGCGATGACCTCTGGGGCATCACGGCTTCGGATTCGGAAACCGGCTATGTGGTTTGGGGTGGCCCCCCGGCGATGGGTCCCATCGATGGCACCGTGGTTCCCAGCGCGGCCGGCGGCTCAATTCCGTTTCTTCCCCAACCGTCAATGCGGGTTCTGCGCAATATCAGGAACCGCTATCCCGCGGCGTGGTGCACCTATGGATTCGTGAACGCCTTCAACCCGCTGAAAAACTGGTACGACAACGACGTAGTTGCAATCGATACGGGAATCACGCTGCTCATGGCGGAAAACGCCCGCACGGGCTTTGTCTGGGAGACTTTCATGAAGAATCCGGAGGCGGCTCGCGGCATGCTACGTGCCGGATTCAAGACCTATCAGTCGCCAGGAAATCAAAAACCTGGACCGCCGTCGAGTGCCGGCAGTCCAGGTAATGCCATCGCGGATTCGCCAACCGGTTAGAAGTTTGGCGCGTCCGCCTCGTGTGCTGGTGTACTTGAAGAGTCGGCTGGAGTAGTTGCGGCTACCGCCGCCTGCGTTTCCTGCTTCACAGCGGGCCGAAGTTTTACCGTGGCCAGAATCTTTTCCAGCCTGGCAAATACTAGCTCGCGATCCACCGGCGTGATTTCTTCCACCGTCCCCTGAGCCGCGCCGTCTGTGGCGATCTCCAGTGCAAATTCGTAGCACACGCCGTTGTTGAAGGCGTGATAGTACTTTGCATCTGCCTGTTTCGTTGTGACGTCGGCGTTGTTCTCAAACTCCTGGAACTCGGTAGCGCCGAACTTCAGTTGCTTGATCTTTACAGGGGTTGAAACGTCTGTTCCCATGCTCAGCGCAGGAACTGCAAATTGGGCGCAAGCTTCGGGGGTCATGCTCGGATTCACCCTGACGTTGACGAAACCGGACTTGAAGTTGGTTCCGGGAAACGAGTTGCGGGGCATCTCCACGGTTGCCAGGATCACTCCGCCGGGATGAACAAAATTCGTTAGCAACGGCTCGGTCGCGGTAGAACCAAGTTGCGTCTCACTGCCGGTCTTTGTCGCCGGATCGGTGGTCAACTCGGTCTTCAGCTGGTAGTTGCGTGGAAAGTTCAATGAGAGTCCGTACTCTCGGTTCACGTAGGAAAGAGTTGCCGCCCGGTGCTTCTTCGCCTTCGCCACGACAGGCGTGGGAGTCGGGCCCGGAGTCGAAACCGTGGGAGCCGGCGCCGAGACTGGCGTGGTTGGTTGTACGGGTTGCTGCACTGCTACCGGCTTGCTGCTTCGGGAGCAGCTGCCGATCACGATTACAGCAGCAAACATGGCGAGCGCTCCCAACGCGCCCACGGTCTGGTTTTTGATCGATCCGTCTTCGTGGTCTACAGCCGGTTTCTGCGGCGTATTGTTTGACTGCCTTCCGGACAAATTGAGTTGCGTCATATTTTCCTCCAGGGTCACTGCCCGCCTGAAGAGATCGCACGCCGAGATCCACGTCAGAAATGTCTGATTCGGCGTGGGTTAAGGAAAGCCACAAGTTCGCGCACTGTGGGTTGCAAAACACGATGTTGCCGCGGGAACACAGTCTTCGGTAAAAACGGCGTGGCCACAATTTGCCAACAGCCTTAAAGAAGACTATTCCGGCCCGGAAGACATCTGATACAAGATCGACGTGGATGCAACTTACCAAGTCCCAAACCGTCAACAACGGATCCGGTTGGCTTCCGATATTGGTCTTGCCCCTGACGGCGGTGGCTTGCCGCGATCTGCTGTCGCCCTGGGTATTCATGTGGATTCTTTCGCTCTCGATCTACGTCAGCCTGAAGTGGCTGCCATGATGGAGATCGCGAATCATGAGTCAAGAGGAGCACACGAATAATCACGACCATAAATCTCAAGGGCGGGATGCCGACCGTGGCCCAAGCCTTGCAACATTTGGATCGCGAACTGGCTCGCGCCCGTCAGGCAGGATGCGGAGTTGTGAAGCTGGTCCACGGCTACGGATCAACCGGAGCCGGCGGCGAAATCCGCGTTGCGGTGCAAAGACGCTTAGCCGAGATGGCCGGTCGAGGAGAGATTCGCGCCTGCATCTTCGGCGAGGACTGGGCCAAATCGGACGAGCGGGCGTGGGCCCTTATCAAAGCCCGGACCGAACTGAAACAAGATCACGATCTAGGTAGGCGGAACCTGGGAATCACGATCGTGCAGCTTTGATTGTCTAGCACCTCTTGCGCAATTCCCTTCCCGCCAACGATACTGGAACCACACACAATCATGAAAACTATTCTTTCGCTCTCCAATGCCGCCGAAGTAGAAACCGAATGCCTGGTCGCAATCGTGCTCGACAAAGCAGAAAAGAATCGCGGAGAAAAAGACAAGCCGCAACTTTCGATTGAAACCTCGGACACCGCGGTCAAGGACGCATCCGCTGACGTGATTGCGGGTGGTGAAGTCACCGGCAAAGCTTTCGAAACAACGCTACTGCATCGGCCAGCGAAATTGAAAGCGAGGCGCCTGTTACTGCTCGGCGGCGGCAAAGCCAAAGGCTTTTCCGCTTTCGACTTGCGCCGCCTAGCGGGCGCTGCCGTGCGCACACTCAAATCAAAAGGCCTGCGCAGCTTTGCCTTCCTGGCACCGGAAGCCGGGCTGAAAGTGGAAGATGCGGTGAAGGCCATCGTCGAAGGCGCGTTCGTGGGCAATTTCGATCCCGACTATTACAAAAGCGATCGCAAGGACCAGAAGATCGACGCTATCACCGTAGTCGCTCGCGGCGATCAAGCCAAGCTGCAAACGGCCGTGGACGAGGCCCGCATCGTCGGGGAATCGCAGAACTTCACTCGCGATCTGGTCAACGAGCCCTCCAACCGCATGACCCCGACCATCCTCGCCGACCGCGCGAAAAAAATGGCCGCGGAAGTCGGCTTGAAGTGCGAAGTCTATGGCGCGGACAAGATCAAGGAACTCAAGATGGGAGCTTTCTGGAGCGTTGCCCAGGGCTCTGACGAACCGCCCACACTGATTGTATTGCGCTACGAACCCGCGGGCGCTCGGGAAAAACCGGTCCTCGGACTGGTCGGCAAAGGCATCACCTTCGACACCGGCGGCATTTCCATCAAGCCCAGCGATGGCATGGAAAAGATGAAGTACGACATGGCGGGCGGGGCCACCATGATAGGCGCCATGCGCGCCATTGCGCTGCTCAAACCCAAGTTGAAAATCACGGCCATCATTTTGGCTACAGAAAATATGCCTTCGGGCAAAGCCCAAAAGCCCGGCGATGTGCAGATTGCCATGTCCGGAAAATCGATTGAGATCATCAACACCGACGCCGAAGGCCGTCTGGTGCTGGCCGACGGACTCTTCTACGCTCGCCAACTCGGCTGCACTCACCTGATTGACGCGGCTACGCTCACCGGCGCGGTGGTGGTCGCGCTCGGCTCAATCAATGCCGGTATCTTCGCCAATGATGACGCCATGTACGACCGCTTCAGCCAGGCGCTCGACAAGGCCGGCGAGAAGATGTGGCGCATGCCGCTCGACGACGAATACAAGGAAATCATCCGCTCCAGTATCGCCGACATTGTGAACTCCGGGGGACGCTGGGGTGGGGCCATCACTGCCGCGATGTTCCTCAAAGAATTCGCCGAGGACACGCCCTGGCTGCACCTCGACATCGCAGGCACCGCCTGGACCGAAGAACAGAAGCCGTGGATCGCCAAGGGTCCTTCCGGAATCGCCCTGCGCAGCCTGGTGGAGTTTGCCCGCGACTTTGCCGATAGCAAGGGGTAAAGGCATCCGATCCGCTCCTATCCGGCATCTGAACCGGCTCGATGGACGCTCGGGTCCATGCACCCAATTTGCTTTCTGGAGGCTTTCATGAAGGCTCTATTTGTGGTCGGGCTCGCGGTTCTGATCCTGGGAATTCTTTCGTTTTTCGTGGCGGTTCCCCATTCCGAAAATCACGGTATCAAGGCCGGAGACGTCAACATTGGTATTCAGACCCATGAGAGCGAAAAGGTTGCGCCCGCCGTCAGTGTTGTCCTGCTGGTGGTTGGAGCCGGACTTATGATCGCCGGACGCAAGAACTAGCCGCAGCGGTACGTTTTACCGCCTCCCGCAACAGGTGGCCAAGGGATCAGAAATATAGAAGAGACCCCCGAACCGATCGGGGGCCACTCATCCACTCGCAGATCGTTACTCGTGATCGCCTTTAGTGACGGTCCTCCCAGTCACGATCCGTGTGCCACTGATGGTCGTGCCCGTTCCACCATCCGTGGTACGCATTCCAGCAGCGCTCCCGCTCGGCGTTCAAATCTCGCCGGCGCTGCTCAGCCTGGTGGCTGCGTTCGCCATGCTTGCGAATCGCCTGGTCCAGTTTCGACTCCGCGCGCTCAATCTGGCGCTGGCACCCTTCCATGGTCATCCGCATACGCCTGGGGAACGCTCACCAACATGGCCGTGCCCAAAGCCGTCGTCATAACCGCTGTTGCTGCAATTCCTTTAAGGCGTTGTAGTTTCAAGCAGCCCTCCTGTCTGAATGTAAGACCGCTCCATTTTGATTTGGAAATAGGGCTTTGTAGTTGCCCTTACACTCGAGTAGGGCGCTTCGTTCTCACAAGGGTTATCTCAAGACAATTAGAGACATGTGGCGGATGTGACCCGCGTCG
>WNFR01008019.1_pt1 | contig 10703 bp, 8 predicted proteins | sample 5400221 | NCBI WGS metagenome assembly WNFR01 (sample SAMN13153357, study PRJNA577476) | soil metagenome | isolation source: 40 cm soil under Madrone tree | place: USA:California | collected 2016-06-14 | reverse complement strand
GACCGATTTCATGTTGCCCTTATGGCGGAAATTACAGCGGACGACGGAAATATCATCGCTCAACCGCTAATCGACATTCCACGTCGCTTGAGTACTTTGTAAACATAGTCGGGACTTTTGCTCGTCGGCAAATATAGAACACTCCCGTGCGATTGACCGCTTAGTCCAACGCGGCCGGGAGGTCTGGCAGGGCGGCGAAATCCTCCGGGACGTGCTGACGAATGATGAAAGGGGGCGTAGTCATCAAGAACGAGTCCCAAGCACCGCAGGGACTGCCATAGAACCTGAAGGCCCGCTTCGTCGCAGCGTTCTCAACGCCCCGACTGTCCGAGTCTGGCCGGGAGGTGCACGTGATTACACCTGCCGAGGGTTTTTCTCGTAGCCCAGCAACGCGCGCGTTGTACGGTCGCAAAGAAAAGTTGGCAGCGTCGAGAACTACCCTTTCACAATACGGGAGATAAGGCGGACGCCGCGAAGCGCGGCTCGGCGGCAGGGAGCCTGTCTGAGCATTCCACCTGGCCGCGGCCACAGCAAGTAGCGAGCGCCAATAGATAGCGGCCCCGAGGGTTGCGCCTGCAAGGAACGTCTGCGTCGTTGCGAGCCTTGCCCGTAGGCGCCGGCTACGGGCGGCGTCTCGCGCCTAGCATCCATTTCTTAGCAGATCGCAACGCGGCTCACGCGGCATACTCAGACAGGCTCCATCACCAAGATGGTCTTGCGAGGGGGTGGATTTCTCGGATCTGGTACTCAGTCATGCACGCCGGGGAGAACATCGCGGCGGGTGTTGGAGAGTTGCGAATGAGTTCCTGTTCCTCTCGACTCGTCGGAGACAGTTGCGAACGACGGCTTTCGATCTTCCCCCAATGCTCCGAATTGGGTTCAATGCGACGTGTTGCGCTCGATAAAGCTCGCGACGTTGTCATGTAGGGCCCTAAGGGATGCTTCATGGACATACATCATATGACCGGATTCATAGTACCTATACTCGATGTTCGACTACAGTTTCGCTGGTATTGCCAGGTGACGCATCCCGTAAATACCTTCATAGAATGGCGTCACCAGGTCAAAATAGCCTGAGTTCACTTGCACCTTGAGGTTGGGGTTGAATTTCATTGCCGAGGCCAAGTCGGGCATGACGTTGACTTGCTGCTTCAACGCCCGGCGTGTACCGGGCGGTCGATGGGAGAAATCCCATGTATCCTCAAATTCAATGCCTTTGCCGTACACGTACACCTTGTCAGCCCCGAAGTTCAGGTCTTTGCGAACGTATTCATTAAACGCGCTTACATAGGCGGACCCAATGGCGGCCGATTGCGGGTCGTATTCGGCTTCCTTGCTCAGCGGGTCCATGGTTGGCCCGGAGAATTTTGCGTCGAGGGCGCCCGTTGTGAGATTGGCGTCTTCGAGAAGAGTCTTTTGAAATTCACCTTGTGAGATGCGCAAATTTGCCTTCTCGATGTAGCTTGCCGGAAGCCCCGTGTATGCATGCAGCTGTTCCACAATCTTTTGGCGTTCTTCAGGAATCAATGCAGAGCCGGCGTGCAACGCCGTAACATATTGGCCTGACGCGAAACTCTCCACTTCGGCTACTAGCGAGGTCAGGTCCTTGGTAGTGGATTCGGGAAGCCTGTGGTGATACCACGCGGTCGCTGCGTACGATGGGAGCCAAAGCTCGTAGGGTTCATCGACTCCTGGATTGAGTTCCGGCAAATCTGGCAGGACGTCGTAGCTGAGAACTTGGGACAACAGAACTACGCCATTGACGTCAATGCTGTGCTCGGTTTCCAGAAGATTGACGAGCGCAGCCGCGCGCGTGGTTCCGTAGCTCTCGCCGAAGATGAATTTTGGCGAGTTCCAGCGTCCGTACTTCGAAAGGAACTGTACAATAAAATCTGCAAATGCCTCTGCATCAGCGTCGACGCCAAAGAAGGCTTTTTCATGATCTTTGCCCGCCACTCTGCTGAATCCCGCCCCGGGAGCGTCAACAAATGCCAAGTCACTGGCATCCAACAGCGAATGCTCGTTATTGACGATGGGATAGGGTGCTGGCGGTGAGTGGGTATTGTCAGCTATTACTACGCGTCTCGGACCGAACGCCCCCATGTGCAGCCAGACAGTCGAGGATCCCGGTCCACCGTTAAACAAGAAAGTGATCGGCCGATTCGCGTATTGTGTGCCGCTCTTGGAGTACGCGACGTAAAACATTGATGCTTCGGCCGGCCCGATTTGTCCTCTTTGTTGGCATTCTGCCGAACGTCATCCCAATCCTTCAGATGCACAACGAGCGTCCCCGCATACGCGTTGTAGTCCAGCCGCTTGCCTGCGATTGTCATCGCTCCTTTGCTTACCTGCTGTTCGGGCATGAACCTCTCGAGTCGTGGTGCCTCACTTGCGCCCTTAGAGGCTGGGTCACCGCGGCTCGAAAGTTCACCAGCGAAGGCAGGGGCTGCAATCAGAAGTGCGGTCAAAGTTGGTAGACACCCGCGCATTAATTCCTCCATTTCCAGATAAAACAGAACGGCGTTTTCGGCGTACCGTCAGTTTGAATGATTTGGCGACTCGCCGAATTGTCCTCTTTCGGGTGTCAAACCGTCTATACAATCGCGCTCGACGCAAATTCTAGCCCACCACCTAGATCGTCTGTACCCATCCTTCGAATCGTGCGGGCTCGCGCCTGCGGCTCGATCTAAAGACCTGCAACCAGTCCGGCGACCCTCTGAGTAGCTTCACGTTCCGCGGTACACCTCATAAAGCTTCCCAACTTCCGGGTCGCCAAGGAAAGGATCGAGGTCAGCAGACAACATGATCATCAATGGTGACGTCCAGTCATCGACCGCGGCCGCGAGCGCCGCGCGAACGGCCGGTACGTCGCCAAGGCCGGTTGCGACGAACAGCTTTGCAATCGGCGGGATGAACTCGCCGCGGGCACCTCGTTCTTCGAGTTCGGTCGCCAGACGCCGGGCTTCGCCGTGCCGCCCACCGATCCCCAAACCGTACGCGAGCAACCCCACGTTGAATGGTGCGCGCGACAGCAGCACGAGGTGTTCGAAGTGCGTTATTCCCTCCGCAGCGCGTCCGGCGCGGCTGAGCGTTCTCCCGAGAGCCCATAGCGCCGCGGGGTAGTCAGGCCGCAGCTCAAGCGCACGGCGCGCTGCGTGCTCGGCGGCGTCAAGCTCGCCGACGGCCGCGAGCCCGATGGCTGCATATGCGTGGCCGTACAGCGAGAGGGGGTCGATCTGCTGCCCGAGTGCCACCTGAGTAATCGCACGCGCCCTTTCGCGTACCGCTGCGAAGAACAGACCGACCCAAGTCTGGGCAAGCGCCGAACGTGGATTGATTGCTGCGGCACGCTCGAAGAAGGGCGACGCCGCTCGCCAGTTCCGCTGGAATGTGGCGATATGAAGACCCTGGGCGTAGTTCGTCTCCCAGAAGTCCGGTGCGAGCGCGGTCGCTCGCTGCATCGCCGCGAGGGCTGGAGTACGGGCCGTATTCGTCGGCATCCAGCCGTAATTCGCGAGGATTGCGTAGCAGTCGGCGAGTCCCGTGAAGGCAAGCGCGTTACTGGGATCGAGGCGGCTGCTCTCCTCGAAGCAACGGAGAGCGCTTTGCATGGTTGTCGGCGTGCGCTCGTGCCACTCGTAACGACCTCGGATGTAGAGCTCGTACGCTTCAACGTTTGCCGTCGGTCGCGTACTTGCGGCCGAGAGTGTCAGCTGAAAGCGCGCGACTACCGCACGCGCAATCTCGTCCTGGATCTCGAAGATGTCGGCGAACTGGCGGTCGTAGCGCTCGGACCAGAGGTGGAAGCCACTCTTTGCGTCAATCAGCTGTACAGTGATGCGCAGGCGGTCGGCGGCGCGCCGTACGCTGCCTTCGAGCACGGTCGCAACGTGCAAACGCTCTGCGATGTCGGTAACACTCGCATTCTTACTCTTGAACGAGAATGCCGAACTGCGCGCTGCAACCCGCAGGTCCGGTACCTGGCTGAGCGCATTCAGGATCTCCTCAGCGAGGCCGTCGCCGAAGTAGTCGTTGTCGCTGTCTGCACTCAGGTTCGTGAACGGCAGGACCGCGATGGACCTGTCGTTGACGGCAGAGCTGGCGGGTGCGGCAGTCTTGCCTGCAGCAACGGCCGGCAGTTCGTTGCGGGGCACGATCATTGAATCGTGGGCCGGGGTCGTCGGCACATCAACCCAAGAACCCGCTGACGCGACAAGGCGATAGCCGCGCCGTACGACATTGGCGATATAGACCGGCTCGTGCGCGCTGTCCCCGAGCACCCGCCTCAGCGCTGCGACGGTGTGATAGACCGAATCGGCTGTGACGACGACGTCTTTCCAGACCGCGCTCAGCAGTTCCTCGACGCTGACGACCTGACCCTGGTGTTCGGCGAGGCACAGCAGGAGCTGCATCGCCCGCGGCTCGAGCTTGACCGTGAGTCCGTCCTTCGAGATCTCGTCAAGCGGAGGGTCAACGCGCCAGGCGCCGATGCGAAGTACGGTGGTATCCGGCGGGTTCATCTGCGGTTACCTGTCAGCAGTGCCTTCTAGGCAAACACTTTCATCCCACAAGGTCAGTCCGAGCGACGCCCGGAGTATAGCCCCACAACCAGATGCTCGGAGCATCGACGTCCCGAGGCTGCTGTCAGTCCTTCCTCAAGAGTCCCTCCACCTAAATTCAGCCGGTCCTCAGGACTTCCCCGCCCACTCGTCGGCATTATGGGCTTGAGCCGATGGCAGTCATTAAGAGTCGATCGCGCTGTCGGTTACGCAAAAGCACCGGATCAAATGCCTAAGGAGACCGCCCCATGCCGACCGAGACCAGTCTACCTCGTCATTCGTCCAAGTCACTCATCGCCACCCCGGCAGCCGCCCTGGCTGCGCTGCTTTGCCTCGCGCCCGGCGTTGGATTTGCCGATTCGAAGCATGCCGACCACGTTCGCGTCGCGAAGGTGTCGCTCGCAGGCCTCGACCTAACGACACCAGAGGGTGCACGCGCCGCGTACGCCCGCGTGAAGATTGTCGTGGCACGCCTCTGCCGGGAAGTTGTCAGCACAGAATCGGTCATCTCCGTTCGGGAGACCTACGCCGCTTGCTTGCGTGATTCCCTAACCGATGTCGCACGACGGATCAACTTGCCGACGCTCGCGTCTCTGGACAAGTTGCGAAGCGAACACTAGCGGCCCGGGACCCGCCCGTGAGAATTACAGCTCGAGATCGTCGTCCGGCCCGTTTGGGCCGGAGTTCAAGATCCCGGCGCAGCGTTGGACCCGCGTGTTACGGCGCTGGCGCTTTGCGGGAGGGCTGGTCCGCATATGTTTCGGGGAGCGTGAAAAACAGGGCCGTCGCATGCGACGGCGGGGTTTGCCAAGGATGGCAAACCACCGGCTTTCTGCGCGATGCAGGATCGCATAAGCGGAGAAAGTTTCTCCCGCAGCCTCCAGGGGCGCAACGCATGCGTTGCGCGGGTGGCCAAGAACGGCCACCCCGGGCTTGCGCGCAGCACGGACTGCGCAGCGCAATGGTTTTACGGCGGTCCCCAGAACATATGCGGGCCGAGCACGCAGGGGTTCGCTAGACATTTCACGCAGTGGCTTGGTCTGGAGGCGCCCCTCATAACTCCAAGTCCTCCTCCGGCCCCCGCGCCGCAATTCGAGGTCCTTCTCGATTTTGTGAGTCGGGGTTGCCGTGAGCGACGGCGTATTCGTCGGTCGAGTACCCTGCCCCGGCCCTGCCGGTTGATGCTGCTTGGCGGCCCGCCGCTCCGCCGCCGCTTGCTGCCGAAATTCCAAGTCGTTCGCCGGTGACGGAGACGGTGCTTGGTCGGGCTTTCTAGTCTTCTCCCACTCCGCGACCACCAGGCCTGCGACGAGCGCCGAATCCGGTGTCGTCTCGCGCTCCAAGTAATCGTGCGCCAGTTCCTTGGGCCTCGCACGGGACAGCGTATCCACGAATCTGGTTTGGACGGACTCGGGCGTCGCGCCGTAGGCCCGGCCGCCGAAATCGTCGGTGGCGTAGAACACGGTGGCGTCGTCGCGGTGGCGGGAGAGTGCGACGTAAGACGTGTGGCGATCGAAGTGGGAAGTAGCGAGCACGTAGGTTTTGTCGACGGTAGTACCTTGGGCTTTGTGGACGGTAGCGGCGTAGCCGTAGTCGAGGTGCTGGTAGAACTTGGTGTCGACGACTATGTTCTGTCGGTTGGGGGTGCCGGCGACGCCGTCGAGTTTGACGGTGAGCACGCCGGATCCGATGCTCATCACGGTGCCCAAGGAGCAGTTCTTCACCCCTAGGTCGCGTTCATTGTGTAGGAATCGGATGCGGTCGTTGACGGCGAAGGGTCTTTTGCCGCGCTCCGTGGGAATCACCTCGCCCTCCTCTCGCTGGCCGGTTTGTTGGCGCAAGGTGCGGATGGAGGTGTTCAGCTGGTTGACGTCGTCGCGGGTGTAGGCCAGACGAGCTGGGAGACGCTTGGGTCCTGACGATGGTCGTGGGCCCATACTGTGCCGTTACGCAGTGCCCGGCGCAGCGATAGCAAGGTCGCGACTTCGAAGGCACGAAACGCGCGTTCCCGATCGGCACCGGACAACAGTGCCCTCCATACTTTGCCGAAATCAATCGAGGTGGAAACGGGCAGCTCCCCGACACCATGCTCATATAGCTCTTTGAGCCGCTGCAGCGCCGCCGACACCGGATGCCCCGGTATCGCTTGCCACGGCAAGAGTACCAGTGCGGTCAACAGTGATCGTACCGGGCGAATCTCTTCGATGAGGTGTTCACGGACGAGTTGGGCCCGCGTCGGAGGCTTGCGTTGTTGATGTGCGGCGACCAACAATCGCAACCGTTCACGAATCTCACTGTCCGCCACGGTAGTATCGCTCGCCAGCGCGCCCAGCGAGACAAGCAGCTCGCGATACAAATCAGCCCAATGGATCAGTACCTGATTGGCATCCTTGGTCGCGCGGCGCCACAAATCGGCGACACGCCGACGCACCATGAGCAGCACTCGGTCGGTGCATGTCAGCAAGCAATAGCGCAAAAAGTAGGCGACCTCGATCGTTCGTACCGGCTCGCGAATCAACCTACCCGCCGAGGGTGGTCTCGATGCTAGACGGCGCGCATATCGACGCAGCAGATCATCGGGCGCGTCGATCAAATGGCGATGGACGCCGAGTTCGTACAGCGTCTCGATGCGTTCAAGCAGCTCTTCAATTTGTCGCGGTGAATGTTTGGCCGGCGCCGCCCACAGCCAGCTCTGCTGCGAGAGCCCCGTCTCGTGCGGCGTGACCAGCACCTCCCGCCAGCGTTCCAGCAGTTCACTGTCGATCTCAGCGTGAATGCTCCCGGCCAACGCCGCTTCATACTGCCGGGTGGCGCCCACGATGGTCGAGCGCAGCGATCGTTCATGCATGATGATCAACTGATGGTCGTACAACCAGCGGCGCGCAAAGACCAGCAGTCGCTGCCGATCGCGGGTACGCGCCAGCTCCTGCCGCAGCGCGCGTACCAGCGCACGACGCTGTGGCTCACTCAACCAATGAAAACCCAGTACTTCGCAGGCCAGCTGCTGATGCTCAAACAGTGTCTTGCCGCGCCGGTACATCGCGCGCAGCGAAGCCAAATCAGGCGCTGCGACATGGAGCTGCTCACCGAGATGCCGCCAGAGCACCGTTGGCACGATGCGCACCGCATCGAGTACTCGGCCACTCATGCGCAAGAACCCCATTTGCAGCGCCAGCCCCAGCTTGAGCTCCGGCCGACGGCGTTCTTCAATGACCTGGCGTTCGGCCGGCGTGAACCTAAAAAACGCCTCAATCTCGAAGGCCGTCAGTTCGCGCGGGAGCTGCTTCAAACCCAAAAACGTGGCTTGCCAGTTGTCCATCGCACCCTCCTCCAGCCGGGCGCAATAGCATCTCTCAAATCACGAACAGCAAGTAGCTGTTTTTACTTAGGAAGAGCCAAAGAGGCACTGCAATTACCGAGAAATCCTACCGCCAGTTAATGCACCAAAAATGAGGGGACCCCTAATCGACACATCGGTCTGGATTTACCATTTTGAGCAGAATTCGACTTTCGGAGAGGCCGCAGGTTACGTCATCGAGCAACTCGAAGCCGGCAAGTTCCGGGGCATCGCCTCGGAGCTAACGCTCCTCGAATTGATCGTAAAACCATTGCAGCTGGGCCGCCAGGACGCGGCCGATGACTACGAAATGCTCTTAAGTTATTTTCCAAACCTGGAATTAGAACCGATCTCGCGGGCCATCCTGCTCGAGGCGGCCGCCTTGCGGGCCCGCTACCGCCTTCGAACCCCCGATGCGATTCAGCTCGCCACGGCATTCAAGTCGGGTGCGACCTTGGCGATTACCAATGATGAAGCCTGGCAACGCATTGCCGGCATCGAGACGCTCCTGCTCACCGATCTGCTCAGCAAAATTTGAGGCGGCAGCCGCGGTGATGGCAGGATGCCCGACCGCCGTCACGATTTCTTCTCCACCTCCGCCCTCACATACCGCGACAACTGCGCCGACGCCAGCGCCACATCCGCAGGCGTCATCGTTACCGATTCGCGCTCGATAATGGCCGGCAGCATCTTGGGCTCCAAGACCCACACCGGACCCCGCTCGGAAGGCTGCTCCACAAACCAGCCCGGGAACACAACGACGCCACGCACCGGAAACTTTCTTCCGGTTAATTCCTCAAGGTGGCTCGACAGCCACCGTGCCGCTGCGCTTGCCTGTTCGATCGGATTCCGATCCGGAATCCGGCCGGCCACCCGAAGAGTGTCGCATTCGATAGTAATGTTCGCCTTGGGCCACGGTTTCGAAAACGTCTTGGTTTCGATGGCGTAGATGCCGTGACCGTGAATCACGACGTGATCTAAGTTGAAGTCTTTTCCCGGGACGTCGTGAAATACTTGCCCACCGCTTCCGCGCAGCCGCTCCAGAAACTGACCGACCACGCGCTCACCGTCCCGCCCCAGCCGGAGGGAACGAACTTTCTTACGCACCACGATGATGCGCCACGCAGTAACCCCGATTGCAATGAGCGCAACTATCGAAAAGAGAATTGGCCGACGGGGTGAATGCGTGAGGTAGCCGAACCATTCAAACCCAGCCAGTCCTGACAACATCGTCGCCACGATGAAGTACGACATCACCGAGTCCGTCACCAAATCATCAATCTCCTTATCCAACGATTCGCCGGGTATCCGGGGGGGCTTGGCTTTCAGTGGTGATTGACTAGCCATCACGTGACTCCATAGGAATGAACGACGAATCTGCCAGTGATCCAGTTGTCGTTCGCTGTCCAATGTCGCGTTTTCGCGGCTATTAGCCGCAAATGTCCGGCTGGCGCGGCTCATGGTCTCGCCTACGCCTCCACTTTCCGCTATTCTGACCACTCCACGGAAGGACCTCGATGCACTGGAGCTCATGGATCGGACTGCCTACCGAGGTCACGCTCGCCAACGACCTCCTGCGCGCCGCTCACCATAACGGCCAAACCCGCTGGGTGCACGACGCCTACCGCCTCATCAGCCTTGCCAGCATCCATCGGGAATGCTGGTCACGGTATCCCCGATGACCGTACCGAAACTGTGGAGCCTCGCGCAAACCCGCATCTTCCCCATCCTGCGATCTCGCTATGAACGCGTGACTCTCGAAATCAAAAGTCGTCAAAAGAACGATCCGTTCCCTACCCTCGCGGCGAAAGCGTTCCGTGGGCACCTCGACATCGTCATCGGCTACGACCACGGCCAAACCATATCTCGAATCCATGCCGCGACTGCCACCGAATGGGACGTACCGCTGGACGAAATCATCCACCGTGCCCGCGCGAATCTCCGCGCCCTACCTATCCCTGTCTGGCTGCCCGCTGGCGACTCCCTCTGGAAACTCGAATCCGAAGGCGGTTACGCCGAATCCCTCCTGCAACTGCCGGAGATTTTCGATCGACTACCCGCGAAAGGCACTCCACTCGCCATGATTCCCAATCCCGGAGTGTTACTTGCCACCGGCACCGACGAATCTAGAGGCCTCGCTGCACTCTTCGCGGCGGCAACGAAATCCATCTTAGAAGGGCCCTGGCCGCCGTGCGGCGATCTCTTTGAAGTCACACCAACGGGAATTCAAGACCACGTCCCCGACGGACCGGCGGCCAAGCTCCTCGCAACCATCCAGAGGCTCGAAATGGCCAGCGTCTATGACGCCCAGAAAGCCGCGCTGCGCGCCCATCACGAAGCTCTCTACGATGCCGTCTATGTCGCGAGTTACCGCATCGTCGGAAAGAGAGGCTCCCCGAACGAATCCCAGTCCTGGTGCTCCTGGACGCACGGCGTCCCGTCTCTATTGCCCACCACCGACCTCATCGTGTTTGTATGGGACCTGAATCGTACGCGCAAGACAGCACCGGTGCCCTGGACCGACGCCGAGCGCCTCGTCGGCCACTATTTCAAATCCACCGCCGAAGACCCAGCCCGAACCCGGGTCGACGCGTTCCCGACGCCGGATGAATTGGCCGAACTGCAGAGGCAGACGGTCTAGAACCGCACCCCGATTTCGATATTCCTCATCGACGAGCTCAACAAAGTGTGGTAACCAGGGACACTAAGGGCTCCACGATCCACTATCAGACACTATTTAAAAAACAACATATGGTTAACGAAATATCGAAAAAGCTCTTTTTAGATTCCGCGGCATCATGGCTTTG
>WNFR01019845.1_pt1 | contig 10705 bp, 9 predicted proteins | sample 5400221 | NCBI WGS metagenome assembly WNFR01 (sample SAMN13153357, study PRJNA577476) | soil metagenome | isolation source: 40 cm soil under Madrone tree | place: USA:California | collected 2016-06-14 | reverse complement strand
GGAAGGCAATGTCGAACTGCCGCTGCTGCTGACCAAGCTGTCCTCTGCGCAGCGCAAGAAGAATGTCGCGGTTGCCTTGCAGGTCGTGGGGCTTGCCGATCGTGCCAAGCACAAGCCAAGGGAATTGTCCGGTGGTCAGGAACAGCGTGTCGCGATCGCGCGCGCGCTGGTGTCCGACCCACAGCTGCTCGTCTGCGACGAGCCCACCGGGGATCTGGATCGCAAGACCGCCGACGAAATCCTCGGCCTGCTGCAGGTGTTGAACCGCGAACATGGCAAGACGATCGTGATAGTCACCCACGATCCCAAGGCCGCCGGGTTCGCCCGGCGTACCCTGCATCTGGAGAAGGGTCAGTTACTCGAGCAAGCGGCCTGAATGGGCACTTAAGAAACTCGCCATGACCAAGAGCGGCTTCGTCATCGCCAATCTGTTCCGCAAGCGCACGCGCACCATCCTGACCCTGCTGTCGGTGATCATGGCGTTCCTGCTGTTCGGCTTGCTGCAGTCGGTGAATCACGTTTTCAACGCCGGCGCCAACTTCGTCGGCGCCACACGCCTGATGGTCCAGGCGCGGGTGTCGTTCACCAGCCCGCTGCGCATCAGCATGGTGCCCAAGCTCGAGGCGGTGCCGGGGGTGGCGCGGGTGGCGTACTCGCAGTGGTTTGGCGGTGTGTGGCAGGAGAACACCCCGCTGTTCGTGTTTTCGGTGGACCCGCTGCGTTACCGTGACGTCTATCCCGAGTACCTGATGCCCGACGCCCAGTGGCAGGAGTTCGCCAACACCCGCACCGCCATGATCGTCGGCCGGCAGCTCGCCGACCAGTACGGCTGGAGGGTCGGGCAGAAGCTCCCGATCTCGTCCAACATCTTTCCGCAGAAGAACGGCAGCAAGGCCTGGGCATTCGACCTGGTCGGCATTTACGACGGCAAGGATGAGGACTGGAAGAAGCGCACCAACGTCGCCTTCATCAACCACGACTACTTCGATGAGGCCAACCAGTTCGGCATGAAGGGCGCTGCCAATTTTTTCATTCTCAAGCTGAGCGACGGCAATCGGGCCGAAGCGGTCAGCAAGGCGATCGACGCGATGTTCGAGAATTCCCCGGACGAGACCAAGACCCAGACCGAGAAGGACTTCAACCTGGGGTTCGTGAAGCAGATCGGCGACATCGGTTTGATCGTGCGCTGGATCCTGTTCGCGGTGTTCTTCACCCTGCTGCTGGTGGTCGGGAACACCATGGCGCAAAGCGTGCGCGAGCGGGTGCCAGAGCTCGCGGTCATGAAAACCTTAGGGTTTTCCGACGGCCGCGTGCTCGGCTTCGTGTTGGCCGAAGCGTTTGCGCTCTGCCTGTTCGGCGGATTGGGCGGCTTGGCTTTGGCCACGATGTTGGGTGCGATGGTGGAAAAGGGCAGTGGCGGACAATTTCAGCTGCGCCTCGATGCCTGGGTGTGGTTTATCGGGGTCGCGGCCATCGTGCTGATGAGCGTTGCGGTGGGACTGCTGCCGGGGCTGCGTGCGCGGCGCCTGAGAATCGTCGATGCACTGGCCGGACGCTAGAGCGCGAAAAGGGCAAGGAGATCACATCGTGCTGAGCCAGGCTCTCGCCATTACCGGCATCAACATCAAGAGCATTCCCGAGCGCTGGGCGTCTTCGCTGGTCATCGTCATCGGCCTCGCCGGCGTGGTGGCGGTGTTCACGGCGCTGCTGGCTATGGCCACCGGCTTTGAAAGTACTCTCAAAGCGACTGGCCGCAGCGACGCCGTGATCGTCATGCGCGGCGGCTCGAATGCCGAGCTCAATTCCGGGCTGGATCGCGGGCAGACCGACCTGATCGAGCAGGCGCCGGGCATTCGCGCCGGCGCCGACGGCAAACCGCTGGCCTCGGCCGAGATGATGATCATCGCTGAGCTGATCCGCAGGGATGACGTCAAGAATGGCGCAAACATCACCGTGCGTGGCGTCGAACCGCCCGCGTTCGCCCTGCGCCCGCAGCTGAAGATCGTTGCGGGCCGCAGCTTCACGACTGGGCTGCGGGAGCTGATCGTCGGCCGCGGTGTCCTGCGCCAGTTCCAGGGCGCGGAGCTCGGCAAGGTGGTGCGCATGCGCGGCTCGGACTGGACCGTGGTCGGGGTATTCGAATCCGGCGACGCGCACGACAGCGAGCTGTGGACCGATATCAATGTCGCGCGCACCACGTTCGGTCGCAGCGGCTCGAGCTCGGTGCTCGCCGCGCTCGAGGGTCCGGGCGGCTTCGACAGGCTCAAGGGCGCGCTGGCCGCCGATCCGCGCGTGAACGTGGACGTGGTGCGCGAGCAGGACTACTTCAGCGGCCAGACCAAACAGTTCCGCAAGACGATCGGCTTCCTGGCCGGCGTAGTCACCATCATCATGGCGCTCGGCGCCGTGTTCGCGGCTCTCAACAGCATGTATGCCGCGGTCACCGCGCGTGGCAAGGAGATCGCGACCCTGCGTGCAATCGGTTTCGGCGGACTGCCGGTACTGGTCTCGGTGATGCTCGAGGCGCTGCTGCTGGCCCTGATCGGGGGGTTGCTCGGCGCGCTGATCGCTTACCTTTTGTTCAACGGTCTGTCGGTGTCGACCCTCGGGCAGAACTTCACCCAGGTGGTGTTCAATTTCAAGGTCACTCCCGAACTCATCGCGCGGGGACTGATCATCGCCGTCGTCATCGGCATGATCGGCGGCCTGCTGCCGGCTATCCGTGCCGCGCGCCTGCCGGTCGCGACGAGCCTGCGCGAGCTCTAAAGGCGGCGGCCGAGCGCGGCGCACAGCGCGGGCACATCCGCCTCCGGCTGGTCCCAGGAGACCACGAAGCGCGCTTCGCCGGCGCTCTCGGCGCCCCAGTCGTAGAACTCGAAGCCGGCGGCGCGCAGCCCCTGGCGACGCTGCACCCCGAGCTTCACGAACACTTCGTTCGCCTCCACCGGGTGCAGCAGGCTGGCGCCGGCGGCGCGGCCGATGTCTTGCGCCAGACGGTTGGTGCGCTGCGCGTTACGCTTCCAGACTCCGCTTTCTACGTACGCCAGCAGCTGCGCGGCGACGTAGCGCGATTTCGACAGCAAATGCCCGGCGCGCTTACGCCGCAGCTCGAAATCCCGCACCAGATCACGGTCGAAGAAAACCACCGCCTCGGCGGCCAGGGCACCGTTCTTGGTTGCGCCGAAGGACAGAACGTCGACGCCCGCGCGCCAGGTGATGTCCGCGGGATGACAGTCAAGGAACGCGAGCGCGTTCGCGAAGCGCGCGCCGTCCATGTGCACCTTGAGTCCGCGACCGTGTGCAAGACGGCAGAGCTCGGCGATCTCCTCGCGCCGGTAGACGGTGCCGAGCTCGGTGGCCTGGGTCAGCGACAGCGCCGCCGGCTGTACGCTGTGAACGTCAACCGGACGCGCGCTGAGCGCCGCGGCGAAGGTCCCGGGCAGGAGTTTGCCGTGCTCGCCGCGCAGCAGCGCCAGTTGCGCGCCGCCGGTGAAAAAACCCGGCGCGCCGCATTCGTCGGTTGCGATGTGTGCCTGTTCGTGGCCGTAAATGGCGCCGTAAGGCGGACACACAGTCGCGAGGCTGAGCGAGTTGGCGGCGGTTCCGGTCGCGACCGCGAAGGCGCGCACCTCGGCGCCGAAGAATGCGCCGAGCACCGCATCGAGGCGCTGCGTCCATGGATCGTCGCCGTAGGCGAGCGCGAGCCCCTGGTTGGCCTCACTGATCGCCGCCAGGATCTCCGGGCAAGCCGTTGCGGTGTTGTCGCTGTAGAAACGCACGCTGTCACCCTACTCGATGCGCCAACGGAAGGACCAGGCCCCGAACGCCAGGAACGCGAGGGCGGTGGCCGCCAGATACAGCAGGTTCGGCGCGATCTGCGGCAAGCCCGCGCCATCGAGCATCACCGCGCGCGCGGCGTCGAGCACGTGAGTCAGGGGGAAGACATGCGCCACCCATTGCACCCAGCGCGGTGATCCTTCGAGCGAAAACCAGATTCCCGACAGCAGCATCATCGGCCAGGTGAGCACGTTGAGCAGCCCCCCCACCAGCTCCTCGCTGGAAAAGCGCGCCGCAATCGTCAGCCCCAGGGCGATCATCGACAGGGCGCCGACTACGCCCAACAGCGCGAGCAACAGCATGTTGCCGGCGTTGTGAAAACCAATGATGGCGCCGATGCCGGCGTACAGGATCGCCGTGACGAACAGGATGAGCCCCAGCCGTGACAGTACCTGTGCGCTGAGGAACTCGAAGGCGGTGAGAGGAGTTGCGTGCAGACGCTTCAGGAAGCCGCTCTTGCGATAGCGCAGCACCACGTAACCAACGCCGAACAGGCAACTGAACATCATGTTCATGCCCAGAATGCCCGGGAACAGCCAGTCGACATAGCGGACCGCTGCGCCGGTGACCGGCTGGCGGACTGCGGCCGGCTCAGCGGCGAGCAGCAGCTTCTCCACGATGTAACCCTTCGGTGAATCGGTGTTCACCCAGTAGCGCGGCGGCGCGTGCAGGGCGACCAGCAGGTCGATCTGCTGATGCGTGACCTTGCGCAGCGCCTCGCTCTCATCCGGCAGGGTGATGAACTCGACGTAGCGCTCGCGCAGGAACGGGTGCGCCTGCCCGTCCGGGTGCCCGGCGAGCACGCCCACCTTGAACAGCGGGCGCTCGGGGCCGCCGAACACGAATCCCATGCCGATCACCAGCATGACCGGCAGCAGCAGCGTGAACACCAGCGTGCCGCGGTCGCGCAGGAATTCGAGGTTGCGCGCGTGCAGCACCGACAGCAGCCGCTTGATCATGGGCGCAACTCCGTGCCGGTCAGTTCCAGGAACAGGTCCTCGAGGTTGGCCGGCCGGATGCGCAGGTTGGTAAGGGGCACTTTCGCCTCCAGCAAGGTGCGTAGCGTGGCTTCCAGGTCGTGGGTGCTGATCTCCACCCGATCGCTCGCGTCGATGATATTGAGCGGCAGCTGGCGCGCCGCCGCCGGAAACTCCTGGCGTGGCAGCTCCAGCAGCACCTCCGCGAAGTGCTCGTGCAGCAGGCGCCGCGGCGGGCCCTGGGCGATGATGCGGCCGCGGTCCATGATGACGATCTCATCGCACAGCAGCTCTGCCTCCTCCATGTAGTGCGTCGTCAGGATGATGGTCTTGCGCCGCGCCTTGATCGACTGCATCAGCTCCCAGAAGTTGCGGCGCGCCTGCGGATCGAGCCCGGTGGTGGGTTCATCCAGGAACAGCACCGCGGGGTCGTTGACGAGCGCGATCGCCAGCAGCAGCCGCTGCTGCTGGCCGCCGGAGAGCTTGCGGCTGTCGCGCCCGGCGAGCTTCTCGAGCGCGCACAGGCGGATGACCTCATCGACGTCGAGTCCCGTGGTGTAAAGTCCGCGGAACAGCGCGATGCTTTGCCGCACCGTGAGAAAGTCCTGCAGCGCGGTCTTCTGGAAAAGGATACCGGCTTCCTCGCGAAAGCGGTTGCCGAGCGGCTCGCCGCGGTAACGCACCTCGCCCGCGGTCGGGGGCAAAATCCCCTCCATGATCTCGATGGTGGTGGTCTTGCCGGCGCCGTTGGGGCCCAGCAGGCCGAAGCACACGCCTTGCGGCACGCTGAACGACACCCCGGCCACAGCAAGGGTGGCCGGATACTGCTTGACGAGCTCGCGGACTTCGAGGATGGCGTTGCTCACGGCATTCGCGGATCGCTTACCTTGAGGACTGGCGCGCGATCCTAGCGGATTTTCGCCTGCGGGCGTTAAGCCTTTGCGCTCACGAAGTTGCCGCGCGGCAGGCGACGTGTACCATCGGAAGCATGACTACCCGTCAATACGACAAATCCGAGCGCGTGGAGCTCGCCGACGAAGCGGTGCACTGGGACCTCGGGTCCTCGGTGTCCTACGGCGAATACCTGCAGCTCGACAAGCTGCTGGCGGCGCAAAAGCCGCTGTCGAGCGAGCACAACGAGATGCTGTTCATCATCGTGCACCAGGTGTCGGAGCTGTGGATGCGCCTGATGCTGCACGAGCTGACCGCGGCGCTGGAGTGCGTGCGCCGCGATGACCTCGATCCGGCGCTGAAGATGCTGGCGCGTATCTCGCGCACCCAGACGCAGCTGATCTCAGTGTGGGACGTGCTGTCGACCATGACGCCGTTCGAGTACTCGGCGTTTCGCAACGCGCTGGGGCGTTCCTCGGGGTTCCAGTCCTTGCAGTACCGCATGCTGGAGTTCCTGTTCGGCAACAAGAACGCCGAGATGGTCGCCGTACACCAGCGCGACGCGCTCGCACACGAGACGCTGCAACGCGCACTGGCCGCGCCGTCGCTGTACGACGAGGTGCTGCGGCTGCTGAGCCGCCGGGGTTACGGGATTCCGCAGGACTACCTGTCGCGGGATTTCAGCGCGCCCTACCAGGCCCTGCCATCACCTGAAAACCGTCGAGCGCATCATCGGCTACAAGCCCGGCACCGGCGGCACCGGCGGCGTTTCCTATCTCGCCAAGGCGCTGGAGCTCAAGTTCTTTCCGGAGCTGTGGCAGATCCGGACCTCGATGTGACTGCCGCCGGCGCCGGGGTCGCGCGCTCGCCGCGCGGCGCGCTGCGCGCGCGCCAGCGTACCAGGCGATACGCGAACAGCAGCGCGAGGATTCCGATGTAGAGGAGCGGCTCGCGCACGTCGCGTTTCACCTGCCAGTAGAAATGCCACACCGCCAGAGCCGCGATCAGGTAGATGAGGCGGTGCAGGCTCTGCCAGCGGCGGCCCAGGCGCCGCATCATGCCGTTGGTGGAAGTGAGCGCCAGCGGCACCAGCAGCAGCAGCGCGGTGAAGCCGATGGTGATGTAGGGGCGCTTCACGATATCGGCCCCCACCAGAGCTAAGTTCAGCTCCAGATCGAGCACCAGGTAGACGGTGAAGTGCACCACGGCATAGAAGAACACGAACAATCCGAGCATGCGCCGCAGCCGCAGCAGCTGCGGCAGGCCGGTGAGGGTCCTCACCGGGGTCACGCTGAGGGTGAGCAGCAGGAAGTTGAGCGCGGTCTTGCCGCATTCGTGCTCCAGCTTCTTCACCGGGTCGGCACCCAGGCTGGCGCCGAACAGCTGCAGCGCGCCGCAGATCATCCAGGCGAGCGGCGCGATGCCTGCGACGAACACCAGGGGCTTGTAGAGGTAGCGATAGCGTTGCGTGACGTTCAAAAGTAGCGCCGCAGATCCATGCCCTGATAGAGGCTCGCGACCTGCGCGGCGTAGCCATTGAAGGGCCGCGTCGGCTGCCGTGCGGCCAGGAACGGCGCGCCGATGCGCCGCTCGCTGGCCTGACTCCAGCGTGGATGATCGACCTGCGGGTTGACGTTGGCGTAGAACCCGTACTCCTGCGGAGCAGCGACGTTCCAGGCGGTGTTGGGTTGTCGCGCACTGAAGCCGATCTGCACGATCGATTTGATGCTCTTGAAGCCATACTTCCAGGGCACGATGAGGCGCAGCGGCGCGCCGTCCTGGTTGGGCAGAACCCTGCCATAGAGTCCGACCACCATGAGGGTGAGCGGGTGCATCGCCTCGTCGATGCGCAGTCCCTCCACGTACGGCCAGTTGAGTACCGCTGAGTGCTGTCCCGGCATCTGACCCGGATCGTACAGCGTCTTGAATTCGACGTACTTTGCGTTGGAGGTGGGTTTGAAGCGCGCCAGCAGGTCGCTCAGGGGAAAGCCGATCCATGGCACCACCAGCGACCACGCCTCGACGCAGCGGAATCGATAGATGCGTTCCTCGAGCGCCTGCCCTTTGAGCAGGTCCTCGAGGTTGAACCGGCCGCGCACCTCCGCCTCGCCCTGCACCGTCACGCTCCAGGGTCGGGTCCTGAGAGTGTGTGCGTATTTGCCGGGGGATTCCTTGTCGGTGCCGAACTCGTAGAAATTGTTGTAGCCGGCGATTTCCTCGAACTTGTTGGGCGCCTCGCTGACGGAATACTGCGGATTGCGCGCGTAACTCAGCGCCGCTTCGGGCGGTGGCGCGCTTTCCCCGGCGGGCAGCCAGGCACTCGCAGCGCTCGCCAGCGCGCCGGCCAGCAGCGTGCGCCGGTTGAAGTAGACCTCCGGCGGGGTGATCTCGGATGCGGCGATGCTTGGTGCGCGCGTGAGCATAACTAACCTCCGTGAACAGTAGACCGGCCGGCGCGCCAAAAGGTCACACCATGCCCTCGCCACGGCGCTCGCGCCCCGCGCGCGCTTCAGCGCCACACGCGGCAGTCGACCCCCGCGCGCCTGGCCGCGCGCCGGGCGTGCCGTGTGCCATTTACCAGAATGCCGCGGTCGGCGAGGCCGAGGTGCGCGAGGTCACTGGGTGTGTTGCCATACGCGGTGATCGGCAGCTGCGGATGGCGCGCGCGCAGCGCCGCAAGACAACGGACCTTTTCCACACCGTGACGGTTCGGGGTCGTGAGCCTTCCCACCAGCCGGTCCTGGTCCCACTCCACTCCCGTGCACAGGACCTCCCCGAACCCCAGTGCCTGGCCGATGGCCGGAACATACAGATCGGTGCTGGCGCTCAGCAGCACCAGCGCATCGCCCTGGCGGCGGTGTCGGGCGATCGCCCCCAGGGCATCGCCGAACAGTCCCTGCCTGAGGAGCCCTGATACGAACTGCGCCGTCCAGGCGTCCACTTCGGCGCGGCGACAGCCGCCCAGTGTCGCCTGCAGAAGCGCGGATTTGAGCTCGCCGCGATCGGCGCGCCGCAGCAGCCAGCGCGCCAACGCCGGCAGCAGGCGCGGCAGCCGCGCAAGGCGCGCCGGGTGGCGCAGCAGAAACCCCCCCACGTACGGCAGCAGCGTATCGCGGCGCGTGATGGTGCCATCGAGATCGAACAGCGCGAGCACTCGTCCCGGCGCCTGGCGCGGGCCCTCCGGCGCTCTGCCGGTAGCGCCGGAATCGGTCAGGCGGCGCTGCCCGCTGAGGCCAGCTGGCGCAGTACGTACGGCAGGATCCCGCCGTGCCGGTAGTACTCGCGCTCCTTCGGCGTGTCGATGCGCAGGCGGGCGGTAAATTGTACGGTTTTGCCCTTTTGCGGGGTGGCGCTGACGGTGACCTCACCCGCATCGGCGCGGCTCAGACCCGTGATCTCGAACACCTCGCGCCCGGTGAGTCCCAGCGAGGCGACGTTCTGTGCGGGCCGGAACTGCAACGGGGCGACGCCCATGCCGATGAGATTCGAGCGATGAATGCGCTCGAAGCTCTCGGCGATCACCGCCTTCACCCCGAGCAGCATCGTGCCCTTGGCCGCCCAGTCGCGCGAGGAACCAGTGCCGTACTCGCGGCCGGCGAGCACCACGAGCGGCGTACCGTCCTTGCGGTAGCGCATGGCCACGTCGTAGATGGAGCCCTGTTCGCCATCGGGCAGGTGCACGGTGACGCCGCCCTCGACCCCGGGCACCAGCAGATTGCGCAGCCGGATGTTGGCAAACGTGCCGCGCATCATGACCTCGTGATTGCCGCGGCGCGCGCCGTAGGAGTTGAAGTCCGCAGGCGCCACGCCCTGTTCGACCAGATAACGCGCCGCCGGGCTGCTCCTGGCGATGTTGCCGGCGGGGGAGATGTGGTCGGTGGTGACCGAGTCGCCGAGCACCGCGAGCGCGTGCGCGCCCCGCACGTCGCGCAGCGGCGGGGGTGTCATGGTCATAGCGTCGAAGTACGGCGGGTTCTTCACGTAGGTGGAGGCCGCGTCCCAGGCGTAGCGCTGGCCGGCCGGCACTTTGATATTCGCCCAGTTGTCATCACCCTTGAACACGCTGGCGTAGCTGTCACGGAACATCTGCGAGTCGATGGAACGCAACATCAGGGCCTGCACCTCCGCATCGCTCGGCCAGATGTCCGCAAGATGCACCGGCTTGCCGTCCGTGCCGGTACCGAGCGGCTCGGTGGTGAGGTCCAGGTCGAGCGTGCCGGCGAGCGCATACGCCACCACCAGCGGCGGGGAGGCGAGGAAGTTCATGCGCACTTCGAAGTAATCGGTCACGACGCGTGAGCCGGGGGCGAGACTGGTCTTCACCCATGGCTGCGCCTTGAGTCCGCGTTCGCGTGCCTTGCGGGCCAGCAGTGCCGCGCCCAGCATGACGGACGGATTGGAGGTGTTGGTGCAGCTCGTGATTGCGGCGATGAGCACCGCGCCGTCCTTGAGGTCGAAGCGCTGTCCGTCGAGGGTGACCGGAGCCACGCCCCGGGCTTGCGGGTTGCGCGCGCGGCGCTCCTCGGCGGCCTTGCGGGCGTTGAGTTGGTACACGGTCTTGGCCGTCTTCAGGGGCACGCGGTCCTGCGGGCGGCGCGGTCCGGCGAGACTCGGTTCCACCCTGCCGAGATCGAGCTCGAGCTCATCGGTGTAGTGCGCGGGCATGGCGCCCTGATTGCGCCACATGCCCTGCGCCTTGGCGTAGGCGCTGACCAGTTCGAGGCGCTCGCGCGGACGGCCGGACAGCTCGAGGTAGCGCATGGTTTCCGTATCGATCGGGAAGACGCCACAGGTGCTGCCGTACTCGGGCGCCATGTTGGCGATGGTCGCCCGGTCGGCGAGCGGCAGGTTCGCGAGGCCATCGCCGAAGAACTCGACGAATTTGTCGACCACGCCCTTCTTGCGCAGCATCTCGGTCACGGTCAGCACCAGGTCGGTCGCCGTGGCTCCGGGTTGCAGGCGCCCCTCGAGACGAAAGCCGATCACCTGCGGGATCAGCA
>WNFR01008018.1_pt1 | contig 10705 bp, 11 predicted proteins | sample 5400221 | NCBI WGS metagenome assembly WNFR01 (sample SAMN13153357, study PRJNA577476) | soil metagenome | isolation source: 40 cm soil under Madrone tree | place: USA:California | collected 2016-06-14 | reverse complement strand
AAGATCAGATCGTCGGTGTTGCTGTCCTGCATGGTCTCACCGTTGACGCGCGTCATGATACGCAACGGCGCGCCGCCCTTCGGCAGCTCTTCCGGAGTGACCACGTCAGGACCGAAGGCGCCGGTGCCGTCGAAATTCTTGCCCAGGGTGAACTGGCCGCCCGACTTGCGCTGCCAGTCGCGCACGGAACCGTCGTTGAAGCAGGCATATCCGCCAATCACATTCAGCGACTTCTCCTTGGCGACATTGCGGCACTTCCTGCCGATGATCACTGCCAGTTCGGCTTCCCAGTCAAGCTGGTCCGACTGTTTGGGCCGTGGCATCTTGCCGTTGTGCGGCAGCAACGTGTTGTCGAAACGGCAGAAAACCACCGGGTAGGGCGGGATCGGATTCTTGGTTTCTTCGGCATGCTTGCGGTAGTTAAGGCCAATGCAGATGATTTTGCCGGGAGCCGCGATCGGCACCATGTACTTGGCCGACTTCTCCGACACGACGGCGCCGGCCTTGGGCTTGGCGCAGGCTTTCAGGACCTGATCCTGGAGTTTTTTGCCGCCAGCCAGAATCTCCACGAGAGACTTCGGTCCGCGCGGCATCTGCTTGCTGAGATCGATGATCTTGCCATCGACCTTGACGCCGACGACGGCCTTGCCGTCGCGTTGAATAGTACAAAGACGCATTGGCTTGGTTTCCCCCTGGATGCGCGCGAAAGACGCGGGCTAAAATCCTCTGTCCGCTGCGGAGGGTCAAGCGGCCAGCCGCACGCTGGCGTTTTTCCTGGGCGTGGTATGGTCCCCTCATGATGTTTCGAACCCCTCTTCTTCTCCTGGCGCTTCTGCTGCCGGCCGCGGCGCAGGCCCAGCTCATCGTCCCCCTGACCACGGCCGACGGCCGGGTCGCCTGCACCCAGGGCATGACCGGGATCGGCCGGCCGCCGGCATGGCAGGCCGTGGCCGACGACCGGGCGCCGGACGGCTGGGCGCTTGCCGAGACGGCGGGCGACGCCACCGATCTGCGTTTTCCCCTGTGCATCTCGTCAGGCATCACGGCGCGCGATGTCGACGCAACCCTGCGATTCAAGGTGATATCCGGCACCCGCGAACAGGCGGGCGGCATCCTGATTCGAGCCCAGAGCGCGGCCGACTATTACGTCCTCCGGGCAAGCGCCCTCGACGGCTCCGTGCGGCTGTACCGGGTGGCGGCCGGACGGCGTCAGCAGATCGGCGGCAAGGAAGCGCCGGTAAAGCGCGACGAATGGCACACGCTGCGTCTGCGCGCCGTCGGCGACACCTTCGATGTAGATCTGGACGGCAAGAGGATGTTCACCGCCACCGACGGCAGCCTGCGCGAGCGCGGCCCGATCGGCGTGTGGAGCCAGGCGGACAGCCTGGTCCATTTCGGCAGCCTGCTGGTTGCCGAACCGCACTAGCCACGGGCAGCGATGAGAGCTTTCGCAAGCTCGGCGAAGCCAGCTCCCGATGGGTGTGCCGTGATCCAGTGCGGCAGATCCGGCATGTCGGCGGCGAAGTCGCGGACATTGGCCACGCCCACGGCATTGGGAAAAAATCCGAACATCGGCGCATCGTTGGGTGAATCGCCCGCGAAGACCCAGCGCGCGCACTCGCTGTCCAGATCGACGCCGAACAGCTCGCGCATCAGGGCTTTGCTGGTGGTGAGCTTGTCATAGTCGCCGAACCAGCCATTGACGTGGATCGAACTCACCCTGGCGTGCGCGCCATGGGCCTCGAAGATCGCCACGATGCGCTCGATCGCGGCCCGCGGCAGAGCCGGAACATCCTCGCGGAAATCGATGGCGAGGTCGGCCACGCGGTAGGGTTGGTCGGAAGCGATGCCGGCGCCCGGCACCTCGCGCAGTACCTGGACGCGCACCGCCTCGAGGCGGCTCCGCCCCGCGGCGCGCTCGGCCTCGGACTGGATGAACCGGCTGCGCAATTTGCCCGCCTTCCTGTCGTGCCACATCCAGAAGGCGCCGTTTTCGCCCACCACGGCGTCGACCGGCCAAAAGCGTGCGATGTGGTCGCACCAGCCGGCCGGCCGGCCGGTCACGGGAATTACGAAAAGGCCGGCCTTCTTGAGGGCTTCGAGGCTGGCATAGGCCTCCGCCGTCAGCACGCCGTCGGTCGACAAGGTTTCATCAATGTCAGTGAGTACGCCGCGCACGGCGGCGAGGATGGAGCGCGGACAGGCGGAAAGCGGCTGCAGGACGGGACGGCTCATGATGGGGCACTTCTTAGCATGGCGCCGGAGCGGCTTCGGGGCTAAAACCCGCGCATGATCACACGTTATTCACGACCGCAAATGGCCGCCATCTGGGCGCCCGAGAACCGTTTCCGCATCTGGTTCGAGATCGAGGCCCATGCCTGCGACGCGCTGGCCGGACTGGGCGTCATTCCCAAGGAGGCCGCCGAGGCGATCTGGAGCGGCGGCAAGAAGGCGATGGCGGCGCTGGCCGCCGATCCCCAGGGCAATGTCGACAAGATCGATGCCATCGAGCGGGTCACCAAGCACGATGTGATCGCCTTCCTGACCTGGCTAGGCGAGTTCATCGGCCCGCACTCGCGTTTCGTGCACCAGGGCATGACCTCGTCCGACGTGCTCGACACCAGCTTCGCGGTGCAGCTGACGCAAGCCGCCGACATCCTGCTGGAGGATGTCGACCGGCTGCTGACGGCGCTGAAGAAGCGTGCCCTGGAGCACAAGAATACGCTCACCATCGGCCGCAGCCATGGCATCCATGCCGAGCCCACCACCTTCGGCGTCAAACTGGCCGGCCACTATGCCGCGTTCGACCGCAACCGCGCGCGGCTGGTCGCGGCGCGGGCCGAGATCGCCACCTGCGCGATCTCCGGCCCCGTGGGCACCTTCGCCAATGTGGCCCCCGAGGTCGAGGTCCATGTCGCGGCCAAGCTCGGCCTCAAGCCCGAGCCGGTTTCGACCCAGGTCATCCCGCGCGACCGCCACGCGGCGTTTTTTGCCGCCCTCGGCGTGGTGGCGGCGTCGGTGGAGAACCTCGCCACCGAGATCCGCCACCTGCAGCGCACCGAGGTGCGCGAGGCCGAGGAGTTCTTCTCGGCCGGCCAGAAGGGCAGCTCTTCGATGCCCCACAAGCGCAATCCGGTGCTGACGGAGAACCTCACCGGCCTTGCCCGCGTGGTGCGCAGCGCCGTGGTCCCCGCGCTGGAGAATGTGACGCTGTGGCACGAGCGCGACATCTCGCACTCCTCGGTCGAGCGCATGATCGCGCCCGATTCGACGGTCACGCTGGACTTCGCGCTCGCCCGGCTGGCCAGCGTGGTCGAGCAACTCGTGGTCTATGCCGACCGCATGAAAGAGAACCTCGATTCGCTGGGCGGGCTGGTCTTCTCCCAGCGCATTCTTCTGGCGCTGACGCAAAAAGGCATGAGCCGCGAGGCCTCCTATGCCGCCGTGCAGCGCAATGCCATGGAGGCATGGCGCGGCAACACCTCATTCCTGGCCCTGTGCCGCGCCGACAAGGAGGTCAGGGAGTTTCTGGCCGATAGCGAACTGATGGAATTGTTCGACATGGGCTACCACACCAAGCACGTCGACACGATTTTCAAGCGCGTCTTCGGTTGACGGCGGCGCGGAAAGCGAGGCCTATCAGGCCTCGGTCATGACCTGCTTCTTGGCCACCGCCATCAGCCTGTCGCGCTGCCGGCGAACCGCTTCGGCATCGACCGTCTTGCCGGCGGCGGCGAGGTCGGCGATCAGCTTGGCCACCACTTCCTCATGTCCGGGCTTCTCGAAATCGGACATCACGACTTCCTTGGCATAGTCTTCGGCGGCGGCGCCAGTCTTGCCCATCAGGCCGGCGGCCCACAGACCGAGCATCTTATGCGTGCGGGACTGGACCTTGAACTGCACTTCCTGGTCCACTTCGTACTTCTTCTCGAATGCGTGTTCGCGCTCGTCGAATGTCGTCATCGGCCGCTCCCCGGTGGGCGTGTTGGCGGGCTATATAGCCGCCACACCGCGCTCTTTCCAGTCCGCACCAGCGGTGGCACAGTCGATCGGGTCATGGAGAAAATCGAAGAGATGTCGTTGGATGATTTGCGCGCCTGGGTCGGGAAGACCCAAACGACGGAGGATTTAGCCGCGCCCTACCCCGTGCGCGCGATGAGCGCCACCTTGGACGAAAGCGATCCCGCGCCCCGGATCGGCGACCCGCTGCCGCCGCTTTGGCACTGGCTGTATTTTCTCGACACGCCGCGCCAATCCACGATCGGTCCGGACGGCCATCCGGAGCGCGGCGACTTCCTGCCGCCGGTGCCGCTGCCGCGCCGCATGTGGGCGGGCAGCCGCTTTTCTTTTGACGGGCCGCCCCTTCAGGTCGGCGACACGATCGTGCGCAAATCCGAGATCAAGGCGGTCGAACCCAAGAGCGGCTCGACGGGCGCCATGGTGTTCGTGACCGTGCGCCACACCATCTCCGGTAAACGGGGGGTGGCCTTTGCCGAGGAACAGGACATCGTCTACCGCGAAGCGGCAAAGCCCGGCGAAACCCAGAGGGAACCCAAACCCGCTCCCATCGACGCCACCTGGTCGAAGACGATCGATGCCGATCCGGTCCTGCTGTTCCGCTACTCGGCGCTGACGTTCAACGGCCACCGCATCCATTACGATTATCCCTACGTGACCGGCGCCGAAGGCTATCCCGGCCTGATCGTGCACGGCCCCCTGTTGGGCACGCTGCAGATGGAGCTGGCGCGCCGCTCCAATCCCACCCTCACGCCCATGACTTTCGAATTCCGCGCGCTGGCTCCGGCCTTTTCCGGCGCGCCCCTCTCCGTCCATGCCCGCCGCGAAGCCGACGGCGCCGTGGCCACCTGGATCGCCAATGCCAAGGGCGGCCTGGTGCAGCAAGGCAAGGTCACCTTTCAAAAAGCCGGCGGCTCCGCCGGGGCGAACTGAGCGCACACGTGCCCGATTCACCACTGCCCGTCCCTCCTTCCCGTTCCCACAACGCGCTCGAGCGCCAGCTTGCGGCCCAGTGCCGGCGCCGCACCGGCACGCCGCTTTTGTCGCTGGTGGTGCCGGTCTTCAATGAAGAGGAATCGATCGACCTGTTCATCGACAGCGTGGTGGCGGTGCTCGAACGCCCCGGATTCCGCTTCGAAATGGTTTTCGTCAACGATGGTTCGCGCGACGAGACGCTGTCGCACCTGCTCGATCGCAGCGAGCACGATCGGCGTCTCCGCATCGTCAACCTGTCGCGCAATTTCGGCAAGGAAGCAGCCCTGACGGCCGGCATCGAAAACGCTCGCGGCGACGTCCTGATACCGATGGACATCGATCTTCAGGATCCGCCGGAAATGATCGAGCCGTTCATGGCGCGCTGGCGCGAGGGCTATGACGTGGTCTACGGCGTGCGGACCGGCCGGCCCACCGATACGGCGGCCAAGCGCATGTCGGCCCGCTGGTTCTATTGGGTGTTCAATTCCATGTCGCCGGTGCGGATTCCTCCCAATGCCGGCGATTTTCGCCTGGTCGACCGGCGCGCGGCGGAAGTGCTGCGCCTGCTGCCCGAGCGCAACCGCTTCATGAAGGGCCTGTTCGCCTGGGTCGGCTTCAACGCCATCGGCGTGCCCTACGAGAGGCCGCCGCGCGCGGCGGGCGCCACCAAGTTCAATCTCTGGCGGCTGTGGAATTTCGCCCTCGACGGCGTGGTGAGCTTCTCGACCACCCCGTTGCGCGCCTGGTTCTATGTCGGCGGCGGCATAGCGGGCGCCGCCTTTCTCTACGCCATGTTCATCGTCGCCCGCGTGCTGATCCTCGGCGTCGACGCGCCAGGCTACGCCTCGCTGCTGGTCGTCGTGCTGATGATGGGCGGCATTCAGCTTTTGTCGCTGGGCATCATCGGCGAATATCTCGGCCGCCTCTTCCTCGAGGTCAAAGGCCGGCCGATCTATGTCGTCGAGGGTGTCTACGAGGACGGCACGCTGCAGGCGCCCAAGGACTGACGCCCGGATGGACCTGAAGGAAGAGGATATCCTCGGCGCCGATATCGGCGCGCATTGGTATTATCGCTCCAAGGCCGCCGCACTCGGCCGCTTCGTGGGCCCGCTCGCTCCCAAACGGCTGCTCGATATCGGTGCCGGCTCGGGCTTTTTCTCCAGGCATCTGCTGGTCGAGGGCGGCGCTGAGAGAGCGCTTTGCGTCGACACCGGCTACGCGCGCGACCATGACGAGACCATCGCCGGCAAGCCGGTGCTTTATCGCCGCGACTGCGGCTTCGTCGATTGCGACCTCGTTCTGATGATGGACGTGCTGGAACATGTCGACGACGACCGTGGGCTCGCCGCTCATTATGCCGCCAAGGTGCCGGGCGGCACGCATTTCCTGGTAACGGTGCCGGCCTTTGGCTTCCTGTGGAGCGGCCACGACGTCTTCCTCGACCATAAGCGGCGCTACCGCCTGCCCGAGATCGAAGCCACCCTGCGCGACGCCGGCCTCACCATCGTGCGCGGCGCCTATTATTTCGGCCTGGTGTTTCCCTTGGCCGCGGCGGTGCGGCTGGCCAGCCGAGGCGACGCGCAGCCGCGGAGCAGCCTAAAGAAGCACGGCGCGCTTACCAACGGGATTTTGACCGCGGTGTGCGCCGCCGAGTTGCCGTTCTTGCCGCTCAATCGGCTGGCGGGGCTGTCGGCTTTCGTGTTGGCGAGGAAACCTTAGTATTCGCTGGAGCCATGAATTTAAGACGCGACGGGCATGTCCTTGGCTCCGACGCGGCGGCGCCTGGCATTGATCTCGCGCAGGGTGACCAGCATCTCCTCGGCCACGATGTCGCCCGGAATGCCGTCGCCCTCGGCTTCGAGTTCCTTCATGTCGACCCACACCGCGTAGAGCGGCGCGGTGCGCTTGGTGATGATGCCGGCGTGCAGCAGCGTCTTGATCAGGACGCGGAAAATATTGGTGCTGCTCTTGAGATTCTGGCGCCGGTCGTCGTCGGTGAAAACCTCTTTGATGGCGTCACGCACCCACTGCCAGTCGAGCCCGTATTTGGCGTAAATGGCCTGCTTCTGCTCGGTGTTGATCAGATTGAAGAGCAGCATCTGGAAAAGCTGCGCCGACCAGTCCTCGACCTTCCTGTGCTCGTCTTCGCTGAGATGCTTGATGGTTTTGCTGGCCCACAGGCGGCCGAAGCGGTGGTGAAAGGCCTCGTCGCTCATCACCAGCTGCACCAGGCGGCGCAGCACCGGGTCGTTGGTCTGGGCATTCAGGGTGGCGAAGGAGCCCATCGCCAATCCCTCGATCAGCATCTGCATGCCGACGATTTTCTTGTAAACCTCGGGTGCGCTCACCAGATCGCCGAGAACCGCGGCGATGGTGGCGCCTGCGGGCAAAGGCGCTCCCCAGCGCTTGGCGATATAGCGGGTGAAGCCCGCAACGTGGCGCGCCTCCTCGCGGGCTTGGTTGGCGGCGTATTCCTGAGCTCCCGGATCGACCAGAATGTGGCACAGGCTGGCCGACAGCGACAAAGCGCCCTGCTCACCGTGCAGGAGATTGGAGAGCGACCAATGTGCATTATCGTTGGCCAGCCCGATCTTTTGCCGGTCGTCCAGCCGGTCGGCGACGGCGCTTTTGAGCTCCACGACCATGTCCAACGGCAGGATCGGTGTAACCGACATGTCGAATTTTTGGTCGAAATCGATGTAATTAGGGTCCAGCGGGTCCCAGAAATGATCGTGAGTGGCTGATATGATCTTGTCGAAAGCGTCGCTGCGCGCCCCATATCTGGGGACTTGAAGCATTGCGGCAAAATCACCGGGGGCGACGGCATCATAAGCTTTGTCATAGGTGATCTGCTGTGCCATCGCTCACTCCACGTGAAAGGTAATATGACGGGTGTGTCATCTTCTTCAACAGCTATTTTCCCAGTATCATCCTGCGTGAATTTCGACATATTCCGCCTCACCGGCGGGCGGCTCGCTCCGCCTGTCAGGAGTAATTAGATGTCCCGCCGCCGCCGCATCTACGAGGGCAAGGCCAAAACCCTTTTCGAGGGTCCCGAGCCTGGCACGATCGTCCAGTACTTCAAGGACGATGCAACCGCGTTCAACAACCAGAAGAAGGGCACGATCACCGGCAAGGGGGTGATCAACAACCGCATCTCCGAGTATCTGATGACCAAGCTCGGCGAAATCGGCGTGCCGACCCACTTCATCCGCCGCCTCAATATGCGCGAGCAATTGGTGCGCCAGCTCGAGATCATCCCCCTCGAGGTGGTGGTGCGCAACGTCGCGGCCGGCTCCTTCGCCAAACGCTTCGGAGTCGAGGAAGGCACCCAGCTGCCGCGCTCGATCATGGAGTTCTATTACAAGAACGACCAGCTCGGCGATCCGCTGGTCACCGAGGAGCACATCACCGCCTTCGGCTGGGCGACGCCCCAGGATCTCGACGATGTCGTGGCGCTGGCGTTGCGCGTCAACGATTTCCTCTTTGGCCTGTTCCTCGGCTGCGGCATCAAACTGGTCGATTTCAAGATCGAGTTCGGCCGCCTCTACGAGGACGACATGGTGCGCATCGTGCTGGCCGACGAGATCAGCCCCGACAGCTGCCGGCTATGGGACCTGCGCACCAACGAGAAGATGGACAAGGATCGTTTCCGCCGCGACCTCGGCAAGGTCGAGGAGGCCTACCAGGAGGTGGCGCGGCGCCTCGGCATTCTCATCGATCAGGGGCCGGGCGACGTGCGCGGCCCCACGACCCTGCAGTAAAAAGTGAGGCCATGAAAGCCAGAGTTCACGTGACGCTGAAGAACGGCGTCCTCGACCCGCAAGGCAAAGCCATCGGCCATTCGCTCAACCGCCTGGGCTTCCCGGAGGTGGGCGATGTCCGCCAGGGCAAGTTCATCGAACTCGAGCTTGCCGAGGCGGACCCGGCCAGGGCCAAGGCGCGGCTCGACGAGATGTGCCGCAAGCTTTTGGCCAACACTGTGATCGAGAACTACTCGATCGAGCTGGTGGGTTAGGATCTTCGTCCTCCCTCATCTCAGCGCCTTCTGAGGCGCGCTATGAGGGAGGGTTTTGACAGGGCGAATTGAAATGAAATCCGCAGTCCTTGTATTTCCCGGGTCCAATCGCGAAGGCGATGTGGCGCAGGCCATCGAACTCGTCACCGGCCGCAAGTCTGCCATGGTGTGGCATGGCGACGGTGATTTTCCCAAGGTCGACCTGATCGTCATTCCGGGCGGTTTCTCCTATGGCGACTATCTGCGCTGTGGCGCCATGGCCGCGCTGTCGCCGGTCATGGCCGAGGTGAAGCGCCGCGCCGCACAAGGCGTGCCAGTGCTGGCGATCTGCAACGGCTTCCAGATCGCCGCCGAAGCCGGGCTGCTGCCGGGCGCGCTGATGCGCAATGCCAATCTCAAGTTCGTCTGCTCGGACGTTCATCTCAAGATCGAGTCGAGCCAGAGCCTGTTCACCAACCGCTACCAGGCAGGACAGGTGATCCGCGTGCCGGTGGCCCATGCCGAGGGCAACTATTTCGCCGACAGCGAAACGCTGAAGCGCGTCGAGGACCGCGGCCAGGTGGCGTTCCGCTACTGCGCCGCCGACGGCACGACCGACGGCAGCGGCAATCCCAACGGCTCGATCCACAATATCGCCGGCATCTACAACGACACCAAGACGGTGCTCGGCCTGATGCCGCATCCCGAGAACGCGGTCGAGCCGCTGTTCGGCGGCACCGACGGCAAACCGCTGTTCGAGGGCCTGTGCGAGGCGCTTTCATGAGTGCCCAGGACGTGAGCGGCCGAGACGCAAACGGGGAACGCAACCCGCCGGTCAAGCTTCCCAACGAGCCCGCGATCACCCCGAAGGTCGTCGCCGAGCACGGCCTCGCGCCGGACGAATACAAACGCGTGCTGCATATCATGGGCCGCGAGCCCACGATGGTGGAACTCGGCATCTTCTCGGCGATGTGGAGCGAGCACTGCTCCTACAAATCCTCGAAGGTCTGGCTGAAGAAGCTGCCGACCAAGGCTGCGTGGGTGATCCAGGGTCCGGGCGAGAATGCCGGCGTCATCGATATCGGCGATGGCCAGGCCGCCATCTTCAAGATGGAGAGCCACAACCACCCCTCCTACATCGAGCCCTACCAGGGCGCCGCGACCGGCGTCGGCGGCATCCTGCGCGACGTCTTCACAATGGGCGCGCGACCGATCGCCAACCTCAATGCGCTGCGCTTCGGCGATCCCTCCCATCCCAAAACACGGCACCTGGTGTCGGGCGTGGTGGCCGGCATCGGCGGCTACGGCAACTGCATGGGTATTCCGACGGTGGGCGGCGAGACCAATTTCCACGCCGCCTACAACGGCAACATCCTGGTCAATGCGATGACCGTGGGCATCGCCCGCACTGACCGGATTTTCTACGCGACGGCCGCCGGCTTGGGCAATCCGCTGGTCTATGTCGGCTCCAAGACCGGGCGCGACGGCATCCACGGTGCCACGATGGCCTCGACCGAGTTCAACGAGGATAGCGAGGAGAAACGCCCGACCGTGCAGGTCGGCGACCCGTTTGTCGAGAAACTGCTGCTCGAGGCCTGCCTCGAATTGATGGCGACCGACACGATCGTGGCCATCCAGGACATGGGCGCGGCGGGCCTTACCTCCTCGGCTTTCGAGATGGCGGCCAAAGGCGGGCTCGGCGTCATCGTCGAGCTC
>WNFR01008017.1_pt1 | contig 10705 bp, 10 predicted proteins | sample 5400221 | NCBI WGS metagenome assembly WNFR01 (sample SAMN13153357, study PRJNA577476) | soil metagenome | isolation source: 40 cm soil under Madrone tree | place: USA:California | collected 2016-06-14 | reverse complement strand
CAGGCCGTCAACTCGTAGCCCGGCACGCCCGCCTCGGCGACGGTCGGCAGGTCGGGCGCGAGCGGCGAGCGCTGCGCGCTCGAGACCGCGAGACCCTTGACCTTTTGCTCCCTGATCTGAGGCAGCGTTGTCGCGACATCGGCGAACATCATCGAAATCTGTCCGCCCAGCAGGTCCGTCATGGCCTGCGGGTTGCTCTTGTAGGGCACGTGCAGCATGTCGAAGCCGCCGAGCACCTTGAGCATCTCGCCGGCGATGCGCGCCGAGCTCGAGCCGCTGCCGAAGGTGAGCTTGCCCGGATTGGTCTTGGCGTAGGCGACCAGCTCCCGCACCGTCGTGACCGGCACCGACGGATGCACCGCCAGCGCCAAGGTGAAATTGCACAGCTGCCCGACCGGCGCGAAGTCGGCGACCGCGTCATACGGCACCTGCTTGAACAGGCTCTGGTTCGCGGCATGCGTCGTGTTGGTGGTGACGAAGACCGTGTAGCCGTCCGGCGCCGCGCGCGCGACGCTCTGCGCCGCCAGCATGCCGCTCGCGCCGCCCATGTTCTCGACCACGATGGTCCAGCCCTCAGTGCTCGTCAGCTTCTGGGCGAGGATGCGCGCCAGCGTGTCGGTGGCGCTGCCGGCGCCGAACGGCACCACGAACCTGATGGTATGGGTCGGGTAACCCTGCGCGGCGGCCGCCAGCGGGGACACCGCCAGCGCGCAGACGGCAACAAGCGCCGCCTTTAATATATTTGCGCGCATCTCCCATCACCGATCTGTCAATATGAGTTGAGCGGGCCGACCGATAATAGCAGCGAAACACGCGCCATGGGGAGGGGCGCACAACATGACCGCCGTATCATGGCGTTGCTTGCATGGCGTCAATTCGGCCGCGCTGCGCGCGGCGCGCATCCAGGCCCATCGGGCAACGCAGTGGCTCGCGCGCGTGGCACGCGCCTATGTTCCGGCCCGGCCGGAAGACGGCCACACCAATCTCGGCTGGGATGACGCGTTGGGCGGACTCGTCGCCCACTCGCTTCCCGACGGCGCTCGGTTTGGCCTGTGCATCGCCGAGCTTAAGCTCGTGCTACTCGATTCATCGGGGCGCAAGGACAGCTTCGCGCTCGACGGCCGGCGCGACGCCGACGCATGTGACTGGCTCGGCCGGCACGCGCGGGCGCGCGGGTTGGAGGCGCAGGCGCTCGACGCCGCCCTGCCCTACGAGGTCCCCGCGTTTGCCGGCGGCGACGTCTATACGGCGGCCGAGCTCGCCGAACCGCTGGCCGAGCTTGCGATCTGGTTCTCGAACGCGAACGGCGTGCTCGAAGCGACCCGGCAACGGCTCGCGGCACGCCAGCTCGATGTCGCGCCGGTGCGGTGCTGGCCGCATCATTTCGATCTCGCCACGCTGGTCACGCTGGGGTGCGGCCGCAGCACCGGCATCGGCTTCGAGCCGGGCGACGATTACTACGACGAGCCCTATTTTTATGTCAGTCTCTATCCCGCGCCCGACCCGGCGGCTTTGCCGCCCCTGCCTGCGATCGGTCACTGGCACACGAAGGATTTCGCCGCGGCGGTCGCGCCCGCGCATCGGATCCTTGCCGCAAAGGATCAAGGGGCGGAGGTCGCGGCATTCCTGCAAGCTGCGGTCGCTACGGCGATCACCCCAACCAGCCCGGACTGACCCCGGCCAAACGGGAGCAAATCCCGCACCCTCAGGGCAGATTGCCGAACAAGCTGGCGAACGGCCCGCCCAGACGCTCCGCCGATCCACGCTGGCTCGGGCGCTGCTCGCCGAATGCCAGGGCATGACTGCCGACATCGGGCGCATCGGTGTGCGCGGCAGCCAAGCGACGCGGGTTCTGCGCCCCGCCGGTCCGTGCGAATGTGGCGGCCGCGCGCACGACGATGGCGGAGCGCCCGAACTGACTCTCAGACGATGGCGCCGTGGCGACGGGCCTTGTCGCCGAGGCCGCCTGTCGGGCCGCGAGCCGCAGCGAATAGCCCTTCGCAAAGGTCAGATCGCTTTCCGGCACGGTCGAGGCCTGCCTTTCCGGCATCGTCGAGGTCCGCCGGGTGGCCTGTTGCGTCTCACCGGGCCACCAGCGCGACTGGAAATCCGAGGACGGCGCGGTGACGGCGGTCGTCGCGCGCGCGGGCGCCGAGCCGACCAGTTCCCGCATGACCGGCACGCTGCTCAGGACGCCGACCGCCATAATGGCGGCAGCGATGATGGCAAAGGAGCGGACTCCCGTCGGGCCGCTGGGCTTCAATGTGTAGGCATAGGTGTGTGCAGACATGGGCGCACCGGATCGAATTGGGCCGGGGCAATGGCCCCCCTCACCCTCCTTGGTCGCTCCGACCCGCGTTTAGGTTCGATATTTTCCGGCCGCCGCGAGGATTTTTTCACCGCCTGAGGATTCCGCCCTAACCCCCTCAGCTCCCTCGCAAATACCGATACGCCGCGCGCACGTCGAGCGGCATCCATTCGGCGTAGCGCTGGATGTGGGCGTATTGCGGCAGCGCGACCTCAGCGACCGCCGCCTCTTCCGACACGCCCGTCTTGATGGCGCGGTCGACCGCCCCGCGCAATTCGGCCAGCATGTCGCGGAAGCGCGCCACGTCGGCTAGCGTCGCGGGCGGCCCGTGGCCCGGCACCACGACCGCGATGTCGAGCGCGAGCACGCGGCCGAGCGCGGCGATCAATCCGTCGAGATCGCAATCGCCGAGCCAGGGAAAGCGGCCATGGAACAACAGGTCGCCGAGAAACGCGACCTTGCGTTTCTCCAGATGCACCACGATGTCGCCGTCGCAATGGGCCGGGCCGAAATAGTGCAGCCGCACGGTGTCGTCCGGCAGGTGGAAGGCGAAGCGGTCGGCGAAGGTTTCGTTCGGCGGGCGGATCACGACCGTGTCGTAATCGGCAAGGCTGATGCGGCTCTCGAACCAGCGCCGCGCCGGATCGCCGTCGGGCACCAGCTCGAGGATGTTCTGGCCGAACAGGAAACGGAGCTTGGTCGGGAAGTCATCGATCGTCCACGCGTCGCCCGAACGCGCGCCGAGGCAGGCATTCATGGCGGCGAGCGTCTTCTCGTGCGCCAGGATCGGCACATCGGCGAACACCGTGTTGCCTGAGGTGTGGTCGAGGTGGCAATGGGTGTTGACCACCACGCGCAACGGCTGGCCGGTCTTGGCCAGCACGGCGGCGCGCAACTGGCGGGCGAGCCGCGGATACTGCTGGGTGTCGATCACGATCACGCCCTCGGGCGTCTCGATGGCGCCCGCGTTGGAGTCGCCCCCTGCCCCGATCCACGCATGGACGCCGTCCGCGACGGTCACCAGATGGGCTTCGTTGCTCTTCTGCTCGGTCATCATGATCCGTTTGTGAGTGTTCGCCGGAGGCGTTGACGCGGACGGCGGCGCTATTTCAGCTCGGACGCCCGGACCAGATCCGCGATCTGCTCCTTGGTCAGGGGAGCAGCGAGAAACTTGTTCTGAACCGACTCGGCCATGATCTGGTCGATCCCGACGATGGTATCGGTCGCCAGGCTGTCCTTCGGCACGAGCTCGCGCACCCGCCGCACCACCGTCTCGGGCATGCCGGAGAATTCGCCGTAATGCTTGAGCGCGGCCGGATCGGAATACATCCACGCGACGGTTTCGTTGTAGGCCCGGTTGAAGCGGACAAGCGCGTCCCTGCGGTTGGTCAGCGTGGCGAGGTTGGTGATGTTGACGCGGCCCGTCCGGTTGCGCAGCGCCGCCACGTCGTTCCCGGTCGCCACGATGCGGACGCGGCCGTCCTCGACCATGTCGAGCCCGAACGGGACCGCGCCGAAGCCGACGTCGACCTGGCCCGTCATAGTCTGGGTGATGGTCGCCGAGATGCTGCCGGTCGAAGTCGGCTTGAGCTTGAGATTGTATTGCGCCACCAAGGCCAGCAGCGCCGCATGGCTCGACGAGCCGGTGAGCGAAAAGGCCACGGCCTTGCCGTTGAGGTCCTCGATCTTGCGGACGGGCGAATTCGCCGGAACGTACCAAAACAGGTCGGGCGAGCCGATGATCTCGCTGCCGATGATGCGGATCGGCGCGCCTTTCGCGAAGGTGCCGAAGGCGGCCGACACGCCGGACGCCGTCGCGATGTCGACGCCGCCGGCGATCAGCGCCTGGATCGATTCCGGACCGGCCGAGGTATAGAGAATCTCGAGCTGCAGCCCGTGCTTCTTGAAGATGCCGCCGCGCTGGCCGAGCTCGGGAACGCCGGCGTCCCACGACCCGCGCTGCGGCACCGCGACCTTGAGCAATTCCTCCGCGGTGGCGACGGTCGGGCCGAGCAACGAGAGTCCCAGCAGGATCTGAAACAAACGCCTCATCGGCACCTCCCTGCGTCGACCTTGTGGCGGCCGAGCGAAACAGAAGGTTATCACGGCCGTGCGCGGACTGTAGCCCGCCTCACTGCGTCGGCTTGATGCCGACCGCCTGGGCGATCGCCGCGACCCTGGCGCGCTCGTCCTCGATCGCGGCGGAGAATTCGGCGGGCGTGCTGGTGCGCACCGCGACGCCGGCGGCGGCCAGCGTCGCGGCGAGCGCCGGATCGCTGCCGGCGGCGCGGATATCGGCGGCGATGCGCTCGCGCAAGTCCGCCGGCATGTCGCGCCCGCCGAAGAAGCCGCCGAAGGCCCCGAAGGCGAGCGCCGAAAAACCCGCCTCGCTCGCGGTCGGCACGTCGGGCCAGGCGGGCGCGCGCTCGCGGCTGGTCACGGCTAGCGGCGTGACCTTGCCGGCCTGCACATGCGGCCGCACCACCGCGAGCGACGTCGCCGTCACGTCAATGCGGCCCTCGGCGAGATCGTTGATCGCCTGGGTGAAGTCCTTGTAGGGCACCTGCACCATGTCGAGGCCCGCGCCCTTCACAAATCCCGCGAACCGAAAATAGACCACGCCCGGGGTGGCGACCCAGTTGAGCTTGCCGGGCTCGGCGCGCGCCCGCGCCACCAGATCGGAGAGCGAGTTGAGCTTCAGCGACGCCGGCGCCGCGATGGTGACGAAGACCTCGCTGCCGAGCGAGATCGGCGCCAAGTCGCGCGCCGGATCATAGGGCAGCCTGGCATAGAGCGCCGGATTGACCGTGATCGGACCCGGAGCCGAATAGAGCAGCGTATGGTCGTCATGGTTGGCCGCAAAGGCGCCGACCGCCACGATGCTGTCGGCGCCCGGCCGGTTTTCGACCACGACCGGCTGGCCCCAGCGCTTCGCCAGCCGATCCGCGAACAGGCGCGCCGTGACGTCGGTGGCGCTGCCGGCACCGAACGGCACGATCACATGGACGGTTCGCTGCGGCCAGGACGGTGGCAGCCGTGCAGGCGGCTGGCCGGGCATCTGGGCGCGCGAGGGAGCCGCGCCAAGTTCGAGCGCCAGCAAAATGACGGCGCTGAAGCCGGCGGCAGTGATCGTCGCGCGCATGGCGTCTCCCGCATCTCGCCAGAAGGCGTTGGGGACGCGAGGATTCATCTTTTCGACTGGGCCGGCAAGGACGCGAACGCGCCGCGACCGCACCGGGATCCTGCGCGATCGGCGCATCGGCAGCGGAGAATCACCGTTGTTGCGCCTGCCTGTTAACCGTGTGGGCGCGTGGCCCTGTGATCCGCGCTGCGCGCTCACCACATAGCTCCGTCCGCATGGCTGTATTGCGACGCACAATTTAATTGCTGCGATGCGGTGTTTGTTCCATACTTGGGCCTGATCGTACGGATAGAGAAGACCCGATGACCAAGGCGTGGAAGACCAAATACGGACCGCGACGCGTCAGGCGCGATCCGCCGACGCTGGATGAGGCGATTTTCGCGGCCCAGGGGCTGACCGACGACCCGCAACAGCAGGTCGAGATCGCGGCCTCGCTGATGGGCGTGCCGCCGGAGAGCGTGAAGACCGAAATCATGAAATCGGGCTACAACAGGACACGCCCGACACGGCTGATTTCAAGCGGGGCTGCCCGGCGCACGGTCGTGGTCGAGCATCGGGTGGGCCGGCGTCCGGCGCGGATGAGCTAGTCGACGGGGCGCGGGCCGCCGCCGGCGGCGCTCGACGGGCGGTTTTGGGCGGCCGTGGCACGAATCCGGGGGGTCTATTCGCTCCACCCCCCTTAAATGTCACAAGATCGCAGCCATATTAACAAAACAGCCAGCCCGAAAATGCTATACGGGGTCGAATCGGAATCGTCTGTGACGCCGAGCCCGGGTCGCTTGACTCGGGGCCTATCGGCGGTCGAGTTGTTCATGGGACGGCCGCCTTTCTGAGCTATCCGCGATGCGCCAGGACCATGACCCGGCGCGGCTCAGCGCCGGCCGGGAGAAAGTCATGGCGAATGTGATCAAGGCGTCGTTCCAGAGGGACAAGGGACCGGCTCCGGACAAGGACCAGCCCGAGGTCACGACCGACGGCCCGCTGCTCGATCTGGCGGACGCCGAGGTCACCAAGATGATCAAGCGCGCCAAGAAGCGCGGCTACATCACGCATCAGCAGATCAACGCGGTCCTTCCCTCCGACGAGCACACCTCGGAGAAGATCGAGAGCATCCTGGCGATGCTCAACGACATGGGCATCAACACGGTGGAGCAGGACGAGGCCGAGCCGGACGAAGAAGAAAAGGCCGCCGAAGAGGCGGAGGAAGAGGAGACCGAGGGCGAGCTGGTCGAGGTCATCCGCAAGGTACCGACCGAAGTCAAGAAACTGGAGCCCGGCGAGCGCGTCGACGACCCCGTGCGGATGTATCTGCGCGAGATGGGCACGGTCGAGCTCTTGTCGCGCGAGGGCGAGATCGCGGTCGCCAAGCGCATCGAGGCCGGCCGCGAGGCGATGATCGCCGGCCTGTGCGAAAGCCCGCTCAGCTTCCAGGCCATCATCATCTGGCGCGACGAGCTCAACGAAGGAAAGGTGTATCTGCGCGACATCATCGATCTCGAAGCGACCTATGCGGGTCCCAACGCCAAGGTGTTGCCGACGCCGACCATCGGTCCGGACGGCCAGCCCATCTTCATCGCGGTTCCTGGAACGCCGCAGATGCCGGCGCCGGCGATTGCGCCGGCGAGCGCAACGCCCTTCAAGCCGGCAGCGACGGAGCCTGGCGATCCGGCCGCGGGCGATGAAGCTGCGCTCGGCGAGGACGAGCTCGACGAAGACGACATGGAGAATTCGCTCTCGCTCGCCGCGATCGAGGCCGAGCTCAAGCCCAAGGTGCTGGAGAGCCTCGATATCATCGCGAGCGAGTACAAGCGCCTGCGCCGCCTGCAGGAGCAGGACATCGAGAACCGGCTGAAGAACACCTCGCTCTCGCCCGCGCAGGAGCGCAAATACAAGAAGCTCAAAGATGACATCATCACCGAGGTGAAGTCGCTGCGCCTGCGGCAGGCACGCATCGATTCCCTGGTCGAGCAGCTCTACGACATCAACAAGCGCCTGGTCGGCCACGAGGGCCGCCTGATGCGGCTCGCCGAGAGCCATGGCATTACGCGCGAGGAGTTCCTGCGGAATTATCAGGGCTCGGAGCTCGATCCGCTGTGGATCAACCGCGTCTCGAAGCTCTCGGCCAAGGGCTGGAAGCCTTTCGTCGCCAAGGACAAGGAGCGGATCAAGCAATACCGGTCCGAAATCCATGCGCTCGCCGGGGAGACCGGCATGGAGATCCACGAGTTCCGCAAGATCGTCCAGAACGTGCAGAAGGGCGAACGCGAGGCGCGCCAGGCCAAGAAGGAGATGGTGGAGGCGAACCTGCGCCTCGTCATCGCGATCGCGAAGAAATACCGCAACCGCGGCCTGCAATTCCTCGACCTGATCCAGGAAGGCAACATCGGCCTGATGAAGGCGGTCGACAAGTTCGAGTACCGCCGCGGCTACAAATTCTCGACCTACGCGACGTGGTGGATCCGCCAGGCGATCAGCCGCTCGACCGCCGACCAGGCGCGCACGATCCGCATTCCGGTGCATATGCTCGAGGCGATCAGCAAGATCGTGCGCACCAGCCATCAGATGCTGCGCGAGAACGGCCGCGAGGCGACCCCGGAGGAACTGGCCGAGAAGATCGGGATGCCGCTCGAGCGGGTCCGCAAGGTGCTCAAGATCGCCAAGGAGCCGCTCTCGCTCGAGACCCCGGTCGGCGACGAGGAAGATTCGCATCTCGGCGACTTCATCGAGGACAAGAACGCCGTCATGCCGATCGACGCCGCGATCCAGTCGAACCTGCGCGAGACCACCACGCGCGCGCTGGCGTCGCTGACGGCGCGCGAGGAGCGCGTGCTGCGCATGCGCTTCGGGATCGGGGTCAATACCGCCCATACGCTCGAGGAGGTCGGCCTGCAATTCGCGGTGACGCGCGAGCGCATCCGCCAGATCGAGGCCAAGGCGCTGCGCAAGCTCAAGCACCCGAGCCGGTCGAAGATCCTGCGGACATTTCTCAGCGATTGAGAACGGCGGCGGCAGTCGACGCCGTCGCGACCCATCCACGTCTGTGATCTGACTCGTGATTTAAGACGTGGATGCCTGGCACAAGGCCGGGCATGACGGGTTAAAGCCAGTAACCCCGCTCACACTTTGTCGACGGGCTCGGGGCGCTGTTCGAGCACCCGGTCGACCAGGCCGAATTCCTGCGCCATCTCGGCGGTGAGAAAATAATCGCGCTCGAGCGCGTCCTCGACCTTCTTGGCCGGCTGCCCGGTGTGGTGCACGTAGATCTCGTTGAGACGCTTCTTCAGGTTCAGGATTTCCTGGGCATGCACCATGATGTCGGTCGCCTGCCCCTGAAAACCGCCGGATGGCTGATGCAGCATGATGCGCGCATTGGGCAGCGCAAAACGCATATCCTTCCGGCCCGCCGCGAGCAGCAGCGATCCCATGGAGGCCGCCTGGCCGATGCACAGCGTCGAGACCGGCGGGCGGATGTATTGCATGGTGTCGTAGATCGCCATCCCGGCGGTGACCACGCCGCCCGGTGAATTGATGTAGATCGACACCTCTTTCTTCGGATCCTCGGCCTCGAGAAACAGGAGCTGCGCGATGATGAGCGTCGACATGCCGTCATCGATCGGACCGGTGAGAAAAATAATGCGCTCCTTCAGCATCCGCGAATAGATGTCGTAGGACCGCTCCCCGCGGGTGGTCTGCTCGACCACGGTGGGGACCAGGTAGCTCAGATAGGTTTCGCGCGGATCTTTCATTTAGGCTCCTTTGGAACGAGCGGCCGGCCACGCCCCGTTGGGTTTTCGGGAGTGTCCCGCCAATGAAACGAGCCGCTGAGTCTCGTCCCAGGCACCAATTGCGGATCCCTGCCAGGGCCGGTCCCGGGCAAGGCATTGCTTGTCGAAAGCTGCCACGGATTTGATCCGGGGGCCGATACCAGCTCGGCATTTCGCGCCAAAACGTCACGAATCCGGAGCTGCGGTTCGAATCAACCCAGCCGGAATACGCCAGAAAGGTCAAAACGATCGGATATCAGAAACACCTTTACACCGCATTAGTGCTCGCTAAGCGGCGTCATTTGGCTTATATCATGACGATAGAGCCATTGGCGTCATATATATTCCGGTTTCAAAAATAAAAGGCGAAAGACGCCGAACGGCCCTGTCATGCGAGAGCGTCAGTTGCAAGCGCCGGCAGTGCCGCGCTTGCCGCGTGCGAACGGGGGTGACCGACCATGCCCGACCATAAATTCCGTCTCGGCCAGAAGGTGCGTCTCAACCGCGGATATCCCTACCGGCTGGTATCCGAAGGCGCGTACGAGATCGTCCGCCGGATGCCCGACAGCGACGGCGAGTTTTCCTACCGCATCAAGAATGCGGGCGAGTCGCACGAACGCGTCGTGAAGGAAAGCGAGATCGAGAAGGCCTGAGCCGGCCCGGCGATCTCACGCGATCCACGCGCGAAAGCGTCACGCGACAGCATCGGGCGGCGGCGCGCCGCCCGATCTATCGTGCCTGTGCGCGGCATTTCCAGCTCGCCGCGCCGTCGATCACGGCATTTTTTTCAGATTGCCCAGCATGGTGGCGCAGGCTTCCGCCACGGCGGAGTTGGACGTATCGCTGCCCGGCATCTTGGCCCAGCCACCCTTCTCGATGAAGGCGCCCTGCTGCCACGAGCTGACCTTCTTGAGCTCGGTCATGTTGGCGGCGGCGTTGGCGCTGCGCTCGAACCTGTCGACGCAGATGGGCGCGAGGGCCGTCACCAGCGTCGTGATCGAGCTCTTCTGTGCCGTCTCCCTGGCGGTGTTACCGGTCACCCAGCCGCCCCAATAGAAGCCGATGAACATGGTCGCAACCGCGCCGACGGCGGCGCCCTGAATCAGACGGGTCGGTGCGTCGCCTCGAAGAAACAGAGGAAGTTCCATGGCGTCTCCTTTCGCGCGAGATATCCCGCGGCGAGAACACCGGAAGCCCGGATGGGACCCGGTCATCGAGTTTGATGGAAGGCACGGACGCTTTGAGATGGCGTTTCCGTGACGCCATGATGCGCTTTATCGGGGCCGAAGTCGAATGATACCGGTCGCTCTCAGAGGCGATTTCGCCGCACCTGCGCGCGGCCTGCCGTTGTCGCGATCGCTTGTTGGGCAGGTCAGCGCTGGTGAATGAATTGCTGACCTTGCTCGACCATTCGATGTGTTGTGGGTGGGCGACAAGCCAGCACTACCCTTGTACCGGTCCCGTGGGTGGCGGTACGGAGCGACCTTGGCC
>WNFR01008016.1_pt1 | contig 10705 bp, 5 predicted proteins | sample 5400221 | NCBI WGS metagenome assembly WNFR01 (sample SAMN13153357, study PRJNA577476) | soil metagenome | isolation source: 40 cm soil under Madrone tree | place: USA:California | collected 2016-06-14 | reverse complement strand
CATTCGCGCAGCCTCCGTCGCGGCCGCCGTCGAGACAAGCTTTAGCGCGGCTATAAGGCCTGTCCAGGTCGCGCTGGCAATGACGCGCGAGTACGACCTCGTGGACCCTGAATTCAAAGCGTCCAAGCCGGTCTACTCGGCTACGACGACGGTCGGCGCTAAGCCTCTGGAGAATGCGGAGGGCGATTCTCAGAGCGGCGGAAGCGATGGGCTTTTACTATCGCTTCGCGCGTTTGCAAAGGATTTCGAGGAAGCATTCTTCGGCTTTAAGCTTGCGACCGGCGCTGACCAGAATTATCTGGGCGATCCTCAACGCGCGGCCTGCGGGCAATCCGATTCGTTGTTGGCGCAAGCCGAGCTTGACGATTCGAGCCCTGACCCTACGACTTACCGTCAGCTTTGGGCTGTGAACTTCGGGACGGATGGCGACCCAAGCAAGCGATTTAATTATCAAGTCTTGCGCGACCAGGCTCTCTACTATTCGCTGCCACCGCTGTCGACAGAGTTATGGGATTCGCCTGAACTGACATTAAAGACTTATGTGAGCGGCCAGGGACTGACGGGGGATGTGAAACGTTTGATCAAGGCTGCTGACGTGGACCAGTGGGCGATGAGCTTCCTTGCCGCGGTCGATAAATTCCTCTCGCCGGAATACGCGAGTCGCGTCTACGAAATGGACAAAACGAATGGCACAAGCTATTTCTCGGACGTGGTGACGTACAAAGGCAACCTAGCAAATTACATCAAGGAAGAGATCGAGACTATCCTTGAGCCTGCGGGCGACGGCGCGCTGGATGCGTCGTCGGGATTGGAGGAGGCGAAGACGGCATTCTACCAGCAATTGCTTGTCGAGCTGTCGGCCGCTTACGCGACGGATGTCTTAGTGCAGTACCCGTTTGATGTGACGGCTGGTTGCCCTAATACAGGCAACGCGAACGTTGCTGCGCGCCTATCAGGAAAACCCATGGCCCGCGTATACCGCACGCCGGAACAGGGGATTATTAATCTGCCTGATATAGCGGTAACGTTAACCGCCACTGAAAACGTCGAGTACGTGGCGGTCGTGCTACAGAACATAAAATACATAATCACCCCCGGCATCGAAGTGAAATACACAGACCCGCTGACCTCGGCTGTGCAGACCATGACGACGGACAACAACACCACCATCGCGACAATTGCGAAGTGCTTCAAAGTGGATGTCGCCTCGCTTGCTGATGGGCTTGAAGTGGTGACAGCGGGCAAGGGGCTCTTCAGGCTCAACACGAGCATCAACGTGACCGCCGTTAAACAGGAGATGTCGGCAGGAGATCTATTCTCGACGCTTGCCACGAAGCTCAGCACGACTGTTGAATCGATCATGTTTGCGAACCAGGACCTGCCCAACGTATTTAAACCGGGCAGCACTATCAAACTAAAAGGCGTGTCAAAGACTGTCCCGCCCGACGGCAAGCCGCTTTCCGTCGCCCTTGAGTTTTATCCCCCGCAGAAACCAAGCGACAAGCTTGAATCGCTCAACAAGTTTGCGCTCGACCTCTGGTCCGGCGAGTTGAACGTCACCGCAAAATACCAGCTCGGCACGGACCCCGCGCCCGTGCTCACGCTGCTGGTTCTCCCGCCCGTTTATACTTTCACTACAGGCAAGGTGCCGATGGCGCAGGGCACGCGATTCGCGACCTTCCTGTTCGATGTTAAAGACGCCTCGCACAGCCGTTCGGTTTTTCTCGACCTCGATTATCCGATCACCGAGATGGAGTACGACATCGTTTCGCTCGCCTCCGAGTTCGGACAATACCAGGAGTCTTCGTGGCTCACGTTCATCATCCCGATCACCGACGTCCCCAACGTGGGCATTACGGCTCAGGGCGAGATCAGCAAATCTCAATCAGCCGCAGGTGGTGGTAACGGCTCGCCTAACGATGGAAACCTGGGCCTTGCGCAGATCCCCGTCCCGCTGCGCGCTTATCCCGAGCCGTTCGTGGTCTCTGAGCAGAGCGCCACGACCGAACCAAATACTGCGATGAAGTTGCTCGAAGCCGAGACTCCAGACGACGTGTCGCTGCTGTTTGAATGGATCTACCAGTTTGACATGGCGCGCCGTATGGCGGCCCAGGATTCAGCCGACCTCTCTATCTATCTCAACGTTACGGATGGCAGGGGATTGACGGCCAGGGTGCTTGCGAAGAATCGGGACGCACTTTTCTCAAAGCTCGCGCAGTTCGTCTTTGTATATTCAGACGTGGCGAAAGACCTCGATCTACTGTTGCGTTCGAATCTCACCCCCGACGAACAGAAGACGGCGAAGTACGCCGCCCAAACCTTTTGGACCCTGGTCGGCTGGGTGAAGGACGCCTGGCCGCCGCCGCCAATGGCACAGGGAGTGACGACCGGCCCTGAGCCTTATAAGTTCCACGTCGAAACGATAGTCAGCGAGAGTGAACCGAACAAGTTCGGCTTCCTGCTGGTCAGCTTCGTCTCGGGCCCGGAGGATTATCTGTTCTCACTGCCCGGCAGCGATGCGCAATTCCTGGAGGCCGGTCAGATCGACAAATTAGAGCCGGCTTTTGAGAGCGAAGGCTATGCGCTTTCCGCCGGGGCTACGATAAAGCCGGTCACGCCTATGCAGGAATGGCTGATCATCGACGACGACAATCAACTCACCTTTGACCTGGTGGTCAACGCCAACCTGATTGATGTGAAGCGCAAATACCTCTGGCCTGTCATCTCGGACGTTTCCGCCAGTGAGCCGGTCGAGCTGTCCGCTCAACAAATCGGCTCAACCATGCTCTATAACTATGACCATTTGATTGATGATCCGGCCAAGCTCTTGATGCAGTTCAAGCGGCTTAACGTAATTACGAAGCAGAATGGGTTGGGCGGAGTATCGGTCACGCGAAATGCGTTGTTGATTCCCGGCCGTGAGACTCAACTCGACTTCATCTATCAAACGCCTATGACCTATTTCGCCAACAAGGTCACCCCGAACATCAAAATAGACAAAGAAGTATCATTGCGATTGTTCGCAACCTCCGGCGCAATGCTTGTTGATGCGCTCAGCGGCTATTTCGAAACGTTGTTTGCCACGCAGGCAGCGGCAGACCCCACGAGCATCAGGCAAGTGCGGGTGTCTGCCCGCTATGGCTTCCAGGTGGCGTCGATAGGGAGTGCTGCGGAAGGGCAGAGTTCTCAGAGGTGGTTGGAGGATCAGCGACAGATCGTGGCGGGATTCCCTCTGATCTTAATACCGCAGTATGGGTTCAAAGTCGCTACCGATTGGGAGAAGGATCCTATAACCGGATCGTTCGTTGTGCAGTTGGCATCTCAGACCGAAACGGCGAGACAAAGCGCCGGCGCTCCGGGAGACCGAGGCCGGTACTACTACGACGTAGTAGTTTACTCGACCCTCGGCGGCAATACGGGGCAAAGCCCGTTAATCGAATTCCTTGCTCTTTACTATGACCTGCCCGAAGGCTCCGGGCATAGCGGCTGAATGAGAAAAGCCCTTCGGACCGCCGAAAGGCTCTCTCATCCGCACGCTTCGCCCGGAATATGAGTCCACGGAGCGGTCTTACATCGTGCTCACGGTTATCTGGATGCTGTCGCCCGCGATGACCGGCAACTCATATACGTCCGGGCCGAAATATTCTGTGACATCGGTCAGCGGGACGAGGATGATGTCGAGATAGTTTGTATCTGTAGAGGGCGCTTGCTCGTTCATCTGGTAGTACTGCCTCGCCATCAAAAAAGCATCATAGTCACCAAGCGCAGTCGCAAAAGAAAAATGGCCCATGCGTTCAACGACGTTGCGCACGGTAGTGCCGATGGCGACCCAGGTCGGGACTGAGTTGACGAACATAAGCAATTCCGGTATGAGAAGCGCGCGCCCGGCAAAGTAAACAGCATCAACGTCGGCGCCGGTAAAAATCGGCCGCCCGCTCTCATAATCCTCGGTGACTGATTGAATCAGCGCCCAGGTATCAGCGCCTGCCAGAGTTACATTCTCTGGCACGCCGGGGTTGCCCATGTAGGTGGGCGATATGAAAGTCTTAGGGTAGAGAAGCCGGTAATATCTGCGCGGGCCGTGTTGCGATTGCACGTCAATGATGCTGCTTGCACCGCCGGAAGTGGGCGCGATAGAGGGGGCCCGGTTGGCCGCAAGATAAGAGCTAAAAGCTATCGTATCGACAAACTTACCATTCGCCTGTTTGAGAAATGTAGAAATGTCATAGTAGCCCACGCCGCTACCTGTAAAGCTGTTAAGCGGCTGCCCCGGGCCGATAGATTGAAACGAACCATATTCGATTCTCAGCCTCATGCCCGGCATCAGGTCTACGTATCCTGACGAGGCGTTGAAGCCATAGCGATAGAACAGGGCTTCGGACAATTGCAGCGGCAGCCCGTCAACTATACGCTGCGCTACATAGCGAGCCGTCCCGCGCCTGAGCTGGCCATTATCCTCCATCGCTTCTAACTGGCTCAGCAAGGCCGCGAAGGCCGTCGCGAGTTTCTGCCGGTCTTGAGCGTCGGTGTTCCAGACGTAGGCCGGTATCTGGGCCGTAAGGTTGGGCCAGGCGGTCCAGCTAAGGGCGATGTCGCCGCCGGGTGGAGGAGAGCTACCGTTCGTTGATAGTGGCCCGTTTACATCCTGAATTACTACGGCAAAGGATTCACCGTAAATTGAAGAGAATCCGTGCGCTTTCGCTTCAGTTGGGGGCAGCACGTATATGAACTGAGTGGGGCTGGTATCGTCAGGTGACTGATAGGCCGGGATCACCTGATATTGCGGCGAGTAGTAACTGTTGCCATTCGGTTTGTTGCGAGCGCCTGTTGCTTTTTTTTGTTTGGCCATCTGTTCATTCCTTTACTCTCAAAAACTGTTAAGGTGTTCGATCTGCAACTGTGATCGTTTTAGACTGAAGCTATTCGCAGACCAGCTTCGCGAATAGTAGGAAAGCCTACTCTGTCGTCAAGCCGTTGTCAATAAGATTGGGGCACGAGTCATGCCCGGCAAAATATAATAGCCTCCTTTTGCTCGAGACCGCTACGCCACGATCTAGCTATACCCCTGTTCGCGGATGCCATGTTACACTCCACGGACCGAACCCCGTCTGTTATAGGAATCAATTCGGTAAAGTAACCCTAGCTATGGACAAGATTCCCTTCTCGATTTATCACTTCTTTCGGATGTTTTCTCACGTCAAGGGAATCTGCGTAACTAATCGAGTAACCAACTAGACGCCTCCTTACGCGGACGAATGCAAGATAACTCCCGTAATCGTCTATTCGGGTACCACTAGAACTGCCAATTTCAAGAAACTCAGGTTTGAGATCAGCCGGGTGCGCTCAGCAAATGAGTTGTGCTCTTCAATGAGAATAATTGCGAGGAATGCAATGAGACCAGATCCAACGCCTCTTGGGTGAGTTCGTCTGCTTCACTGCTGCATCGACTTCCGGCGGGTTGACTTTAAGCTCTTTGATCAGCCAGTGCGCTTGGACCTGAACGAATAAATGTCGATCGTGACAGGATTTCGATTGTCGTCTTCGCCAATGACCGTGAGGTCATAATCGCCACCGCGCAGCTTCTCTGCTGTTATTGGAACTTTGAGCGTTGACCGGTCGTCTTCAAGAGCTAAGCCCGTGAGGCTCATCGGGTTCGGATTCTCCGCAGAAGTGATCCTCACCAGGTACGGCTTATATGACGCCGGCTTTTCCAATCTCAATTCTAGAATAACGACTTGAAGTTGCGCTGTGATTTCGACTACTTGCAGGGTGCCGTCGCCGCCCCGGTCAGTTCCGGGACCCAGGCTGTGTGTGAGATTGATGACATCGGTTGCCTCATTGTTGCGGTCCTCGACCTCCACCGCGACCCAGCCAAGGCTGGAGGATAGCCGGAACAAGCGGAGTCTGTCTGCGTCTTCGGCACGACTTCGGAATTAGTGGTACCCAAGTGGTATTATGTATCCATGCCTACCAACAAGCGAATCACAGATCTGACCGACTTCACGTCGGTTCTGCCCTATGCCAGCGAACTGTTCGGCGTTTATCAGCCGATGATCGGATGGCGGTCGGAGCGGAGAAAGAAACGCTTCAACCTCGGCCGCGACCAGAACAGGGGTTCTCTGCTTCAGCAGTTAGCACAGAACTTTAGGGGTGTGGTTTCCTTCTCTCCGGGCCATGTGATAGAGGGCCCAGGCGACCTCTGCGATGTGAAAGCTAGTATTGACATCGGAGCCTTGGCCGGCATTCGCCGTCGCGATTTCTTCGATCCCATCCAAATCGTGTTCCTGGCGATATCGCTACCCGAAGCCATCAAGAACATCGAACCCGGAAGTTTGCTTACCTTCTCTATAAGCCAGCAGTTGCCAGAGGATAGCCCACCGGAGAAGGAGGCATGGAACATATTCGTGAATGCTGAGCGACTGACAGCCGCCCTGAAACAGATTTTGGAGTTTTATACAAAAGTGTTCACTGACCAATGCCGCAACATGTTCCCCGTAGATCATCCGCCGCTTACTCCAGCGCAACAAAAGCTCCGCTTTGATCTCATAAGCTCGCTCACTGTGCGGATGGAGAGAGAATCGGCTACTGCTGGCGCACTGCTGGCGCTAGCTGAGCAGAAATTATTCTCGCAACTCGAATTGATTTTTTACATCAAACCGACAATCGATGCAGCATCGACGAACGAGAAAATCGCGGAACTGGTGAATTCGGACGATCCGTTCCTTACCTTCGATCCGAAGCGCGACATAAAAAACGTCAGCCTGTCTCCACTCGGTGTTGTGCACCTGTTCAGACAATACTTCTTCGAACTCGATACGTTTCTGGGCAGCCCAACCGGGCATGTATGGCTCAGTCCAGGCTCCACAGTCGAACTGATCGACGTAAGCACGCGCCGCGTCTTTACCGAACAGGTGATTGAGCAATCGACGGAAAGAATCAGAAAGACGGACAGCAGCTCCACGGACAGAGATGAAATCTCAGAGGCCGTTAAGGAGGACAACAAAACGGACCTGAAGCTCGGAGCGTCGCTGACAGTGAATCAGTCTTGGGGTACCGGCAATGCGACCGCTACTGGAAGCATCAACATGAACACTACGCAGCAGACCGCACGGGAGACGACCCACAAGCGAATGCGTGAGCAGACGGAGAAGCTTTCTTCGGAGATTAAGGAGAATTTCAAGTCCACTTTTAAAACGATTACGGAGACTACGGATACATCGAGCAAGCGCTACTTACTCAACAATGCAACGCCCGATCTGATTAACTACGAGCTGCGGCGGAAGATGCGGCAGGTGGGCGTGCAAGTGCAGGACATCGGCACATATCTATGCTGGGAAACATTCGTTGACGAACCCGGGCGGGAGCTGGGATTGGCGAATCTGGTGAACATTGCAACGCCGGCCGATCTGGCAGCGGTTTCGGATCAGAATGAAATTCTTCTGCCTCCCGATAAGGCGTGCCGTTTACCACGAACCTCACCTGGAACTTCGGCGATAACAGGCAGTTTAACGGGCCGGATGGTTATCTGCCGATGACCAATGGAGTGCCCGTGCCGCCGGTTCCCGACGGCTACGAAGTCAAGAACCCCGGTAGCTTCATTGATGTCTTCCAGGTGTCGGGAACCGGGGAGGACTTCTCGGGTGTATGGGCTTTCAAAGGCAAGCTCATCGGCAGTTCGTTCATCTCGGTGGGGCCTTTCATCGAGCGCGACGGAGTGGAGTGGGACGAGACGATCAATTTTGTTGTGGGTGGCGTGGTTCTGTTTACGCCGAACCCTGCGAAGAGGAAAGAGCTCAGCGTCGCCAACGCGGCGAGGATTGCGGCTGGCAAGACTACTACGGCTGAGAACGAGCGCAAGACGAGAGAAGCATTCGTGAGCGCTGCGCGGCAGCGGATTGAACAAGCCAGCGGATTGGTTGCGCGGAGGTACACGGACCTGCGCGAAGAAGAACGGATCATCGTCTACCGGAAGCTGATCGGCACGCTGATGTCTGACGCCCTGTACCGTCTTCCGGAGAGCGCCACGAATGATCGGACAAGGCACGTCCTTTCCGAACTGATCAACTCAGTCTTCGATATCGACAAGATGCTGTATTTCGTAGCGCCGGAATGGTGGAAGCCGCGCAAGCACTATCACCAGTACCTTGCAAAGGGAAGCAACGATCAAATTTTCGAGGGCAATCTGACAAGCTGGTCCGATCTGGAGCATCGCGAGGACAATTACTTCGTCACGGACAAATCGCAGCCCGCGAAGATGGGTAGTTCACTGGGCTGGCTTCTGCAGCTAGATGGCGACGACCTGCGAAATGCGTTCCTGAATGCACCGTGGGTGAAGGCGGTGATCCCGATCCGCCCTGGAAAAGAGCTTGAGGCATCCAACTGGCTGCAGCAGGTGAACGTGGAAGGGACCGACGGGCTCGGCGATTTGTATCAAGCACCGGACGTTGAGTTGGAAAAGATCAGAACCGCATTGGGGATTGAGGACGTGACGATTGCGGATGCCATCCGTTTTCTATGCGCCGAGGTGGCGCTTAAATACAATGAGTCGCTCAAAGTCGGTCGCTTCCCGAAAGAGGAGATCAACGACGACAACAGGGTAAGCGCGACACCAGTGGACAAAGTGTACGAGCACGGCTTTTTCCCGTTGAAAGGCGGATTCCGAGCGAATACATCCGAAAATTATGAGGTCTTTGACCAGTGGATTGAAGTGCTGCCCACGGATCAGGTCGTGCCTGTCCCGGTCGTCTACGATCCAAAGACTGGTCGACAGGTTTAAGCTGCCCAAGGGTCACAAAACCGACAATCTGTAGAGTATGTCCTTCGCTGAAATCACGACGCGCTTCCTTCCGGTGAGTGCATCAACACCATTCGCCGTGCATGAGGGCGACACGCAGGTGACCCCGCTTATCGACGGAGAGGAGTATTTCACCACAGCTCGGATGGCGATGGGGCGCGCTGTCAGCCCGGGCGATGCTATCTATTTGATGGGCTGGCGATTCGATGCGCAGTTTCGCTTCAGTCTTGACCAATCCGACACCATCCGGCTGGGTCCGGTGCTCGCCGAGAAGGCGGCCGCGGGCGTCGACGTACGGCTCATCACCTCTGCAAAGTGGCAGCTGCTTGACTACCTTCAAACTCACACGGAGCAAGAGCTTCGGGATGAGGGACACAACGATTTCAGTAAGGCTTTGGAGTGGTTTGGACCTGCTGGCAACCTAGCTGAAGGCAATGCGCTGCGACAACTAAAGGTGGGCGGGCGCGCACCGTTAGCGGCTCGGGTGGTGTTCGACTATCGCGGCGAGGTGACGGGCATCCATCACCAAAAGAGTTTGGTAGTGATACGTGGGGATGTAGTCACCGCGTTCATTGGCGGAATCGACTTCCTCGGCGATCGGCTCGACACCACGAGACACGACGCCAAGCTGCCCCGTCCAAATCCCACTCGCCCAGAAGAATCGCTGAAATCCTACTGGCACGACGGTGCGGTGATGGTGGAGGGGAGAGCCGCGATCGATGTGCTGGGAGTGTTCTTCCGGCGTTGGGAGGCGTGTACTCGCCAACCCGCCCGTCGGTTCCTCCTGAAAGACGGCACGACGATTTCTCCTTCGCTAAACCCCGCCGTCGAAGGAACCAGTCTGCGTGGGGGCAAGCCAGGCCGCGTTAGCGCGCCAGTGCGCGCCGCTTATGTCGCCGTCAACTTCCCTGAAGGGGACGCGGCCGGCACCAGCCCGGTGGATGACAGCACTCCCTCGACATACGGAAAGGTGCACACGGTCGGTTTGATGTACCAGACTGCTATCCGCGGCGCACGCAAGTACATCTACATTGAAGACCAATACTGCGACTCTTCGATCACGCTGTTCCCCGTGCTGGGCGAGGCGATCAAGCGTGGTGTTAAGGTTATTGCCGTGTTAGGAGGGTACGATGACGACGCGCAAGCCAGCGTTCCGCCTATAGTGAAAGGGGCGCTCGCCACTTTCATCGCGTCGTTGGGACAGGCTGAGGCGGGCTTCCGGGTGTTCCATGTGCGGAACACCACTGTGCACTCGAAGCTTATGGTTGTGGACGACCAGTTTTTCGCGATCGGGTCCGCCAACTTTCGCGACAGGTCGATGTCGCAAGCCGTCGACGCGAGCAAGCTGGGGGAAATTCTAAGCAACTTCGACAGGAAAATAGGCGCTACCGACTCCGAACTGCATGTGGGCGTGGTGGACGATCGCCCTCCGCAGCAGAATACGGCGCTCGCCCTGCGCGTGCGGCTCTGGGCCGAGCATTTGCGAGTAAACCAATGGGACGCCGCAAACCTCGTCGACTTGTCGCGCGGCCTGTCCGTATTCAACTCGAGTTGGGGCACGCCGGTGAGATTCGCGCACCCTGACAGCCGGCTGGTCGAGGCAAAGCCTTGACGTTGTGGGTGCGGAGCCTGTGATTCGGTCGACTGGAAGCCAAGCTAAGCCGGTGTTCCCTGGTCAGACCCTGAATGTGATCCTCCTTCCGGCAAGACTTGTCGGTGCTTCTCTCATTGCACACTTCGGCGGGACGCGACTAATCCTGTGCGTCTGGTTCCTCGAATGCAAGATAATTACCCTTGAACTAAACCGCTGCGCGGTAGAAACCGCTGTCCATTTTTCACGTTCCGATTTTGTCCGACAATCCGTTACCCATTCCTTTTGCCAATCCACTTGTAGCAACTAACTCCAACGGT
>WNFR01008015.1_pt1 | contig 10705 bp, 10 predicted proteins | sample 5400221 | NCBI WGS metagenome assembly WNFR01 (sample SAMN13153357, study PRJNA577476) | soil metagenome | isolation source: 40 cm soil under Madrone tree | place: USA:California | collected 2016-06-14 | reverse complement strand
CGACTTCAAAGGCGATGGTTTCCTCCGCGATCGGGAAGGGCAGTTCGACCTCGCCCAGCCCCTCCGGCGGCACCTGTTCATGTTCGGGCTCGATGATGGCCCCGGCGCCGACACGGCCCATGATCGGCACCGAATTCAGCTCGAGGTAATCGATGATGGGGGCAATTTCCGTGGCTTTGATCAGGCGCATTTCGGCCAGGATCTCGGAAACCGCGCCCGGGCGGACACCCATCGCCGTTGCCAGACCGCCCTTGGTCTTGCCCGGTTTCTCAAGGCCCCGCTCTATCATCTTGATATCCAGCATGCCGCTATATTTCTGAATTTCAGAAAAGAAAGCAACTCCGATTTTCCGAAATCGACTGACTTTTATTTCGGCATATCAGAAATTATGGATATGGATCCGGCAATAAGATGCCGCCGGAAAGATCTTACTTTCCAGTCCTAGATGGACCTTCAGGCAGCTTCGAAGAAGGTATCCGCGGTGTTCGCAGCGCCTGAGCAAATCAAACTTTTGCTATCGCCTATGATGATTTGGTCGAGGTCACCCGCTCGGAAATGCTCTTGCCCGCCGCATCGACGACGCGGCCGACTTTTGCAGAGATATCGCCGACCGCCGATTTCGCGCCCTCTACGGTGAGGCCCTCTTTGCGGGCTTCCTCAGTGACGGCGCCCATCACGCCTTCTGCAACCGTCGTCGCACGAGCGGTTTGTTCAGCGACGAACTCGGCGGCCTTCGCTTTAACTGTATCGCTGGTTTCGCCGAGATAAGCCGCTTCAACTTCACTCGAAGGCAGGGCGGCTGCAATCCCCGCACCGATCGCGAACCCGATCGCGCCCAACGCCAATGGCTGGGTCCTGAATAGCTCGGTCAAGTTGGAGCGGGCCGCGTCGAACATCTCTGCACCGGCACCAGGAATAGATCTGGCATAATCGGAACCAGCGTCGGCATAATCCCGTCCGAAGCGAGTTGCGCTATCGAGAGCGTCGGCGCCGCCGTCTCGCAGCGCGTCCTTTGCTGATGTGACGTGCTCGCCGATGGAATCGGCGCCGGACCTAAAGGTCGAACGGGCGGCTTCGAAAGCATTGCCGGCCGCATCCGGAATACGGTCAAAGCGAGCAGTGCGCCGGACAATCTCCTCGGCCCGTTCAACAGGTCGGCTGCCGGTGAAGAGCCACAACACACCCATTCCGATCAGCGCGGTAGATAAGGGGTTCTTGCGCGCGGCATTGCCCAGATCCCGAAGGAAGTCCGATCCTTTTTCCGAAATATCACTCATCGTACCATCTCCTTCGCCGCGGCCTTGTCGCGTTGCACCTGATCAAGAGTGACCGAGGGCTTGAGGGCATCGTCGGAAAGCCGACTCAATCCGATTCCTATCAACGCTCCCGAAACCAGCGCCGCGCCCGCTCCTGTGAACAGATAGGCGACGGGCTCAGAAAACCCGCCTCGAATCAATGCCGCCGAAAGCGCAAATAACAGCAGCACCAGCGCCGGCATCAGGATGACCGCGCCCGCGCCGATCATGGCGGCAGCCCGGCCGACCTGGCTTGCCTTTTCCGAGAGTTCCAGCCGAGCGAGCTCGAACTCGTTGCCGACGAGTTTGGCAAGCTGCGCGACCGCGTCGCTGAAAAGCTCGGGTATCGACCGGCTACTTTGTGAACTCATCGCGATATCCTCTGTTATCTGCATTCGATTGACTCGCACTGTTTCGCGCAAGGATGTTTCCGTCGCTCCAGCCAGACCCACGGCCTTCGGAAGTCTCAGCTGAGCTCTTTAAGAACCGGACGACGCCGAAGCCGGCGAGCAAAGCTATTCCCAGGAGCGCTGTCGGCTGCCGACGCGCAAAGGACTGAGCGTCTCGTACCAAGTCGTTGAAGTTACCAGTCCTGATGGTATCGGCGACCCCTTCGACCTGAGCTGCGGCCTTCCGGATGTAGGTGCCGGCAATCGGGAGATCACCGTCAAATTCCCGCGCGGCGCGGCGGATCGTCTCAGCTAGGCTTCCGACGTATTCCGCGCCGGCATTCTTCTGACCGTCGACCGTCTGCTTAAGCTTGTCGGTTGCCTGCGATGCGACATCCTTCGCCGCATCAACGAATTCCGAGGCCTGATCCTTGATCGCGTCCGAGGACGAGCTCGCCAGGCCGATCGCCTTGTCCTTGAGATCGCGCCCTACAGAAGGTGCCTGGTCGGTCACGGTCTTTGCCGCGGTGGCGGGTGTTTCGAAGCCATGAGGTGCGGTGCCCGATCCCGTTTGATCCGTGCTCCTGAATTTTTGGTCAGCCATGGTCGGTCCCTCCGTGAGTGCTTGGTTGATGATCGTCTTGTGTCGGTTCGAAAGTGGTCGTTACCGCAGTTTCCGCAACGCGCCGCACCCGCTGTCCGATGTCCTGTGCGGCCTTACCTATACCGTCGGGCGTAAGGCCTTCCTCTTGAGCCCGCCGGGTCGCTTCGTCGACGACTTCACCGACGGCATTCTTAGCGGTGTCGAAACCTTGCGATGCGGCGGTTTGCGCGCGTCGCTTCACCGCGGTGCTGGCGTCGCCAACCAGGTCATCCTCGATCTCGGAGCGGGGCAGCGCGCTCGCGATCAGACCGCCGACCAGCAGGCCGACGCCTGCCACCAGCAGTGGATTTTGTTCGATCGTCTCGAAGATCGCCTTTCCCGCGCGTTCGGTGAGATCGGATGCCTTGTCACGGAGCGCCCTTGCAGCATCCAACCCGGCATCTGTGGTGGTGCCGATCGCCCTCTGACCGACCGATGTTGCGCCAGACGCAATGTCCTCGACCGTCACGGCGGCCGAACTGGCTGTACGGGTGCCTTCGTCCCTGAGAGCGGGCGCACGATTGGAAACTGAGGTTCCGAACGACGCCGCTTTCTCTTGAAGCTTCTGTGAATTCGAGGCGAGCGTAGTCCCCGCCGCATCGGCCGCCCGGCTCAGCTGATCGTGTCCGCCGGCTACGGCGGCGCTTACGCGATCAAGCTGGTCGGACGCGTACGTCTTCGCCGCGGATGCCGACTCTTCAACTTGATTTCCGAAATCACGGGCCCGCCGGCCGACCTCATCCGAAAGGTCGGAGACTACTTCGGATGCCTTCTGCGTGGCGGCCTGCCCGGCCTTGGAGCCGGCGAAGAACAGGCCCGCGCCTACCATCAGCACCGGCAATGGTATAGTTCGCGCCAGCCGCAGCAGTGGATATGCGACGCTTGCTCCGACCGCCACGGCCTGCATCGGATTCCTGCGGGCGGCGGCAGTAACGTCGTTTAGCAGCCGCTCACCCCTACTTTTGATGTAGTCGGACACCTCGGCCTTGATGGCGTCGGGACTGATGCGCTGGCGGATGTCGGTCTCCGCCACGCTAGTACGGAGCTGCTCGACGGTATCGGTCAGGCCGGCCCGCGTTTGCTCTGTTTCACGTTTGATCTGCTGCAGCGAACGGGTTTCGGTCTGTGGCATGACGCAATCCTCTTTCACGAGCTATTTGAAGCCTAAACCACCAATGATGGCGTTCGTTCCCGACGACGCTACCGGAGCGACTCTTGGGGTTTTGCAAAAGCCGCGACCGTGGCCTTCAGCGAGCGAGGCGGCTCTGTACCTTGCTCGGAAGTGGAAGAGATCTGCTTAGCGACACGCGACAATGCGGGCCGAAGGCGCATCCCTAGAAAGCTTCTGACGGCGTAATCGAGTCTCTCAAGGTAGCAGAAGCATATTGACGCGAGCATATTGACGCGGCCTCATCGTCCTCGATCGCCGTGGTAGCGGCGGCGACGCGGACATTTCGCGCTTATTCGCGCTTAAGTGCGTCCGCGACGACAACGCCCCACAATCGCTCAGCCGGCCCAATCCGGGACGCAAAAGACCGGCTTTCCGAAGTTGCCACGCCTGAGATAAGGACGCGCCCCGCAATTCCACAAGTTTGGAAAATACTAGAAGAATTGGTGCTTTGAGACTGCCACACTTCGCGCGTCGTTTCCTTTTGAGGACTCTATTGCGCGGTCTTCCAAACACCTCGACGTACCGTTAAAGTGGACTGCATGGCCTGAGATTGGCTCTTTTTGCTGAAGGCAAACTGGCATCTACGCCGATTGTCCAAGATGTTGAATGCCTAGTCATCTGACGGGCCCGGCCGGCTTGACGGCGACGATCTATTTGGCTCGCTACCGTCGAACAATTAGCGTGGCGGATAGTGGCGGCAGTCGCCGCTTCCCTCATTGCCGAACGCCAAAACTATCCAGGATTTGCGGGAGGTATTGGAGGCGAGACATGCTGCCGGTTTTGCGGACGCCGGCCGAAACATATAAAGTCAAGGTTTCGTCGCCACTGCAGGAGGTCATGAGATGCAAGCGAGGCGCGCGCTCCTCGCGACCTGCGGTCGCGTCTTAGAAATCGCTATCCGTTGGTGTGCACAGTTGATCCAATTGCGGCGCGGAAAGATACCAGGCGAGGAGAACGCGAAGTGAAACAGCTAAGCCCTGGAAGCATCGTCAGACTTAGCGCGGTCGGAATACGCTTTAGTGAATTCAGCGCCGAGCAAAAAAATCTGAGCTGAGTAATACACCCAGAGCAACATGACGATCAGCGCCCCTGCGGCACCATAAGCGGAAGCCACCGCGCTGCTGCCGATATACCAGCCAATTAGCGACTTTCCAGCGGTGAACAAGAACGACGTCACAATGGCTCCAACGATCACGTCACGCCATTCTATATGTTTGTCAGGTAGAACTTTGTAGATTGTAGCGAACAAGATCGAAATCAGCAAAAGAGAAATCACCGCGTTCACAATCGTAAGGATGACCTGGCCAAACGGAAAAACAGAGTTCAGGTAATCGCCAAATGCGGATAGGCCCGCGCTTATCGCCAACGATACCATCAAGAGAAATCCCAGCGAGACCACAAGCCCTAGGCCTGCCGCGCGTGCCCTGATCAAACGGGATATCGGTGTGCCCGTCGGGCCTGCTTTCCAGATGACGTTAAGCGCCGTTTGCATTTCACTGAATACGCCTGACGCGGTAACGATAACCATGACCACCCCAACAACGGTGGCGATCTTGCCAGAGGTCTTACTCTGCGCGCTCGCGACAGCGGTCTGCAGACTTTCGGCACTTTGTTGACCAATCAAGCCACTTAGCTGAGCAATAATTCCATTTTGCGCAGCTTCCCGCCCGAAAACCATGCCTGCGATCGCGACGATGATCAGCAGAACCGGAGCAATAGACGTCACCGTGTAAAAGGCTATTGCCGCGCCCCTTCCAAGCGCCTCGTCATTGATGAATGCAGTAACCGTGGTCTTCAACAGACGCCAGGCTTTTTGCACGAGTCATACCCGCCGGGTCATTTTTCGATGATTACCAACGCTTGTCGGCAGCGTTCAGCACGCCTTCTCCATCCACGATCGATTTCCTCAGCTCATCTTCGTAATCCGGCATCCAAAGGCGATTGTTGCGCATCATACGTCCTCGATGAAAGCAAAAACGCGCTGCTCTTTTAATATGCAAGATTTTACTATCATGACGGCATTTCTGCCCGTGGCGATGCCACTATTTCTCGAGCTCTTTCTTCACAGCCGCAGCCGAGTTTCCGACCTTGTCGACGACGCGCTGCAGCTCCTCCTTTGACACTCCAAGATGTTTGGTCCAGTAACGGACCTCAAAAGCCTCATTCATCGCAATCTTCGATCGGTCCGACTGGCCTCTCTTTGAGAAATTGTCCGGCATCGCATCCTCCTGTTCCACGCCCCCGACGGCTTTTTGGCACCATCGATCTTTGTGGTCATAATCAAAGCGATTTCTTTCTAGTTCGCGTAACCCAAGATCAAGCTCGGCGATGCGTTTCCGAACTGGGCTGGTGTTTGGTCAGCATTGAAGCTGCCGGAGCGATTCTTGGATAGGTTCTGTCTCCGGCCCTTCAACTCCCCTTTGATAGGACCACGCGGATTCTCCGCGCGCGCTTCCTTCGGATCCAGGGGTGGTCGTTTTTCGTGCGCTCGGACTCATTTTCCTCATGCCGATCAACAACGTTCCCAGCAATCCGATGCGCGCGAACACCATCCATGGCTCGCCATCCTCGGCTGCGCGGCGAGCAACAGCGGATCAAAGACTGCGGTGCAAGCTGCCGTAATAATCGTCGATCTGACGAACGTAACTGTGATCGGCCCAGCTCGGCTCCTGGCCTTGCGCAAAGGTGGGCGCCTTCTCCAGCATCTCCTTGTTAACATCGACGACGTACCCGCTTTGGGATTCGTCGTAGTCGAGCATGCTCCAGGGAACCGGATGGTAACTATTTCCAATGCCCAGGAACCCGCCGAATGACATCACCGCATACGCAACATCGCCGGAACGCTTGTCGATCATCACGTCATAGACGGAGCCGAGAGCTTCGCCTTGACGGTTATAGACCGCTGTCCCCTCGACCTTGCTGGCTGCGATAAGAGTTCGTGTCTCACTCCGAGAAGCGTCGCCTTCGCGTCCGCGATTTGAACTTTGCAAAACTGCCTCCTCTTGATCCCTAAGTGTGGAGGACGAAAATGAGTTCGTCGTCCTGATTAAGGCTATTTAGATGCCGGCACCCTGGATGTCACTGGCAAGAAAGGACTAAGCTAAGTAGTAAAAACAACCCTTTCCCTAAGGAGCCCGGCGGCGATGCTTCGTCCCTAACGAGCAAACGTGAACCGTGGAGCTTGCAGATGCGCCCAGTCAGCCCGCGTCGTGACCGCAGCCAGTTGCAGCAGATCGTATCTGGAGTGAGCGAAGGGATAATCATCATAGATCCGGATCGGACCATCGTCTGGGCTAATGATGCGGCACTTGCCATGCATGGTGCCGATCAGCTGCCAGATCTTGGCAAGAACGTTGAAACGTACCGAAAACGGTTCCGGCTACGGTACCGTAACAATCATCCTCTCAGCCGTGGCGAGTACCCTATCGAGCGTGTGATCGCCGGAGAGCGCTTCGACGATGTCACCGTCCAAGTGACCCGCGTTCGAAACCAAGATCAAGCATGGGTCCACCGAATTCGAAGCCTTGTCATCACAGAAAGGTCAGGTGAACCGGACTGCTTTATTCTGATCACCCGTGATGTCACGGAGCAGTATGAGGCGGAGAAGAGGTTCGAAGCAGCGTTCAACGCAAACCCTGCTCCCGCGATCATTTGCCGTCTTGCCGACCTTCGGTACGTGAAAGTCAATCAAGGCTTCACCGAGATGACAGGGTACCCGAGTGAAAAGATCATTGGCCGTTCAATTAACGATATCGATGTTTTGGCCGACGCGGAGCAAAGACAGCTAGCGCTCGAGCGCCTCAAGGAAGGCCGAACGATTCCCCAAATGGAGGCTCACATTCCGCTACCTGGAAGGGCTCAAAAATTCGTCATCGTCGCCGGCCAGCCGATCGAGATGGACGACGAGAACTGCATGCTCTTTACCTTTGCGGATATCGATTCGCGCAAGAAGGCAGAGACCGCGCTGCGCCAAAGCGAAGAGCGTTTCGCGACATCCTTTCGGCTCGCGCCCGTGCCAGCCACAATCGCCAACCTTGCAGGATTCAAGATTCTTGAAGTGAACGAGGCGTTTCGACAGATCACCGGTTATACGGAGGAGGAGGTTATCGGCCGTAGTGCGACTGAGATACACCTGTGGGCTGACAGGGCTGCACAGCAGCAATTCGAGAGGGCCCAGGAAGAGACGGGAAGCATTCGCAACCTGGACCTTCAAATGAAAGCCAAAGATGGAACGATCTTGGATTGTCTTGTCTCATCCGAAATCGTGAGGATCAATGATGAGCGATGCGTTCTTTGCGTGATGCTTGACATCACAGAACGCAAGCGATCCGAGGAAGAGCTGATCGAAGCGATTGAGGCGGTCATGCAAGATACTTCGTGGCTCAGTCGAACCATTGTCGAAAAGCTTGCCGCGCTTCGTCAATCGTCACGTGCTTCACGTTCCACCGCAGATCTGGACGACCTGACCGATCGTGAGCGTGAGATCTTAGGGTTGATTTGTGAGGGTATGACGGACGCGCAAATGAGCGCGACGTTGAGCCTCTCGAAAAACACGGTTCGAAATCACGTTGCCTCGCTTTACCGTAAGCTCGGAGTCAATCGGCGCGGCGCGGCTATTATTTGGGGACGCGAACGCGGAATTACGCGCAATAGAGTCGTCAAAAGGAAACGACGCGAGAAGTGAGGCAGTCTCAAAGCATCAACTCTTCTAGTATTTTCTAAACTTGTGGAATTGCATTGCCCGTCGTTATCTCGGGGCAAGCCCGGACAGGCGCAGAGCCGGCCGCGGAGAGATAGGTGAACCGCTTACGTCACCGCCTTCGAGATGGTGGCTTACCAGACACACCCAATGGGGTTGCGTGTTTTGGGCCAGCGTTGCACCGCGGACTTTCGGCTGTCGACAGGATGACTCGGGTTAGCACAAAGGAGTGAGCAATGGCTGCCAGACCAAAGACTCAGAAGACGCTCGAAGATCTATTTTACGAAACACTCAAGGATATCCATTTTGCTGAAAAGCAGATCCTGCGGGCCTTGCCGAAGATGGCGAAAGCTGCTGATTCTGAAGATCTGAGGAAGGCGTTTGAAACGCACCGCGATGAAACAGAAGGACAGATAGAGCGTCTAGTCCAGATTTTCGAATTGATCGAAAAACCCGCGCGGACGAAGACCTGTGATGCTGTCCTCGGCATTGTCGAGGAAGGCAAAGAGGTAATGGAGGATTTCGAAGGGTCGGAGGCTCTGGATGCCGGCCTTCTGGCTGGTGCTCAGGCCGTCGAGCATTACGAAATCTCGCGCTATGGAACACTTAAAACCTGGGCCTCGCAGCTTGGGCTGCGGGATGTTGCAGAGCTGCTCGATAAAACGCTGCAAGAAGAAAAGAAGACGGATGATCTGCTCAGCCAGCTTGCAAAACAAGCGATCAATCGGAAAGCCGCCTGAGCCATCTCAGAAACCCCGCTGCCCGTTTCAGGGCTCCACCCAGGAGGAACATCATGGGCCGTAGCGTACTTCTTTGGCTAATCGGAGTTCCCATCCCGGTGATTATCCTGCTGTGGTTCTTGATGCGCTGAGGCGTCAAAATCCTCGGAGCCTGCTGCAGTACAGAGGAGTGGAAGGAGTGCGGGTCCTAAGAGAGTTCAATGCATTCACGATCACAAGACGTTTTGGACAACAAGCTCCTCGCGGCACTACCACACGAACGGATCGCGCATGACCTGCCCCTTACAACTCGCCGGCAAACGGGCATCTGTGTCATCGAATAGCCGGGACGAACTTCCCTACCGCCTGCGTCAGCAATCTCTTCTCGGCGAGTTTGGCCGTTCCGCTTTGCAGACGCGTGATTTCCGACAAATTCTGCAGCGCGCGACCGAACTCTCTGCTCAAGGACTTGAGGCTCCTTTTGCCAAGGTCTTGGAATATCTACCGGATGAAAACCGTCTTCTCGTGCGCTCAGGCGTCGGCTGGGCCCCGGGCGCGACCGACAATACCGCACTGGGAGCCGACGTCGAATCGCCGGCTGGCTTCGCATACCATACTGGTAAAGCGGTCATCTCGAACCATCTACATGAAGAAACGCGGTTTCGCACGCCTCAGCTCCTAGCCGACCATGGCGTCAGGCGCGCGATCAACGTCCTTATCGAGCGAGGCGGTGAAGGCAACCGCCCGTTCGGTGTGCTCGAGGTCGACAGTCCGGACCCCGGTCAGTTCGACCGAGCGGACGCCGATTTCCTCGCGGGCTTCGCAGGACTTCTCGGCATCGCTATCGAGCGTCAGCAGGCCGATGCCCGGCTTCAAGAGGCGCTTGAGTATCAGGCCCTGCTAACGCGGGAGATGAGTCACCGTGTCAAGAACAGTCTTGCTGTTGTCGTTGGGCTACTTCGCGTTCAGGCGCTCAGCGCGCAGTCAGAGGACGCGCAAAGCGCACTAGCGGACGCCGGCTCGCGTGTCGCAACCATAGCCCAAGTTCATGACCACCTATGGCGCGGCACGCAAATCGGTTTCGTCGAGCTTGCCGACTTTATGGGCGAGCTTTGCAACAAACTCCAGGAAACAACACCTGGACACACCGTACTCTGCCATGCTGACCGGACGGGGCTTTCGGCCGACCAGGCCATTCCGTTGGGGCTTCTGGTCAATGAACTCGTGACCAACGCGGTCAAGTACGCCTACCCTGATCGCGCCGGCACAATCCAAGTATCCGCCCGCGAGATTGGGGGGCGCCTCCTGGTCGAAGTCTCCGACCAAGGCATCGGGCTCCCGGAAGGTTTCGACATCGATCAGCCCCGCAAGAGCCTGGGCCTCAGGCTGATCAGTGGCCTACTCAGGCAACTCAACGGCCAACTGAAGGTAGCATCGAATGAGCCGAAAGGCTCACGCTTCACGCTCGACATGCCGCTCCTAGTCGGCACGCCACATACGGGAGGTTGATCCTCGTCTCAGTCAGGGCAAGAGAACCCGCTTCTGGACAAAGCCTCTTCCATGCGAAGGAAGGTCAGACGCTTCAGGGGAGTCTGCCCATACAGCTTCTTGTACAATCTCAGCAAGTGGAACCGACTGACTCCTGCCTCACGCGCCAGATCCTCCAGACTCACTGCGGACGCGAGATTCTCGCGCATGAAGTCTTCGACCTTGCGCAGCCGGCCGTCGCTCGCATTGCGGTAGTGTGGCTCCCCGTAGCGGCCGTACCTGACCAAGAGATGGGCGGCCA
>WNFR01008014.1_pt1 | contig 10705 bp, 9 predicted proteins | sample 5400221 | NCBI WGS metagenome assembly WNFR01 (sample SAMN13153357, study PRJNA577476) | soil metagenome | isolation source: 40 cm soil under Madrone tree | place: USA:California | collected 2016-06-14 | reverse complement strand
GACGCGGAAGCCACCGTCTTGAAATTCATTCAGTCGCCCGTCGCGCGTGCGCTTGGCTTCCGGAAAAATAATCAAGCTGGTGCCCCCATCGACAGCGTCTTGCGTCAACCGCCACATACGCTTCAAATCCGACGGCCGTCGCACGTCCGGCACCGGCACGTTGCCAAAGCGCTTCATCAGCCAGCCGTACGCGGGAATCTTGAAGTGCGATTCGAGCTCCCATCCCCGCACAAACTGCGGGATCGCGCAGTACAACATGAAAGGATCGAAAAGGTTGACGTGGTTGCTCATGAAGAAACTCGTCCGGCTGGCGTCGAAACCAGCGGAACGCACCACTTCCACGCGTGCGCCCGCCAGAAAAGCGATCCGCCTGCAAAACGTCCGCTGCAACCAATCGTGTTTGCGCGTATCCAGAAAAATTCCCAGGAACACCAGCGAAGGCGCCACGATGAAAAAATGCAGTCCGCTCAAGATCCAAAGAAGCGCGCTGCGGACCGCCAGCCAGGCTTTCTTCATATGAAAACATCCACGGCTGCGGGAACAACATCGAGCGAACGGCATTGCAGTGTGGCGACTTCGCCGTCGATCATGACGTCCGCGGGCGCGGCCTCTTTGAACTCCACGTGACGCACCGCACGGCGCGAAGCCAGCGGATGTTGGATATGAGAACCATCGTAAAGACGCGGCAATGTGCGAAGCAGGCCCAGCCTTCCGATTGGGCCCCAGCGCACAAATTCAATAAGCCCATCGGCAGCATCCGCCTGCGGCGCGATCAGCATTGTGCCGCCTGTGTATTTGCTGTTGCTGAACGTAAGGAAAAGCGAGCGTCCCTCGTCCCACTCCGCGTCGTCATCGCAGCGCAGCGCCATGGAGCGGCGGCGCAACTGCACCACGCGCACGAATACACCGAGCAAATATCCCAGATCCCCGAACGACTTGAACATGCGGTTGGTCAGTGTCGCGACGTCCGCTGTAAAGCCCATACTCAGAAGATTGAAGGAGTAAATTTCGCCGGTGGCGTGCGTCAGCCGCAAGAGATCGACAGTGCGGGTGCGTCCTTCGGTCAGCGCCTGCATCGAAGCTGCGGCTCCGTCTTTTGTGAAATCGCGCAGAAACGAATTGCCTGTGCCCAGCGGCAGGAAACCCAGCGCAACTCTCTGAACCGCTCGACGTTCCGCAAAGACTCCATTGAGAATTTCGTGAGCGGTGCCGTCGCCACCGACGGCAAGAAAGCGTCGGTAACCTTGATCGTAGGCTTCGCGCGCAAGTTGCACCGCATGGCCTGGGCCTGTCGAAGCGATGACGTCGACCTTCAACCCTTTCTCGCGCAAACGTCCAAGCGCAGGTCCCGCGAGTTTCGCGGAGCGACCGCCACCGGCGGCGGGGTTAACGATGGCGAAAAATCGGTCCATGGGAAGCGCGCACAAATCCGAAATTCTAACTTCCAATCCACCCGATCATTTCTAGACTTACTTCACAACGGCAGAATCGCAGACGCGCAATCCAGCTGCGCGAGGCGTTCTGCCAACACGTTGCGCTTGATCTTGAGAGAAGCCGTCCTAGGAAAGTCCTCGTCCAGCAGGACCACCCCGTGGATACGCTTGTAGTTTAGCAGGCGGTTGTTACGCGTGTTGATGTCTTGCCGGAGTTCTTCGCCGGACGGCTGGCCCGATTCAAGATGCAGCACCAATACAAGTTTTTCGCCAACCATCGAACGCTTTGGCCAGATGTAGTTGGCCGCGAAAACGCAAAACTCTTTGACCGGGAGGCTCTCGAACACAGTTTCAATGTCTTCGGGATAAATATTTTTGCCTTCTTCTGTCACGATCATGTTTTTCTTGCGGCCCGAGAGTTGCAAATGACCCGCGCCGTCAAAACGGCCGAGGTCGCCGGTCAGAAGCCAGCCATCAACGATGGCTTCCGCCGTGAGTTCCGGTTCATTCAAATAGCCGGCCATTACGGTTTTGCTACGAACAGCAACTTCGCCAACGCCGTCGGCAGTCGGATTCACGATGCGCACTTCCATTCCTGGCAGCGGCTTGCCAACCGTGTCCGCACGGAATGGTTTAAAATCGTTGACCGTGATCGCCGTACCGGCTTCCGTGAGTCCGTATCCGTTGGCAACGGGAATCCCGAGATCGTAAAAAAATTGCAGTGTCTGCGGTTCAGTGAAAGCGCCGCCGACAATAATGGCGCGGAGTTCTCCGCCAAACGCTTCGTGCACTTGCTTGAGCAGGAGGCGGCTGAAGCCCGGGCGCGGCCGGTTTTTCGTCAGCGCTTTGTTCAAGCCAACAAGCACATTGAAAATTTTGCGTTTGCCCGACGGCAGCGCCTCAAAACGTGCTTGCAGTCCTTTCTGCAAGTTTTTCAAAACGAGTGGAACGAGACTCACATAAGTGATCTTGTACTTCGGAAAAGCTTCCCGCACGTATTCAGGACGAAGAGTGCGCAAATGCACGACCGCCGCGCCGCACGTGAACGGCCCGAAAAAACCGACCATGAAATCAATGGCGTGGTTCGTCGGCAAAATACTGAGGTACCGCACCCCCGGCCAGAAAGGATAAATCGCGGTGAGCGCGACACACTGCTCCAGATAATTTTCGTGCGTCATCATGCAGCCTTTAGGGCGGCCACCCGTTCCGGAAGAGTAGACAATGCAGGCCGTGTCCGGGCGTTTACGCGGGACGAGTACGGGTTCGCCGGTTCCGCGAAATTCTTCCCAGCGTTCTGCGCCCGCGAGATCGCCGTTCGCGGGTGCTTCTGTGACCAGCACCGTTCGCACGTTCGTCGCGACGACGCGGCCAGCCGAAGTGCTGAGTTGCCGCCAGATCGGATATTCCGTGATGAGCACGGTGGCCCCCGAATGCTTCAGCAACTGCCATTGTTCGTCCGGCGTCAGTTTGTAATCGAGGGGAACAAGAACGCCACCCGAATAAAAAATCGCGTAAGCCGAAATCAGCCACTTCGACTGATTCGTCATGACAATGCTGGCGCGATCGCCAGCGGAGAGGCCGCCATCCTGCAAAGCTTTGGCCAACGGGTGCGCTCGTTCCTTGAAATCGCGATAAGTCAGGCGCTCTTTTTCGCGGTCACGATCGGCTTCAATCAGGCACACTTCGTTCGCATACTGATCCAGCGCATCCCGCAGCGCTTCGCCAATGGATTGATATTTGGAAAGATCCAGCATTACAGGCGAGACTGAATCCGTTCAGCAAGGGTCTTGAAATCGCTGACGCCTTGAACCTCGTAGTCGGGCAGTTCGATACCAAAGTGATTTTCGAGACGCGAAAGCATTTCCAAAGTTTGCAAGCTGTCGATGCCGAGCTTCTTGAAAAAATCGTCGCCAGGCGCGAGCGAACCGGCCGGCAGTTGAAAATGCTTTGTCGCGAGGTCCAGCACTTCCTGAGTGGTTTGGTCTAGCGTGCGCATAGAAAGGTAAATCTATCATCCCTGTGCCGGGAAAGAAAATTCGAGCGTTGGTAGTTTCCGCCAGCTCGGGGAAATCATCCAAGTAGATTCAGAGCAGTACAAGACCGTGACGAATTCCTATGGAAACAGCTTCCGTGCGGCTGGAGGCCCCGAGTTTGCCGAGGATGGAAGCCACGTGGAACTTCACGGTGTGCTCGGAGATCGACAAACGCCCCGCGATTTCCTTATTGCCGAGCCCCGTGGAGATCATCTGGAGCACTTCGCGTTCACGCGGGGTTAGTGACTCCGGCAACTCACGGATAGGCGAGGACAGGGGAGCGCCTGCAGGAAGAATGTCGTTCACCTCGGAGGGGTGAACGACGACCAGTCCCACCGCAGCGGCTTCCAGAGCAACGCGGAGTTGTTCTGGAACGACCTCACGCGGTAAGACGGCGCGCACCCCGGCGCGAAGAGCGTCGGAAAGCCAAGCAGCCTTGATCTGTTCCGACAGCACGATGACTGGATACTCTCGCGCAATTTCTGTGTCCTCAAGTGTGCCCAGTAACTCCTGGTGAGTGTCTGCGGGAGTCTCAATCAAAACAACATCCGGCTCAACGTCGACGAGCTGGCCAGAAATGGATTCGAGATCCCCCGCACTTCCCACAATGTCCACGCGGCTGTCTGCCAGCATGCTCTGCAGGCCTGCGTGAATCAGCGGCGAAGCTGCGACGATAAAAACGCGAATCACGCAGCGATTACATCCTTTCCTTTGTTCGAATTTCCCAGCCGCACGGTCACCCGCCGGACTCGTGAGTAATCGCCGCGAAGGAATTCGAAACGCAGCAGGCGTAAGCCTTGACCATCGATAACCCTCGCTAGGTCGTCGATAGATTGAAAACGCTCTTCTTCCGTTCCCAGCAGGATGTCTCCCGCCACGAGCGACGCCTGCGCAGCTGGACCGCCCGGTTCGACTTCCAGCAAGACCAGTCCGAATGTACGGCCATTGGCGCGCGGTAACCGCACAGGATGGACGCCAACTCCTAGCCACGCGCTGCGTGGACCGCCGGCAAGAAAATCTCGAACCGCGTTGCTCGGGATGGCAAGCGCGAGGCGCCCGGCAACCATGGTGTTGACCCCGATCACATGACCACGAGCGTCCGCTAGCGGGCCACCGGAATTGCCAGGAGCGAGCCGTACACTCGCCTGTACCCAGGTTTGGGAGCCAAGCCCTCGCAACGAGCCGATGGCGTGAATCACGCCGGTGGTGAGCGCCCCTACGAAGCCCATTGGGTTTCCGATGGCAATAGCGAGCTCACCGGGACGCAGTTGCGAGGAATCCGCGGGGATCGCGGCGGGCAAGGAGTCCGCACTGATTCGAAGCGCCGCCAAATCGTGCCGTGAATCGCGAGTGGTTACCGCGGCGTTAAACTCGCGCCCGTCCCAAAGCCGGACGCGGACGTTCGAACCGTGGACCACATGGGTGTTCGTTACGATCAAGCCATCGCTGGACCAGGTCACGCCCGAGCCGCTTCCTCTACTTCCGGTATGAAGCAAGACGGTCGAACGGCGAAGTTGTTCGGCGATCTCTCCAAATCCGGCTGTGGCCATGTCACTCTCTTCCGTTCGCGCGATCACCGACAGAAATGGTCACGTCGCGGACCGCGCCTCCGCGAACAATCTTAGCGCTCAGAGACTTGCCGATGTTTTCGGCCTGCAGATGAGGCTGGACATTTTCGGGACGCGAAATGGGCTGTCCCGCCAAAGACACCAAGATGTCGCCGATGACGATTCCGGCTTTGTGCGCCGGTCCATCCGCCTCGACTTCGAGAATAATTGCGGCGGTCTTTTCGTTGTGTTGCAACGACTGCCGGAGATGATCCGGCAGGCGGACTGGCTGCAGAGCCACGCCCAGATAGCCGCGCGGGATGCGGCCGTTTTTCAACAGGGTTTCGGCAACGCGATCTACAGTGGAGACGGGGATGGCAATGGCACCGAATCGGGCAAAGCGCGACGATGCGATTCCTAGGACTCTACCATGCGCGTCCACTACAGCGCCGCCGACGGCCGTCGGTTGCAGGCCGACGTCAAGCCGGATGTAAGGGGCAAGCGAGGAGCCAGTCCAGGTACGGCGTTGGGCAACGACAAGGCTTACAACTCCCAGTGCCGCCACGGGACCGCTTGCCCGCGTCCGCCCAACGACCAGAGTGATGCCGCCCGACTTGACGGTTGAGGCATCACTGCGCTCGATGAAACGATTACCTGCGTCTGTGCATTTTAAGACGGCAAGATCGGTCGAAGGATCGCGGCCGACGAGAGTCGCGGGCACCATGCGGCCATCGGGCAGCGTTGCTTGAATTTCTTCATCGCGGCGAAGAGCGTGTTCCGCCGTAACAATGACACCTTCGCCCCAAACGACACCGCTGGAAGAACCGCGCGCCTCGGTGTGAACTGCAACCACGGACGCCGCGGCTTGATCCGTCACCTGGGCCAACGTATTCGAAAGTTCAACGAGTTCTGCTGACATTTCCCTACCTCCATGAACAAGATGCAACGGGAGCAGGGGCGTATACATCCGCCGGTTGGCTAGGTTGGAACCTGGAATTCCGGCTAGGTGAGGGAAACAGTGAATCCATTCTCTTTGTAATGTTTCGGAAAAAGCAGATCCCTCGCTGCGCTCGGGATGACACTAAGTGTGACTTTTTCAGCGTCCAACGCAGGCCCGAAGTAAGCGAGACAACCGCTAGGGGAGATAAGGCATAGGGCCGGAGTCTTCGACGAATCTTTTGAGGGCGGCCATGACAGCAGGACGAGTAAAGAGTTCGCAGAAGAGGTCGATTTCGCGGCACAGCTCTTCGTGAGGGATGGGCTTGATGAATTTCTTGGCGGCGGCACGCGTTACGGCGTCGTACTTGGTGATTTGCGCAGCAGTCGAGCGGGCGATTTGAAGGGCTTTGCCTTCGCCGGTAAGCTGCGCCACAAGGCCGACGGCTTGCGCGCGTGTTGCGTTGACGGTTCGTCCGGTAAAGAGCAAATCGCGGATGAAAGCATTGCCGAGATCGCGTTTCAGGCGCGGGATGCCGCCGAAACCGGGGATGAATCCGAGGCGGAGTTCGGGGAAGGCAAAGCGCGCCATTTTGTCGGCGATAATCATGTCGCAGGCCAGGGCCAGCTCAAGCCCTCCGCCAAGACAGGCGCCATGAACGGCGGCGATGGTCACAAAGGGCGCGGCGTCGATGGCGTTCATTACGGCGTGGATGTGCTCGAGAAAAGCACGCACGCCTGCAGCGCGATCCTTTGCGCGAACTGACGCGGCGGTCGCATAAAGCTCACGCAAATCTCCGCCCGCGGAGAAAACGGACTTCCTCGCGCTGGCAATGATGCAGACGGAAGTCTCCGGTGCAAGCGCTCCGAACGAAGCGACAAACCTTTCCAGTTCCGCGAGCATGGCGGTGCCAATTTCGTTGGCAGGAGCATGATCGAGTGTCAGTTCAATGACGCCTTCGCGCCATTCCCAACGCAATGTTTTGCCAGTAAACTTTTTCATTTTCACGCGTGCTGCTTGCTGGCCGCCTCGCGGGCGCCTTTCGAATCGTACATGGCACTGATTTCCGAAGCATATCGCGCATTGATGGCGTCGCGGCGAAGTTTGCCGTTGACGGTGAGCAGCCCGTTCTCTGGGGAAACAATATCGCCGATAATCGTGAATTTTCTGACCTGCCTATAGTGTGGAAGCTCAGGATTCACGGCATCGAGCGCAGATTGAACAGCTGCAGTTTCTATGGCACCGGAAACCAAGGCACACAAATAGCCGCGCCCATTTCCGACGACCACGACTTGCTGCCCCGACGGCAGCAGCCTCGCGATTTTGTCCTCGATCGGCTCGGGCGCAATGTTATGTCCGGAATTCAGAATGATCAGATTCTTGATGCGGCCGCTGATGCGCCAATTCCCACGAACGTTTACTTCGCCCTGATCGCCAGTGTGGAACCATCCGTCTTGCAGTACAACCGCAGTTTCTTCCGGGCGGTTCCAATAACCGGGAAAAATGTGCGGTCCACGCACAACGATCTCCTCGTTCTCGCCGATCTTCATCTCGATTCCACTAATCATCGTGCCGACATAGCCCGGCTCGACCGGCACGCCCGGGTCATCCAGAGTGCAAATGCCGGTAGTTTCCGTAAGCCCGTATGCCTGCAGCACAGGGATCCCGAGCATCAGAAAAAACTGCTGCGTATCCGGGGCGAGCGGTGCGGAACCGCAGATCAGCGCGCGAAGATGCGGGCCAAAGCGCTCGCGAATCTTTCGAAAGATGAGCCCGCGACCAAGGCTGAGCCAGAGTGCATCGTTTACATGGCCGCGCCCGACGTGCAGCCGCTGCCAGGCGATGCGCGCTTTCGCAAAGAGAAAACGGATAGCCGCCGGCCTCTTTCCAATTGCTTCTTCGACGCCGCGGCGCACGCGCTCCAGCAAAGTAGGCACATTCAGAAAATAATTCGGTGAGGCCAAGCGGATTTCCTCCGCTAGCTTATTAAGATCGGTCGAAAGAGTAAGGACACTTTCGCGGACGAGACAAGAAAGCATCAAGATCGTGGACGCCGCAAAATTGAACGGCAGGTAATGAAAGACGCGGTCGGGTTCATGAGTCGCGCCCATCAGTTGATTGAGGCGCTCTGTCGTGCAAGCGAGCATGTGCGTGAGGTTTCCGGCGTTCAGGCAAACGCCTTTTGGCTCACCTGACGTTCCGGAGGTATAGATGATGGTGACGATGTCGCTTTCCTGGCGCGGATTGGGGACATCGGAAAGCCGAGGCGGTAGTACGGGCTGGTGCAGGGCTTCGTCGAAAAGCACGCGGCGCGGAGCTTCGGGCCAAGCCTGCGCTACGTCTTCGCCAAGTGCCGCGTCATTCACAAAAATCAGGCGTGGCTGGCAATCTTTCATCATCCCAGCGAGTTCCGCGGGCGCCTGCCGCGAATATAAAGGCACGACGATCACGCCTTCGGCCATGAGCGCCAGGTGGAAAACGGCCCAGCGAATAGAATTAGGCGCGAGAAGAGCGCAACGGTCTCCGGCCTGGACCGCAGAGCTTCGAATGAACGCGCGCACGAGTTGGATCTGATCCAGCAATTCCCCGCCTGTCACGCTTACAAAGCGATCACCGCGAATCTCGCGAAGAACCACACGGCCATCCGCGCGTTTCAATTGACCAAGAATCGTTTCCAGAAAATTAGGCATGAAGAATCAGCGAACTGCCGCAAGCGCCGCCGGTGCAGAGTCGTAACGCTCGGCGAGCTGAATCAAATTCTTGCCCAGTGGCGGCAGATACTCTTCCCAAGAAAAAATGCCGGAACGCAGCGGAAATTCCGGATAAGTGCGCCGCACAACATCTTCGAGGAACGTGCCCATGCGGGCCATCACTTTGAGGTTGCGGACCACCGTTTGCCCGATGCCTTCGCGGACGGACTCGGTTTCCGCGACGAGGGTTTCCATGATTTGGAGGAGTTTGGGCTCCAGGTCCGGATCATCCACGGTAAGAAAAAGATGCTGATGCCCGCGTTCGCGCATCAAATTGCGGATGCGCTCGTCCATGGTCACGCCCGCCGAGGCCACCAGGCTCGGCATGCACGTCACAATACCATGGTAGCGGGAAGAAACCATGTAGGCGCATGCACGCAAAATGGAAACCAGCTGGAACATGTCGTAGTCGTCCGAAGTAAATACCGGCGTGCCCGGAATCCGCGCGGCGATTTCGCGGCACGCAACCGCGTCAAGCCTCTCCATCGCGACAAGGATCGGAAAAACACGATGCCGTTGCACAAATGCCTGCGTTGCCTTGGTGAATGCGGAGATGTAGCGCTGAAATTTGCGATCGACTTTATCTCCGCTTTCAAAAAAATAAACCGAACGGTACTGGCTGCCTTTGTAGGCGCCCGTCGTCACACGAGCGAGATATTTCGCAATCGATGCTTTCACCGGCCAGACAAAGGGATGAATCGGACAGATAACGAGGATGGGCGTTTTCTCATCCCAGCCGGCTTCCCGCAGTACTTTGCGAGCGTATTCCGGAGGATGCGGTTCAAACGTCCATGCCGTGTCGGTGCCAAGCTCGGTCGGGATCCCTAGCGAACTCAGGAGTGTGCGCGATTCCACGTTGCGCGTGATGACCATCGAATCCTGGACATAGCGCTCGCACATGGACTGAATGATCCCGTCCATATGGCCGGCCTCGCCGCCGTAGGCAAGTGAAATCTTGTTTTCCGCCGATGCCAGCCCCAGCGAACCGATCATCATGGTCGTCAGCGCATTGGCGAACTTGCTCTTGAACATCGAACCTTCACACGCGATGACACCGTGATTCTGCCGCACCTCCCCATAAAGGAACGGCGGGAAAGCATTCGGAAGGTAAACCTGCCGCGTACCTTCAAAATATCCGCGAGTGCGGTCGAAATCGAAGGACATCACGCTGAAGTCTGTTTTGTCCGCTCCCAGAACATGACGTATTTGCCGCAACATCTCCTGCACACGCACATCGCTGCCGGTATTGCGTGTGCCGTTATAGCCGGCGAAGAGCAGCTTCAGCTTTTCTCCCGGAGTCCAACGCTTACCGAGACCGAGCATCCAGCCGAAGCGGGTGATCTCAATCAACGCGCTGACCCAGGCGACGAGGAGGAAGTCTGTCATGCGCGGGCTCTTCCAGCCGCATAAATTTTCTGAGCGCCCGGAGTGGAAGGCCACGGCCTGGCGGGAAAGTGGAATTTATTTTCGCGACTGTATTTCAGAAGCGGAGCAGCATAGGTCGAGAATTTCGCGGGCGCTTCACCCATCTCCGCCACAACACGAGAATTATCAAAGACGGTATTCCAGTCAAGATAGGGCCAGAAAACTTTCAGCAGTGAAGCGCCATACCCCGCCGCGCCGCTGCGATTGGCAACCCAATTCACTGTGCTGGAAAAAGGCCCGCCCAGAGACGGCAAAAACATGGGCCGCATCATCCCGCCGTCGTGCGAAATCGCATCCGTCAGTTCCTGATAGGTCTGCGAACCCGTACCGGAAGACAAGTGGTAGATGCCGTGCGTGGGCGCTTCTTTTTGATGGATGGTCACGATGGCTTTGCCGACGTAGTTCGCCGGTACGATGTCGATTTTATCGCCAGAACGCAATGGAAGAACAGGCATCTGCGCCAAAACGTGAAACGCTTGCACCATGTCGAATTGCGATGTCTCCGGGCGGCGGCTGTCGCCCATAACAATGGCGGGGCGAAAAATCGTCTTGGGTACATCAGGCAGGAGTTGGTTGGCCA
>WNFR01013453.1_pt1 | contig 10706 bp, 15 predicted proteins | sample 5400221 | NCBI WGS metagenome assembly WNFR01 (sample SAMN13153357, study PRJNA577476) | soil metagenome | isolation source: 40 cm soil under Madrone tree | place: USA:California | collected 2016-06-14 | reverse complement strand
CCATTCCGACGTCACCCACCAGTGTTCGTTCCACCCTTTCCCGCCCTTCTACTTCTTCCTCAACCTCACACCGGCCGCCTCCGTCACCTGTTATGCCCCGCCCACCCGTAACCCATGCACGCTCACCGACTCCTCCACGGCCACCTTCACCCCCACCTAAGTCCAAGCCTTTACAATACAACCCTCGCCGGAGGACCCCAGCCGGCTCTGTCCTGGAACCCCTTACACAAGATGAGACACATTTTTATCACACTCAACTTGGGACGGGAACCCAGCGCCTCGCCAAACGCAAACGTAGCCCCTCATATGAACCTCCGAACACTCAGCCTCCTCCAAAACGCTCTCGCGACACGGGCCTTGTTGTGGATCACTGTATGTCAATATCCCCGTTACCCTAAGGTGCCAGGGTTAATTTTACGGGTTGGTTAGATAATGCGCGACCCGAGGTAGGCATTGAACAAAGGCGCGAATCGCGGATTATTGGCCTGCGCAATTTCAATAATTGGATCAAGTCGGTTTTGATCACACGTCTCGCACACCCGGTACTCTCCAAGAGCTCTTTGACAGATGGGCGTGGGGGTCGCGGAGGCTTACGCGGTAAGGTATTGGACTTGGGCTGTGGCAAGGGAGGCGATTTGAACAAGTGGAGCAAAGCCCGGATAAAAGAGTACATTGCCATTGGTTGGTACTCTTCTCCTCCTCTGTATTCTTCTATTCACCCGACGGGGCACCTGCAACAGACATCGCCTCAATCTCAATCGATCAAGCGCGGACACGCTGGGAGTCACTTCCTCGGCCTTCACGGTTTGATGCCACTTTCGCGGTACTTGACTGCTATTCTGAACTTATCACACGTGGAATACCACCGGCGAGGTTAGCGCAACCGTTCGACGTCGTCTCGATGCAGTTTTGCATGCATTATGCGTTCGAGAGCCTGGCCAAAGTTCGGATCATGCTCTCGAATGTAACGAGTTGGCTGCGACCAGGCGGGGTATTCGTCGGGACGATCCCCAACGCAGAACAGCTCCTCATGCGGTTGGACCAAGTCCCCGCCGACGCTTCAGAGCTCTCCTTTGGGAATTCGGTTTACTCGATCAAGTTTGAGTCACGTGCACCGCAACCTCTGTACGGCCACAGGTATTCCTTCTTCCTGCAAGATGCGGTGGAGGATGTGCCAGAATATGTCGTTCACTGGGACCCTTTTGTACAGTGAGTCCGTATTTTGCATACCCATCAGTCGAATTGCTCAATTCTTTTTCTAGACTTGCGGCAGAATATGGCCTGTATCCCATTTATAAGAAGGAATTTCATGATGTGTTTGAGGAATTCCAGGAACATCCTGAATTCAAACCACTGCTTCAAAGGATGAATGTTATCGATTCAAATGGCGAGACCGAGATGGATGAGGATCAGTGGGAAGCGGCTAGTACGTCATCTCTCCCCACGTTGTTGAGTGCTTTTAACTAACCAATCCAGCAGATATATATGTCGCATTTGCGATGGGAAAACGCTAACACCGGGCAGGGCCTGGCTCACTCACACGAAATATGCTATTGTAAACAGATTGGCGGATATGCGATCCTTTTACGCTATGTTAACGGACTGAAGCCATCTGCTTTTATTCTCTGGCTCGAATGCTTTGACTCCTTTGTGTACCTCATTACCACAACGATGCTACTTATTGAACTTTCTGCTTGAAAAACCCCCTTGAATGCTTCCCTATTTTTTCGTTGTCAGAATACGCGCGTGGAGCCATCCGAGCGAAAGGCGACAGGAACTTGTGTATCTGCTGGCGAGTTGCCTCATTTCGGCACACACCTTGCTTCTTGACGGAAGCGTCCATACGGCTCCTCTCCTACGCATAGCTTCTCAGAAAGACCGCCACAACCCTCTTCACTGATCATCTTCCGACTCGGATGTCATTACCGTCTCAACAACAAGTCACTGTCCGCGCACAAACGGTATGACCACCAGCCGATACCCCTTTTCATTCTTGCAAAGCACCCGCTGGCGCATGCCCCCCTCTTTCGTATGGAGTTATATTCGAAGCTTGATCCAGCTTCAACGGCTTCTGATTCTATTACCGTCGCGTTCGATATCTGTGCTGTATGACCGGCTGTCCGCCATTCTCCTGGTGTCAGGAAGCCATGCGCGCATTTATTCCATTTTTCGATGCCACGCGGCCACCGCCCATATAGCCTGTGAACCGCCGCTCTGTACATCAGAGTCAGGTAAGACAAACATCGAATCTGTGAACATCGAAATTTTTGTTCGTTCTCGAGCTTTGAAGCGAGCTTGTTTCTTAATCCCGCCAAGAACGGCGTCGACAGTACCCATCGTTAATTCTCTAGTCCACCATCTCTTCTTACACTGCCTAACTCGGTCTCTCGGCAAACAGCAGCAGATTCATTCAGGAGCTCTCAGGATAAGGAAACGGTACACAAGAAAGACATCATACGCATGTAAATACTTAAATAAGACCGCCATAATGGCTCACATACGTCATCGCAGTTAGACATCATTACAGTGTTCGAAAACAACAGGACGAAGGCACATAACAGAACCGCATGAAATGGGTAAGGGATGGGTGGCCCATGACTACAGAGGAAATAGACAGTGAGACAGGGTTTCCGACTGCGGTAACATGCCGAGCTCAGGTGCCCTTTGCAGACTGCATAGCAAACAATCAGGGACGTGGACAGAATGAAATCACCAATCAGGATACAAACCTTCGCGGTACGGGATGCCTTATGACTCGCCTTCTTAATCGGCGCAGTCTTGGACTTCGATGCTTTGCTAGCAGAGCCTCCTCCCGTGGCAGCCTGCATCAATGCTCAATTTAAATCTAGCAAAGCATGAGTGAGCAGACTTACTCTCTTGGCGGTCCCCCTGCTGCTGGTGCTAGACTTGACCTTCTTCTCAGAAGGCAGTTTCTTACTGGCGTATGTCTTCTTCGGGGCGGACTCGGTCTTCGTTGTAGAGGATTTCCCTGCTGTCCTCGAAGGCTTGGTGGAGGGAACATGCTTCTTGACTGTCTTGACAACTTTGGGAGTAGAGGTCTTCGAAGATGGTGCTTTGCGGCCACTAGTGGTTTTCGTTGTGGCTGATTTGCCCGTCACAGTCTTCGTCTTCGATCCGGGCTTAGCTACAGCCTTTGGGGCAGTCTTTGTGGTGGTGGTCTTGGCAGTCTTTGAAGCAGGCTTGTTCTGTAGCGCCACAGTGACGGGGAGTACCGAACCCTTTCACGAGCGGGACTCACCTCTTTCGCATCATCAGCAACCTTAGGAGATTTGGAGGCAATCTTGATTCGTCCAGACAGGCCTAAATGCACTAAGCTCAAGTAAAGCTAAAACTACAAAATTTCTTGCAACCTTTGGGAAGCGAGAAGACGTTCTTCTCGGCACCGACAGCAATCGCCTTACTAAGCTGGGTGGTTTGCGGACTTCCCATCTGAAGTTTATACCTCTCTTCAACGAATCTAAAGTACCTTTGAGTGTGGCATAGATGATTACATGAGATAGGAGCGAACTTCTTGATTTGGGGGCGAGAGACCCCATGACGCGCATCTTGGGGATGGGCGGCAATACACTCCTGCATGAGCGATATGGTAATCAGTCTTCCCGCACACACGAATTTCAATGACGAAAGGGGGCAAAGACACTACTGTAGACGCAGGTAGCGCGGATGCAGCGTGTGGGAGCAATGCGCTGGCGAGAGAGAACGCCGCGCGGCAATGACCGGAAGTCAAGTCTACCCCTTTTTAGGAAGACGACGGGGAAGACGACGACGTAGAGCTCAGTGCAAAGTCAAAAGGTTCCAGTGACCAGTAGGGGTGATACAGAGTAGATCGCAGAAAATTTGGGCACCTTGATCATATCGGTCCAACTGGGATGAGTTGGAGCAGCCCTGGCAGCTGCCTTCTTTGGGGCTTTAGAAGTCGACGATTTCTTCGCGGGAGCCATAACTGATGAGTACACGAATATTGCTGGGATTTACTCTGATATGAAGCGCAGATGCTGCTTGAAACACCAAGAGCTTGATTAGCAGAGAGGACGAAAGCAAAGATGAAGATGGTGGTTTAAAGGAAAGAGACGTTAAAACTCCGGCACGTTTGTGTGTGGTCAACAAACTCTACTCATAGATCACGTGAGTCTTGGAGCCCCTTTACGCAGATACTTATGAGAGATCGTGCACTTGTGGTGTTGAGTGAGAGGATGTGCAGGGTGTGGCTGAGAGGACAGATCACGATGAAGCTAGGATGTCTTGTGAATTGGAAGACAGAGGGCGAAGATAACAAGACATGAACTCTAATCGGATTGGGTGTAACGGATGGTGAGGGTCCCGGACACATTACAGAGGGTACTTGAGATGGTCTCACCGTTGTTTAAGTGTGCTTGAGTGTTTTAGCAGAGCTAAGAAGATGAGAGGCAGAGTTGGCGAGTGTGCAAGTGTGAGCCACCGCAAACCTAAGACGCGTCCCAAATCGGTGCTGCTTAAGATCTCAGATCTACTGTTCTGTGTCCCTTTTCGGGTGTGATAACGTAATCATTATCTTCCTTCCGCCTTCTGCACCATGTCTACTGTACCACCTCCTTTGCGTGCTGCCGCTCGCTCAGTCTACCGCGATTTATGGCGTGCTTCTGCAACGACATTCTCAGGTGCAACATTTTCCCACACCTCAATTACATTGTCACTCGTGCTCATACCGTGACGTGGCAGGTGACCCACCTGTACTCTTAGGTCCGACGACAAAGATTCTCGGATCGTAACTTTTTCCTGCTTACGCGGCTGTATAGCGTTCCGACAGAAAATAAGGAAAGGTGCAATGGAGCAATGTGTCATCAAGGACGAAGATGTTTTTCGTAATAACTTGAAAGTTGGTCGAGAAATCGCAACTTTCCTCAGAAAAAATATTGTTCAGGCGGAGCGGCTGCAAAAGATACCAGGAGAGGACGACAACAAGGAAACGTACAGTACGTACAAGTAGCTTTTTATTCGTGACAATATCTTGAAAGCTGCTGCGCCACATGCAGAAATCCGAATCACTGAGCACACAGAATTCGGGGACAATTCGACCATCAAAAACCCCGAAAATATGGCTGAAATGCCTAGAAGGCAGCACAGGAAGGAGAAAGAAGTGGTCTCCAAGGAGTGAGTTGACTGTACATATTTGATTTGTGTGTTGGTTGATAAGCTATAACGCAGATGACAGTGCTGAACCTCAGGGAGACGACGACGCTCCATTCTATGTTGTCCCGAGATTTTATTCCCAAATGAAAAGAGCACACAAAGAACGGGCTATTCCAGTAATTAATGAGGATGATATAGAGGAATCATTTATCCGAGGCGTGTGCCATGTAGCAGTGCATCATCTTGAGTTTCTGACATGCCACCACAGGCAGTGGCCCTGGTGGGCAATCCATAAACAAGACCAAGAACAACGTTCAGTTGTTGCATAAGCCTACAGGGATTCGGGTATCGTGCCAAGAAACTCGGTCCTTGGAGCAAAACAGAAAAATTGCCCGAAAAATATTGTTGAACAAGGTCTGATTAAATGTTTCACTTTCTCTCTCGCAGTCGGTTATGATCAAATTGCACAGCTTGATAACATTAGCAACCCTGGTCTATCGAAAAGTAAGATGCAAAAGGCCAAACATCTGGAGAGAGAACGGCGAAGACGGAAAAAAGCAAAGAAGGCGGCAGCACGCCGGGCCGGGGAAGCTCACATAAGCTGTGGGACGACGTCTCCATATTAAGTAGTTTTCTCCTTAAAAAGCCACGAGCGAGTGAAGTAGTAAAGTACCGTACATACCATCAAGGGCTGCTAGGATTTACGCGCAAACCTCGTTTTTCATGTCAAATATGAACATAGCAACTGTATTAAAACGGTAACTTGAGCGTTGACTGTCTTTATTGATATCTGATTCGTATCGTACAGCCTGGAAGCCGTCACATCTCGATTAGAGGACTTGTATGAGCACACTGGAGATAGCGCAAGTCAGCCTTCTAATGTGCCTACCTCAGCGAGTACAATAGCTGCACCTGTTTCGGCCTCTTCCTTGCCACCGCCAGGCCCCGTACGGGCTCAAGTCATCGAAGATCCCCCGAGCGTAACAGCATACGTCGAAAAAATTTTGAAGGGGAAGGTACAACCTTTTGTCAAGCTGACAGAGAAATTTGCCATCGCAAGTGTTGTGGAACAGGTAGGCAGATATGCTTTTGTTGTGTGTGCAACGTCTTAGTGAGCAAATAATGTGACCTTGTAGGCCAAGCTCGTAGAGCGACTTTATACCAATCTCGGAAGCATCATTCGTACTGCGGCTATTTGCAAGAAGCCAGAACAGGCCGCGTTTGCAGAGCTGTTCCATGATTTGCAGGGTGACATCGAAGCGATCTCGAAGATCAAAGAGGAAAACCGGAAGGAACGCGACTGGTTCAACCATCTGGTCTTCGTTGCAGAAGGTTCCCCTGCAGTGGCTTGGATTGCAGTGGTAATACTTGTTTCGAACACTGGCCAGAGTTGTCAGTGCTCACTATAGTCTGACAGGAGAACAAACCTGGTCCACACGTGACAGAAATGAAGGAGGCCGCTCAATTTTACGGGAATCGTATCGTTAAAGACTTCAAAGAGAAGTGCGTAGCTTCACCTCTTAGCACTTGTACAACTCACGTTATCCGGATAGAGATAAGACGCACGTCGAGTGGGTCAGGGCATACTCGAGCATCTTTGACGATATGAAGAAGTACGTGATGGAATACCATACTACGGGGCTAGTCTGGAATGCTAAGGCACGCAACCCCCGTGTATTTCACAACAATTTATTGACCAACGGACTGTATCGTAGGGCATATCTATCTCGGAGTATAAAGCCTCAGTTTCTGCAACTGCAGCTAGCGGCGCTCCGCCTCCACCCCCACCTCCTCCTGTCCCGCCGCCGCCGCCGCCGCCCACTCTTCCTCCTGCCCCCGCGGCTGGCGGTGGCGTCGCGGCGGTATTTGCGGAACTTAATCGTGGAGCCGAGGTGACGAAGAATCTGCGAAAGGTCGACAAAAGCGAGATGACGCACAAAAATCCCGCTTTGAGGGCGTCTTCCACAGTTCCGAACACGGTCGACTCGGCTGCTGGTGCGCCTCATTTATTGCGTTTGTTAGGGGCGGATCTTCACGACCACAATTTTTGTCTTTAGCATCAAAGAAGCCGATCAAACCAGCGAAACCGCAAGCGCTGATGGGTAAGAAGCCTGCCAAATTCGCACTAGAAGGTAACAAGTGGGCCATTGTGCGTGTTCACATCCATTTTTACCAATCGGCCGCCAGTTGAAATTTTTTTTGCAGGAGTATCAGGAAAACGAGGGGGGGCTGACTGTCGAAAACACGGAAATTAGTCAGATAATTAACCTGTTTGGCTGCAAGAATTCGACAGTCGTTATAAAAGGAAAGGTCAATGCCGTCACCATCGGTGAGTATTTCGAGTACGCCTCGGTGGGGATGCAAGGTATTGAAAAATATGCGTACAGTTAACTGCACAAAAGTTTCTGTACTTGTGGAATCCGTGATTTCATCGGTTTCTGTGACAAACTCGCCTTCATTTACACTGCAAATCACTGGCTCTGCACCGACGATTCAAGTGGATTCGACTGATTCTGGACTGATCTACCTCAGTAAAGACTGCTTGAGCACAGAAGTGACGACGGCGAAATGCAGCAGCATAAATATCAGCTTACCGGTGGAGGGCGAGGAGGATGGGGTTTTCACGGAGCGTCCTGTACCAGAAATGCTGCTCACCAAGATTCAGGATGGAAAACTTGTCACAACCGTCGTGGAACATGTCGGTTAGAGAATCAGGAGGTAACTTTGGCATCGCATGTACTGTAGATTGAGAGAGCTAGCAAAATATGAGACATACTCGGGCCGTTCTTCCGGGAGCTTTTTTCACTTGCGACTCGTTCAAGCAAGGCGTATTAACGTCTGGTTGTACTGCAATTTTGTCGTCACGAAACAGTTTCCGCTTACTGTGATTCATCTCCTGGACCATGCTCCGTGTAGTGTGCGTCGCTTTACTGTCTTGTTGATTGAAGAGTCGTTCCCCAACGCGCAACTAGAAAACCCAAAAATGCGCGGTCTAAGCGGGCTTTACAAGCCCGAGAATCAAAGGAAGTCGAGGACCCACGAACAGTTGTCTTTGTCCGTGGTAGTCACACCGGTGAAATTGTCAACGCTGCCATGAAGGATCTGGTCTGTGGTCTTTGTACTTTTTGTATGGAATGAGCTCATTTTATTCACTACGGGACTCTGAAGATGGCACTCAAACGACCCCATGCAATTTCGTTCTCCAAAAAGAATATCGTCCGCCCGTTTGAAGACGTGACATCATTCGAATTCTGGGCACAAAAAAACGACGCCTCCATGTTTGTGCTTGGGCAAAGCACTAAAAAGCGACCGAATGGTTTGACCATTGCCCGCATGTTTGATGGGAAGCTCTTAGACATGTGTGAGCTCGGCGTGGGCCAATTCGTTAGCATGGATGCATTCAAGGTGCGGTCTCGTGGCCATGACCATTTATATCTCAAACTAATGGCGAAACGTGCAGACGTCCAAACCACAGCCAGGGCACAAGCCCTTGTTACACTTCGCCTCGGAGCTCTTTGACACCCACCCACGCTTTATCCAACTAAAATCACTACTCATGGATCTGCTCAATGGCGAGGTTATCGAGAGCATCTATCTCGCGGGACTTGAGCATGTCATCAGCATCACGGTCGCTTCGTTACCTGGACAACTCACGTCTGCCTCGGATGGTCAAGGTAATGGATCTTTACCTATCGTGCATATCCGAGGCTACGGCACCAAGCTACTCGCCTCGGGGCAGCGCATACCACGTGTTGAGCTCGTTCCCATGGGGCCTTCTCTTGACCTTCTCTTGCGTCGACATCAACCAGCAGATCCGGAGCTCTGGAAGGCTGCGATGCGCCGACCCAAGCTGAAAAAGCAAGACATAGAGAAGGGGGTTGGCAAGAAGCGAAAGAATATCGAAGTGGACGAGATGGGCGACTTGCGAGGTCGCGTGCATGTCGCGAAACAGGATTTGGGGAAATTGCAAACACGAAAGATGAAGGGGCTCAAAGTGGGACCTGGAGAAGAGGAGGAAGTAAGCGAGAGCGAGGATGGTGGCGGTGGCGGTGGCGCTAGTATGAATGACAAGAGCATGAGCGCAAGACCAGCAAAACGGAAGAAGGGTGTATAACGATACAATATCCCTCGGGACCTGTACGCGTACGCGCAGCCGTTCATACTCTTCTCCCATCCGCGGTCATAATCTACCGCTAATGCATGAACCGACATTCACAATTTTTTTGCGAGTTATGTAAGCGCTTCAGTTCTTGCCACCCCCATCGACGACAGACGTATCGTGCGGCGTGCGGCGTCGGGCAACTCAGCGCTCTCAGGATACCCGCACTATAGCTCTCCTCTCACTTTCATACTACACTCATTACTCTTGCCATGTCTCAATCCTCTCAATCCGGTACGTTCACTCTCCCGTTTTTTTGAGAGACCATCTCATTTGTATCCTAGTATCATCAGCGACCCCTCCGTACGTTGCGTCGTGCTGGTCTCAAATTTTTGTGCTAACATGCCACTCTCAGTGTAGGCACGACTTCGCCAGCCGAAACGACCCCGCCCCCCCCGTCCTCTTCGTCCCCTTCGCTTACTAGTACTACAGAAACAACTCCGACGACGACTTCTCCAACTGTTTCTACTTCTCCTAGTCCAGCCACCACTCCTTCCACTTCGTCGTCATCATCATCAAGTAGTGCTTCTGTTCTTCCTAGCACTACTAGTAGTGCCTTGAGTAGCACCACCTCCAGGACAACCACATCCGAGTCCCCCTCCTCCGAGTCAACCTCCTCGTCTACAAGCACTTCACTTATAATTCAAACATCCAATGGCCAAGTGTTCACAAAAACTTCAGTTGTTACAGTGTCCTCCGTGCCAACCCCGTCCTCCACGAACCGGTCATCCAATAACAGTAGGTGAGCCGCTTCTTTCTCTCGTTACCGCACTGGCGGTCCGCACCTAGTGGCCCCATGACCCTCAAGCACACCATTTGTGCATCGCTGAGCGTTATCATTGTTTTATGGGGCATTTTCGCTCCTATTGCTTATCACGTCACCTGCCTTACACTCTAAGGGGAAGTCGGAATATTGTTTGGAGTTCAGTTCTTGGAGTTCAGTTCTACAACACGCGAAAGATTAATGACTAGGGCTGCTACTCATGACTTTTTCTCTTTAGTTTCTTTCACAACAAAGGCGCAATGGCTGGCGTTTTCTCGGTTGCTGGTATTGTTGCCATCGTCCTTGCTTTCTTCCTCTTTACAAGCTATCTTCGACGACGACGAGCCCGCGAATTCGATCGCGAAATTGATGAGGCTGCCGCTGCCGCTGCCACCGCGAAACCGCCCGATTTCGATGACTATGATTATAGCTCTGCTGCGGGTGGGTATGGACAGTATTCGGAGACCAGCCATGGCACATACTCTCAACCGCCTCTTTCATACGATCCGCCTCGCAACTTTGGCGAACATGGTTCATACGACCCGTATGCCGCAGGTGTTACAGGTGCTGGCGCCGCCGGCATTGGTGCTCGTGGACGTAGCCTACGCAATGGAGGGCAACAAGAGCCGTACGGTGCTCTCGCTAATCCGCCTG
>WNFR01009206.1_pt1 | contig 10707 bp, 9 predicted proteins | sample 5400221 | NCBI WGS metagenome assembly WNFR01 (sample SAMN13153357, study PRJNA577476) | soil metagenome | isolation source: 40 cm soil under Madrone tree | place: USA:California | collected 2016-06-14 | reverse complement strand
GAGGTACTGCTCCAGCCTGCGGCGTCCCTGCGGAACGGTACTGCCGCGCTCCAGTAGGATGGCGCGCAGCTGATTGATCAGCGCTGTCCGTTCGCCCACCAGCCGATCGCGGGCTCGGTGCAAGGTCTGCATGTCGAGCTGCTCCTCACTCTTCAGCTCGACAAAGCGCATCGTTGGGCGAGTCGCTGCTTCGGCGATTGCTTCGGCATCTCGATCGTCGTTCTTCTGGGCCTTGACGTAGGGGCGAACGTACTCCGGAGACATCAGCCGCACCGTGTGTCCCTGCGATCTCAGCACTCGGCCGAGATGGTGCGCACCGCAGCAGGCTTCCATCGCGACCACGCATGCTGGCAAGGACCGGGTGAAAGCGATGATGCATGCGACGCCGCTTGATCACGGCCCCAACCTCATCCAGTCCAACGACGCTGCAGCTGTTCTTACCCAGGTCGATCCCGAGAACCGCGATCTTCATTGGCATGGTCCTTCCCTCTGTTGCCGCCGCCAGCCTACGCTATCGGAAGAGAGGGGCGGGCCATCTCATAAGCTTCCCCGAGGTTGTGGACCAGCTCGAGCGCGACAAAGAGATCGATCCGGCCGCGATAGAGATCTGGTTTGCCGACGAGGCCCGTGTCGGACAAAAGAACAAGATCACTCGGCGCTGGGCCAGGCGCGGTTCGCGACCCTCGGCCCCGCACGATCAACGCACTGCCTCGACCTATATCTTTGGCGCCATCTGTCCCGCTGCCGGCCAAATGCCCCGAACTCAACCCGGTCGAGAATGTCTGGCAGTTCATCCGCGACAACTGGCTCTCCAACCGCGTCTTCCGCTCCTACGCCGACATCCTCGAACACTGCTGCTTTGCCTGGAACAACCTCGTCGACCAACCGTGGACAATCATGTCAATCGGATTGCGCGATTGGACACAGCGGTTCTGATCAATGGGACTTGGTATTAGCTAATACACATCATGTCATCAGATGGGAGCCGGCGAGCCAATCTAAAGCACGGGGTCCTGCCTCGTCGGCGGAGACGAGCGATCTCCGACTTGACTATTCTGGTCTCTGGCACACGGGCCGGTCAGATGGCGACGCGGCGCCGCAGCACCAAACAATATCAGATACGAAATAGCAAATGAGCGGATTTCGAATCCAGCGACCGAAAAAAAACCCGGGGTGTAACCGACCATCGAGCAACGTCGAAATTGCTCAAAGAAGTGGCGTTACGCACCTTGGCGATCGCTTGGCAACGCTTGCAATTCATCAAGGAAGGCCGCGGAGATGTCGGAATCGAGGGTTGTAGGACTGGTGACCGCACCTAACCGGTGGCGCCAGCTCCTCTTTGGCATCATTTGCATGTCGATGATCGCCAACCTGCAATACGGTTGGACGCTGTTCGTCAACCCGATAAACCTCCAGCATGGCTGGAGTCCCGCCGCGATCCAGGTCGCGTTCACGGTCTTCGTCTTCACCGAGACATGGCTGGTTCCGATCGAGGGCTGGTTCGTCGACCGCTACGGGCCGCGCCTCGTCGTAATGGTGGGGGGCGCGCTCGTTGCGGCGGCCTGGGTTGTCGATTCATTCGCTTCGTCGCTGTTCGTCCTCTACGCTGGCGCAGCGATCGCCGGAGTCGGCACCGGCGCCGTTTACGGCACTTGCGTCGGCAACGCGCTGAAGTGGTTCCCGGATCGCCGCGGCCTCGCTGCCGGCGCTACGGCAGCGGGCTTCGGCGCAGGGGCTGCGCTCACAGTGATTCCGATCGCAGAGACGATCGAGCGCTTCAGCTATCACGTGGCCTTCCTCGCCTTTGGTCTCGGCCAGGGGCTCGTCATTATCCTATTGTCATGGTTCCTTCGTGCGCCGGCGAAGGGTGCCGTGGCGCCGCCCAACATCCAGCGCCGCAAGGTCACGCAGACGCGCATCGACTACGTCCCGGTCCAGGTCCTGCGTCAGCCCATGTTCTGGCTGATGTATCTCATCTTCGTGCTGGTCGCCTCGGGTGGGCTCATCGCCGCCGCCCAGATCGGGCCGATTGCGGGCGACTACGGCATCGCCGAGGTACCGCTCAGCGTAGCCGGGTTGGTACTGCCGGCGCTCACGCTGGCAATCTCGCTCGACCGCATCTTCGACGGTTTCGGGCGGCCGTTCTTCGGCTGGGTCTCCGACACTATCGGCCGCGAGAACACAATGTGTATCGCGTTCGGCGTGGCTGGCGTGTCGCTGATGCTGCTGACTCAGCTGGGCCACAACCCGTGGCTGTTCGTCCTCTTGACAGCGCTGTTCTTCAGCGTGTTCGGCGAAATCTACAGCCTCTTCCCGGCGACCTGCGGCGACACGTTTGGTTCGAAATACGCGACGACGAACGCCGGCATGCTATATACGGCAAAGGGGATCGCGTCCGCGTTAGTGCCGCTCGCCAGCCTCGCCATGGCGGCCTATAGCTGGTCCGCGGTTTTCGCTATTGCGGCCGCCTTCAATCTCATTGCTGCGCTCCTCGCGCTGTTCGTACTCAAACCGCTGCGCGCACGTTTTCTGCAAGGCAGCTCCGGCCATGGCAGCGACCGCATTCCGCTCGTCGTTCATTCGTCTTCGGTCGGTGCTGCCGCCACTGGCCGGGATCTGTTTCGCGGCCGAACTCAAGCTCACACTGGTTCGAGTTCGCTTGAGGCAACGGACTGGCTCCGCTCGGGATCGACAGCCGCGGCAATGTCAGGCTCGCCTTCCTTGATGGCAAGCGAGCCTTCGCGGTCCACCCCGCCGGAGGGCAGGCAACCCGCCGTAATGCGCGATCGTGCGGAGGAGCCAAAAGGACGACCAACAGGAGGCCGATGAAGCGGATTGCCGAGCGCGGCGCCCATGCCTCGGGAAAGAGCGGCGGGGCGGGGCTGGTTCAGTCGCTCGGGCGCGGTCTCTCGCTGCTCGACAGCCTGGCCGAGTGCCCGGACAGCCATTCCCCTCAGCAACCTCTGTCAGCAGCTCGGCTTGTCGCTCTCGACGGCGCACCAACTGCTGACCATCCGTGCTGCGACCCAAAAACGCGATACTGGTCCATCGGCGTTCAGGCCTGCATCGTCGGCAGCGCCTTTGTCAAGGCACGTGACTTGCTCGAGATCGCTCGGCCACGCACGCGCGGTCTCGTGGAGGAAAGCGGCGAGACCATCAATCTGGCTGTTCTCGACGGCAGTGAGGCGGTGTTCCTGGAGCAGGTCGAGTGCCGTCAAATGATGCGTGCGGTTGCCCGTCCAGGCGTCCGCATCCCTTTCCACTGCTCTGGCGTCGGCAAGGCGTTCCTCGCCACCTTGCCCGAGACGGAAGTGGCGCAGATCCTGCGCAAGCACGGCTTGCCACGGCTGACGCCAAGAACCCTGACGACGCTCGCCCGGCTGCGGGAGGACATCGAGCGCACCCGCAAACGCGGCTCTGCATCGATGACCAGGAGCACTCGATGGGCCTGCGCTGCGTCGCTGCAGTCGTCCTCGACGAGCATCGCGAGCCCCGTCGGCGCAGTCTCGGTCTCCGGGCCGGCGGTGCACATACCCGATGAACGCATTGCCAATCCTCGCGACCTCGTGCGCAAGACGGCGCTCGCCGTTACCTGAGCCTATAGTGGAAATATCTAAGCGCCTAACAATAAAGGGAAAAAATTCGATGTTTTCGTATCGTGGAAACGCCGCCTGACATCGTGCAACGCGCCGGTCAAATCTTCACAATTGGTTCGGCGGACAATGGAGGGCAATTCGATGGCGAAGATGACGGCGATGCAGGCGGCGGTGCGCGCGCTCGAGAGCGAAGGCGTGCGCGTCGCCTTGGGCGTGCCCGGAGCGGCGGCTTACCAACACGCCGGTGGTGCCGACCCTGATGGGCTGGGGCGCCATCGCCGACGATCACCGGCTCAACGCCGGCATGGTCGGCCTGCAGACGCAGCATCGTTACGGCAACGCCACCTTCCTCGACAGCGACTTCGTGCTCGGGATCGGCAACCGCTGGGCCAACCGGCACACCGGCAGCATCCCGACCTATAGGCAAGGCCGCAAGTTCGTTCACATCGACATCGAGCCGACGCAGATCGGCCGGGTCTTTTGCCCCGATCTCGGCATCGTCGCCGACGCGAAATATGCGTTAGAGGCGCTGATCGTGGCGGCGCGTGAACGTGTGCTCGCCGGCGAGTTCTGTCATTTCAATCCCTGGGTCGCAAAGATCGGCGAACGCAAGCGCACAATGCTTCGCCGAACCGACTTCGACGACGTGCCCATCAAGCCACAGCGCGTCTTTCAAGAGGTCAATGCCGCTTTCGACCGCAATACGCAGTTCGTCACCGCGATCGGCCTCTGCCAGATTGCCTCCGGCCAATTCCAGCAGGTCTACGGCCGCGCAATTACATCGTCTGCGGCCAAGCCGGGCCGCTGGGCTGGGAGGTCTCGGCCTGCACTGGCGCGAAGCTCGCCAATCCGAACAAAGAGGTCGTCGGCATCGCCGGCGACTACTCCTTCCAATTCCTGATCGAGGAATTGGCCGTCGCGGCGCAACACCGAGTGCCGTTCGTGATGGTGCTCATCAACAACGCCTATCTCGGGCTGATCCGTCAGGCGCAGCGCGCCTTCAAGATGGACTACGAGGTCCAGCTCGCCTCCGAGAACATCAACGCGCCCGAAATCGGCGAATACGGCGTCGATCACGTCAAGGCCGCCGACGCGTTCGGCTGCCGCGCCGTGCGCGTCTTCGAGCCGGAGAAGATCGCCGATGCGATCGCATGGGCACGGAGCGAAAGCGAAACGCTGCGGGTCTCGGTCATCGTCGAAGTCATTACGGAACGCGTGACCAATATCGCGATGGGAGCGGAGATCGACGCCATCACCGAGTTCGAGGAGGTCGTCGACCTGCCCTCGGAGCCTCGAGCCCGATACCATGTGACAGAAGCAAGCCGAGGCCCGCAGAGTCACCATGCCAAAATTCGCTGCCAAATCTTACAATGTTCTTCAACGAGCTCGATTTCGCCGATTGCTTTTCGGCGGCGGCGAGGGCCGGCTTCAAAGGTGTCGAGTGCCTGTTCTTTGCTAATATCCCAATTTCCCTTGCTCATACCCGCAAGGAACTGCCTGCTGGCCTCCCGGTGAGGCCTCGTCGCGCGGGGCGCCGATCTTGAGGCGATGCAGCGGAATGGCCTAAAGCTGCTGCGTCTTGCGCGTCGCGGGCTGAATGAGCGCCTCAGCGCGGTCTACCGGCTGCTTCGGCCTACGGCGCCGAGGGTGCGCGATTCCCGTTGCGAGGAAGCCCGAAAAGAGCGATCGTGACTCAAAAAAAATGGCTAGGGATCGGGGAATGTCGGTCTACGCGACCAGCCTACGCTCGGAATCTATGATTAGCCGCTGGCGTGTTTCGTCGTAACGGGAGGCGAGCATGGACGGTAAACCCCGGTACCGCAGCCGTAAATGCGGTGCAGTGGCTGCATTCTCCCTGTTCTGTGCGGCCCTGCTGCCTGCCGCGGCCGATGCTCAAGATTCCACGATCAACCGGATTGAAGCTCTCGAGCGTCAGATTGGCGGGCTCAAGAGCGAGTTCGGGCGTCAGATTGGCGGGCTTCAGAGCGAGTTACGGCGCCTCAAGAGTGAACTCGGCGAGACGAAGCAGCAGCTTCGCCAATCACGCAGCGAAGCGCAACGCGCACAGGACGAGCTTCGCGAAGCTCGCGAGGCGGAGGCGGCAAGAATGCATCAGGGCGCGCTCAGCCCTGCAACTAGCCCGTCTCAAGCAGCCAAGCCTGAAGCATCGACACAAGCCGCTGTCGCTGTTCCCGCCGAGTCAACGGGGGTCAAGGTCAGCATGCCCGAAGGGCGGCCGACCATCGCCACGGCGGATGGCCGGGCGTCTCTAGCCATTGGCGGTCTGGTTCAGTTCGATATGGGCGGTTACTTCCAGCATGTGAACCAGAACACCGAGTTTCCGCACCTCAACAATGGCGTGAACTTACGTCGTGGCAGGCTCTACTTCGTTGGCAAGTTTGATGATTTCAGGGTTAATATTACACCCGATTTCGGCGGCAATCCCGACGGAGCGCCGACGTTGTTTGAGGCAAATTTAAACTACACCGGGATCAAACCGGTGACCTTCACAGTCGGATATTTCCATCCGTTTGTCTCGTTGGAAGACGCCACGTTCCCGGGGGATTTGTTGTTTCTCGAGCGGCCGAGCATCATCAATATCGAGCGAAGCGTGGCCGCAGGTATACAGCGTGCTTCCCTTGGGGCCAGTGCGGCTACCGACGACTATTTCGCATCAGCCTATCTGACCGGCCCGCTTTTTGGCGCTCAGCGGCCAGCTCTCCTCAACGGTGAGCAGGTGGGGGCAATTGGACGGTTCGCAACTCGGCCCTATCACGACGAGGACTGGAACTTCCATGCCGAGTTCTCCGGTCAGATGGCGTTCCACCCGAATGTGATCGCGAGCGGAACGCCCGGGGTAAGCCGAACCACTCTGACGTTCGCAGACGAGCCCGAGCAGCGGATCGATTTTAACCCGCTCGTCAGCACTGGCCCCTTGTCCGCGAAGAGTGCGAATGCTTACGGCGGCGCGCTCGGGGCCAGCTGGCGCAACTTCTTGTTGGCAGGTGAGTTTTACCAAATCGACGTAAACCAATCGAGATTGCCGGGCGTGCCCTCACCCAGGCTTGGCTTCAACGGCGGTTATGTCGATGCCGGCTGGGTCATCACTGGAGAGCCCATCCCCTATGATATTACGCGGGCTGCCTGGTCCAGGCCCAAGGTCGATCACCCGTTCAGCCTCGAGGATGGCGGCATCGGTGCTTTGGAACTTGCGGCTCGCTACAGCACTGTCGATCTCAACAGCAACGTCATTCCTGGCGTGCCGCAAAGCGCCACCGGCGGAATCTATGGCGGCCGCCAGCAGATCGTCGGTCTCGCGCTCAGCTGGTACCCCAACGACTGGCTACGGTTTATCCTGCAGTTCCAACACGTGGACGTCAACAAGCTGAATTCGGCGGGTAGGGTCCAAATCGGCCAACGCTTTCAGGAGCTTGCGGTCCGGGCTCAGGCCACCTGGTGAGAGCTTATCCGAAAGCACTCAAATCTTTATTCGAACTCGGCAAGCTCCGGTTCGGGGGGATTGCTTACTTAAGGTAAGGAGCACGGGCTTCGATCGATCTCGCAGGCGCTGCCCTCGGCTCAAGATGGTCCACCCGCATCCTCTTCTCAAGATCGACGTATGAGAACAGCTTCCCGCTCGCCGGTCCGATCCCCGCATCTTCCCATCGACGAATACCTCTCATCGAGAGAATCATGCCGATCGCGCCAACGCCACCGACTTCTTCAACAGCTTGCTAGAACAGATTCCTCGAGCGCGATCGGATTGATCCCGCAAGCCACGCGGAAGAGTCCGATCATTTGCTGTCGCGACACGCCGCCGCCCGTTGTGCTTCGACGCGCTCCGTCGCGTCGCGCGCCACGGCAACCGAGCCGAGCGCCGAGCCCTCGACGTCGCCCTTCACGAGGGCAAAGGTCATCTCGACATAGAGTTTGCCGCCGCCTTTGTGCGTTGCGCGGGTGAGGGTCGGGCGCCCCTCCAGCTTCATGACGCCGCTTGTCATGGCGGCTTCGAAACCACGCCAATGCGGCGTCCGCAGATGCTTGGGGATGATCAGGTCCAGGTTCTGGCCGAGCGCCTCGGCAGCACTGTAGCCAAACAGCGCTGCCGCACCTTGATTCCACCGCTGGATCGTCCCGGCGCGGTCCGCGTAGACAACGGCGTCGGCGATCTGGTCGATGATCCTCTCGGCCAACGAAGACACGTCTTCCATAAGTCCACTCCCTCGTTCCCAGGTCATCAAGTTTACCGCCGACATTCGGCGCCAGTTCGACGAACAAAAAAACCCACCGCAGGGGCTCGAGGCCGAGCAGCAGGCGGCCTGCCATCTCGTAGGTTCGCGCTGTGGCGATCACTTGTTGGTTCGCTGTCAGGATGTCGTGCAAGCAGCGATCGCGCGGTCCCTTTTGATAGACCGCTCCACCGCCTGCCGCCTTGCAGATGAGCTGCACCAGGTCGCCGCAAATTCCAACCGCGTGCGGATATAGGTGGTGAAGAGCGCAAGTTGCCTCTCGGTCGGTTGTCGTCGGCCGTCGAGCAGGCTTGCCCACAGATCGCCGACGACTCGAACACATGGGTGCGCGCCGAGGCAAGGGGAGTCTCTGCCCGCCCGACTGCGTCTTGTACGTAGACATCGTCGCGAAGCACCTTGGGCGCCTCGATGCGCTCGCCGAGCGTGCAGCGCCGCGCCGGTTTTCGGCGGTGGTCCCGATCAGTGTGTCGATCGCGTGGCGGGCGATTCCGAGTGCCGTAGCGGGTCCTTTCGTGATGAACATGAACGGAAACGCGTAAAGCGGTCCGGACCATCGGCGCCGTCACGCCGCTCGCCGATTTACGCTGCCGCGCCTGACCCGCTGGTGACCCAGGGCTGCCTGAGTTCGGCGGATATTTCTCTTGCGTTTGATCTTGCGCTTGGCGGCCTGGTTGCCATGGAAGCGACGTGCATCGTCCAGTTCCGTCCGGACCGTCGCTCCTGCGGCGTGCTCGCGTGGTGCCGACCTGAAGAATCCGCGCGAGCGAAATACACGGCCTTACGCCTGGCTCGCCAAGAAGCCCATCACCCATCGGGCTGCTCCGTCGATCGCGGCAGAGAATCACCAACGTGAAACCGATCGCGATCCATGCGCTGTAACCGTTCGTCGACGTGGCCCGAAAGTCTACTGGACAGCCACACGGCACACGAACCGATGACAACCGGAGTTCGAGATATGCCAGTACGACACAAGGCGTTCGTAGCGGCATCAGCAATGAGGAGTGTTTGATCATGGGCCTGCCCCTCGAAGGAATCAAAATCATCGACTTCACCGGCGTGCAGGCGGGGCCCGCATGTACGCAGTTGCTGGCATGGTTCGGCGCCGAGGTGCTGAAGGTCGAACGGCCCGGCGTCGGCGACGTCACGCGCAATCAATTGCGCGACATCCCCGATTTGGACGCGCTCTATTTTACGATGCTCAACAGCAACAAGAAGTCGCTGGAGCTGAACACCAAGACCGCGGAAGGCAAGTCGATCCTGGAGAAATTGATCCGCGATGCCGACGTCTTGGTCGAAAACTTCGGACCGGGCGCACTGGACCGGATGGGCTTCACCTGGGAGCGTATCCAGGAACTCAATCCGCGGATCATCTTCGGTTCGGTCAAGGGATTCAGCCAGCAATCGCCCTACGCGGATCTGAAGGTGTACGAGAACGTCGCGCAGTGCGCCGGCGGCGCCGCGTCCACGACGGGATTTTGGGATGGCCCGCCGACGATCAGCGCCGCGGCGCTCGGCGACAGCAACACCGGCATGCATCTCGCGATCGGCATTCTAACTGCGCTGATCGACCGCGCGAAAACCGGCAAGGGCCAGAAGGTGGCCGTTTCGATGCAGGACGCCGTCCTCAATCTTTGCCGGGTCAAGCTGCGCGACCAGGAGCGGCTCGAGCACGTCGGCTATCTCGAAGAATATCCGCAATATCCGAACGGCGAGTTCGGCGACGCGGTGCCGCGCGGCGGCAATGCCGGCGGCGGCGGCCAGCCGGGCTGGGTCCTGAAGTGCAAGGGCTGGGAGACCGACCCGAACGCGTATATTTACTTCACGATCCAGGAGCAGAATTGGGGGCCCACTTGCGAAGCCATCGGCCATCCGGAATGGAAGGACGATCCGGCTTACGCCACGGCGCGCGCACGCCAGCCGCGCGTCTTCGACATCTTCAAGGAGATCGAGGCATGGCTCGCCGACAAGACCAAGTTCGAGGCGGTCGAAATTCTGCGCAACTTCGAGGTGCCGTGTGCACCGGTGCTGTCGATGAAGGACATCGCCTACGATCCGGCGTTGCGCGCCAGCGGCAGTGTCGTCGAAGTGGAGCAGAAGAATCGCGGCACGTATCTCACCGTCGGTAGTCCCATCAAGTTCTCGGGCTTCACGCCCAAGATCGCCGGCGCCCCGCTGCTCGGGGAGCATACGAACGAGGTGCTGGCAAAGCTGGGCTACAGCCCTGACCAGATAGGCAAGCTGCACGCCGAGAAGGTGGTCTGACCGTCGGACCAACGATCGGCGCAGCGCGACATCGGACAGGTCGGGACAAGTCCCGCCCTGACCCGGGTAATTGTCGCCGCCTCACTGCGGCCCCTGCCGGCCTTCGGCGCTGCGGCATCTCTCGAAACAAGGGTACTTCCCGAAACAAGGATACTTCCCATGGATGACGAGACGAACTCCCCCACCATGACGAACGGGTTTCACCTGGTTGTCGATGCGCTGAAGTTGAACGGCTTCGACACCATCTACGGCGTCGCCGGCATCCCGGTGACCGACCTGGCCCGTTTGGCTCAGGCGTCGGGCATACGCTACATCGGCTTCCGCCATGAGGCTTCCGCCGGCAACGCGGCGGCGATCGCCGGCTACCTGACGCAGAAGCCGGGCATCTGCCTGACCGTCTCGGCCCCCGGTTTCCTTAACGCCATCGTCGCCCTCGCGAACGCCACCACCAACGGCTTCCCGATGATCCAGATCAGCGGATCGAGCGATCGGGCCATCGTCGATCTGCAGCAGGGCGACTACGAAGAGCTCGACCAGATGAATGCGGCCAAGCCCTATGCAAAGGCCGCCTACCGGATCAATCGGCCCGAGGACATCGG
>WNFR01008011.1_pt1 | contig 10707 bp, 12 predicted proteins | sample 5400221 | NCBI WGS metagenome assembly WNFR01 (sample SAMN13153357, study PRJNA577476) | soil metagenome | isolation source: 40 cm soil under Madrone tree | place: USA:California | collected 2016-06-14 | reverse complement strand
CGCCGGCTGGAGGCCGAGGCCGCGCGCAAGGCCCAGGAAGAGCGCGAGCGTCAGGAGAGGGCGGAGGCAGAAGCCCGTGCCCGCCAGCGCGCCGAGCAGGAAGCGCGTGAGGCAGCCGAGCGTGAGTGTCGGCGTCTCGCGCAGGAACGGCTCGACGGCCGCGCTCTACTCGTGAACTTCGTCGACAACTACGGCAAGGTCGAGGAAAACAAGGGGATAGCTGGGCAGATCACCGCGTTCCTCGCCAAGGCTCGCAAGGCGATGCCATGCCCGCCAGCATGAAGTCTGCAAATAGCGCTGCTTGTTGGAGTTGTCATTGTATTAGCGTGTCCGCTACTTATCAGATGGCGCTATGGAGTAAGACGGAAGCGTATGCCGTCTAACAGCGCGTTGCAGAGGGACGTTTGCGCGGAGGCGCTGCGCGCCTTCTACACACGGAGCGACCAGTGGAACCTGGCCTCATTGGCGGGATCATCGTAGGCAGCCTCCTCGGAATCGCTGGCGGCGTCGTTGGCACGTACTTCAGCATCAAGAACACTCTAGGGCCACGAGAACGCGCATTTATGATTCGTGCATCTATTGTCGCCTGGGTGGCGATCACTGCGTTTCTTGTCGGTCTACTTTTGTTGCCGAATCCCTACAGACACTTCCTTTGGATACCGTACATCCCTGCGCTGCTGCTCGGCATACGGTGGTGCAACCGCCGGCAGTTGCAGATTCGAGCGGAGGAGGATGCCTTACCTGCATCTGGTTCGGTTAAGAAGTAGAGTTCCCCCGGCCAAGCGTCGTCCAACTACGCGTTGGAGCGGACCGTGACGGATAAACGACCTAACGTGAGCCGGTATCAGCCGGACGCTCAACGCGAGCGTTAGGCTGCAATGAATGAGATGACCGTTCGCGATGTCTTAACCGACGCAATCCGCTACTGGGAGCTGCGGCGTATCGCGTATAACGTCATGCTCGCCGCGATCGTTCTTGTTGTGTTCGCGCTCCAATGGCCGGAGTCACGAGCAGCGCTATCGGCCGACCTGGTACCGACGTTGTTCATCCTCGCAGTTCTGGCCAATGTCGCTTATTGCGCTGCGTACCCAGTTGACGTCGTGGCTCAGTACTCCGGGTTCCAAGAGGCGTGGAAACGCTACCGCTGGTTGCTCTTTGTGGTTGGTGTGGTGTTCGCCGGTATCATCACCAGGTTCTTCGCAGTCGCCATGTTCAGCCGTGCAGCCTAACACCGCGTCGCTGACCGACGCCTTCCTTGCGCTCCGCGCTGCGCCGGCACGATGGCCGTGTGCTCCAGATCAGTCATCGCATACCGGAACTCCGGTCACAGTGTAGGTCTGGGTGAAGTCGAAGTTCTGACCCGCGTCCGTGGTGAGCGTCAGGGTGACGTGTGTATAGACCAGGCCCTGAGTCGACGGCGTGCACCGAATTGTCGTTGGATCGTAAGTCACGCCGTAGGCGCATGACGCGCCCGGGGCGACCACGGCACCGCAGCCATTCGACGTTATCGAGACCGTTCCTTGATCTGGAACCCCGGCGAGGGAACCGGACGGTGCAGCGCTGACCGTGCTCTGCGCAATATGCAGGCTGAAATCCCCGTCGCTCAGGAGGGCAGCCGAGAAGCTATAAGGCGCGTCCGGGATGACGTAGAGCTGCCCGTTCGGAGACTGCCAGCTGTAATGAGAACTCGGTGTGATAACGAAGCCTTTGACTGCTCCCGGAATCGCGGAATCGCTTCCGGTCTGGTTCGTCCCGTTGTCGGCGTAGACGGTCCTGGTTCCGTCTACGTAGAGCGGAGCGGGCGCCGTGGGCGCGCCCGCAACCAAGCCCGTCGGATTCCCGAACAAGTCCCAAGTCGCCGTGAAATCATATTGGGTCGTGATGCAATGCGCCCCGCGACCGCTGGAACACCTGACGAGAGCGTAGTGAACCAGACCGCTCACTCCGCCATCGGCGGTGAGTTCGTACCCAACTACATTGATCCCCCTTGCTCCTGGAGGCGGGGTGAAGTGCAGCGTGTACTCGAAAGCGTGGGCTGTTCCGAACGACATCAAGACGAGTGCCAGTAGGACTTTCGTCATGACTTCCTCTCCTGGGTTGGCCTGTCGAGGTGCGGTTTGGTGGTCGAACTCTCCGCAAAATCGGCTCGGAGATTCTACATTCATGACGCCGTAATATCCTCCGTCGACGTCAGGCACGCGAAAGGGTTTGCCATGCGCTTACGACGTGTCAGCTGTGCTACACGAAAATCGTGGGGCGCGCGCCGGTTGCTCGGGACGTTGGCGCGATGCTGATCCGCGGTAGCTGCCACTGCGGCAATATCTCGTTCACCCTCGACTGGCGGCCTGAGCCCTCCGAGATCCCGGCGCGCGCGTGCGACTGCTCGTTCTGCGCCAAGCACGGCGGGGTCTGGACCTCTTGTCCTGGCGGCACGCTCAAGCTCAGCGTCAGGGATGGCTCGCGGGTATCGAGATATGCGTTCGGCACCAAGACCGCCGAGTTCCATATTTGCTCGGCATGCGGCATCGCGCCGGTCGTGACGAGCCGCATCGACGGCCGGGAGTACGCGGTGGTGAGCGTGAACGCATTCGAAGGCGTCGATCCGGCGCTCGTGCGCAAGTCGCCGGTGACGTTCGAGGGCGAGAGCGAGGACGCACGCCTCGCGCGGCGTACGCGCAACTGGATTCGCGACGTGCAATGGACATTCGCGTAGACGACCTGACCGGCCCCGAGATCGCGACGCTGCTCTCGGAGCACCTGCGCAGCATGTATCTGCAGTCGCCGCCCGAGAGCGTGCACGCGCTCGACATCGGGCGGCTGCGCCAGCCCGACATCACCATGTGGAGCGCATGGGAGGACGGGGACTTGCTTGGCTGCGCGGCGCTGAAGGAGCTCGATCGCGAGCACGGCGAGATCAAGTCGATGCGCACGGCGTCGCGCCACCTGCGCAAGGGCATCGCCACGGCGCTTCTGCGCCACATCCTTGGCGAAGCGAAGCGCCGTTCCTACCGGCGGCTGAGCCTCGAGACGGGCTCGCAGCCGGCTTTCGCCCCGGCACGCAATCTCTACGCGCTGTTCGGTTTTCAGCCCTGCGGTCCATTCGCGGACTATATTGAGGATCCGAACAGCGTGTACATGACGAGGACGCTGTGAGCTGGCAAACGAGCGTTGAGGTCGCGCTCGCGGCGGCGGCGCTCGCGTTGCTTGGCCGCGATTTGTATCGGGCGTGGCGCGACCAGCAGCGCCGGCCGATGACACTGCTCGTGGCGGGACTGATGGTGGTACTGCTCGCCGGCGTGCTCGGCGGACGCGCGCATCCGCATCCGTGGTGGCTTGGCGTCCCGGCGGCGATCCTCGCCTGGGAAGCCGCACGCGGCTGGCGCCGCACGCCGCGCTGCCATCTCTGGGAAGCGGGCGTCGGCGCTCTTGCGCTCGGCCTGACTGTGCAAGGCATGCTGCTGATCCCGGCCGCGGCGGCGAGCGTCGCCGGCTTTGCGCTGTTCTGGCTCTCGCATCGCCGCGAGCCGCGGCCGTGGCGCGCGAACGACGTCGACCATTACGAGCGTCGCGCGGCTCCACGAATGGACGCGCCGGATGCCTGCTGATCGCTCGTACTGGTTTCCCGCCAAGCGCTACGGCTGGGGTTGGGGCTTGCCCTCCACCTGGCAAGGCTGGGCGGTGCTTGCGTTGTATGCGCTGCTGCTGGCGCTCGGCTTCGCGCTGTTTCCGCCGCAGCGCGAGCTCGCCGCCTTCCTTGCCTATGTCGTCGCGCTTACCGTGGTGCTCATCGCGATTTGCTGGCTTAAGGGAGAGCCGCCGCGCTGGCGCTGGGGAGACGAATGAGTTCTATACTCCGCTGATGGCCAGGCTGCGGCACATCGCCGTCGTGGTGCGCAACCTCGAGCGCGCGGCGCGCTTCTACGAGCAGGCGTTCGAGCTCGAGCGCGTCGGCGAAGAGCACATCGACCTCGGCTCGGCGATCTATCTCAGCGACGGCGTCATCAACCTCGCGCTCCTCACGTACAAGGGCGAGACGGGCTCCGGCCTCAAGGACGCTGCCGGTTTCGTCGGCGCGCATCACTTCGGCTTCCAGGTCGATGACCTCGAGGCGGCGAAGAAGCGCGTCGAGGCGGCCGGCGGCAAGTTCTTCTTCACGCTCGGCAAGACGAAGGAGGACGCGAACTTCGAGGTGAAGTACAAGGACCCCGACGGCGTCATCTTCGATATCTCCGAGAAGGGCTGGATCGGAACCTCGAAGTAGACGCGGCCCATGGGCGCGGATGACTCCCTCGCCGGTTTCCTCATCTTCTGGGGCACGCCGCTCGCCATCGTGGCGTGGGTGCTGCTGCGGCATCGCTACGCCCCGCAAGCCGACTTGCGCCCCGGCTTCAAGCTGCTTTCGCTCTGGATACTGCTCGTCCTGCTTTCCGTCGGCGTCGGCGTGGGCGCCCTCGGCGGCCATGCCGGCGGGCTTGCCAATCTCTACTTCGCCTTCGTCGGCGCCGCCGCGGCGGTCATGCTGTGGGTGCTCTACTGGAAGATCGGCGTGCGTCCGCGCGACAAGAGCGGACGCTAGGTTCCCGTCGGCACGTGCCGCGCGGTGCGCGTGCGCTGCGCGGCGAGCCAGCGCGAGCGCGCCGCGAGCCGATAGAAGAGCTCGCGCAGCTTGGGCGGCCAGAAGGCGGGCATGCCGAAAAGGAGCGAGATCCGCTGCGTGTGGTTGGTGAGCGGCCGTTCGGCGCGCTCCCATGCAGCGAGCTGCGCGGGGATGTCGTCGCCGCGCTCGAGAAAGACGGCCATCGAGAGCGCGTTCATCATGGCGCAGCCCGCGCCCTGGCCGATGTTCGGCGGAATGGCGTGCGCTGCATCGCCGATCACCGCGACGTGCCCCGCCGACCAGCGCTCGAGGCGGATGTATTCGAAGCGGTCGTAGCGCGCGATATCGCCGATGCGCTCGATGAGGGGCGCGAGCGGCGGGAAGGTCGCCTTCCACAGGTTCTTGTCGACCGGCGCCGCGCGCGCGGCCGCGTCGCGATGGAGCATCGTCAGCGCGAGATAAAGGTAGCTGCGGCTGCACGGGTTGTAGAGGAAGCGGCGGCTGCCTGACCAGTATTCGATGGTGCGGCCGTCGGTCGCTTCGCGTTCGTCGAGCTTTGGAATGAGCACCCGGATGGCGCCGTCCGGCAGATAGCGGCGCAGCCGGACAAGGCCGAGCGAGTCGCGCAGGCTGGAATTGACGCCGTCCGCGGCAACGATCAGATCGGCGCGCAGGCGCTCGCCGCTCGCCAGCAGCAGCTCACCGGCCGGGGAAGCCGAGACGCCGCTCGAGCCCAGCACGATTTCCACGCCGGCTCGCTGCGCGCTGGCGGCGAGCGCGTCGATCATGCGCTGGCGCAGCACGCCGTAGACGCGGATGTGCCAGGGATGCGTCGAGAGCAGGCGAGCGTGCTGGTCGCGCGTCTCGCGCACGAGGTGGCGCGCGTTATCGGCGAGCGTCTCCTCGAGCGCGCCGAGCGCCTCCAGCACGCGCAGGCCGTTCTCGTAGATGTTGATGCCCGCGCCGGCGGTGCGCAGGCGATCGGCGCGCTCGTGCAGCCGCACGCGCCAGCCGCGCTGCGCGAGCGCGCACGCGGCGGCAAGGCCCGCGAACCCGCCGCCGACGATCTCAGCCCGGCGTGCCATGGGCGCAGAATAGCGACCATGCTGGAGGAACGCATTGCGCGGTTCGCGCCGCGCCAGTCGAAGGGTATTTCCTATCGCGAGGCGGGCGCGGGTCCTGCGCTCGTGCTGCTGCATGGCATCGGCTCGAGCTCGGCGAGCTGGCTCTTCCAGCTCGAGTCGCTCGTCGGATACCGGCTCATCGCCTGGGACGCGCCCGGCTACGGCGCCTCGGCGTTCCTGTCCGCGGCGGAGCCACCGGCTGCGGACTATGCGAAGGCGCTGCACGAATTTCTCGAGCGGCTGCTGCTCAAGGACGTGGTGCTGGTCGGCAATTCGCTCGGCTGCCTGATGGCGGCAGCGTATGCGGCCGCGCACCCGGAGCGCGTGCGCAGCATGCTGCTGCTGGGGCCCGCGGGCGGCTATGGCGACCTAGCGGACCGTGAAGCGAAGCTGGCGGAGCGGCTGCGGCAGCTCGACGAGCTCGGACCGGAGGGACTGGCACAGCACCGTTCGCCGACGCTGGTGGCGAAAGGCTCGGCGCCGATCGCGCTCGAGCTCGTGCGCTGGAGCCAGCGGCGCGTGCTACCGCAGGGCTACCGCCAGGCAGTGCATTGCCTCGCGCAAGGACGGCTCGCCGCCGATGCGCGGCGCTATGGCAAGAAGGTGCTGGTCGCCTGCGGCGCCGAGGATGTGATTACGCCGGAGGCCGGCTGCAAGGCGGTTGCGCGCGCGTTCCCGCGCGGCGAATACCGCCCGCTTCCCGGCATCGGCCACGCGCCGCACGTCGAGGCGCCGGAGCTCGTCAACGAGATGATCGCGACGCTCGTGCCGCGCTAAGGCGCGGGCGACCTCCGGAGTGCTACTTCTTCAGCAGGCCGACGCGGCGCAGGAGCTCGGTGTGCAGCTTGTATTCGCGCCAGAGATCCGCGTGCAGCGCCGCGCCCAGCCGGTAGTCGACGTCGATGCCGCGGTTCGCCATGTCGGCGACGAACTTGGGATCTTCGATCGCAGCTTTCGCGGCGTCGTGCAGATAGCGGATCGCCGGCGCGGGCGTGCTTTTCGGCGCGAGCAGCATGTACCACACGCCGTTCGCGACATCCCAGCCGAGCTCCTTCGCCGTCGGCACGTCGGAAAAACCCGGCAGCCGCTGCGGCCGGAAGTTGACGAGCACGCGCATGCGCTTCGCATCGACCTGGCCCCTGAGCTCGCCCGGCTGCGCCACCGCCGCCTCGATGTGCCCGCCGAGGAGCGCCGGGCTCGACTGCGCCCAGCCTTGGAACGGCACGTGCACCATCTTCGTTCCCGTCCGATACATCAGCTCCTCGAGGTTCAGATGGCTCGAGGTGCCCTCGCCCGGCGAGCCGACGCGGATCTTGCCCGGGTTCGCCTTGGCGTCGGCGACGAGGTCCTGGATGGTCTTGTACTCGGACTCGGTGCGCACCGCGATCATCGGGTAGTACGCCACGAGGTTGATGAAGGCGTCGTAGTCGTCTGGCGTCTTGTAGGCGAGCTCCTGGAGCTGCGCCACGATGACGAGCGCGGATTGCGGCGTGAGCACGATCGTGTAGCCGTCGGGCGCCGCTCGCGTCACTTCGGCGACGGCGAGCGCACCGGCGGCGCCCGCGCGATTCACGACCGCGAGGCCCTTGGGAAAGCGCGGCTTCATGCCCTCGGCCACGAGGCGCGACACGATGTCGACCAGCCCGCCGGGCGGATAACCCGCGAGCAGCGTGACCTGCCGCTCCGGATACTGCGCGGCGGCGGGCAGCGCGAGCGCCAGGAGAATGAGCGGCGCTGACCATCGACCCATGGGTGAACCTCCTCGGCGGGGATGCTATACCTGAATTCGGGGACGGAGCCCGGACTCCCTCGGGCTTAGCAACGGCCTATTTTGAATTACGACCCTGGATCGGAATTCAAGCGGCGTTACCGCTGACCCTTGCGCGCGCGCAGTAGTTCAAATCATGCTGGAATGCCGCCCGTGATCAAGGACGCCGTTTACCTCGCCTTCGCGATGGCAGTGGTGGTTGCGGCGGCCACCGCTTCGGGCCACGCGGTGATCTACAAGCGCGATTCGCGCTCGGCGGCGATCTGGGTGCTGGTCATCTGGGTGCTGCCGGCGCTCGGCGCGATCGCCTACGCGCTGCTCGGCGTGAACCGGGTCCAGCGGCGCGCGATGCGCATGCGCCGCGGCATGGTGCGCCATCGCGCCGATGCCGAGTTCCCGGCGAGCGAGCCGGGCACGCATTTCACGCCGCTCGCGCGGCTCGTCTCCGAGGTGGTCGAGCGGCCGATCGTGGGCGGCAATGCGATCGAGCCGCTCATCGACGGCGTGCACGCGTTCCCCGCGATGCTCGAAGCGATCGGCCGCGCGCGCAGCTCGATCGCAATGGCCTCGTACATCTTCGACGGCGACGGCATCGGCCAGGAGTTCGTGCAGGCGCTTGCCGAGGCCGCGCGCCGCGGCGTCGACGTGCGCGTTTTGATCGACGATGTCGACGCGCGCTTCTCGAGCTCGAGCGCCGTCAAGCCGCTCGCTCGCGGCGGCGTGAACGTCGCGGTGTTCAACCCGCCGCTCGTGCCGGCGCGGCTGCATGCGCTCAACCTGCGCAACCACCGCAAGATCCTGATCATCGACGGCACGCTCGGCTTCACCGGCGGCATCAACATCGATTGCCGCTACTGGCGGCCCGACGCCCCCGAAAGAGCGTACCGCGACCTGCACTTCCGCGTGCGCGGCCCGGTGGTGGCGCAGCTGATGGAAGTGTTCGTCGACGACTGGCAGTTCACTACCGACGAGGCGTTGCGCGGCCCCAAATGGTTCCCGCCGCTCGCCGCGCAGGGCGGCTGCCTCGCGCGCGCCATCGAGGGCGGACCGGACGAGGCGTTCGAGCGCGTGCGCTGGGCCATGCTCGGTGGCGTCAACGCCGCCCAGCGCTCGATCCGCGTGCTGACGCCCTACTTCATCCCCGACCAGTCGCTGATCTCGGCGCTCGACTCCGCGGCGCTGCGCGGCGTGGAGGTCGACATCGTGATCCCGGACGACACCGACCTGCCGCACGTGCGCTGGGCGATGTTCGGGCAGCTCTGGCAGGTGCTCGACCACGGCTGCCGCGTCTGGACGCGGCCGGGCGCATTCGACCACTCGAAGCTGGTGGTGGTCGACGGCGCCTGGACGCTGCTCGGCTCCGCGAACTGGGACGCGCGCAGCCTGCGCCTCAACTTCGAGGTGAACGTCGAGTGCTACAGCGTCGAGCTCGGTGCGCACATGGACGGCCTGATCCAGGCGCGCATCGGCACGTCGCGCGAGCTGAGCCTCGAGGCCGTCAACGCGCGCTCGCTGCCCGTCAAGCTGCGCGACGGCGTGGCGCGCCTCTTCGCCCCGTACCTCTGACGAAGTCGTCGCCCCGCGAACGGCGCATCAATTGCTATTTTGCGAGCGGCTTGAAGCGCGCGCGGTGCGGGCGCGCGGCTTCCTCGCCGAGGCGCTTCTTCTTGTCGGCCTCGTACTCCTGGTAGTTGCCGGCGAAGAACACCCACTGCGAATCGTCCTCGGCCGCGAGGATGTGCGTGGCGATGCGGTCGAGGAACCAGCGGTCGTGCGAGATGACGAGCACCGAGCCCGCGAACTCGAGCAGCGCCTCCTCCAGCGCCCGGAGGGTTTCCACGTCCAGGTCGTTCGACGGCTCGTCGAGCAGGAGGACATTGGCGCCCGAGCGCAGCATCTTCGCGAGGTGCAGGCGCCCGCGCTCGCCGCCTGAGAGCTGCCCGACGGGCTTCTGCTGGTCGGCGCCGCGGAAGTTGAAGCGCGCGATGTAGGCGCGCGACGGCATCTGGAATTTGCCGACGCTGATCGTGTCCAGGCCGCCGGAGACATCCTCCCAGACGGTCTTCTCCGCGGAGAGCTCCTCGCGCGTCTGCTCGACATACGCCATGCGCACGGTCTTGCCGACGGCAATCGCGCCGGCGTCCGGCTTCTCGCGCCCGGTAAGCATGCGAAAGAGCGTGGTCTTGCCGGCGCCGTTCGGGCCGATGATGCCGACGATGGCGCCCGGCGGCACCTTGAACGACAGCTTGTCGATCAGCAGGCGCTCGCCGTAGCCCTTCGAGACATTCTTGAACTCGATCACTTCATTGCCCAGCCGCTCGGCGACCGGAATGAAGATTTCCTGCGTTTCGTTCCGCTCCTGGTGCTCGTACTGCGAAAGTTCTTCAAAGCGGGCGAGGCGCGCCTTCGACTTCGCCTGCCGTGCCTTCGGGTTCTGGCGCACCCATTCGAGCTCGGCCTGCATCGCCCTGATGCGCGCGGCCTCCTGGCTCGCCTCGACCTGCAGGCGCTTTTCCTTCTGGTCGAGCCACGAGGAGTAATTGCCCTCCCACGGGATGCCGTAGCCGCGGTCGAGCTCGAGGATCCAGCCGGCAGCATTGTCCAAAAAATAGCGGTCGTGCGTGACCGCGACCACAGTCCCAGGGAAACGCTGCAGGAACTGCTCGAGCCACTCGACGCTCTCGGCGTCGAGATGGTTCGTCGGCTCGTCCAACAACAGCAGGTCGGGCTTCGAGAGCAGCAGCCGGCAGAGCGCGACGCGGCGCTTTTCGCCGCCCGAGAGCACGTCGACCTTCTGCTCCCACGGCGGCAGCCGCAGCGCGTCGGCGGCCACCTCGAGCTCGTCGGCGCCGCCGGCGTTGATCAGCGCTTCGAGGCGCGCCTGCTCCTCCGCCAGCCTGTCGAAATCCGCGTCCGGCTCCGCATACGCGGCGTAGATCTCGTCCAGGCGCTTCTTCGCCGCCGCGGCGTCGCCGAGCGCCGCTTCCACCGTTTCGCGCACGGTTTTACCCGCGGCGAGCTGCGGCTCCTGCTCGAGGAAGCCGACCTTGATGCCGGGCATGCGGATCACTTCGCCGTCGTGGTTGTCGTCGGCGCCGGCCATGATCTTCAGGAGCGACGACTTGCCGGAGCCGTGCAGCCCGAGCACGCCGATCTTGGCGCCGGGAAAGAAGTTGAGCGAGATGTTCTTGAGGATGGTGCGCTGGGGCGGCACGGTC
>WNFR01008010.1_pt1 | contig 10708 bp, 2 predicted proteins | sample 5400221 | NCBI WGS metagenome assembly WNFR01 (sample SAMN13153357, study PRJNA577476) | soil metagenome | isolation source: 40 cm soil under Madrone tree | place: USA:California | collected 2016-06-14 | reverse complement strand
CAAAGCGGTACATCGATCTTCGGTCTGGTCCAGGCATCGAAACAACTTGGATTTATCGCCAAAGCGGTTAAGGCGCAAACCGACGAGTTGTCGGGGATCGCTTTCCCAGCAATCGCTCGCGTTCTCCTCCGGGGAAAGCACTTCCACTATGTAGTTGTGCTGAAAATAAAGAGAAGCCGCGTTACTCTCATGGATCCGGCGACGGGGCGTTTCTCGAGATGTCCAATTCACCAGTTCCAACAGATGTGGACCGGAGTCCTGGTGCTGATGGCGCCAGGAATGTCTTTTCAGCCGTCCGATCAGCGGAGTAGCCGATTCGCTTGGTACTTTCAATTACTCAAGCCGCACCGATCAGCATTGGTCCAGGCTCTTTTCGGCGCGGTTCTAGGCACTCTTCTTGCCTTGACTGGTTCGTTCTATATTCAGAAAGTCGTCGACTCGGTCATTGTCGAATCCAACTCGCAGTTGCTAAACCTGCTAAGCACCTCGATGTTGGTGGTTTTAGCTTTCCAAGTAGTACTTAATATCGGTCAGAGTCTGCTTCTGACCAAGTCGGGTCAAAGCATCGATCTGACGCTGATTCTTTCTTACTATCGGCATCTATTTACCCTGCCCCAGTCATTCTTTGATGGGATGAGGGTCGGCGAAATGATTTCTCGCATTAACGATGCCGTAAAGATCCGCGCGTTTCTTAACCAGCAAGGCACAAACTTCATCATTAGCGCGTTCACGCTGGTTCTTGCCGTGTTCGCAATGTTTATCTTTTCGTGGAGGCTGGCCCTCTTGTCGCTGGCCTTTCTGGTGCTTTATTCAATCTTATTTAGATTTGCTGTTTTGCGAAATCGCTTATTTTCGCGGCGAATAATGGAACAGTCAGCTGACTTTGACGCGCAGATCGTCGAGTCCTTGGAGATGGCATCGACTCTCCGGCGTTTCGATCGTCAATGGATCGCGGAAATGAAGACTGAGAGCTTGTTGGTGAGGCTCCTTAACTCCACGTATTCGTCCGGACTTTTCGGCATAGCAGTTGGTTCAGTTGGAAGCATAATCGTCCAAGGATTTACCATCGGATTGCTTTGGATTGGAGCCTCCTCCGTGATCCAGACACAGATGAGTCCGGGCCAACTCATAAGCTGTTTTGCCCTCACCGGTTATCTGACCGGCCCTGCGAACAACCTTTTGTCTATTGTCGTATCTGCCTTAGAAGTACAAGTAGCAGCAGACCGTTTATTCGAAATCCTGGATTTAGACAGCGAAAAGAATCCCGGAACAATCGAGTTAGGCGATATAGGCGCTCCGGAAATTTGCCTGGAAAACGTCAGTTTCGCTTATCCCGGCCGGCCGCCTATCCTTCAGAATGTAGATGCTCGCTTTCTGCCCTGGGAGATCACCCTGATTCGTGGAGACTCTGGATCCGGGAAGAGCTCGATTTTGGCTCTGCTGCAACGATTCTATCTACCCGCTGAAGGACGGATCTTTTTCGGCCAATACGAAATCCGGTATCTCAGGTCATCATCGCTGAGAACTCAGATCGCCGTGGTGCCACAAAAAATCGATCTGATGTCCGAAACGATAATCGAAAACATCACTCTCGGTGAATTCGAACCGGATATGCGGAAGATTCTCGCTATCTGCTCGAAAATAGGCATTCTGGATTTTATCCAGTCGCTCCCGGAAGGCTTTGAGACGCGATTGGCCGAGAACGGGAGGAATCTATCCGGAGGCCAGCGGCAACGTCTCGCTATTGCGCGGGCATTATATGTTGAAGCCCCGATATATTTGTTTGATGAACCGATGGCTGCGCTTGATGAATACTCCGGGCGGCAGTTTTTAGAGGCTTTACAAGAATTAAGAGGTCTTGGGAAGATCGTAGTCCTAGTCAGCCACGACAGCCGATTGATTTCTTTCGCTGATCGAGTTTACACGGTCAGCAACGGCACGATAACACCAGAGTCCGCCGTCATCAGGTATATTCAAGGTGAGAATATCAAGGCGCTCCAGCTGTAACAGACAATTTCGATCGTATGGAGGTCAGTTGCCGAATTGCCACAATATCGTTCGCTATCTAACGCACTTCTCACCAATCACGTTGGTTGCGGCTATGCCGCGCTGAGGCCTTCTGTTCCAAAGTTCTTCGCGCTGAACATCCGGACTGAAATCGCTATAACCGGCGTCTTCATTTGCGAGCCGGTTAAGTGAAGAGCTTGGTACCTATGTGATAACCTAATGCTCGATAACTTTCCCATTCAGAGTCGCCAAAAAACTGATTGGTTGTCGGCGAGTTAGGAAAAAGGATATTCTGGGTCGAGTACTGAAGAACGTCGACCGATTCATCTCCAGTAAGACTGGTCTTAATTAAGAGCAGCCAACTAACTTGTTGTGGCGCGTCTGCGTAACTAATTTTGCCGATAGTCGCGTGGCAGGGACCTTCGCGCCCAATCTTTTCTCGGGAACCGAGCATCTCCGGATCCAACCAGCCGGTGATCCAAGCCGGAATCGTTGCGTCCAATGCGGCCCACCCGGTAGAGCCGTTTTGGCGGGCCGTCGAAGGGTCTAGCCACTGAATTTCCGCGCCAAAATCGAGACGAACCAAGCGAGTGAATCGGGCAAGATCGTTGAAGCGATAGTCGGGATCCTCGCCCGCGTCCAAGGCAATAATGAAAGGAAGTCGCCTTCGGACTAACTCGTACATACCGGTAACCTCGAAATGGCCACCGTCGCTCAAATACCAGAAGCGGTTTGAGGGCCCAGGGAAATAGGCACGCCATTCAGCCAGGATCATGCTCTGGGTTCGGAAGAGCCAGGCGGGTAACGACTTGATCTGCTGCCAGAACGATTTCGGATAGCGCCCTGGACGATCGCCGGCGCTCACGCCACTGTTCCACCAATAGCCGAGACGGACGTTCACTAATCCGAAAAGCAAGGAGAGAGGGAGTGAGGTAGAATACCCCGCACCCGTTCCGAACGCGGCCGCGGAGATACCAATCCATTGCCCGAGCCGCAACGACTCAACCGCTGCAGGTTTGCCGTCCCGTCGTCCCAAGACATGGAAGCCGCTAGCATCCGCTCCAGTCGGGATTGCATGCAAGGCCACCTTCTCGTTTCTCAGGACAGCCACATCCTTCTCCAGGGAGGCCACCGCGCTTTGCTCCCTGTCGCGCACCGCTTTGTTTGCGTCTGTCCATTGAGCGTGAAAACGAAGGCCGACACTTACCCCGTACGGTCCGACGCACATCGGCAGCCCTTTGTTCTCACGCAGGTCCCGTTCCGCTCTGACATCCGTCGTTTCATTGACACAAACGTTGATCAAGTGCAGCGGTCCAGCGTTCTTTTCTGGATGGTACTCGTAAAACGGCACGTCATCTCCTGGATCCGATAGATTCACGTCGGTGGGCAGCACAGCACTGGTTCCGTAGATCCGCGCTGAGTTGGATGCTCCCAGGAATGTTCGAGACAAACGCTCCGCGTATACAGTTTGGAGCGAGGAAAAGTTGAGAAAGCTAAAGGCGCGGCCAATGACGAACGAAAACGCGAGAAAAGTAATCAGTAGAAGAAAACCTGCGCCGTTCCCGGCGCGAAAAGCCTGCAGCACCAGGACGTCCACCACAAACAGCAGGAATGCGGCGAGGGGAAAGGCGATCATCGCGGCCGTCCAATCGGAGAGCAGCCCACCAGAGTGACCGTTTTTTTTTGTTTCGGAAGCTTTCCCCAGCCGGTCGGCAATCATTTTGAGCAAAGGCAGGAATGGGCCAAGCGCCATCACGATCACCGTCAATAATTGGGCCAGCTCATTCGAAGCCGCGCTTCGAGCGAGCGTGTCGAGTGCAACCCACACGACTGCGCCGGCGAAAATGAAGATGGCTTCACCCAAGCCGATGATGAGTTGGCGCCGGATCACTACCGACTCTTGCGCGGGCTTCGTGCCGGCAGGGACACTCCAACGAGCGGCCTCCTGCCAAAGATAAGCTAAAACGAGAACGGCCACCGTAAGGCCTGCCCAAACTAAGCCTCCCGGCAGGGCCGCAAAAGCCACTGCTCCAGCTAGCAAAACGATCCAAGCCAACAGGGGATAAATTGGAAGCGGACTTTCGATCTCTGGTTTCGGCGCCAACCAATATCCGAGGGATCCAGGAAGAACTGCGAGACCCAAGATAGCCAATACTAACCACCACCAATGACTTAATGCGTGACCAAAATAAGGGGGAACGAGGGGCCCTACAGGTCGTGGAAACCTGTCTCCCAACCAATTGAATACGCCGAACAAGGTGACTAACAAAGCGCCGATCACGAAGTGGACCGCGAATAAATTGCGCCAGAATACAGCCAGATTTTGTCGAAGATCGACAAACCCGGCTCCACCAATATAGTTGGCAGTAGATCGCAGCCAATGAATTTCGGGCGAGTTCAGGTCAGTCAGTATCTCTTGCACCCGACCAGCTCGATCGGCCACATTGGCTGGTATTCGCGTGAATAGCCGGCCCAAAAATCCCCCGATATAGCCGCCTCCGGAAACCGTTGAAAGAATGTCAATGAGCCGGAGCCGGTTCTTCGCCGCCAGAGCTTGCAGCACCCCAAGGCAAAATGTGGCGCTACGGATGCCGCCTCCGGAAAGTGCCAACCCGATTGCACCATGCGGATTGTCCGAAACGAGTGCGGCCTTTCTGCGTTCCTTAATGGCGTCGTCTTCGGAAATCCTGAGCGGTTCGGGATACTCTTGCGTATCGGCTAAAATCGTGTCGGCTGCTTTCTCGCTGATCATCAACACTGGCGTAACAATGAAATAGCCAGGGATAGTCGGGAAAACGGACGCATCGACCACTCGCAGGCCACTTATCCCGTGCACCTTGAACTTGCTGTCGATTACTGCTTTCCGGTCCTGAAGCTTTTTAACGTCTGCCTGCCAGGCATCTGAACCCATTCGGCAAGTGCCGCAGGCGTGATGTCCCCAGGCTTCGTTTTGAAGCCACTCCCTGAGAGCGCCGCTGCCATTGGGCAACGCTGCCCCGGGCTGGATTTCCGTTTGCAACGGCGTTTTCGGATGCGAATTAACCCTCCGGACTGACTCGACCGCTACCGCCAGCGCATCAAGGTCTTTCTCCCAACCTGCCGGTCCTTCGGCGAACGAGGCGAACACGATCTCGGGCGCCTGAAAAGGTGAAATCGAGCGCAAGCGAACGCTGCCGCCGCTGTTCCGGGTGTACGCTTTGAGAATGACCCAACTCCACAAATTGCGCTGGGCTTCGGTGGCGCCGGCCGTACGATGGAGCAGGTCTTTCGACCAACCCCGGTAATAGCCGCGGAACGCAGCGGGTACGCCAAAGATGAAAAGGTCCGGTTCAGGCTGCGGGTCGACTTCGGAGCGCTTGAGAATCGCTAACGTTCCACCGTTAGTACTGTACAAACCAGTGCCCGACTTCAACCATTCGGTCCGCGCAGGGTCGTTGGTATCGCCTGGCTGAAAGGAAATCCCTTTGAGCGTAAGGAACTCCTCTTTTACCTCACTGATGACGCTGACCTCATACCGATCCTGAAGATTTAGCCCGACACCTGGAAGATCGATCACTGGGCTAATTGGCTTTCCGTCGGTGCCCTGCAGATGCTCGATTCCAAATTTCTTCAAGTGAGCGCCATCGCCGATCCCGCTGAGCATGAGCAATTGCGGGGTATTGAATGAACCACCGCAGATAATCACTTCGCGATTTGCAAAATAGCGCCGGCGCGGTGGTTCGGCTCCGTTCGACAGATTTTTCGCAGCTAACGGGCTAGCCTCATAGAGATGCACGCCTTCTGCTACCTCGACTCCCCGAGCAGTTGGAGCGCCGCCGGAATCGTTACTAAACAGAATCTTCGTGGCATGAACTCCGGTTACGATCACCAACCGGTCAGGATACTCCCGGCGAGTCTGAAGTAGCAGCTCGCGCAGACCCATCCGTCTCGTACCGTCGGTGCCAAGCGGAATGAACGCTACTCCCTCTGGTTTTTCCCGCCGGTTGTTCCGATCGTTCGGATCCAGGAATTCGACTAATCGCAGGCGAAGCAGCGCTCGTTTCAGAGGCGGTAATGCGCCCTTCTGCCGGAACAGCGATTCAAGTGAATCGACCAGCACTCGGCGGAAAATCGGGTCGCCCTTTCTGATGCTGGCCACCAGGTCTGGATTAAGAAAGCTGGTCGGTTGCCAGCCGTGATCGCCGTGTCCACCCGGATCGAAGACGGCACGCGGATTAATCCGGCCGACACACCATCGCGCACCGTCATAAATGAATCCCAGGATTCGCCGGAAAAAGCCCTGGTAAATCGAGCGATACAAACATTTCTCGATCCGGGTAAAGTAACCTTGCATCGATTCCGCTCGCCAGGAATTATCTCCTGTCCGTTCTGCTATCGCGTTCCAATCCCGGTCGTTCGGAGCGATAATGATCATCGCGTGATGTGCGGTGCAGCCGCCTAATGCCGCGCAACGCGGATAAAAGATTCCGCCTTTGCCTGTGCCACCTTTTTTTGATGGGTCGTGCTCAGCGTTGTACTTTGTATCTTTCGCCTGGCTCGCATCATCTGCGTAATGCCGAACCGAGAAACCCCAGCTCATCTCGGGATCTTCCGTGGCCGCTGCGTAATAGGCCGGCACCTGATACATTTCCCGTAGTTTATTTGGGTCACTCGGTTTACTCGGATCTTCCTGGTCGGGCAGAGCCGGATCCCTACCGGCCTCGAGCAAGAGCACGCGTTTGCCGGCACGAGCCAGAGCCGCCGCCAGCGGTCCGCCACCTGCACCGGAGCCGACGATAATATAGTGAAAAGGCGTCTTTTCCGGATCAGTGGCCGCGTCGAGCAGCTTTTGAAATTCGATTGGAGTTATGTTCACATCAAAGTCAAAGTTGGGTTCCGAATTCGGCCCGCGCTCAAAGGGTTTTCAGGAACACAATTAACTTCTGTTTTTCTTCATCCGACAGCGCTTCACCGAACCAGTGACCACGGTCGAGCACGAAGTCGGGACGCTTGCTGGCCTTGAGCAACGGTAACCCGGCCTCTCGCTCAAATGTGCGCAGCGCCGGCTCGCCTTTGAGATGATGCGCTTTGACCATCAAAGCGCCGCGTAACAGAGCTGTTTCCGCATTCAGCAACACATCGAATGGCGCTTCCGGATTCATGTTCGCGATCAAATTCACCGGGGTGCCTTGCGGAATCGGTCCCACTTGCAGCGGACCGAATCCACCGGTGACGAATCGATTAGCAGCGAACCCGACAAAGAGACTTAGCAATGCGAAAATGCCGAGGCTGATGCGTGCTATGAGTGGTTTGGGCCCACTCAGCCAGAACCAAAGCGCCCCGCCTAACAGAATCACGGGTAGCAGCCACAATAACCAGTAGACTCGATCGAATCGAGTAATGACGATAGCTGCAGCGATGATCAACCCAAGAAGCAAGAATACTAAAGCCGCCATCCGAGGTGCGCTCCACCATGCTAACAGCGCGAGCAGCGCGAACAAAAGAATCCACAGATAAAGACTAAGAAAAGATGTCCAGAACGAGCCGATGATCCCGGCTATTAATGGCTCGATGAACTTACCCGGAATGCTAATGTAGGTCTCTTCCGGTGTGCGGTAGATGAAACCAGGATCGCCTTTGGTGAGTTCCTCGTGATCCCAGCGCAGATCGCCCATCACATGATTCCGGTCCGGTACCCGTTTCGAGTTCCACAGCAGCTTCGTAATGCCGTCCGCAAAGGCAGCCAGTCGTCCTTTGACCGACGGATCCTGGTTATAGAGGCCAAGTGCGTTGTTATGTAGATAGGGCGCGGTTGCCCACAGGCTAACCAGGGAAGCTGGGCGATAATAACCCGGACCGCCTCCAGGTGGATAGTAGGCATCGTTCATACCCATGCTATCGGGCTGGACACCAGAGTAAGGATTGTAAAAGCGCACTGGCCCGACCGCCGGCAGACTCTTATAGTCCTCGGAAGAGAAGTTGTCCCAGACCTGTCCACGCATCGCGTTGGTGGCGACGGCTCGACCCGAGTTGGTACCGACCAAAGTTATCGGCACCCGGATATCGGTGGATAAATAATTACCTTTAATAAACGCGTCCTCGCCGTTCTCAGGTTGGCCAGCGATCGCTGCGATGCGTCGACAGTACTCTTTGAAGGCTTGGCTTTTCCTAAATAGTTCCCAGTCGGCGAAGCTCATAGGCAGAGTGAAATGCGCGGGATTTCCACTGTCCGAAGGAACGTCGGCCTGCTTGGCCCAATTGAGCGAAAAGTTGAGCTGAAAGTTTTCCGGTTGCTTGCTCGAGTGGCAGATCGCACAGTTTTCCAAAAACACCTTGCGTCCCGCCAATGCCTGCTCCTTTTCCTGCTCGATGATCGCTTTCCCCTCCGGCCCAGCAAAGACGAGTTTCATCGGAGCGGTGCTCTCGTTCTGTACCGGGACATTGCTTGGCGGGTCCGAATCAGGCGGCAGATGTTCCTTGCCCGGCGCGCGGCCACTCTTTAACGTGAAGAACGCTTGCAAATACCTGATCCGGTATTTCTCAGCGGCTCGCCAAAATACAGAATTAGCTTCGCAAGCAGCGATCGAAAACGGTTTCTGAGGCCTGAAGCCAACAATCGGGTTGTGGCAACGTCTCCATTCTTCGGAGAATGTCCCGATGTTGAGATACACTCGAGACAGCGCCCCAAAAATGCCGATACTATCCGCTCCATCTAACAGGACTCGCGGGATATGTCGCGGATTGGTGGCCGAATTACCGTCTTCGACGCCGGGCATTAACAAGTTGGCGGCGTTCTGGTTCTCTGGCGGGTTCTCTGCCGCGCGTTCAAGGCGTTCAGGGACCTCGAAAATGGCGTTAATCGTGTTTGGGTTGTTAATGTGATCGGTACTAACCAGAGAGGTATCGATCGTGCCGGGCTGTTGGCTCGCTATGACATGGTGCAGAAAGTTGTTAGCCTTGAGGAGGTTCGCGAAGCCCGTTTTTGGTGTCCAGTACTGGTTCCCAATGATGGACGACAGATTCTCCCATTTAGGATTTTCCGGATCGGCAGGTGCATTAAGCGGATGCGGACCGATATGGCAGAAGGCACACGCCATACTCGGACGGAACGGGCGAATCAGCTTTGGATCGGCGTTAGTGTTAGTGTCAGTATAGTAGGCATCGTTGGATGAATCTTCTACTCGCTGCTTCCAGTATGCGCGGGCTATGGCCGCTGCCGGAGTATCACCGAAAAAATCGGGATTCGGCATGAGTCGCAGCCCGATGATCCCACTCGGGTACCCGTAGATGTTGTAGTCGACACCATCTTTGGGTAGTTGTGCTAACACTTTGTCATATAACTCTTTGTCACCCGGCTTGAAAATCTGTTGAGGATGTCCAGGAGGAGCTTGGGGCGGGCGAACCAGCGGTTTGCCGTTACCGTCAAACTCTCCTTCCGGCGGTTGTTTTAACCTAATCTGATCTCCATCGGCTTGATCCAGGTAAAGACCGAGAATGCGTTTTCCCCGGTCAGTTTGTTTTTTCATGCCGGGTTGATTCATGAGACCGCTGTCTCGGAAGCGATGGTTCCGCTGCCGCGAATCTAACAGCACCAAGAAGTCAGCCAGACCATAGCCGTGCTGTTGCAGCCAATCCCAAAAAGTCTCGTTACCTTCACCCCAAAGCATCCAGGTGTTCTGACCGCGGATAGCGTCTCGTTCCTGGTCGCTAATCTTTCCGTCGCCATTAACGTCATAGTTAAGTCGCTCCAACGCTCCCCCGGGACCGCTCGCCACTTTGTCTACTTCCCAAAACAAATTACGCGGCTCCGCCGGAAAACATTCTTCAGTTCGTTTTTCCACGGGTGTGCCCTGAGCGGTGCGTCCGCCTTGCGGCTCGTCCTTGGCCGCGTTGGGATCCACCTTGGTCACAAACGCCTCCCAGCCGGGCTGCGAATCGGGCACATGACTAGCGCCAGGATATCGGCTGGTTTCCGGCGATTCAGCAAGCGCCGTCACTGTGAGACAACAGCCAAGCGGAGTTAGCCTCCGCAGTAAAAATAAAATCTGCGCAATCCAGCTACACTCGCGTTTGATATCCTGCAGACCAATAAGAATGCTTGGTATTTTCATCGCTTGCCTGGTAACCATTTCATTTTGACCGAGCCTGGGACCCGCAGTCAGTGATACACGCGGAAATTCCTACAGTGAGAGTGTGTTTGGGCCGCCTCAGCCGATTCTAAAATCGCCGCTGTGCTCCTCTTCATAGCAACGGTTCCGCTTCGCTCGGTTTACCGGTTAATGAGCAAATCTCAGCATCGATGGGACCGGCTCTCTCATTAACGGTCAGCTCAGAGGATGTTCTTGTAGATTTGCTCAAGCTCGATTTTTGAAATCGGTCCGCGTTTTCTTTTTCTCTTCAGCGTGCGAAACCCAAGATTGGGCAAAGCGGCTTAGTCAGCGGATAATAGGCAATAGGATTTAGGAGACCGGCTTTTTCTTGTCCCAATTGCCGTAATCGCTATTCGAACGGTGGAGAGTTAGCAGTTGAGACAACAAATAGGCCAACCGGGACAAGAAACGCGACGGTATCGCCCAGCGTGACAAGACCGCCATGCTTGAGGTTCTTCTGCCTGATGGTGGTGCGACGATCATCAGGAAAGGCCAGATTCTTCAGTTCAACCTTCGCGCGTTAGTCGACCGCCTGCTGAGGAGCTTGAAGATCAGCCCAGGTATGCGTATCC
>WNFR01025711.1_pt1 | contig 10709 bp, 10 predicted proteins | sample 5400221 | NCBI WGS metagenome assembly WNFR01 (sample SAMN13153357, study PRJNA577476) | soil metagenome | isolation source: 40 cm soil under Madrone tree | place: USA:California | collected 2016-06-14 | reverse complement strand
CTCATAGAGCTCGATGCTGAAATCGCCCAGCGTGGTTTCGAAGCGGATCATGTCGTTTCCTGATGTGGTGAGTGGACGGTTCCCAGCGTAACGCGGGTTTGCCGGAAAAATCGAGATGCGAGCGGACTTGGGTGAAGCCGTGACGCCCGAGTAATCGTGCAACGTCCGGCGCTTGGTTGCTGCCGTGCTCCAGTATCAGCCAGCCTTGGCCGTGGAGGTGCGGCGCCGCGGCACCGACAATCGCGGACAAGGCTTCCAATCCCGTGGGTCCATCGCAGAGCGCGATCGCGGGCTCCGCCCGTAGGCGTTCGAGAGCCGGATCAGCTGCGGCGACATAGGGCGGATTGGCGACGATCACGTCGAATCGCTCGCCGCGCACGGGCGCAAACCAGGACCCCAGGCGCCAATCGATGTGTGCAAGCCCGAGATCGCGCGAGTTCTGAATGGCGACCTCGAGCGCCGACGGCGAGATATCGACGCCCGTGACGCGCGCCTCCGGCCTTTCGGAGGCGATGGCGAGAGCGATCGCGCCGCTGCCGGTGCCCAGGTCGAGAACGGAGCACGCACGATCGACAGAGGGGCCGGCTTGCTGCTTGGGCAAGCGTTGCAAGGCCAGTTCAACCAAGAGCTCGGTTTCCGGCCGTGGCACGAGCACGGCCGGCGTGACGCGGAGTGCCAGCGACCAGAATTCCCGGGTGCCCGTCAGATGGGCGACGGGCGCGCCCTTCAGGCGTTGTTCGATCAGACTCGCGTAGCCTTGCTCGCGTTCGCTCGAGACCGGGTCGTTGCTGCGCGCGATCAACGCCGAGCGCGACAGCCTCAAGGTTTTGCCGAGCAGCAACTCTGCGTCGAGCCGCGGCGAGTCGCTGTGGCTCTCGAGCGAGCGGGCGCCGCGCTGCAAGAGCTGGGAGACCGAGACCGTGCTCATCGGCGCCTGATCGTTGCTCGACGGCGTCTCGTCATTGCATCAATTCGTCGAGATTGCCGTTCATGACATCGTCGAGCTTGTACAGCGTGAGATTGATGCGATGGTCGGTGACCCGGCCTTGAGGGAAATTATAGGTGCGGATGCGTTCGGAACGGTCGCCCGAGCCCACCTGCAATTTACGCGATTGCGCTTGCTGACTTTGCTGCTTCTCGCGCTCGGCGGCCAGCAGCCGGGCTTTCAACAAGGACATGGCCCGCGAGCGGTTCTTGTGCTGTGAGCGCTCGTCCTGGCATTCGACCACGAGGCCGGTGGGCAGGTGGGTGATACGAATGGCCGAGTCGGTTTTATTGACATGCTGACCGCCCGCGCCCGAGGAGCGAAACGTGTCGATGCGCAGATCCGCCGGATTCAACTCGATCGCCTCGACTTCTTCCAACTCCGGCAGGATGGCCACTGTGCAGGCCGAGGTATGAATGCGTCCCTGCGCCTCGGTGGCGGGCACGCGCTGCACGCGGTGCGTTCCGGATTCGAATTTGAGCAGCGAATACGCCCCGCGGCCGATGATGCGGCTGATGATTTCCTTGTAGCCGCCATGCTCGCCCGGACTTTCGCTCAAAACCTCGACGCCCCAACCCTTGGATTCGGCATAACGCGTGTACATGCGGAACAGGTCGCCGGCAAAGATGGCGGCCTCGTCGCCGCCGGTGCCGGCGCGGACTTCCAGGAAGATATTGCTGTCGTCTTGCGGATCCTTCGGCACCAGCAGGCGCTGCAGCTCGAGTTCCTCGGCCGCGATCCGAGGCGCGAGGTCGGCGAGCTCTTCCTCGCCCATGGCCCTGGTTTCCGCGTCCGCGCCCGACGCGAGCTCGCGGGCGAAGCCGAAGTCGCGCTCGAGCGCGATGAAGCGTCGATAGCGTTCGACGAGCGGGCCCAATCTCGAGTACTCCATCGACAGTTCACGGAATTGGTTTTGACGCGCAATCACGCCCGCGTCCGAGAGCAGGCGGCTGATTTCCTCGAATCGCTCGTCCAATTTTTCGAGCTTGCGCCGGATGGAGTCTTTCATGGGCGCGGATTATAGCGGCCCCGGAACCCAGGAGCTTGTCGGACTTAGGGGCATCGTCGCAGCAGATGGACCTAAGTCCGACAAGCTCCTAATGCCGGTCGCGTTCTTCGATCAATAGCCGAGTAATGGCCTCGGCCAGGGCAGAATCGGCCAATTCGGCGGCCTGGCGCAAGGCCTGTGTCGGGGCGTGCAACAGCCGATTCGTCAGGGTGCTGGCGAGAAACTCGATCACCTCATCAGTGGATTTACCCGCGGCCAGCAGGCGGTGCGCTTGTTCCAGGGTCTGCAAGCGGATCCCGTCCCCCTGCTGGCGCAGCGCACGGATGGCCGGGCCGGCGTCGTGGGCACGCGATTCGGTGAGAAATCGCGCGACTTCCTCGTCGATGAGCAGCCGTGCACCGCCCGCCGCCACTGCGCGCTGCTGCCGATTTTCGTCGATCAGCTGCTGCAGATCGTCGATGGAGAACAAATACACGTCTTCCAGGTCGGCCACGTCCGGATCGATATCGCGCGGCACCGCCAAATCCACCATGAAAATCGGGCGCCGGCGCCGCGCGCGAATGGCCGCTTCGGCTGCACTCTTGGTGATGAGCGGCGCGGCGCTCGCCGTGCAGGTGATGACGATGTCGGCCTGAGCCAGTTCCTTGTCGAGATCCTCGAGCCCCACGGCATAGGCCTTGAGTTCCGCCGCCAGGGTCTGTGCCCTTCCTAAGGTACGGTTGGCGATGACCATGCGTTTGACCCCGGCGCTCATGAAATGGCGTGCCGCGAGGGCGTTCATCTCGCCGGCGCCGACCATGAGGGCGGTATGAGCGCTCAGGTTCGAATACACCCGCCGTGCCAGACTGACCGTCGCGGAAGCGATCGATACCGCGTTCTCGCCGATGCGAGTCTCCGAGCGCACGCGCTTGGCCGCGGAAAAGGCCGCTTGGAACAGCTTGTTGAGCGCGGGCCCGGTACTGCCGGCTTCCTGCGCCACGCGGTACGCATCTTTCAGCTGACCTAGAATCTGCGCCTCGCCGAGCACCATGGAGTCGAGACCCGAGGCGACACTGAAGGCGTGTTCGACGGCCTGCCGTTCCTGGTGAACGTATAGACTGGAGGAGAGGTCGAGATTATTGCCGTGGTGCCGTTCGAGCCACTGCGACAGCTCCGCGCCGGTCGCGGTTCCCGCCCAGTACACCTCGGTTCGATTGCACGTGGAGAGAATGACCACCTCCGCGACCCCGGCTTCCTGCCGCAATGTGCGCAAGGCGGCCAGCAATCGCTCCTCGCTGAACGCCACCTTTTCGCGCAGCGCGACCGGGGCGGTCCTGTGATTCATGCCAAGGATGCTGAATGCCATTGAAGCGCTTTTGGGCTGTAACTATCTGATTCTGGTGGAAGAGGTGCCGCTAGAGCAAGCTTAGAATCCGCGGCATCGGAGTAGTCATTTCGCTATAGTGAGGGCGTGTTCTCGATTTCAATCTGTGCAAGGGCGTCGATAGGGCTCGGGCTCGCTGCCTGCGCCGCCTGTGCCGGCATGCATCCCAAGTCCGACGCCGCCACGGCCCCGCAGACATTTTATACCGTCACGGCCGAGATAGCCCTCGCGCGGCATCAGCCACGCGTCGCGGCGCTCCAATATGCGGCCGCTGCGGCCGCCGAAACCGACTTGGCCTTGCTGGAACGGGCAACGCAGGTCGCGGCCGACTGCCTGCAGCCGTCCTTGGCTGAAAAAGTTGCCGCGCGCTGGATCGAAGTCGATCCCAAGTCGCTGGACGCGCGCCGCGCCGCAGGGCGGGCTGCACTTGCGCTGCACAAGATCGATCAAGCCGCCGCGCACTATCGCATCGTGCTCTCGAGCTCGCCCATCGGCACGGAGGCGGAATTCGCGGCGCTGGAAGGCTATCTCGCCGGCAATGACAATGTCTTCGGCGCGCGTCAGCTCGCGGATCGCTTGGTGCCGTCGTTTCCGTCCTCGCCGGCGGCTTTGCGAGTGCAGGGGTTCACCTCGCTGCGCGCAGACGATCCGGCGGCGGCAGTGCGCAGTTTCACGGCGGCGCTGGCGCTTCCCGTGGCGAGCGGAAATGCAAACGATGAGGGCGCGCGCCGCGAGTCTCTGCAGACGCTGGCGCGAGCGCGAATCATGGCCGGTGATGCCGAACGTCCGCTCGCGCAAGCAGAGGAGAAAGTGCAGCACGAAGATATGCCGGTCAATCGCCTCGACTACGCCCTGTTGCTGATGACCGCCCAGCACGATTCGGCGGCCATCCAGCAATTGGAAATTCTGGCGCACAACCCCGAGTACGCGCCGGTGGCGCTGCGCTTGCTGGGGCTCATCGAGTTTCAGGAAGGGCATCTCGACGCCGCCACGGCACGATTTGCGCAGCTGCTCCGGTCGGATAAGTACCTCGACGATGCGTTCTACTATCTGGGACTGATTGCCGATCGTCACGGTGATCCGGAGCATGCCTTGCGCTTGTATGCGCAGGTGCAGAACGGCGAGAATGCGCTGCCGGCGCTGCTGCGGGCGACCACGATACTGCAAACGCACGGCGCCGCGGCGGTGGCCGAGGAGTTGCTCGATCGGCTGATCGAGGATGAACCGCAGCGGGCACCCGAAATTCTGGCCGCGCGCGCCCGCATGTACGCCGACATGGGCGATTCGGCGCGGGCGATCGTCGTGCTCCAGGGGGGCGTCAAGGAGTATCCGGACAGCGTGGAACTGCGCTATGCGGTGGCGTCGATCTACGAGGAACAGGGGCGAATTCCCGATGCCCTGCATGAATTGACGGACCTTGCAAACGCACGGCCGGACGATCCGGCGGCGTTGAATGCGCTGGGCTACACGCTGGCCGATCACTCTCGAAACCTCGGGCGGGCGCGCGAACTCATCGAACGCGCCTACGCCGCCGCGCCCAAGAATGCCGCGATTCTCGACAGTCTGGGCTGGGTGCTGTTCCGCCAGGGCCACAGCGCGGAGGCCGAAACCTATCTGAGGGCCGCCTACGCGGACGATCGCGGCGGCGACATCGCGGCGCATCTCGGCGAGGTGCTGTGGCAGATGGGCAGAACTGACGATGCCGAACGCATTTGGTCCGAAGCCAGCGCCGCCGATGGCAACAATCGCCTGCTCAAGTCGACGCGGCAGCGATTTCACGGCATGGCGCCGGCACCCCCGATGCGCCGGCCATTGCCCGTGATGAATTGAGCCTGCGTGCGCAGCGTACGATTGATCCTGTTGTGTTCTACCGTGCTCGCCGCGTGCGCGACGACTCGACACGCGCCGGCGCCCGTGGGCGCTGCTGCGGGTTGGGAGCAGCGGGCCGCCGATTTGCAGGGCTTGAGTTCCTGGCGGCTCGATGGGCGCGCCGCCGTCGCGGCCGGCACGCAAGGCTGGCAAGCCAGCTTGAATTGGCGGCAGAGCGGCGATTCGGCAGAAGTTCATTTGTCGGGTCCGCTCGGCGTCGGTTCAGTCGTGATCAAGCGCACGCCCGACGGGCTTTCAGTGAACGGCGCGCCGCCGAGCGACGCGGTGCTGGGGCAGCTCCAGGAGCGCTTAGGCTTTGATCTGCCGATCGATCATCTGCGGTTCTGGCTGCTCGGCGTGCCTGATCCGAGCGCGGCCTTCGACCTCGAGCGCAACGAGCAGGACCGTGCGTCGCAATTGACTCAAGATGATTGGAATATCGATTACGATCGCTACATGCCCGTGAATGGAGATTTACTGCCCTCGCACCTGGTGTTGAGCCGTGCGGGCGTGCGCGTGCGCATCGCCGTCGATCGCTGGGAGCCGCGATGAACGCGCCGCGGGAGACTCCTCGGCCAGCGACGCGTTCGGCACCGTGGCCCGCGCCTGCCAAGCTCAATTTGTTTTTACATATCGTGGGCCGGCGGCCCGATGGGTATCACGAACTGCAAACCTGCTTTCAGTTCGTCGATCTCTGCGACGAGATCACGATCGAGGTTCGCGCCGATGGCCGGATTCGCCGCCGGGTCGAGATTGCCGATGTGGCCGAGGAGGCCGATCTTTGCGTGCGCGCGGCCCGGGCGCTGCAAACCGCCGCCGGCTGCCCCCTGGGCGCAGACATCGGCGTGCTCAAGCGCATCCCCATGGGCGGCGGTCTGGGTGGCGGCAGTTCCGATGCGGCGACCTGTCTGGTGGCGCTCAATCACTTGTGGAATTTGCACTGGTCCGTGGACGCTCTGGCGGCGCTCGGGCTCAAGTTGGGGGCCGATGTGCCCGTGTTCGTCCGCGGCCGGGCCGCTTGGGCGGAGGGAATCGGCGAGCGCCTGACGCCGTTGTATCCGCCGCAGGCGCCATTTGAGGCTAACTACCTGATTTTAAAGCCGAATATTAATGTGGCTACGGCGGATGTGTTTCAGGATCCTGATTTGACAAGGAATTCTGCGCCCATCACAATTCACGGTTTCCTGGCGTCTGGTGGACGAAACGACTGCTTGGGCGTCGTGCGGCGCCGATATCCTGAGGTGGCGCGCGCGCTCGATTGCTTTTTTGGCTCGCGGACTGAACGACTCGCCCTTGCTTGAAAGATTAGCGATCGGCTGAGAATCGGCTTTTCGCGGTGGCCGATCGTAGATTTCAAGTTGGGGTGTCGCCAAGCGGTAAGGCAGCGGGTTTTGATCCCGCCATACGGAGGTTCGAATCCTTCCACCCCAGCCAAATTTTTTCGGTGGGAGCAATTGGTCGGCGGGAAAATGGTCCTAGAGGATGAGTTAGTGGAGGAAGGATAACGCCCAAAGGGCGGCCCCGAAGGGGTGAGGCCCGCAGGGCCGAATAATCCTTCCACCCCAGCCAAATTTTTGCGGTTGGAGCGATTCGTCGGCTGGAAATGGTTTAAGAGGATGAGTTAGCAGGGGAAGGATAACGCCCGAAGGGCGGCCCCGGAGGGGTGAGGCCCGCAGGGCCGAATAATCCTTCCACCCCAGCCAATTTGAGCAGGACCCATGTCGCAAGGTAATGAGTTCGAATCGTTGACGATTGCCGTGTTCACCGGCAAGGCGAATCCCGCGCTTGCGCAGGAGATCACGCGGCATTTGCGTGTGCCGCTGGGCCGGGCTCACGTGGGACGATTCAGCGACGGCGAAGTGAATGTGGAGTTGATGGAAAACGTGCGCGGACGCGACGTGTTCATCGTGCAGCCCACGAATCCTCCGGCGGAAAATTTGATGGAATTGTTGATGATGACGGATGCCTGCCGGCGGGCGTCGGCGAAGCGGATCACCGCGGTGGTGCCGTACTTCGGTTATGGGCGCCAGGATCGCCGGCCGCGAGCCACGCGAGTGTCCATCACGGCCAAGCTCGTGGCGAACATGATTGCGAGCGCGGGCGTGGACCGCTTGCTGACGGTCGATTTGCACGCAGATCAGATTCAGGGGTTTTTCGACATACCGGTCGACAATGTCTACGCCTCGCCGGTGCTGCTGGGAGATGCCTGGAAGCAGAAGTACAAGAACATGATCGTGGTGTCGCCGGACGTGGGCGGTGTGGTGCGCGCGCGTGCATTGGCCAAGCGCTTGGACGATGCCGATCTGGCCATCATCGACAAACGCCGGCCGCGGCCGAATGAATCGAAGGTGATGAACATCATCGGCGAGGTTGAGGGAAAAACCTGCGTCCTCGTCGATGACATGGTGGATACCGCGGGCACATTGTGCCAGGCGGCGCAGGCGCTCAAAGACGAGGGCGCGATCAAAGTGGTCGCCTACATCACGCATCCCGTGCTGTCGGGCGCCGCGATTGAACGCATTTCGAAGTCGGTATTGGATGAATTGGTGGTGACCGACACCATACCCCTGTCGGAGGAAGGACTGGCCTGCAAGCGGATACGCCAGTTGAGCGTGGCGGGATTGCTGGCGGAAACCGTCCGCCGCATCAATGACGAGGAATCGGTGAGTTCGCTGTACGTAGATTGAATGAGGCCGGTGTGACCGGACCCGTATCGACGTTGAATTGATTGGTCGGTGCCCGCGCAATTGGTCGCGATGCTCGGGCGCCGTGTTCGTGATGTAACTGGAGAAGATTATGAAAACCTCTTTCGAACTCGTCGCCGAGTTCCGCGAGACGCAAGGCAAAGGTGCGAGCCGCCGCCTGCGTCACGAAGGAAAAGTACCGGCGATTCTTTACGGTGGGCACGCCGACGCGCGCACGCTGACTTTGAACCATCAGAAGCTCTTGATCATGCTCGACAACGAGCGCTTCTATTCGACCATCCTGAATTTGAAGGTGGGCGATCAGACGCAGGCGGCCATCTTGAAGGACGTGCAGCGGCACCCGTTCAAGAATGCGATCGTGCACATCGATTTCCAGCGGGTCGAAGAGAACGAGAAGATTCGCATCAGCATTCCGCTGCATTTCACGGGTGCGGCGATTTCTCCGGGCGTCAAATCCCAGGGCGGACTCGTGTCGCACATGCGCACGGAAGTGGAAGTTTCCTGCCTGCCCAAGGATTTGCCGGAATTCATCGAAGTCGATATCTCCGGATTGTCTCTCAATGAGAGCATCCACCTCTCGCAGCTGAAGATTCCTGACGGCGTCACGCTCGTGGATCTGGTGAAGGATGACGCGGCGGTCGTGGCCATTCACAGCCCGCGTGCGGAAGAGCCCGAGCCGACTGCAGCAGCGGCGGCCGGTGCGCCGGCGGCGGAAGGAGCGGCAGCGGCACCTGCGGCGGCGGCGGCGCCTGCAGCCGGCGCGGACGCGGCGAAGACGGCAACGCCTGCGAAGAAAGAAGAAGCCAAGAAGGAACCGGCAAAGAAAGACGCCAAGAAATAGCGTTTTCGGCGTATGGATCAGTGGGGCCGTCGGCACGACGGCCCTTACTTTTTCTATTTATTGTCTGGTGAGTGCGTTCACGATGACTGGTTTACCGTTGCGCATTGTGGTCGGCCTGGGCAATCCCGGCCCCGAACATCTGGTCACTCGCCACAATGCGGGTTTCTGGTTCGTGGACTTGCTCGCGCGCCGCCATGGGGGCGAGTTTCGCGACTACCGCAAGTACTCCGGGGAGACCGCGCGCATCACCTTTGAAGCAGGGCGGAGGGCACGGGGGTCACAACGGGCTGCGCGATACGATCGCGCACATCGGCGAGACTTTTTGGCGGCTGCGCTTGGGTATAGGCCATCCCGGCAACAAAGCCGAAGTCATCGACTATGTGCTGACGCGGGCGCCGCGCGCGGAAGAGGATCTCATTCTGGAGGCGGTGAGCACGGCGGCGGATTGCATGCCGCTATTACTCGAGCAAGGCGCGGAGCGCGCCATGACCCGGCTGCACAGCCGGGCGGGAAAGACTTGATGCCTATTCGATGCGGAATCGTCGGTTTGCCGAACGTGGGGAAATCCACGCTGTTCAATGCGCTGACCCGTGCGCAAATCGCGGCGGAGAATTATCCCTTCTGCACCATCGACCCCAATGTGGGCGTGGTGCCGGTGCCGGATCCGCGCCTCGAGAAGCTGGCAGCCATCGTCCATCCGGAGAGGATTCTGCCGACCACGGTGGAATTCGTGGATATCGCGGGATTGGTGGCGGGCGCGTCGAAGGGCGAGGGGCTGGGCAACAAATTTCTCGCGCACATTCGCGAAGTGGATGCCATCGCGCACGTGGTGCGCTGCTTCGAGAACGACGACATCATTCATGTGGCCGGCAAGATCGATCCGGCCAGCGACATCGAAGTCATCAACACCGAACTCGCGCTGGCCGATCTCGACAGCGTGGAGCGGGCCTATCAGAAGGCGCTGAAGGCGGCGAAGGCAGCGGACAAGGATGCCGTCAAATTAAGGGACCTGCTGGAGAAAGTACGCGCTCAATTGAACCTGGCGAAGCCGGTGCGCCTGCTCAAGTTCGACGTTCACGATCATGCGCTGCTGCGCGATCTACATCTGCTCACGGACAAGCCCGTGATGTACGTCGCCAATGTCGACGAGGGCGGGTTCACGGGGAATCCGCGGCTGGACCGCGTGCGGGAAATCGCGGCGGCGGAGGGCGCCATCGTGGTGCCGATTTGCGCGGCGATCGAGGCCGAGATCGCGCAACTCGAGGAGGCGGATCGCGCGGAGTTTTTGGCGGAGCTCAAGCTGGATGAGCCGGGGCTCAATCGGGTCATCCGGGGCGGGTACTCCTTGCTCGGCCTGCAGACCTATTTCACGGCGGGGGTGAAAGAGGTGCGGGCCTGGACGGTGCACGCGGGCGCTACTGCACCGCAGGCGGCCGGGGTCATTCATACCGACTTCGAGCGGGGGTTCATCCGGGCCGAGGTGATCGCTTACGACGACTTTATCGCTTTCAAGGGCGAGGCCGGGGCGAAGGAGGCGGGCAAGCTGCGGCTGGAGGGGAAGGAATACATTGTCAAGGAGGGCGATGTGATGCACTTTAGGTTTAATGTGTAGGGACGCGGAAACCGGGCAGGCGCGCGTCCGCCCGCTGCGGGCGGACGAGCAGCCGACGGTCCGGCGGGAGCAGCCTTGACAGGGTGGGTGGGGCTGCGGAGAATCCGCCGCTCTTCGGGGTCGAGCCCCGAAAGACGCATGGTTCAAGGTCGATGGTGAGGTAGCTCAGCTGGTTAGAGCGTGGCACTCATAATGCCGAGGTCGAGGGTTCGAGTCCCTCTCTCACCACCATAAAATCGAGGTCCCCGATGATCGTCGAATTTCTGCCGCAGGCCAAGTCCGAACTGATGGACGCGGTGGCATATTTATGAAGGGGAACTTTGCG
>WNFR01008007.1_pt1 | contig 10709 bp, 7 predicted proteins | sample 5400221 | NCBI WGS metagenome assembly WNFR01 (sample SAMN13153357, study PRJNA577476) | soil metagenome | isolation source: 40 cm soil under Madrone tree | place: USA:California | collected 2016-06-14 | reverse complement strand
AATCTCGCATCCGCTCACGGGTGCCGATGCCCGCGAGAATATGATGCGACTATGGTAATTGCGTGGTTGTCAGTATTGCAAACTCCGAACAGCCGGCGTGAAGCCTTAGGCCGGTAGGTTTAGCGAGCGCAAGCCTTCCACTCCCAGGCGTCCTTGGCCTTTGCCTCGGCGATTGTCTGCCATTGAAGATTGGAAGCGGTATCGGGTCCGCCGCGGGCGAGCGGCTTGTTGTGGTCCTTCCAATATCCGTGACAAGCACCGCTTGGGTGCTGTCCGAATTAGGACACTCGGCGCTTCAAGTTAGGGTGGGTTGGGTTCCGCCGCGAGGGATGTGATTGTCATATTAGCAATTGTATAATTGACAAACTTATATACTCGTGATATAAGCCCCGGCTCTTAATAACTATATTGACAAATCCCGTGTTTTGTGCATCGGACGCCGTCCCGTCAGGGACGCGTCAATTAAACGCTTGCGATTCGTCTGCTGAAGCATATTTATCACTTGTCAATAGTTAATGCCGATAGTGCGACATGGCGTCGCATCGATGCTATACGTTTGCCGCATATACTCGCCGGAGGCGTTGTTATAGGGGGAGAGTGTGAGCAAGCTCACACTCTCCCTTCGCTTTCATGGAGCATGAATGCCACGAGGACCGCAAGGGCAGAAGCGACCGGCCGACACGATAGGATGCGCGGTCATGGTCGCTACGATCGCGACCCAAGAGATCGCCGACGATGTGGATCAGCGATCGGTCGGAAAGATTCGTAGCGGAAAGGCTGGCGCGAAGGCACGAGCCGAGAAGCTAACCAGCGAAGAGCGCCGCGAGATCGCGAAGCCGCCGCTCGCTGGAGATGAGAATAAGAGCTCGCTGGAGATGAGAATAAGAGGAGTGTCATGGCGAGCGACCACCTCTCGGGCAAGCAGTGCGGTGATCGGCGGCACGGTCGGCCCGACCACCAGCCGACTCAGCCGTCGTGATTGCGCGAGCGCGTCATGTTAGATGACCCGCACAACAGCCGGCCCAATCCTCTTCGTAGCGTTTGTCATAATCTGCATTGTCGTTTCTATGGCAGTACAGGCGGGAAGCCGGAACCCGCGAGTTCGTCGGCAATGGACCGCATTTCTACAATGGATAACATTAAGGCGGGTCGCCATAGGCGTTACCGTCTCCTTCTTCTTTTCCTTCGTGTTAATACTCTGGTGGCTAGAACAATGGTTGTTTACTCATCAGACAGCGGCAACCCTACCCTCAAAAGCGCATTTTTGGATCGCAGTGTTCTTAGGAAAATGGCCGCCCGCTTCGGTCCCTTATTCTTCTCGAAACTTCTGGTCTGCTCTTGCCATAGGGATAGCAGTGCTCGTAAACTTTGGTTTTTATGCAGTGTTACTTGACCTGTGGAGAAGAGTGAGAAAGGAGGCAACCATGCGGATGCAATTAACTACCAGCTTGAACGTTAGAGACGCGATTGCTAAAAGAGAAATCTATGAATCACAAGCGTTCAAATCTTTTTCTGAGAGTGATCAGGAAAAACTCGAAGCGCTCATCGAGGGTGCGTTTCGTCGCACCGACGCCGAATGGCGGAAAAGATTTGTGTCACCAGAAGCCATCGACGAAATAACATTGGGATAACGACCCCCCGACTGCCGGTGTGTAAAAAGAACCGATGATGACAGCACGCCAAATCCGCCAGCTAGACAGGCTCCTAGATGACTTAAATAATGATCCACATTTGACGCGAGAAGACAAGAGAAAAATTCTTCACGACTTCGCAAGCGGCTTTAATCCGCCCAGTTCTATAGAAGAAATAAACGACTACCTTAATTTCCATTTCGGTACTGCTAAAGAAGAAGCGCTCGCGCATCACCGAGCAGCAGCGGCATTCATGGCTGGCCAACCGCCATCTTGATCATGATCGCCCTCCCTGTATTACCGTGAACGGACGGATTCGGGGTGCAGGTGGCTCGCCTTCCGAGGCGGCGTCAATCAACTCGCCGATCGACCAGATATGATCGGCGACACCGATCGCCATCGCTGGGGTGATCCGCAGGCTTTCATGAACTCGGCAAAGGTTGAAGTGCGCGACGAATAGCCCGACAGTCTAAATCCCGCCATAATGTGGTGCCGAGGCCTGATCTTAGGATTTGAGCAACCATCCGCTGGCATAACGTGCATATGCCAGACAAACACACGCTCACATTGCGACAACCCAATGTTGATCTAGCCCCGTTCACCGGCCCCCACGCAAATCTCCATATTGACCTGACAACTGCCACTACCGCCGACGTAACATTCACTTCCCTCACCAATGGCGGATTCCCTGGTCCTTCGCCGCACCGACCGCGGACGGCCCTCCGTTTCTGCTCGATATGGCGACGACGACGGTGGCGGCCGGCCGCATCCGCAACAAGGCGAACGAGGGAATTCCCTGTCCGCCCGGCTGGGTGCTGGACAAGGATGGGCTCCCCAGCACCGATCCCCTGGAGGCGCGCGAGAGGGGCGGGTTCCTGACCTCGCTCGGCGGTTCGCCGGAGAACTCCAGTTATAAGGGTTACGGGCTGGCGGCGATGGTGAACATCCTCGGCTCGTGTCTCTCGGGTGCGAGCTTGATCACCGACCCGATGCACACGAAGAAGCCGCAGGGCAACGATATCGGCCATTGCTTCATCGCGATCGATCCGGGCCTCTTCCGCGAGCGCGAGGAGTTCACCGCCGACGTGACGCGCTTTTGCAATGATCTGCGGGCGACAAAGCCCGTCGACCCGGCCCAGCCGGTTATGGTCGCGGGCGATCCGCAGTGCAACAACGCAGCGAAGCGTATGCAGGAAGGAATCCCGGTAGGCGCAGGCCTGCTAAGCCAAATACGCCAGATCGCTCAGGCCTGCGCGGCGCCCTGGCTGCTGGGTTGAGCCGCGCCGAGCGAAACCGCCGCCAACCGGCGTGGGTCGGCCGGAACGGTCCGCGGATAGCACGCCTAGCTTGACACGCGGGCCGGGCGGGTACGCTCTATCGCCGAACTCGCTCGGTGAAGGAAACCCGCATGTCCGTTACAGAAATGCCCTTTACGCGCATGACCGAGGCGGAATGGCAGACCCGGCTCGACCTTGCCGCCTGTTACCGCCTCGTCGATCTGTTTGGATGGTCCGACCTGATCAACACCCGCATCACGGCGCGCGTGCCGGGGCCGCCGCACGACCATTTCCTGATCAACCCCTACGGTTTGCTCTTCGAAGAGGTCACCGTGTCGTCGCTGGTCAAGATCGATGCCAAGGGCGACAAGGTGGAGCCCTCGGAATGCGAGGTCAACAGCGGCGGCTTCGCGATACCCAGCACTGTCCATATGGCCAGACCGGAAGTAGTCTGCGTGCTCCACACCCACTCGATCGCCGGTTGCGCGGTGTCAATGCAAAAGGGCGGGCTGCTGCCGCTCAATCAGCATGCACTGCAGGTGATCGGCGACGTCGCTTATCACGACTACGAGGGCACCGCGCGAAACCCGGAGGAGCGCGCGCGCTTCCTCGCCGATCTTGGTGATCGTCACATCATGGTCCTGCGCAATCATGGTCTATTGATTGTCGGGACGAGCATCGCCGCGGCCTTTGTCGCGACGTACCGCATGGAGCGGGCTTGCGCGATGCAGCTTGCCTTCCAGCAATCTGGCGCGGAGTTCCACCCTATCCGCGACGAGGTCGTCAGCGCCGCATATGGCATTCGCCGTACCGGCGGCGGCCGCAATGAACCGGCCAAGTTCGAATGGCCGGCCTTGCTGCGCAAGCTCGACCGCATCGACCCGTCCTACAAGGAATAGACCGGCAAGGTGGTTAGCGGAGCGGAACCGACCCTCGGCGATTTGGGTGTGCAGCCGCGGCCTCTTGAGGAATTTCTTGCAGCATTAAAGGACAGATGTATCTAGTGATATCGGCATCGTATCAGATATCGTCGGCGCGAAGCAGCACGGTACCATCGGGATCAACCTGTCCAGCGTTCAACTTCTGGGCAGCTCGGAGTTCTATCAGCTGCCGATGCGCATCAAATATTCGAGTTAATGTCGGCTCAGAAAGGTCACTCGACTGAGCCGCATCCTCCAGCGCATCCATTGCGACGAGGCATAATACGCTCTCACGACCTGGCTTGCGCAAGAAGAAGGAGAACGTCTTGGCTTCTGCATCCCACGATGGGGGGCTCGCGTCCATGAGCCATCCTTCTGGTTCGACCGACATTTCACAACCCTCCCATTTGATAACAGCGCAAGTTGCAAAGCGTCCTATCGCGGGACCCGAGCTGCCGCAATCCGTCGCATAAAGCGGGCTTCCCGCTTCCGCTGCCCACGGCCTTCACGTTGAAGCGGGCGCCGACGGGGCAGGAGTAAGGGCGGTGCTCAATCCTGGTAGCATGTGCTGATCTCCACGTTCATCCTAGGGCGATGGTGCAGCCACCCAGGACGAGCACGCCAACCGAAGTTTTGGCCGATCTGGTCGAGCGCGTCACTTTCTCAACGGCGAGAACGGCTTCTGCGTCCTGCGTGTCAAAGCCCGCGGGCAACGCGACCTGATCACGGTTCTCGGCCACGCCGCGATGATTTCGGCCGGCGAGTTCGTCGGACCATCAGATCGCGGTAGTTGAGCGAGCTCGCGCGCACCCGCATCAAGGTCTCCCTATGTCCGTTCCGAGGGTCTGCGCTCGATCGTAGAAGGTCGCGATTTCTCCGGATGGAGCCACAGTCGCGGTGAGCGGTTGGACGGGCCCGACAGGGTACGACAATATCAGCTTACCTGGTCCAGACTACCCGGCCCGCCGTTTGTGCTCCTCTGCGCCACACTCCGGCAAAAAATAGCGCGAGCTCCGTGAAACAGCTCACACTGCCGGGGATCGAAAACGCCGTAAGACGTCGTTGTTCGATAGATTATCCCAAGACGGGTCAAAGGAGTATCCCATGGCAAGAGACATCAAAGCTCTGGAAAGCAGCATGAGAAAGCTTCAGCAAAGTTGTGCGGAGCTTGGATCACAAAAACACTTCGATGAGTTCCTCCAGATCATCCATCGCCCTGGTTGGACGACGGTGCTGGATGAGTTCTTCGTCGGCGCTATGATCGTGAACATGCAAGACCAGGTGCAAAACGTTACGAAACACCTTGAAACCCTGATGGAGGGAGCTCGCCAAGTCGGCCGGTAGGAACCGATTGGGCCTGCTCTCTCGGACGAAGGGGGCAGGCCGATCTCCCCGGATCAGCGGTGCTTAGCGATACCCCGCCAGCAGTGCCTCACGCGCACGCACGAGACGGGCGGGATGAGGGGCAACGCGATCGCGGCCAGCCACGATCTCGATCCCACGCAGTTCCTTGGGATTGCCGGCGGAGATTGTTCGCCTGCGTTTCGATCGCAACTACAGGATCTCGCCGCGACCAATTCGCCCAGCGTTCCTTGATAACCTCGCAGGTGTGGAAGGGACCAGAAGCCGCCTCGATCCAAGTGGCTTACCCGGAGGCATTTGGGCTAAGAGCACCTGGCGGCGTTGTTACCCGCTAGGTTACCGCGCGAGGCGGAGAGTGATTTTGTTCTCTTTAACCGGTTGAAATAATTGGTGGGTGCACAAGGACTCGAACCTTGGACCCGCTGATTAAGAGTCAGCTGCTCTACCAACTGAGCTATGCACCCAACGCGGGGTGCGCTCTATAACAAGGCGGGCCCAATCTGTCGAGAGCGGCGACCGATCTTTTGCGCCGAGATCAGACGCGGCCGTGGCAGTGCTTGAATTTTTTGCCCGAGCCACAAGGGCACTGTGCGTTACGCGGGGTGCCGGCCCAGGGCGCACGCGGCCCCGCAAGGCGCTGCGGCTCGCCGCGGTCGGCGCCGTTTCCCGAACCCGCGCGGCGTGCGGGGCGGGGCCGCGCCGGGATCGGCCTTCCCGTCGTGCCCGTCGCGCGCGCCTCTTCGGCCATCGCCTCCTCGGGCTCGCCGCCCGCCATTGCAAAGGCCGGCTGCTGCACGCGCAATTCGACATGGCTCAAGACCGAGGTCACGTGCTGGCGCAGATTGGCCAGCATCGCCTCGAACAATTCGAAGGCCTCGCGCTTGTACTCGTTCAAGGGGTCGCGCTGGGCATAGGCGCGCAGATTGATCCCCTGTCGCAGATGGTCGAGCGACAGGAGATGATCCTTCCAGGTCTGGTCCAATATCTGCAGCAATAGGCTCTTCTCGGCCATGCGCATCAAATCGGGACCGTAATTCGCCGACTTCTCGGCCATTTTGCGGTCGGCCGCGGCGACGATACGTTCGCGCACCTCGTCTGCGGTGATGCCTTCCTCCTTCGCCCACTCGACGAGCGGCAGGTCGACAGCGAGAAGACGCAGGCATTCGGCATGCAGCGCGGCGATGTCCCACTGCTCGGAGAGCGAGTTCTCCGGGATCGCCAGCGCGACCATCTCCTCGATCGTCTCGCTGCGCATGTCGGTGATCGTCGAGGCGACGTCTTGCGCGCTCATGATCTCGCGGCGCTGCTCATAAATGACCTTGCGCTGGTCGTTCATCACATCGTCGTATTTGAGGAGCTGCTTGCGCATGTCGTAGTTGCGCGCCTCGACCTTTTGCTGGGCCTTGGCGAGCGCCTTGTTGACCCAGGGATGGATGATCGCCTCGCCCTCCTTGAGGCCGAGGCGCTGCAGCATCGAATCCATCCGCTCGGACCCGAAGATCCGCATCAGATCGTCTTCGAGCGAGACGAAGAATTTGGAGGCGCCGGGATCGCCCTGGCGGCCGGAGCGCCCACGCAGCTGGTTGTCGATTCGCCGGCTCTCATGCCGCTCGCTGCCGACGACAAAGAGCCCGCCGGCCTGGACCACTTCCTCGTGCGCGGTGCCGATTTCGCTCCGAATGCCGGCCGCCTGCGCTTCGCGCTGGGCGGGATCTTCGATCAGCGCCAGCTCGGTCTTGAGCCGCATCTCGAGATTGCCGCCGAGCTGAATGTCGGTGCCGCGACCGGCCATGTTGGTGGCGATCGTCACAGTGCCGGGCCGGCCGGCCTGGGCGATGATATAGGCTTCCTGCTCGTGGTATCGTGCGTTCAGCACGTTGTGCGGGACCCCGTGCTTTTTGAACGTTGCCGACAGCGCTTCGGATTTTTCGATACTGACGGTGCCGACCAGCACCGGCTGCTTGCGCTCTTGGCACTCCAGCACATGCTGCACGATCGCGTCGTATTTCTCCCGCGTCGTGCGGTAGACCTCGTCATCGGTATCCTCGCGGCGCACCTCGTCGTTAGTTGGGATCTCGATGGCCTCGAGCTTGTAGATGTCGCTGAACTCCTGCGATTCGGTCATTGCGGTACCGGTCATGCCGGCGAGCTTTGGATAAAGACGGAAATAGTTCTGGAAGGTGATCGAGGCGAGCGTCTGGTTCTCGTTCTGGACAGTGACGCCCTCCTTGGCCTCGAGCGCCTGGTGCAGCCCCTCCGAATACCGCCGACCCTCCATCATGCGACCAGTGAACTCGTCGATGATGATGATCTTGTCGTCCTTGTTGATGTAATCGGTGTCGCGGGCGAAGAGTTTGTGCGCGCGCAATGCCTGATTGACGTGGTGAACGAGCCCGACATTTTGGATGTCGTAGAGCGAGCCGGTCGCCATCAGGCCATATTGGCGGAGCATCCCCTCGATTTTTTCGACGCCCGGCTCGGTCAGCGCGACGGTGCGCTGTTTTTCGTCTTTCTCGTAATCGCCGCCGTCAAGGGCCGGGATCAGTTTGTCGACCCGGATGTAGAGCTCGGAATTATCCTCGGTCGGGCCTGAGATGATCAGCGGGGTGCGCGCCTCGTCGATCAAGATCGAATCAACCTCGTCGACGATCGCGTAATGGAACGGCCGATGGACCATGTCCTCGAGCCGGAACTTCATGTTGTCGCGCAAGTAGTCGAAGCCGAGCTCATTGTTGGTGCCGTAGGTGACATCGGCGAGATACGCCTGCTGGCGCTGCATGTCGTCGAGCTCGTGGACGATGCAGCCGACCGTAAGGCCGAGAAAGCGATAGATCTGACCCATCCATTCGGCGTCGCGGCGGGCGAGGTAGTCATTGACCGTGACGACGTGCACCCCGTTGCCGGTCAACGCATTGAGATAGACAGGGAGGGTGGCAACCAGGGTCTTGCCTTCGCCGGTCTTCATTTCGGCGATCATGCCGCGATGCAGCACGACCCCACCCATCAGCTGCACATCGAAATGGCGCTGGCCAAGAGTGCGCTTCCCGGCCTCGCGGACTGTCGCAAACGCATCGATCAGGATATCGTCGAGCTCGGTTCCGTCGGCGAGTTGCTGCTTGAACCGCTGCGTCCGCTCGCTCAGTTCGTCATCCGACATCCCTTCGAGCTGCGGTTCCAGCTCGTTGATGGCAGATACGATCGGCCCCAAGCTCTTGACATAGCGGTCATTGGCGGAGCCGAACAGGCGCCGGGCTAAGGCACCAAGCATGGAACCCTCGAAAAACGGAGAGAAAAGGAAGAGTATGTTCGCACGGCGACGAAATGAGAGATAGGCGGGAGGGCTGGAGGTGTCAATTCGCCAGCTGCGGTTCGACCCGCGGCGTTAACCGCCGCAGCGCCGATTCCCTGCCTTGTCTGCGTCCCGTCGATGTGCATTCATGAGCCCGCGCGGGCGGCGGAATACGGCGGCTGCTCCTCATTGTAGGTACTGCAATGCTCCCTCGTCTTTCGTTAATTCCGGAGTTCGGCCTGATGTGTGCGGCCGGGCTCGTCGCCGGTGTCGCCGCGGGCGGCATCTTGCTGGCGGCTGATCGGCCCGCAACGCCGCCGAGCTCTGGCGCTCCGGCGTCGAGCCCGCTTCCGCCGGGCAACACGATCGTCGCGCGCGTCGATGGAGCCGAGCTCCACCTTTCGGATGTGGAGGCGGCACAGCAGAACCTGCCGCCCCAGGCGCAAAAGCTGCCACTCGATCAGATTTACCCGATCCTTCTCGACCGGCTCGTCGACGGCGCACTGATCAATGAGGCCGGACGTAAGGAGCATCTTGACCAGGACCCTGATCTACAGCGCCGGCTGAAGCGCTACGAGGATCGCCTAGTGCAGGAAGCCTATCTAAATCGGGCGATCAAAGATGCCGAGACCGAGGACCGGCTCAAGGCACGCTACCAGACTTTCGTCAAGGAAAAGGCGGGGCACGAGGAGGTGCACGCCCTTCACATCCTTGTCAAGACCGACGCCGAGGCAAAGTCGGTCATTGCCGAACTCGACAAGGGGGCGGATTTCACGACGCTGGCGAAGAAATATTCAATCGACCCCGGCGCCGGCTCGGGCGGGGATCTCGGCTATTTTGGCCATGACGACATGGTCAAAGAGTTCGCCGACGCCGCCTTCGCCTTGCCGGCGGGCCAGTACACCAAGACGCCGGTCAAGACCGAGTTCGGCTGGCATGTGATCAAGGTGGAGGACCATCGCGTCAGCACCCCGCCGAGCTTTGACGAAGCGCGCCAGGAGGTGAGCCAGCTGGTCGCCCACGACGTCGTCGACGCCAAGCTGAAGGAGTTGCGCGGCTCCGCCAAGATCGAGACCTTCGGGCTCGACGGCAAACCGTTACCCGCTGCTAAATAGTCGAGCGACTAACTGCAAAGGAAAACAATGGCCGCTCTCTCTCCACTCGCCCCAGCGCGCTTTCCCGAGCTGGCGCCCGTAGCCGGCGTCCGGCTCGCTGCTTTCGCTTGTGGAATTCGTTATAGCGGGCGGAACGATCTGATACTGGCCGAGCTCACACCCGGCAGTGCAGTTGCTGGAGTGTTCACACGGTCGATGACCGCGGGGCCGCCCGTTCTTTGGTGCCGCGATTGCCTCTTGGGCGGGAGGGTGCGCGGCGTCGTCGTCAATTCCGGCAATTCGAACGTCTTCACCGGTGGTCCGGGAAAGGAGCTGGTCGAGACGACAGCGGCGACTACCGCACGGCTGCTCCGTTGCGATCCGACGGAGGTCTTCGTCTCCTCGACCGGTGTCATCGGCGAGCTGCCTCCGGCGGAGAAGATCATTGGCGCGTTGCCCAGCATCGTCCGGCTTATCGCGGCTGACGGATGGGAGCCCGCAGCACGGGCGATCATGACGACCGACACATTTCCGAAGGGGGCCACCGCAACCGCGCAAATCGATGGTGTAGAGGTCAGGCTCAATGGCTTTGCGAAAGGGTCCGGCATGATTGCGCCCGACATGGCGACGATGCTCGCCTATGTCTTTACCGACGCGGCGCTGCCACATGATGTTTTGCAGCCGTTGCTCGCTGTGGCGGCGGAACGGCCGTTCAACTCGATCACCGTCGATGGCGATACTTCGACCAGCGATACCGTCCTCCTCTGCGCCACTCAGCAGGCATCGCACCGGCCGGTGACGAGCCCGGATGATCGCCGGCTCGGGGATTTCCGTCGGGCCCTCGACACAGTGATGATCGATCTCGCACAGCAAGTCGTGCGCGACGGGGAGGGTGCGGGAAAATTTGTCACGATCGCGGTGACCGGCGCCGCGACCGCGGCGGCGGCGCGTCGGATCGGGCTGACAATCGGCAACTCGCCGCTGGTCAAGACGGCGTTCTCCGCTGGCGACCCGAATTGGGGCCGCATCGTCATGGCTGTGGGGCGGGCAGGCGAGAGGGTCGATTCTGACCGGCTGACGATTGCGATCGGCGGGATCCAGATCGCCGCGGGGGGTGGCCCAGTACCCGGGTTTGA
>WNFR01008004.1_pt1 | contig 10711 bp, 9 predicted proteins | sample 5400221 | NCBI WGS metagenome assembly WNFR01 (sample SAMN13153357, study PRJNA577476) | soil metagenome | isolation source: 40 cm soil under Madrone tree | place: USA:California | collected 2016-06-14 | reverse complement strand
GTGGGCAGCACGCGTCAGGGCCGGTTTGCTGAAAAGCCGGCGCAGTGGATTCTTCAGCACCTCGGCAAGCGCGTCGGAATCGAAGCGCGGCTGCTCGACCTTCGCGACTTTCCGATGCCTTTCTTTGACCAGGCCGTGTCGCCTGCCACGCCCGGCCGCGCGCCGTACGAGCATGAGGTTGTCAAACGCTGGACCGCCGCCATAGCCGTGGCTGATGGGTTCGTCTTCGTCAGCCCTGAATATAACTACGGCCCTTCCGCGGTGCTGAAAAATGCGATCGACTGGGTTTATCCGGAGTGGAACCGCAAGGCGGCCGCCTTCGTCAGCTATGGCAGCGCCATGGGCGCGCGCAGCGTCCAGCAGCTGCGGGAAACGGCGGTCGAGCTTCAGATTGCCCCGGTTCGCTCGTCCGTCCACATTCCCGTCGCGACCCTGTGGGCGCATTTCCGCGGCGGCGACGTGGACAAAGGACTCGCCGAGCTCGAGACACAAGCCCAGACGATGATCGATGACTTGCTGTGGTGGACGATGGCACTGAAGACAGCCCGCAACGCTCGACAACCGGGCTGAGAAAGGCAAACTCATGAGTCCTCTTGCCCGCATCGCCAGACGGACCCGCGGACAGAGTCACGGCCCGATCACCCGCCTCATGTCGCCGTCCGACTTTGGGCGCCTTTTGAAACCCTTCGTATTCCTCGATCTCTTCGACACTCAGGAGAAACCGTTCACGGGTCTCGGGCTCCATCCGCATTCCGGCATCGCAACGCTTACCTATGTTGCGGAGGGCAGCGTCAGGTATGAGGATACGAACGGGGCGACGGGCGTGTTGCCTGCCGGCGGTCTCGAATGGATGCGGGCCGGCGGCGGCGTCTGGCATGGCGGCGGTGCCGGCGAATCGGGACGGACGCGGGGCTTCCAGCTCTGGATCGCCTTGCCGCCCGAGCTCGAGGTGGGACCATCGGAGAGTGTCTATCTGGGACCGGAGCGTATTCCCAACGATGGGCCGGCACGTGTCCTCCTCGGCCGCTACGGAACCGCGACAAGTGCGATCCAAGCCCCGTCACCGATGAACTACCTCGCCGTGCGTTTGAAGGCTGGAGAACGCTGGAGCTACCAGCCGCCCACCGGGCACACGGTGCTCTGGACCGCCGTCGGGATGGGCTCCGTTCTCGTTCCGGACGAGCTGCAGCAGGGCGAGCTGGTGGCCTTCCGTCCGTCGAGCGCCGCGATCGAATTCGAGGCCCAGTTCGAGGCGGAGTTCGTACTAGGCTCGGCTGTCCCGCATGATCGCGACCTGATCTTGGGCTCCCACTCCGTGCATACAAGCACCGAGGCGCTGCGTGAAGCCGAGGCGAGGATCTCGGCGATTCAGACGCGCCTGATCCAGCAGGGCAGGCTTTGAAAAGGTGAGGTGACGACGATGAACGTAGCGCTGTGGATCGTTCAGGGGCTGCTCGCGGCCCTCTTTCTGTTTGCCGGTGGCGCGAAACTGGTCCTGCCGCTCGACCAGATGGCAGGGCCGGTGGCGCTGCCGGGCTGGTTCTTGAGGTTCCTCGGCGTGGCCGAGGTGCTCGGCGCGTTCGGCCTGGTCCTCCCCGGGCTTCTGCGCATCCGCCCGGGCCTGACCCCGCTGGCCGCGGCGGGGCTGGTGATCATCATGATCGGAGCGGTGGTGGTCACGTTGGTGGGAGGTATGCTCGCGGTGGCGCTGATGGACCTGGTCGTGGCGCTCCTCGCTGCGTTCGTCGCCTACGGCCGCTGGCGGCTGGCGCCGTATCGCGACTCGTCCCGCTCATCGGCGCTCCGGCCAGCCCGCTGAGCACGAAGCAGCCCTCTCGGAAGGAACTCGGCGAGTGCTCGCGGATGACAACGCGTCGTTCGACAGGGTTATCATTCTCCAGTTCATGGCAGCGCGCTACGACGTCATCGTCATCGGGGCCGGCATCTCCGGCATGTACCAGCTCCACCGGCTGCGCGGGCTGGCCCTGAGCGTGCGGGTGTTCGAGGCCGGCGACGGCGTCGGGGGCACCTGGTACTGGAACCGCTACCCCGGGGCCCGGTTCGACTCCGAGTCGTGGACCTACGGCTATTCCTTTTCGGACGAGATCCTGCGCGAGTGGGAGTGGAGCGAGCATTTCGCGGCCCAGCCGGAGACGCTGCGCTACTGCAACTTCGTCGCCGACAAGCTCGATCTGCGCCGTGACATCGAGTTCGGCTGCCGCATCAAGGCCGCGGTCTACGACGAGGCCGCCGGCGAGTGGGAGATCGAGAGCGAGGACGGCCGGCGAGCGCGGGCCCGGTTCCTGATCACCGCCATCGGGCCCCTGTCGGCGCCCACCATGCCCACGATCCCTGGCGTCGAGAGCTTCCGCGGAGAGGCGTACCACACGGGCCGGTGGCCGCACGAGCCCGTGAGCTTCGCGGGCAAGCGCGTCGCGGTGATCGGCACCGGCGCGACCGCCGTGCAGGCGATCACCGAGATCGCCAAGACGGTCGGCCACCTCACGGTGTTCCAGCGCACCCCGAACTGGTGCGCGCCGCTTCACAACAGCACGATCGACGCGGCCACCCAGGCCCGCCTCAAGGCCACCTATCCGGAGATTTTTGCGCGCTGCCGCGAGTCGTTCGGCTGCTTCATCCATGACGCCGATCCGCGCAAGGCCCTCGAGGTGAGCCCCGAGGAGCGCGAGGCCTTCTTCGCGAAGCTCTATCGCGAGCCCGGCTTTGGCATCTGGATGGGTAACTTCCGCGACGTGCTGATCAACGAGGAGGCCAACGCCACCATCACCGAGTTCATGCGCCGGAAGATCCGGGAGCGCGTGAAGGATCCGGTCGTCGCTGAGAAGCTGATCCCGACCAATCACGGCTTCGGCACTCGCCGGGTGCCGCTCGAGAGCGGCTACTACGAGGTCTACAACCAGCCGAACGTGCGCCTCGTCGACCTCCGGGAGACGCCGATCGAGCGCATCACGCCCGCCGGCGTGAAGACCACCGATGCGGAGTACGAGGCGGACATGCTCATCTACGCCACCGGCTTCGACGCCATCACCGGGGCGTTCGACCGCATCGACATCCGCGGAGGGGGCGGTCGGCGGCTGCGCGAAAAGTGGGCGGAAGGCCCGCGCACGTACCTGGGCCTCCAGATCGAAGGCTTCCCGAATCTGTTCACGCTCGTCGGGCCGCACAACGCGGCCACCTTCTGCAACATCCCGCGCTGCATCGAGCAGAACGTGGACTGGGTGACCGCGCTCATCGCATACATGCGCGACCGCGGTCACACGCGCGTGGAGCCGACGCCCGAGGCGGAGCGCGACTGGCTCGAGCACGTGCACGACACCGGCCGACGGATGCTCTTCACCCAGGTCGACTCGTGGATGATGGGCATCAACTCCAACGTCGCGGGCAAGGACAAGCGCACGTTCATCGTCTATGCGGGCGGCGCGCCAAAGTACCGCGAGAAGTGTGATGCGGTCGCGGCCGGAGGTTACGTCGGCTTTACGTTTCGGTAGGGGCGGACGCCATCGGGCGTTGTACACTGCCGCCGCCATGACAAACGTCCTCGACGGCATTCGGGTGCTCGACTTCGGACGGTACATCGCCGGCCCCTACTGCGCGGCGCTCCTGGCCGACCTCGGCGCGGACGTGATCCGCATCGAACGAATCGGCGGCGGCGAAGACCGGTGGGTGGCGCCGATCAACGATGAGGGGATCGGCGCGATGTACGTGACCATGAACCGCAACAAGCGCGGCATGACGCTCGATCCGTCCTCACCCGACGGACGCGAGATCGTCAAGAAGCTGGTCGCGACGGCGGACGTGGTCGTCGCGAACCTCCCGCCGGAAGTCTTGCGCTCGCTCTCGCTCGATCTCGAGAGCCTCAGGCGGGTGAAGCCGGACATCATCCTCACGACCGTGACGGCGTTCGGCGCCGGCGGACCGTGGAGCCACAAGCACGGCTTCGACGGCATCGGCCAGGTCATGAGCGGCGCCGCCTACATGACCGGCACTCTCGAGCAACCGTACCGCGCGGCCGTGGCCTGGGTCGACTGCGGGACCGCCTCGCTCGCCGCGTTCGGCACGCTGGCGGCGCTGATGGAGCGTGGCAAGAGCGGCCGAGGGCAAAAGGTGGAAGGGGCGCTGCTGCGCACGGCGCTCGCGTTCAACAACGCAGCACTCGTCGAGCAGCAGGCGATCCAGGTCAATCGCATCCCCACCGAGAACCGCGGGCAGACGTCGGCGCCATCGGATCTGTTTCGCACGAAGGACGGCTGGATCATCGCGTACGCCATCGGGAATCCGATGTTCGCGCGCTGGGCGAAGATGATGGGCGAGGACAGCTGGCTCTCGGATCCGCGCTTCAAGGATGACGAGGCGCGCGGCAACCACGCCGAGGACATCAGCAAGCGCGTGAGCGAGTGGATGATGCAGCGGACGACCGAGCAGGCGCTGAAAGAGCTGGAGGGCGCGAAGATTCCCGCCGGACCGCTCTACACGCCACAGCAGGCGCTCGACGACGCGCACATCCGCCAGGCCGGGCTGCTCGCGGACACGGACTACCCGGGCGTCGCGCGTCGCGTACCGCTCGCGCCGACGCCCGTCGATCTCTCGGACACGCCGGGCCGCTTCCGGCATCGCGCACCGATGCTCGGCGAGCACACGAACGCGATCCTCGGTGAGATCGGGTACTCGGCGGCCGCCATCGACGCGCTGCGGAGGCGGGGCGTCGTCTGATGCCAGTGGAGTATGCCTGCGCGTTCTGCGGGGTAGAGAACGAGGTCGTTCCCGACGAGAGCGGCGGGCGGCGCCAGACGTTCACCGAGGACTGCACGGTGTGCTGCCGCCCGAACCTCATCACCCTCACCTTCGACGATGACGGCGACGCGGAGATCGAGGTGAGTCAGGAGTACGAGGCGTGAGGCGTGTGGCGACGATCTGAGCTACGCGAGCCGGCTCAGCACGCGCTCGCCGAGCGTGCGAATCAGCGCCTGACGCTCGTGGACGAACCCGGTCACCAGGAGGCCGCTGATCCCCGCGTCCACGACACCGCGAAGCCTTTCGGCCACCGCGGACGGTGGGCCGACCGCCCCGAAGCGCTCCGCCAGATAGGCGCGTAACGCCGGCTCGGCATCGAGCAGCGCGGCGTTTGGGCTCGGGCCGAGCGCCTCGTGCGCGGCGGGCTGATAGCCGTGCTGCACGCGCGCGATCGCATCAGCCAACGCGGATGGCACGTGCTTGCCGTCGAGCGTGAAGCGAAAGACGTGATGCACGTTCGACGCGAGCTCCATCTTGATCTCATCGATGCCGGCCGGGACGTCGTCGGTCACGTTGGCGCGCACCATCGTCCACAGGTCGATCGAGGAGGGATCACGGCCGGCGCGTCGCGCGCCCGCGTGCACGTGGGCCACCGCGTCCTTCACGAGCGCGGGCTCGAGGCCGACGTTCACGATCACCCCGTCCGCGATCTCTCCTGCGAGCCCGAGCGTGCGCGGCCCCTCGGCCGAGAGATAGATCGGAATCGCGCGCTTCGCCCACGTGAGGCGCACCACGCGGCCGCGCCATGCCGTCTCGCCCCTGGTGTGGAGCGCGCGGACCGTCTCGATGTAGGCGCGCACATCGGCGAGCGTGGACGGCCGCTCGGCCAGATTCAGAATCGCGCTGTCGCCGGAGCCGATGCCGAAGAACGCGCGGCCCGGCGCGATCTCGTCGACGGTTGCGATGGCCGAGGCGGCGACCGCCGGGTGGCGAGTGATCGCGTTCGTCACGCTGGGCCCGATGCGCACCCGTCGCGTCGCGTGCGCGCACAGCGCCATCGTCGCGTACATCTCGCGAAACACCGACTGGCTGTCGGCCACGCCCACCATCGAAAAGCCGACCTCCTCGGCGAGCCGCGCGTCCGCGACCGCCGACGCGACCGAGCGCGGCAAGCACAAGAGACCGAGACGTGCGGTCGTCATCCCGGCGCGAATATGGGGACAGCCTCCAGATCGTTCCCCGTGAAGCGAGGCGCGTCAGCGTGGTGCAATGCCGTCGGGGCCCTGGCTCGGATCCGGCACGTTGCCGGCCGACGCGGCCAGCAGCGGCGACTTCGTGACGGTGAGGGCGGCGGCCGCGGCCGGGTTCTCGGTGATCTTCGCCATCACGGCCTCGCGAGCGCGGTTGAAATACTCGCGGTTGTTGGCGACGAATTCGCGGGACGTTCGCAAACGGGCGAGATAGCCGTTGATCTCCGGTACCACGTAGCGCGCCACCATGTCCCAGCTGCGCATGGTGTTCTCCGGGTTGGCCCAATCGTGGACGAAGCCGACGACGGTCCCGAACCCGCCGGAGATCTCGAGCACCGACTTGATCCGCGCCACGAGATCGTCCGGCGTGCCGATGGTGGCCACGGCGCCGGGAGCGAAGGCGGTCTTGTCCACGGCTTCGTCGGGAGTCTTGAAGGCACGCGCGCCGGGCCGTTGCAGGGTGGCCGTGATGTACTCGTTGTTGTGCCGGAGCAGGCCGTCGCGGGCCTCGGCGCGGGCCTTCTCGCGGGTCTCGGCGATGTGCCAGCTCATCAGCACGCGCCAGTTCTTGCGATCGACGGTCTGGCCGTGCTCGGCGGCGGCGGCCTCCGCGAAGCTCCATTGCGTCGGCAGGTTGTTCAGACCTTCCTCGGACAGCGACCCGATCGAGATGATGCCGATGCCGTGCTTTCCGGCCAGGGTCATGCCCGAGGGGCTGATCTGGGAGGCGACCGCGAAGGGCATGTTCTCCTGCAACGGCAACAGCTGCAGGGCGGCGTCCTGCAGCGTGAACCAGTCGGAGTTGACCGTGAGGCGCTCGCCGCGCATCAGGCGGCGGATGACGCCGATGGCCTCGTCCTGGCGGTCGCGCAGCAGCATCGGATCGATCCCGAGCGTGTGGGCGTCCGACGCGAGCGCGCCCGGGCCGGAGCCGAAGATCACCCGTCCACCGGTCATGTAGTCGAGCTGCACCATCCGTTGCGCCACGTTGAACGGATGGTGATAGGGCAGCGAGACGACCCCGGTGGCGAGCTTGATGCGCTTGCTGCGTTCGCCCGCCGCGGCCAGGAACATCTCGGGCGAGCCGATCATTTCCCAGCCGCTGGAATGATGCTCGCCGCACCAGAATTCGTCGTACCCGAGCTTGTCGAGATGCTCGACGAGGTCGAGATCGCGGCGGAACTGCAGCATCGGATGCTCACCGATCGGATGGTGGGGGGCGAGGAACGCGCCGAAGCCTAAACGGGACATGAGCAGGTCTCCTGGTTGGGGATGATCAGCGACAGTACCGCTTGACACCTTCGCTTGGCCAGCGGAACATCCCGGCCGAATGCCGCAGATTGCGGAAGACAAGCGCTTGCCGGCCGACATCGATGCCCAGCCTCCGGTACAGGCCGCGGCCGCTCTGCGGTCGGTCATCCGCGGCTATCACGACGAGATCGAGCGCGCGCAGCGCTTGCCGAAAACGCTGGTGGAGCAGTTTCACGCCGCCGGCTTCTACCGTCTGGTGAGGCCGCGTGAACTGGGCGGGCTGCAGGCCGACCCGCTGACCTATCTGCGCGTCGTGGAACTGCTGGCCGAGGCCGCCGGCTCGGTCGGCTGGAACCTCTGTAACAACAACATCGCCCAGCTCGTCACGCTCGGTCTGCCGGACGAAGGCGTCCACGAGATCTACGGGCAGGGAGGCGACACCGCCGTCGCCGGCACGGCCGTGCAGGGGGGCGGGCGCGCCGTGCCCGTCGACGGCGGATACCGGGTCACCGGTCGCTGGCCCTTCGGTACCGGCTGCCAGGAGAGCGCCTGGATGCTTGGGAGCTTCCAGATTCTCGACGGCGACCAGCCGCGCCGCAGCCCGGATGGCACCTCGGTCTACTGGCGCGGGGTCTTCCCGCGTTCGGAAGCGCAGATCGTCGAGGGGAGCTGGGACGTGTCGGGACTCCGTGCGACCGGCAGCTTCGACTGGACGGTCGACGACGTCTTCCTGCCGGAACGGCGGACGATGGTGCACGCCGGCGTCCCCCTCGACAACCAGTGGAGCCGCTGGCCGGGAGTGTCGTACGCACTGCCCGCCCAGGCGTGGGTCGGACCGCACCACAGCGCCGTGATCACCGGAATCGCCCGCGCCGGCATCGACGCGCTGATCGAGCTGGCCGGCGAGAAGACGCCGCGCGGCCGCACCGGTCGGCTCTGCGAGAGCCCTCAAGTTCAGGAGGCGGTCGGTCGGGCCGACGCGATCCTGAACGCCGCTCGCGTGTACCGCAGCGCGACGATCACCGAGCTCTGGAACACCGTCGCCGCCGGCGAGGACACCACCCTCGAGCAACGGGCGCGTTGCCGGCTGGCCGCGGTCTACGCCGCCGACAGCGCTCGGGAGGCGATGGATCTGATGTATCGGCACGGGGGGAGCACGTCGTACCGGCGTGAGAGCCGCCTGGCCGAGTGCTGGCGTGATCTCCACGTCGTCGGCCAGGCCGTCACGCTGGCGCCGGAGTGGTACCCGATGGGCGGGCGGGTCTTCCTGAAGATGGACCCGGGCCCGCGGCTGCGCTAGCCACCGCGATGGAGGACTGACACGACATGAAACTCGGCGTGATATTTCCCCAGACGGAGATCGGCTCGGACCCCGCGGTCATCCGCGACTACGCCCAGGCGTCCGAGAGCGCCGGCTACGACCACCTGCTCGTCTTCGACCACGTGCTGGGCGGCAAGCCGGAGCGCTTCGACAAGCTCGGCCGCCGCCCGCCGTACACCGACCAGAGCCCCTTCCACGAGGTCTTCGTTCTGTTCGGTTACCTGGGCGCGTGCACGCGGCGCCTCGAGCTCGTCACCGGCATCGTCATCCTGCCCCAGCGGCAGACTGCCCTCGTGGCCAAGCAGGCTGCGGCGGTGGACGTCCTCACCGGCGGGCGCCTGCGTCTCGGCGTGGGCATCGGCTGGAACCACGTCGAGTACGAGGCTCTGAACGAGGACTTTCACACGCGGGGCCGCCGCGTCACCGAGCAGATCGCCGTCATGCGGAAGCTCTGGACCGAGCCGGTGGTGACGTTCCAGGGCTCGTATCATCACCTGGACCGAGCCGGCATCAACCCTCTCCCCGTCCAGCGTCCCATTCCGGTATGGATGGGCGGCATGGCCGAGCCCGTGCTCAAGCGGGTCGCCCAGATCTCCGACGGCTGGTTCCCCCAGTTTCAGCCCGGTGACGAGGCGAGCCACACCCTCGATCGCGTGCGCGCGTACATGAAGGAGTCGGGTCGCCCGCTCTCTGCCGTGGGGATCGAGGGGCGCTTCTCCTACGGGATTGGCGGCCCGACCGAGTGGGCGAAGCGGGCCCGGGAGTGGCGCGATCTCGGCGCCACCCACCTCTCGGTGAACACGATGGGCGCCGGTCTCACTCCACGCGGCCACATCGACGCAATCTTGAAGGTGAAGCCGGCGCTCGACGGCGTCTAGGAACGCGGCCATGCACTCGCTGCTCTTCCTCGACCCCGGCCACTTCCACGCCGCCCTGACCCTGCGCGTGCCGCAGGCGCGCGCGGCCGACGAGGTCTTCGTCTACGCGCACGAGGGCGCCGAGCTGCGTGACTTCCTCGCCCTCGTCGAGCGCTTCAACCGGCGCGCCTCGAACCCGACGCGCTGGCGTCCGGTCGTGACGACGGCCGATGACCCGCTCGGGCGGCTCGTCGACGAGCGACGTGGAGACGTGGTGGTCCTCGCGGGCAGGAACGGGGGCAAGGCGCGCACCATACGACGGCTGCATGAATCAGGCTTCCATGTGCTCGCCGACAAGCCGTGGCTCGTGGAGCCGGCCGACCTCGCGCACGTGCGGGCGAGCCTCGAGGGCTGGCCGCTGGCTGCGGAGATCATGACCGGGCGTCACGACGTGGCGGCCGGACTGGTCAAGCGGCTCGTCGGTGTTCCCGCGCTCTTCGGCGCTTTCCGCGACGACGGGCCTGCCATCGAGCAAGAGAGCGTGCACCACCTGGAGAAGCTCGTCGATGGCGCCCCCCTCAGACGTCCGTGGTGGTACTTCGACGTGCGTGTGCAGGGAAGCGGTCCGGTCGACATTCCGACGCACGTCGTGGACCAAGCGCAGTGGCTCGTGGACGGCGACGCCGCGGCGCCGGTGCTCCTCTCGGCCCGCGCCTGGTCGACGCGAGTGCCCGCGGAGGCGTTCCGGCGGATCACCGGAGCGGCGGGGTTTCCGCGGGAGCTCGAGCCGTTCGTCGACGGCGACACGCTGAGTTATCGATGCAACGCCGAGCTCGTCTACCAGATCGGTCGCGTCACCGCGAGCGCCGCGACGCGCTGGAACCTCTCGCCGTCGCCGGGTGGCGGAGACGCCTCGCACAGCGTCGCTCACGGGACTCGCGCGGACGTCCGCCTGGAGCAGAGCAGAGTCGTCCTCGAGCCCCGCACCGATGCCGGCGCTGTCGCGTGCGCGCTGCGCGAGACGGTCACGGCGTGGCAGGCGGAGCTGCCCGGCCTCGAGGTCGTGCCGGCCGGCCCGGAAACGTTCGAGGTGACCGTGCCGTCCGCGCTCGACGGAGGCCACGAGACACACTTCGCCCGAGTCCTCGACGAGTTCCTGAGAATCGTGGACGCTCACTGCTGGCCCAGCGCGCTCGCCGAGCGCACGCTGGCCAAGTACACGCTGCTTGCCGAAGCCGCGGCGATTACGAGCGCCGAAGCGGCGATGCCTCGGCGGCCAT